>Ga0224496_10000140_pt1 | contig 53122 bp, 39 predicted proteins | sample SF_Jul11_sed_USG_2_FD_168127 | JGI IMG/M metagenome (GOLD analysis project Ga0224496, IMG submission 168127) | Sediment microbial communities from San Francisco Bay, California, United States - SF_Jul11_sed_USGS_8_1 | ecosystem: Environmental > Aquatic > Marine > Sediment | place: USA...
GACCGATGGTGAAGTTTTTATCAAGGGCCATAACATCTTTAATTCCAGCCAATATGCAGATTACCAGAACCCCAACCCGGATCGCTGGGTGGAGGCCGGGATAAAACTAAGATTCTGATTTGACATCCTAAAAAATTTCCTGCTAAACTGATCCTAACCGATTAATTTTATCCAGGGAGGTAAATAATGAAAAAACTGCAGGTGATCAACAAAGGCAAGAACCTTAAAGAAGTGGCCGCTGCCATAACCTGCTGCGCAGGCAAGCCAAGTAATGACAAATAAACTATAAAAATCAAGTCAACCTTTAAAGAGAGCTTCGGCTCTCTTTTTTTTTAGGAGTTTTATGCAACTCACCCCATATCTGCTCAGCAGCAGAGCGGCCGCACACCCCGAAAAAGTTTTACTTTTTGCCTCAAGAACCGGGGCTCTGGTTCTGCTTGATGATGACGATTTTCAGGCCATAAGCAAGGGAGAGATCCCGGCAGAGTTTCGTGTACCTTTAACCGAAATGGGCTTTCTGGTTGAAGATGAGGATAATGAGCGCAAAGAGATCCAAAACTACCTCAACGAGATCAATAGCCTGAACCCCAACCTCAAGCTCGATATCGTCCTGGGTATGGAATGCAACTTTGCCTGCCGCTACTGTTTTGAAGGAGAGCAGAAGGGCAAAAAGAGCATGAGTGATGCCACCGAGGCCAAGATAATCGATTTTATCAAGACCAGGTTCGGGCCGGAAAAGAAAAAGCTTAAAATCGCCTTTTACGGCGGCGAGCCCCTGCTCTATAAAAAGAGAATTATCTCCATTGCCGAACAACTAAAACCCTGGATTGAGTCCAGGGGAGGGGAGTTTGAGTTTACCCTGGTATCAAACGGCTCCCTGCTCACCGCCAAAACCGTGGCGCAGCTTAACCCTTTGGGCCTTGACGGGGTAAAGGTGACCGTCGACGGACCGCCGGCCAATCACAACCATTTCCGCCCCTTTAAAAACGGGGAACCGAGCTTTGAGATAATCGCTAAAAACTTGAAAGAGGTCTGCACCCTCACCAAGATAAGGCTGGGTGGCAACTACACCAGTGAAAATTTCCATGAGTTTCCCACTGTTCTCGACTTGCTGAAAGATAAAGGCATTACCCCGGACAGGATCGATGTGGTCAACTTCAACATCGTAATCCAGGTCAAGGACAAGATCACCAACAACCAGTACCATGGCGGCTGCTGCACGGTGAACGAGCCCTGGGTAAAGGAGGCGGCCCTGCATATCCGCGAAGAGGTTTATAAACGCGACTTCACCATCCCGGAAATCGGCCCCATGCCCTGCGCGGTGGAGGTGGATGACGCCTTTACCATCAACTACGACGGCAGCCTCTATAAATGCATCACCTGGATCGGGCACGAGCAGTTCAAGCTCGGCGATGTGGAGAAGGGGGTTGATCCGACCAACCTGAAAAACCACCATGTGGGCCACTGGCAGCGTGAAGAAAAATGCAAAACATGCGAATACCTGCCGCTCTGCTTCGGGGGCTGCCGCTTCATGGCCTATCAACGGGACGGCCACATGGCCAAGGTCGATTGCCAGAAGCCTTTCTTAGACGCCACCCTCAAGGAGATGCTGCTGCAGGATCTCAAATACCGCACCGGCCGGCCCGGCGACTGATCCGTTAATCCTGCAACACCTCCACCACCCTTTATTGAGTTACCACCAATAACAACTTACGCATAAACCCAATCTCATACCAAGCTACCGTATCGTGCTGTTTTGGATTTTTTAGGGTGGGAGATAATTTATTCGCTAAATAAATTAGTCGCGTCACGCTGTCTGATCGCTTCATAAAGAACAATCCCTGCGCTCATCGCCAGGTTGATGCTGCGGATATTGGGATTGGGCATGGGGATGGTGGCGCAACGGTCCCCATAGTGGGCGATAATCTCCTCATCCAGCCCCTTGGTTTCCTTGCCGAAGATCAGAAAATCACCGGGGTTATAACGCACCTCGGTATAAAGCCGGTCAACCTTGGTGGTGAAGAAGTAAAGCCTAAGCTCATCCTGGGCCGCCAGAAACTCTTCAAAGCTGTCCCAGTACCGAATATCGACAAACTGCCAGTAATCAAGACCGGCTCGTTTCAGATGCTTGTCATCGGTGGAAAACCCCAATGGCCTGACCAGGTGAAGCACGGTATTGGTGGCGCCGCAAAGCCTGGCGATACTGCCGGTATTGGGCGGGATCTCCGGCTCGACGAGCACGATATTGAATGGGGCGGCAGGGGAGGGCATCTAAAAAAGATCCGTAAGAACTAGAGCATGGAGATTCTGGTTTCCGGGGTCACCAGAATATTCTTGACCAGGATAACCTTGGGATCATCCAGGCTCTGGGCCAAGTCACTAAGGCCTGCGGCATAGAGCCGGAAACGCTTCAACTCATTGCCGGCAAGCACGGAGCGGGGTTTGAATTTAAGAGCAAATGGATTTTTAAAAACATTGTTATGGGATATCCGGTAGTCGAGGTGAGGGCCGGTGGAAAGACCGGTGGAGCCGACATAGCCGATGATCTGTTTCTGCCGGACCCGGGCGCCTGCGGTCAGCCCCTTGCTGAATCTGGAGAGATGCCCGTAATAGGTGCGGTAACCGCTGCCGTGGTCGAGAATAACCTGCTTGCCGAAGCCTCCTTTCCAGCCGACATAATTGACCTTGCCGTCAGCCGCCGCCATAATCGGCGTACCCACCGGCGCGGCAAGATCGACCCCGAGATGGGGCCGCACGGTTTTCAGGACCGGATGCAGCCTGCGGGATGAAAACCTGGAGGAAATCCGGCCCATGGGCACCGGCGACTTGATAAAAGAGGCGCCCAGTTCATGGCCGTTGCTGTCGAAATAAGATCCGTACTGACTGTCGCTCTCATAATAAACCCCCTCAAGCAGGCCGTTTTCACGGCTGTCGAACCGGGCGACCAAAATGTTGCCGTAGCCGACAAACTCACCGTTCTTGAAATATTTTTCAAAAACGAGCTCAAAGGAATCGCCCTCCCTGGTCTCGGTATTGAAATCGATTTTGGAGGCGAAAATATCGGCAAAGGAATAAAGCAGCTTGGGGTCTTCGTTATAGGGCATAAAGGCGGCAAACAACGAAGAGTTGATGGTACCGGCGATCTTGATGGTTTTCACCTCAAGGGAAATCGCCTTTTTTTGGGCGAAATAGGTGCCGTCATCATTTCGTTCGATGGCATGAACCGTTAACGGATCAGACTCATAAAGACACTCGACCAAGCTGCCGTTGTCATCAATGGTAACCGAAAATTGATCATGGGGCCTGAGATCTCTGAAATCAAGCAGCCCCTTGAAATTTCTGATAACCTCCAACCGCACTTCATCACTAACCCCGGCCCGCTTAAATGAACTGCTCAGGGTTTCACCACGTTTAAGCTCACCCTGAATTTTCAAAAGATTAACGATCGGCTTCTCAGGGATCTGCTGCACAAAGGAATTATCAGGGGGCAGGGCGGCAATGGCGCTATTACTGGTGGATAGCCGAGGATCGCCGAGCGTATAAAAAAAGATGGCGGTTATTACACTAAAAAAAACTGCAACAGTAAGAAAATGCGAGGTGTTGATAAAGGTAACAAATTGGGTCCTAATACTTTTTGTCCAAAAAAACAAAAAGTTGGACCATGAACCGGCCGGCGGCCTGATCACCGAAACCAAGAGAGGATGTGATATGATTTTCTTAATGATTTCAAATAATTTCATTGTTGAGCAAATCAACTTACAGTTATGGTCATTTGTTATTTAACTAAATATTTACTTCTTCTATCAAAATCATGAGATTATTACAAGTTTCTTTTACCCTGACTTGTCGGCCTGAAATCATTTTCCATAAACAATTTCGGATGCGGCCGGGCCTGGGTAAACAATTACTCGCATTATGCCCTTCTTTATCATTAGATTATAATCTTGATAAAGATTGACCACCTTGCCTGCTGCATCTAGTGGCCAAGGCAAACTTTGCAGCATGATGGTTTAACCACGAAGCCCACGAATCGGCAATAAAATTAATAACCATGTTATATTACTGTGTTATCAGTATCGGCCTGGCCTGGGCCTTAAACTTGGCGCTAGTCAAAAAAAACTTTAGCCCAAACCAGGCTACGGACAAGATTGGCGTGATAAGCTCTTGCTGGAATAAGAAAAAAACACAGAGTTATCCTGAAAAAAATGTAGTTCTTCTCGAAGATTCCTGTTAAATTTTATTTTTAATTTGCACCCACAACTTACTTTAATTGCATTGATTCCGGTCTCAATCAATCTGATTCCGGATATTTTTTATTAAACCCCTGCCCATTTTTTTTATTAAGGGCGAAGTTTTAACGGAGCAACAGGAACCAATGGCTTTAATAGTTCAAAAATTCGGCGGGACCTCTGTCGGTAACCCGCAAAAGATCAAAGCGGTTGCCGAGCGGGTCTTGAGCTACAGTCGCCAGGGCCACCAGATGGTTGTTGTTTTGTCGGCCATGAGCGGCGAAACCAACCGTTTTGTTGATCTGGCTCATCAGATGCAGGTTCTGCCCGATCCCCGGGAAATGGATGTCCTGCTGTCCAGCGGTGAACAGGTAACCGTCTCTCTTTTTGCCATGGCCGTAAAAGAGGCTGGCTTTGATGCTATTTCCATGTTGGGCGATCAGGTGAAAATAGTCACCGACAACATGCACACCAGGGCCAGGATCAAACATATCGACAGCGATGGGATCAAAAAAGAGCTTGATGCCGGCAAGATTGTGGTGGTGGCCGGTTTTCAGGGCGTAACCGAGTCCGGCGACATCACTACCCTCGGCCGCGGCGGTTCCGACACCACGGCCGTGGCCCTGGCCGCCGCCCTCAAGGCCGACCAGTGCGAGATCTTCACCGATGTGGAAGGGGTTTACACCACTGATCCCAACATGTGCGCCACCGCCAAAAAGATCGACAAAATAACCTATGATGAAATGCTTGAGCTGGCGAGCCTCGGGGCCAAGGTCCTCGATATCCGTTCGGTCAGCTTTGCCAAAAGATATAATGTTCCACTCCATGTCCGTTCTACTTTTACCGATACAGAAGGAACATGGGTGGTTGAGGAGGATAAATCAATGGAATCAAACCCCGTATCAGGCGTTACCTATAACAAAAACGAGGCCCGGATCACCATCAGCAAGGTGCCTGATACCCCGGGCATGGCCACCAAGATTTTCAACCCTATTTCCGAACAGGGAATTGTGGTGGACATGATCATCCAGAACACCAGGGACGGCGAGTTGACCGACATGACCTTTACCGTGCCCCGCACCGATTACACCAAAACCATGAGCATCATGGAGAAGGTGGCCAAGGAAATCGGCGCCGAAGGGGTAACCGGCTCAAAGAATATTGTTAAGGTTTCCATTGTCGGCGTCGGCATGCGTAATCACACCGGCATCGCATCCACCATGTTCAAGGTACTGTCCGACGAAGGCATCAACATTTTAATGATCAGCACTTCGGAGATAAAGGTTTCCTGCGTTATTGATGAAAAATACACGGAACTTGCGGTCCGGGCTCTGCACAGCGCCTTCGGCCTTGACCAGGAAAAAGCTTAAAACGACAATTAACGAGGAGTCGGGCTAACTAACCGGCTCCCGTTCCCATAGAGAAAAAAATGGCAAACAAAGTTGTTATCTACGATACAACGCTGCGTGACGGAACCCAGGCTGAAAACTTCAACCTGTCGGTTGAGGATAAACTAAGGATCACCCTCAAGCTCGACGAGCTGGGGATCGACTTTATCGAAGGCGGCTGGCCCGGTTCCAACCCCAAGGATGTCGAGTATTTTAAAGAGATCAAGAATTATGATCTCAAGCATACTAAAATCTCGGCCTTCGGCAGCACCAGGATGTTCAGTAACCCGGTCGATCAGGATCCCAACCTGCAAGCCCTGATTGCCGCGGACACCCAGGCGATTACCATCTTCGGCAAGACCTGGGATATTCACGTCCGGGACGCGCTGCGGATCGAGCTTGAGGACAACCTGCTGATCATCGAGGAATCACTGGCCTACCTGCGGCCCCATGTCGAATATCTTTTTTATGATGCCGAGCATTTTTTCGACGGCTACAAGGCCAACCGGGAATATGCCTTTAAGACTATTGACCGCGCCGTCAAAGGCGGGGCCGACTGCCTGGTGCTGTGCGACACCAACGGCGGCACCTTGCCCACCGAGATCCCGGCCATTATCGAGGATCTGAAAAAGCATCTGGCCGCCCAGGGAACTTCCATCGAGATCGGCATCCATGCCCATAACGACTCCGAATCGGCGGTAGCCAATTCCCTTATTGCCATCTCCATGGGGGCAACCCAGGTCCAAGGCACAACCAACGGCTTTGGCGAACGTTGCGGCAATGCCAATCTCACCTCGATCATCCCGGCCCTGACTCTGAAAATGGGCTATGAATCCAATGCCGGCCATAACCTGACCAAGCTCACCGAGGTGTCCCGCTTTGTCACCGAACTGGCCAACCTGCCCCATAACAAGTATCAACCCTATGTAGGGATGAGCGCTTTTGCCCACAAGGGCGGCATCCATGTCAGCGCGGTACAGCGCAATCCGCTCACCTACGAACATATTATGCCGGAAAAGGTGGGCAACAACCGCCGGGTGCTGATCTCCGACTTGTCCGGCAAAAGCAACGTGCTGCACAAGGCCAAGAAATTCGGCATGGATCTCGACAGCAAGGATCCGATTGTCAGCTCGATTGTTAAGGAGCTCAAGGAACTCGAGAATCAGGGCTTTCAGTATGAAGGAGCCGAGGCCTCTTTCGAACTCTTGATGCGAAAGGCCATGGGCACCAAGAAGCATTACTTCGACCTCCATGGTTTCCGGGTAATCAGCCAGAAAGATCTCGACGGCGTCATCCGTGAGGAGGCCACCATCCGCCTGGCCGTGGGGGGCGAAGAGGTCCACACCGCCGCCTTGGGCAACGGACCGGTCAATGCCCTGGACAAGGCGCTGCGCAAGGCCCTGACCAGATTTTATCCGGCCTTGCATGAGATAGAGCTGGAAGATTACAAGGTACGGGTGCTGGCCAGCGAACATGGCACCGGCGCCATGGTACGGGTTTTGATCGAATCCCGTGACCCAAATGCCCGCTGGGGCACGGTCGGGGTCTCCCATGACATTATCGAGGCAAGCTGGCAGGCCCTGGTCGACAGCATCACCTACAAGCTCATGATGGATGAAAAACGAAAATAAACAGCTCCGGGCTTACCGGGATTGCCGACCGGCAGTCCTGTTAAGCCTGGCGGTGCTGCTCCTGGCCGCATCCGCAACCCCTTATCTTATCCGCCGACTGCCCCAACTCTTCCACCCGGCCCCGGCGGCCACCCTTATCCAACTGACAGCTCCCGGCCATCCAACCGGGCTCTATAAAATTGAGCCGACAACAACCATGGCCGATCTCTACCGCCTGGCCGGGGTCAGACCGCCGACCGACTCGGGCTATGACCGGGATCAACCGGTAGCCGGCTATGGGGCGATCATTCTGAAAAACGATGAATTACCGCTGGTCGAGGGGACGCCGCCGAACCTGGCCCCCCTGGTCTTTCAACCGATTGACCTCAATCGGGCAACTTTCGCCCAGCTGACCAGCATCAACGGCATCGGCGCCACCCTGGCCGGGCGGATCATCCGGTACCGGCAAAGCCATGGCCCTTTCCATACAACAAACGAACTGCTGGCAATTAAGGGGATCGGCCCGCAAACGCTGCAGAAAATAGCGCCCCAGTTAGCCCTGCGCTGAACCGGCAACAACAGGCCTGAACCGCTTAGGGAAGAAAAAGCCGGCCCTCGGCCAGACAGGCGGCCAATTGCCCATAAACCTCCCGCAGTTTCCCCCGATCAGGATCGCCCCCCACCGCTCGAACAATGCGCTGGGCCAAGTTGCCGTGCCGGAGGAGGTCGTTGATGGCCGCCTTCAACCGCGGCTCATAGCCGTTCAGGGCTTTCTCGCAGCCGGCGGCCAGATGCAACCAGATCTCCTGGGCCGTGGCCCGGGTCTCCGGCATGCCGAGAGCCTGCAGATAAGCCTGGTCGGCGATCACCGCCTCGCGGCCATCGGCAACGGTTGCGCCGAAGATCTCCGCCAGCGGCGCAACCGCCAACCCCTGTTGTCTATCAAACGCAAGCCATCGCTCATCAACCAGCATTCGCAACACCTCGCTGATCAGCAGGGCAATGGCAATATCGGCCAGCGGGCATTCCTGAATATCCAGCACTCTAATCTCGATCGCCCCCCGGTCAAAACGGGCAATCGCTCCCCGGGAATTGAGCCAGATCGGCTCAAGAATCTGCTCCGGGTCAAAGGGGGCAATCGCCGCATCAATGCGGGCAAAGATCTGCTGCTGGTAATCGCTCTCGGTGAAGACCTGCTCCGGGATGACCTTGCCGGTCAAGATCGGCACCCGACGCTGGTTGGCCCGATAGTAATCAAGCCTGGTATCGGCCAGGCCGGTGAACTTGCCATCGGCAATGGGCGAACTGGCGGCCAAGGCGGGCAGGATCGGCAACAGGAGGCGGATGGCGGCGTGGAGCCGGCCGAACTGCTCATCGCCGGCAAACCCCAGATTGAGATGGGTGCTCTGCACATTTGACCAACCATGGCCGCGGCAATCGAAAATCCGGTTGTAGGTGTTGTAAATCTGCTTATTGCCGTGGGGCCAGAGCTTGGTTTCGGTGTGGGGATCCATCCAGGGATGCATGGCCGTCGGCAGCAGGGTGGCGTTCAGGGCCGCCGCAATCTTGCGGATATCCACGACCTGCCGCTCCATTGGCGCCAGCAGTTCCCCAAGAGCGGCCACCGGCCGATCGTTCTTGATTTCAATAACATGGAGGGCCAGCTCATTGGACCAGGCCATGCCGTTTTTTTCCACCGAATTGCAATAGGCGCCACAGTCATGGCGCAACACCTCGTCGGCAATCGCCATGACCTCCAGGGTTTCAGCATGGACCAGCATGTATTCCAATTCAAGGCCATAGGTTGCAAAAAGTCCTGATTCAAGCATTTTCATCACCAGCCGCTCCCCCTTCGGCGCGCATCTAATCTCTGGGCAAAGACCCGCATCATCCGGGCGTACAGTTCATCCTTGAGGATTTTATCCTCCACCCCGGCATCAATATTAGGATTATCGTTGATCTCGATAAGATAAAATTTACTATCAACCTGTTTGATATCAACCCCGTAAAGGCCGTCGCCGATCAGGGCGGTGGCTTTCAGGGCCAGCCGGATCAGGCTCGGGGGGCAATCCTCAACCGGCATGGTTTCGAAGTTGCCGTCAAGGATCTTGTGGCCCGCATCATCACGCTTGATGATCTGCCAATGTTTTTTCGCCATGAAATACTTGCAGGCAAAAAGAGGTTTTTTATCAAAAACCCCAATCCGCCAATCAAAGGTGGTGGGCATGAACTCCTGGGCGATGATCAGCTCGGATTTCTGGAGCAGGGCAGGGGCCTGAATAGCCAGCTCCTCCTTGGATTCGACCTTGACCACCCCTTGCGAAAATGAGCTGTCCGGTTTTTTCAGGATACAGGGAAAACCGATATTTTCGGCAAGAGACATCCAGTTGCCGCTGTGGACGATGGCGGTTTTCGGGGTCGGCACCTTATTCTTGGTCATGATTTCCGCCAGGAACACCTTGTTGGTGCACTTGAGAATGGACTCGGGATCATCGATGACCACCAACCCCAGGGCCGCCGCCCGGCGGGCAAAACGGTAGGTATGGTGCATGACGCTGGTGGTTTCCCGGATAAAAAGGGCATCAAACTCGGCAATCCTGCCGTAATCGTCCCGGGTAATCAACTCGACCCCGACCCCGATGCCTTCGGCGGCCTTGATAAATTTTTGCAGGGCCTTGCCGCTGGACGGGGCCTCCTGTTCATCGGGATCATGGAGGATGGCCAAATCGTAACGGGTAGCCCGCTTGCGCCGGATACCGCGATGCTTGCCCTTGAAATACTCCCGGGCCATCTCCACCGTGAAAGGGCGATGCTCCTCAGGAATGTCGTTGGCGGCAATGGGGCTCAGGCTCTGCAGCTGCCATTTTTTCTGTTTTTCATTGAAAAAGAAAATCGCCCGCAAAAAAGGGGCCTGAAATATCTTGAACAGCTCCTGGGCCAGATGTTCATGACACTTGGCCAGATTATGGCCGAAATAGATGCTCAGGGTGAACTCACTGGATTTGATCTGGGCCAGACTATGCTGAATAATCCGGTCGATATCCTCGGAGGCGATGCGGATGATGGCCTGGGATTTGAAATCCTGAATAGTGGTCACGTCGGGCAGCGGTTTATGGCCCCGGGCCGTGGCCAGCAGCGAGACATAGTAGCCCGTGCTTTGATACTTGTAAGAACGGCAGAGGTTGAAAACCCTGGCCTGCTGCAGATCGGCATAAACCGGGCTGGTCAGATAGGTCCGGGCGGCAACCACCTCAACCTCCTCAATTGCCAAGGGCCAGTCGGCCGGATCATTCACCACGATCAAGATCTTCATTGCGATTGGTTTCCTGCTGCTCGGCCTGTCTTTTTACCAGGCGTAATTAATAAGAAATTGGAATCATAGGTCACAATCCCCAACAGAATCGAACAGATAACCGTGTCGATACTCTCCAGATAATAATGCTCACCGGTGAGGGGATTTGATTTAAGAGGGTCGGCCACGGAGATTGTTCGGTCTTCCTTATTGTAGCCGCTCAACACCACAAAATGGCCGGCGGGCACCCCGCGAATGTCATCATCATCGCAGGCCACCCCATATTCACGCATGGATCGATAAAGATAGGTTGAGCTCAGGCCGGTAAGCACCGGGGTTCCCCGCTTCAGATACTTACGAAGCAGGGAAGGGGTCAGGTCCTCGAAACGCAGTACGCCGCCCATATCCAAAAAATTAACATAACCCTTGGTCGCCTCGCTGAGCTTTGCATCCTGCTTGGCGGCGGCCTGTTGCAAGAGGCGCTCCTTGAGCCGGAGAGGATCCATCGGAAACCAGGTGGGATCAAAAACCTGAACATTATAAGTATAGATGGTGGCGTTATAGCCGCGGGCCAAGGCATGACAAGCGAGAAAAACAGCCAGGGTGCCGCCGCCTTCAAAACTTTTCACCTGGGTGACGACCTCATCCAGGCCGATGTTATCGCCATAATACTGATAAACCGCATGCAGGCAGGTGGGGCCGCAGGTGGTATCATCCGGCTGATTGAGGATTTTCAAATCAAGAGATTGTTTCAAAAATCAGGCTCCACGAAAAAAGGGGGGAAAAGAAAGATACTTAATATGAAATAGCAGATTCGCAGGATTACCACAATTGAGAAAGTATGGTTAAGCATGGAGCAGATGATAACCTAATGGGCATGACAGGCTAATAAAATTACTGCATAAAACCGTGGGGGGGGCGGCCGGATTGAGAAAAGATTCGTGGGAGCGGCTTCAGCCGCGAATAAAAAGGGGAGGCGCACTTCACAGGGAAAAAATCAGAACTGCGCCAAGTAAAAGAAAAGCTCTTCAGGGGCAATGAAAAATCAGCCGGAAACCCTGGCCACCAAAGCGGCCATATCAGCCCTGACCTTGGCATACTCGGCCGGAGACAGACCGGCGCCCAGAGCGACGATCTCGGCCATCCCGGCGGAGAGAAAATCTCCAGGTCCGTGGGCATCGGCATTGACCGCCATTTTGGCGCCCGCCGCCCTGGCCATGGCCGCAACATGGCCGTTGGTCAGACTGTGGCCCTTGCGGCCGGAGATTTCAAGCAAAATTCCCTTGGCCGCCGCCAACTCGGCATCCTCTTTAGTGATAAAACCGGGATGGGCCAGCACATCGACATCCGCCTCCAGGGCGGCCCGATTGGTGCCGGGGCGAACCGGCTCAACCGGGGTCTCGCCATGGGCGACCACGATTTTCGCCCCGAGCTCCAGGGCCTTGCGGGTCAGCTCCATAAACATCTCGGGCGGCACATGGGTGAGCTCAATGCCCGGCAGCAGCCTGGTCTTGCAGTATCGGTTAAGGTCGGCGGCCACCTTGACGATGCGGGGCACAATAAAATCGATATTGGAGGAATCGGCATGGTCGGTGATGGCAATCGCCGCGTAGTCGAGCATCTCGACCCGGCGCACATGCTCGGCCGGAACCAGCTCACCGTCACTGAACAGGGAATGGGTATGCAGATCTATCATAAAATATATCTCCAGCTCCAGGCAACTACTCGTTGCCTGCTATTAATCGGCCCCGCAATGAATGTTTGCAGGACTCTTCGACAACCACCTTAACCATCTGGCCGGGGGCCAGTGCGTTATCCGAATAAAAATTAACAATATGATTGGTGCCGGTCCGGCTGCTCCACTGATTACCGGCGGTCTTGCTTTTGCCCTCAACCATCACGGTAAAGGTTTTGCCGACATCATCCTGTCTTCGCTCCAGGGCGATCTCATCCTGGCGCGCCTGAAAACGGGCAAGGCGGGCGGACTTAACCTCTTCGGCAACCTTGTCGCCGAAATCAGCGGACTTGGCATGGGGCCGGTCCGAGTACTTGAAGGAAAAAGAGCTATGATAACGCACCCTTTCCAGCAGGGCCATGGTGTCCTCAAAATCCTGGTCGCGCTCTCCGGGAAAACCGACGATGATGTCAGTGGTGATCGCGATCTCAGGTTGATATTGCCTTAATTTGTCAACCTTTTCAAGATAAGTTTCAATGGTGTATTTGCGGTTCATCAGCTTCAAGACATGATTGGAGCCCGACTGGACCGGCAGATGAAAGTGGGGGCACAGGGTTGGGATCTCGGCAAAACAACGCATCAGCTCCTCGGAAAGATCCTTGGGATTGGAGGTGGTGAACCTGAGCAGCTCAACCCCCTTGATCTCGGCCACCGCCCGAAGCAGCTCGGGGAAAGAATGCTTCTGTGCACCGGAGAGATCGTTGCCGTAGGAGTTGACATTCTGCCCGAGCAGGGTGATCTCCTTGACCCCTTTGGCGGTAAGATGAGCGACCTCGTCGAGCACATCCTCAAATTTGCGGCTGATCTCCCGGCCCCGGGTGTAGGGCACCACGCAATAGGTGCAGAAATTATTGCAGCCCTGCATGATGGTGACAAACCGCTTATGGGGCGTGCTGCTGGCCAGCTCGGGCAGAAAGGGGGGGATGATGAAATCAGCGGACAGATCGGTGGCCAGTTTATTCTTTTTGGTGGCCCGCGCCTCGGCTACCAGGGCCGGCAGATCATAGACCGACTGGGGCCCGAGCACGATATCGATATAAGGCATTCGCTCGAGCAGGGTGCGGCCGTCCTGCTGGGCCACGCAACCGGCCACCGCAATAATCAGATCCGGGTTGGTCTCCTTGATCTTCTTATAGACCCCGAGCAGGCTGTAGGCCTTCTGGGCGGCCTTGCCGCGAATGGAACAGGTGTTGATGACAATCACATCGGCCTGGGCCGGGTCCATGATCTGGATGTAGGAGTGTTCCCCCAGCAACTGGGCCATGATCTCCGAGTCGCGCTCGTTCATCTGGCAGCCGAAGGTTTCTATATATAGATGCTTTTCCATAAATGATTACAATACCGATAAATTACATTAACAAGTTAAGATCAGCGCCAAACTTAAAGCAAACTCTCAAGCTTGACGCTTCAGGGATAAGCGCTCGGTAAGGGAGTCGAGCAGGGCGTTGACCTCCTCGGCCACCCCGGCCGGATACCGCAGCTCCACCTGGCCGGTGGCCCGATCCAGGGTGGACATGATCGCCAGATTATCATAGGCCTCAACAATAAACTTGAGGAAATGAATCTGGGCGGTGTCGACATAGGCCCGCTGACTGACTAAACGCTCCATATCAGACCGACAGGGTGGAGTCGAGTTCGCCGAGCAGCGCCCGGTACTGCTCAAGGCGGGGCTCGACAACCTCGTCAAGAAACTCATCGGTCTGCTCAGCGGCCCGGCCGACAAACTCACTGCCGTCGCCAACCAAGGCGGCAAGCTCACTTACGGTAAAGGGGACGGCCGGGTCATTGCCGAGCCGCTCCAGCAGATCGTTGGCCTGGCCTTCTTCCTTAACAACCTTGCCGGCCGCCACCGAATGCACCTTGACCACCTCATGCATCTCATTGCGGCTGCCACCTTTTTCCACACAGGCCATCAGGATTTTTTCCGTGGCCATAAACGGCAATTCCTGCATAAGGTGCCGTTCGATTTGCTTCGGATATACAACCATTCCGCTGGTAATGTTAAGAAACAACGTTAAGATCGCATCGGTCAAGAGAAAGGCCTGGGGGATATCCATCCGCCGGATCGCCGAATCATCAAGGGTCCGCTCAAACCACTGGTTGCCGTAGGTGGCCCCGAAGTTGGCCGGCATCCCCATCAGCTTGCGGGCCAGGCCGGTCATCCGCTCACTGCGCATGGGGTTACGCTTGTAAGCCATGGCCGAACTGCCCACCTGATTCTTGGCAAAAGGCTCTTCCTGAACCTTAAGGTTGGAGAGCAGCCGCAGGTCAACGGCAAACTTATGGGCGGAGGCGCCGATCCCGGCCAGGGTTTCCGAGGTTTTCATATCCAGCTTGCGGGTATAGGTCTGACCGGTGACCGCGAACAGATCATCAAAGCCGAGCTTCTCGGCGACCAGCCGATCAAGGGCGCGCACCTTGGCGTGATCCCCCTTGAAAAGCTCAATAAAGGTGGCCTGGGTGCCGACCGTACCCTTGGCGCCCCGGGCCTTGACCTGTTTTTCCAGGGCCTCGACATAATCGAGATCCATCAGCAGATCCTGGAGATAAAGGGTGTTGCGCTTGCCGACCGTGGTGGGCTGGGCCGGTTGGTAATGGGTGTAGCCCAGGGTGGCCAACCCCTTTTGCTGACGGCAAAATTTGGCCAGGTTGGCAATGACATTAACCAGGCCCTTTTTCACCAGACCGAGGGCCTTTTTCTGGATAAGAAGGTCGGTGTTACAACCGACAAACTGCGAGGTGGCGCCCAGGTGGATAATGGGCTCGGCAGTAGGGCACTTAAGGCCATACTCATAGACATGGGCCATGACATCATGGCGGATCTCTTTTTCCTTTTTGGCGGCAACCTCAAAATCGATATCCGTGACATGGGCCTTGAGCTCATCGATCATTTTCCGGGTTACGATATCACTAAGCCCCAATTCGTGCTGGGCCTCGGCAAGAGCAACCCAACAGCGACGCCAGGTTTCAAATTTGGTGCGTTCGGAAAAAAGCTCCTGCATCTCTCGACTGGTGTAACGACTGACCAGGGGCTCCTGATAAACATCTCGACTCATAAATCTCTCCATAATCTGTTAAAAATTTAAAGGGCTCACAGAGAGCCTGCTCAGATCCTAATCCGACCAAAAAGAGAATAAAGCTATTCTCAACACAAACAAAATCTCTTTACCAGATATCCCATTAAATTGCTCGACAAAGACCTCACAAAAGAGAGCTCAGATTCAGCCTCAATATACAATGTCGCATAATGTATATTATGTACAGTTTTATTAAAAACAATAAAATCAGATGGTTGGATAGCGAACATTCTCTGCGTTGAGCTGCCAACTGGTTTGCCCCCGAAAGCTGTTGCGCCGTAAATGAAAAGCAAGTTCCACCTCTTGCCCGGAGCTAAGATTCACCTTATCGGCAAGGTTAAAACCAATGCCGCTGAAACTTGCGCCGTTGATCCGCATCGCGAACTTGAGATGATTTACGCCAACCTCACGGGGATAATCCAACCGCCCCTTGACACTGAACAACGGCTCCGGGTTACCCTGGCCGAATGGTTCCATCCTCTCATAAAAAGCAAAAAAGTTCTGATCCAGCCGGCCTTGCTTAATATCGGAAAACTGCCAGTCAACCGTGAGTTTCGGCGCCAGCATCTCCGCGGATACCGCTGCAGCCATGGCCTGCTCCAGGAGCTCTGCCAGTTCGGCCAAGCCTGCCGAGGGCATGGTTAATCCCACCGCGGCCTGATGACCGCCGAATTTCTCAAATAAATCCTTAAAGCCGACCAATAATCCGTAAAGATTAAGGCCGGTTATGGTCCGGCCCGACCCCTTGGCCACCCCGTCTTGCACCGCAAAAAGCAGCACCGGCCGGTGAAACTCCTCCACCAACCTTGAGGCGGCAATACCTATGACGCCGGGATGCCAGCCTTCACCCTGAATAACCATGATTTTCCGGCCAATTGCCAGCTGTTGTTCGGCAAGAGCCCGAGCCTGGCCGATCACCTCTTCGATGACCTCCTTCCGCGCTTCATTATGCTGATTGACCTCCTGGGCCAGCTGCCGCGCCCTTTCAGGATCATCGGCCAGCAGCAGCTCAAGAGCCAGGGCGGCATCAGCCATTCTGCCCGCCGCATTCAGGCGCGGACCAAGCCGATAGCCGATATCGTCGCTGAATACCGGCTTATCCTCCAGCCCGGAAACCTTAAGAAGTTCCTTTAAGCCGATCCGCTTGGTCTGTCGCAGTTGCTCAAGGCCGGCCTTGACCAGGATCCGGTTTACTCCGATCAGCGGCACCATATCCGCCACCGTGCCGACCGCGACCAGATCGAGATACCTCTTCAGGTTAGGCGCAGCATCGGCCGCCGCATAAACGCCTTCTTCGTACAGATATTTGCGGATACCCATGATCAGGTAAAAAGCGACTCCCACCCCGGCCAGGTTTTTTTCGCTGAAATTGCAGCCGGGCTGTAGAGGATTGATCAGTACATCGGCGGCCGGCAGCTCGGCCGGCGGCTGATGGTGATCGGTGATTATCACGGCCAGCCCCATCTCTTTCAGGGCCTGAACGCATGCCGAATCAGAGATCCCGCAGTCCACCGTGACCAACAGGCATTGCTTCTCCAGCAGCCCGGCCGGCAGACATCGGTTAAGGGTTGCCAGGTGCAGGCCGTAGCCCTCGCTCAACCTGAGGGGTTGGGCGCAATAGACATCTTGCAGGCCGATCTCTCTAAAGAAATCAACGAGCACCCCGCTGCCGGTGGTGCCGTCCACATCATAATCGCCATAAACGATTACCGGTTGCTGGTTTTGCAGGGCGAGATAAACCAAGGCCGCCGCCTCCTGCACCCCTTTCATCCCGTATGGGGAGGGCAAACCGCCCAGGCTCGGCATAAAATAGCGATCAACCGCCTCGCGATCCAGCAAGCCGCGCTGGGCAAGCAAAGCCGCGATGGGCAGGGATAACCCGGTTTCCTCAGCCAGGGCCTGCGCCACGTTATTGTCATATTCGGCCAGGAGCCATTTCACTGCCGGGTTACCGCTCATAAAACACCATTAATCACTTTATGTTAAGTGCGCATCTGCTTGTTATTATGTAATTACAACAAAGATTCAGGTTGACGGATTACCGACTGTACTCCAGCTACTGAGCCGATTCCGGCTTACCAAGAATACGGGAGCCGATCACCAGGTAATGAACCCCTGAGATAATCGTAAAAAAGGCGGTCAGATAGATGATCGGCTCATTGAGAAAAAGATAGCCCGCCAGATAACCACGGCCGAGCTGAAAGACCACGGTAACCAGCTGCAGAAAAGTGGTCACCTTACTGACCAGGGACGGCTTAATCGGCACCGGTCGCCTATATCGCGTCAAGATGCCGATGCCGCCGAGGATAAGCACGTCCCGGCTCACCACCAGCACCGTTATCCAATTGGGTAATAGATCCAGGGCGGCCAGGGTAACGAACGAGGTGATCAGCAGCAGCTTGTCGGCAATGGGGTCGATAAAGGCGCCGAAATCGGTTTTTTGCTTCAAAGCCCGGGCTAAAAAACCGTCCAGAGCATCGGTGACCCCGGCCACCATAAAAACCCAGAAGGCATAATTCACCTTGCCCTCCAACAAGAAAATAACCAGCAACGGGATCAACAGCACCCTGGCCAAGGTCAGCAAATTAGGTATATTCATGCGCTTCCCCTCCCAGGGAGCATAAAGCTATTTCATAAACTGATCAATGGCCCGGCAAACATCGTCGCCCTGTTCCGCCGCAAACCATTTAATGGAGCTATCCTTGCCGAACCAGGTTAACTGTCTTTTGGCATAGCGCCGGGTATCCCTGGCCAACAGCGCCAGCGCCTCATCCCAGCCCCAGGCGTTATTTAAAAAATTAACCATGTGGCGATAACCGATGGACTGCATGGAGTTAAGTGCGCCATCATAACCCATGGCCATAAGTTTTTCCACCTCGGCCAGCAGTCCCTGCTCAACCATCAGGCCTACCCGCAAGTTTATCCGCTGGTAAAGTATTTCGCGATCACAATTAAGGCCGATCTGCATAAAATTGGTCAGGACCGGCTCTCTTGTCTGCTGCTGGAGATGCCTTGACCACGGCATCCCGGTCACCTCATAAATCTCCAAGGCCCGGAGCAGCCGCTGGGTGTCATTGGGATGAAGGCGGAGGGCCGATTCCGGATCACAGGCCTGAAGCTCAGAATAAAGGACCTCCCTCCCCTCTTCCGCCAGCCTTTTTTTCAGCTTTCCCCGCACCCCCTCATCGTCGCCGCCCGCCTCAAAAAGACCCTGGAGCATCGCCTTAAGATAAAGGCCGGTGCCGCCGACCAGCAAAGGGGTCTTGCCGCGGCCGATAATTTGCCGGCAGGCCTTGGCGGCATCGGCCACATAACGGGCAACATCATACTCCTCATCCGGATCGACAATATCAATCAGGTGATGGGGAACCTGCCGGCGCTCCTCAACCGTTGCCTTGGCGGTGCCGATATCCATATAGCGATAGATCTGCATGGAGTCGAGCCCGACGATCTCACAGGAATATTCCTCGGCAATCCTTAAGGAAAGCGAGGTCTTGCCCACGGCGGTCGGCCCCAGCAAAACCAGAACCGGCTTATCTATAGGTGCTTCTAATCTGCTCATCTGATTTTTTACAGGTTATCTTTTTATTTCTGTGAAGAAATTAATTGTTCTTAGCCGTTAATTCCAGTAAAATAAATGGTTTTCAACCTGACCGCTTTACTTATCTTTTCTCGCTAAAGGGTCGGACAAAAACGATGCTCACCATACCATATATTCCATAAAGGAGAATAAGATGCCTGATAGAATTTATAACTTCAGCGCAGGTCCGGCCACCCTTCCCTATGAAGTTCTCACCCAGGCGGCAAAAGATATCGTCAACTTCAACGATAAAGGCATCGGTCTCATCGAGATGAGCCATCGTTCCAAGGATTTCGTGGCCGTGGCCGAGCAAACCGAAGCGGATCTGCGGGAGTTGATGAAGATTCCGGCCAACTACAAGGTTCTTTTCCTGCAGGGCGGCGCCTCCACCCAGTTTGCCATGATCCCGATGAATCTGTTGGGTAACGGCAAAAGCGCCACCTATCTCAACACCGGCACCTGGTCGAAAAATGCGATCAAAGAGGCCAAACTCTTCGGTGAGATCGAGGTGGCCTATTCCAGCGAGGATGCCAAGTTCAACCACGTGCCCAAAGACGGCGACTACAAGGTTGACCCCAAGTCGGAATACCTCTATTTCGTGTCCAACAATACCATCTACGGCACCCAGTTCAAAAATTTTCCCAAGAGCGACAAGATCCTGATCGCGGATATGTCTTCCGATATTCTCTCCCGGGAGTTTGATATCACCCCCTTTGGCCTGGTCTTTGCCGGCGCCCAGAAGAATATGGGGCCGGCCGGGGTTACGGTGGTGATCATCCGCGAAGACCTGCTCGAGCGCACCCCGGCCAATGTGCCGACCATGTTCCGTTACAAGACCCATGCCGACAAGGATTCGATGTTCAACACCCCGCCCTGCTTCTCCATTTACGTGGTGGGTCTGGTCCTCAAATGGCTCAAAAAAATGGGCGGCGTGGCCGCCATGGAAAAACTCAACCAAGAAAAGGCGGCCATTCTCTATAACGCCATCGACAACAGCAACTTCTACCGCGGCCATGCCCAGACCGACTCCCGCTCGCTGATGAACATCCCCTTCAACCTGCCCACCCCGGAGCTTGAGGCCAAGTTCATCAAGGAAGCCACGGCCCAGGGCTTTGACGGCCTCAAAGGCCACCGCTCCATCGGCGGCTGCCGGGCCTCGATCTACAACGCCTTCCCCAAAGAGGGGGTTGAGAAACTGGTGGCCTTCATGGCCGAGTTTGAGAAGAATAACGGGTAAGAATTAGATAAGAGGGATTTCATTTTTTTAAGCCCATCCCTCCCCCTTTGGCCTGCTGAGCATCGCAGGCAGTGGTGGGTCAGGATGCTAAATGTCTGAGGCGAAGCCGAGTTTTTTAGCATCCCCACCACTGACGAGAAGCGCAAGGAAGCCCGCAGGGCCAGGACAGTTTGGGGGTGCCCTTTTCTTGTTTCTTCTTTTGGGCATCCAAAAGAAGAAAGTAATCAGCAGTGCAACCCCGAAGAACGCCGCAAACGTGCCAAGAGAAAATTAATTACAAATACAACAGGTTGAAAATATAAGGTTTATAGGCTAGCACTCCCATCTCTCATGCACTACGAAGGCAAACACATCATCCGCCCCCCCAGCGAGGCCGACTCCATCATCCTCCAGGTCACGGTGGGTTGCTCCCACAATAAGTGCACCTTCTGCGGCACCTATAAAGAGGAACGCTTTCGGATCAAGGATGAACAGGTGATCGAGGCCGACCTTGAGTTTGCCGCCAAGTACTGCCGGCGGCAAAAACGGGTATTCCTGGCCGACGGCGATGTCCTGATCTTAAGCCAACAAAAGCTGGTCAACCTCTTTACCCGGATCAAGGCAAAACTGCCCTGGGTCAACCGGATCAGCCTGTACGGCAATGCGAAAAGCATCCGCCATAAGAGTGTTGCGGAACTTACCGAACTGAAAGCCCTTGGCCTGAACCGGGTCTACCTGGGGCTGGAAACCGGACACCAACAGCTGCTGGACAAAATCCGTAAAGGGGCAACACCGGCGCAAATGGTCGAAGCTGCCGAGCGAATCCAGGCGGCCGGCCTCTTCTTGTCGGTGACGGTACTGCTCGGCATCGGCGGGGTTGAGCTCTCCCTTGACCATGCCCAAGCGACCGGCCGACTGCTTTCCCTGATGCAGCCCAACCAGATCGGCATCCTGACCCTGATGCTGCTTAACAACACCCCGCTATATCAAGACGCCCAACAGGGAGATTTTATTCTCCCCGATCAACAGGGCATGCTCGTTGAACTCAGAACCATGATCGAGCACATGGAGCTAAAGCGCAGCCAACTGCAGAGCAACCATGCCTCAAACTACCTGCCCTTAAACGCCAGGATGCCTAAAGACAAAGAAAGAATTCTTGAGGCAATCGATAGCGCTCTGGCCGGCAAAACCAGACTTAAACCAGAAAACATGCGAGCCCTATGATGGATAAACCAAATCTCAAAAATTTTACACAACAGGAATTAACCGACTGGGTAGTGCAGTTGGGGATGAAATCCTTTCGCGGCAAACAGATCTTCTGCTGGCTGTACCGGCCGGACATCACCGATTTTTCGCAAATGACCGACATCTCAAAAGAGGTCCGGAGCCAGCTTGCCGAAAAGTCCTTCTTCAGCAACCTGCAGCCGGAGATAGAAGAACGCTCCAAGGACGGCAGCGTCAAATACGCGTTCCGCCTGGAAGACGGCAAGGTTATCGAAAGTGTGCTCATCCCGGAGGAGGAGCGCCTAACCCTCTGCGTCTCTTCCCAGGTCGGCTGCGCCATGGGTTGCCGCTTTTGCCTGACCGGCACCATGGGATTTGTCAGAAATCTCAGCCCGGCCGAAATTGTCGGCCAGGTCCAGTCGATCTCGGAGATCGTCAAAAAACAAGGCTATAACCGGATCAACAACCTGGTCTTTATGGGGATGGGGGAACCACTGGCCAATTTCGACAACCTGATCACCGCCTTGAGCAATCTGATGAACCAAAACGGCCTTGATTTCTCAAGCAGGAGGATCACGGTTTCTACCTGCGGACTTATCCCCAAGATCAAAGAGTTAGGCGAAAAAGTTCCGGTAAACCTTGCCATTTCCCTCCATGCCGCCGACAATGAAACCAGGAACAAGTTGATGCCGGTAAACGCCACCTATCCGGTGGACGAACTGCTGGCCGCCTGCCGCGCCTACCCCCTGCCCAATCGCCGAAAGATCATGATCGAATACATCATGCTCAAGGACATCAATGATTCGCCCAAGGATGCCAAGTTGTTGATCAAAAAACTGCACAAACTTGCGGCCAAGGTCAATCTTCTCCCCTATAATGAAAATAAGGTCTTTGATTTCAAGAGCCCGCCCCGAGAACGGGTCGAGCAATTTCAGACCATCCTGCGGGACGCCGGCATCACCGCCCTGCTCCGGGAAAGCCGCGGGAGTGACATCTCGGCGGCCTGCGGCCAATTGGCCACCCTCAACAACGGCGAAGAAGAGAGTTGAAAAAATGAACGGCAACACCTTGAAAATATTGATTATCGACGGCTCAAGCAAGGTAAGGGAAGCCCTTGCCGATTTACTGACCAAACAACTGGGCACTAATACCATCCATGTCGCGACCAACGGCAGCGAAGGCTGGGAGATTATCCAGAAACAAGCTTTGGATCTGGTGGTCTGCAACCGAGCCCTGGCCAAACTCAACGGCTTTGAACTGCTGCTCAAAATACGTGAAAGCAAAAAATATAATAAACTTCCGCTCCTGATGATCCTAAACAAAAAAGATCCGGAAGCGGTACGCAGGGCCCAGAACATGGAGGCCAACGGCGTAATCTGCAAACCTTTCACCCCGGCTGATTTTATCAATCGGACAAGAAGCATCCTCTTTAACAGGACCCAGCGGACCTCCAAACGCTACGACATGCCCTTTGATAACCAAGTAGCCCTGGACGGGGAAACCCTTAAGGGTATCACCGGGCGGATTATCAATATCGGGGTGGGCGGCATCCTGGTCCAGCTCAAATACAGCCGGAACCTGGCCATCTATGACCAGGCCGTAATCAAGATCCAGATCAAGCTCTCCAAAAAAGAAAGCATGGCCAACAGTTTTACCGGCAAACTAATCCGCATTGACTGGGACCATGGGCGCACCGGCGAAAAAACCGGATTTTACGCCTTCGTCTTCGGCAAGCTGCCGACCGATCAGCTCAATTTTTTCGAGATCCTTGCCAGAAAGATTGAATCGGCAACTAAGATTATTAAATAAAAAAAAGGCCCCGGCAATTAAGCCGGGGCCTTTTTTTATTCTATTTCAAACAGATCAATCAGTCAGCCAAGGCCCACTTCTTTGCCTTCAACTCGACCTTGCCCTGCTTGGCCAAAGCCTCCAGAAGTTTTTCAACCTCATCCTTGCCGGCCCCCATTGCCTTGACCAGCGCGGTCACACTCATCGGCCCGTTGGCCAAGGAAGTGAGCAACCCGGCCTCAACCAAGCCGGAGGTAATGGTCTTGCTCAACTTTTCATCAATAACATCATTGATAAAGGCCTGGCTCGGCTCGCCTTCCTTGCGGATGGTCTTGGTGGTGTTCCCGAAACTGACCCGCAGTTTGCGATTGCTCACCAGATTGAGCGCCATATTGATCCGATCTTTCAGCTCTTCCTTGCTTAACCCTTCAGATTCACCAATCGGGCCAAGTTTCTTGGCCTGGGCGGTAAACTCGGTAATCAGCTTGACAAACCTGGGCGCCTCGGCCGCTGATGCCCACTGCAGATTAAACCTGTCCGGATTAATGCCAACCTCGGCTAACACCTTCTTAACCAAAGCACTTACACCCATTGCATCGTAATTACCTACCTGGTAATGACATTCACCGAGTTGTCAGCCACCGGTAAAGATTGCATCGGCCCCTTCGGCAAACGCCTTAAAGATAAAGGATGGGTCGATACGACCGGTACACATCACCCGGATGGTGCGCAGGTTGGGCGGATACTGGTAGCGTGAAACACCCGCACTGTCGGCCGCGGCATAGCAGCACCAGTTACAGAGAAACCCCAGTATTTTAGGGTTAAATTCTTCCTTGCTCATAAAAATAACTCCTACTTGGTTACACCAAAGGCGGTGATTTGTGCAGTTATTTGTTCATCTGTAAAACCGCCCATGGAAATGGAGAATACCGGGCACCGGGATGCACAGATTCCACAGCCCTTACAGGAGGCGGTAATGGTCTCGGCTTTACGCTTGTTATCCTTATCCTTAATAATCCGAATCGACTGATAAGGACAGAGAGATTCACAGAGCCCACAGCCGATACAGCTGGCCTGATCAACGTTGGACACAGTGGGCTCCACCGATACATGCCCCTTGACCAGCGGGATGGCGGCCTTTGCCGCGGCCGCCTGGGCCTGAACCACAATCTCTTCAACCGGCTTGGGCGAATGCGCCAGACCGCAGACATAGACGCCGCTTACCGGCAACTCCACCGGCCGCAACTTGACATGGGCCTCAAGGTAAAATTTATCCTCATTGACCGGGATTTTCAGCAGCTTGCTGAGCTCTTCGGTACCTTCCGGAACAATGCCGACACTCAAGGCCACCATCTCCGGGGCCATGGTCACATCTTCCCGCAGGATGGGATCATGGAATGAAACCTCAAGGCTCTTGCCGCTGCCCTTGATGGTCGGTTTGGCGTCCATGCTGTAGGGGATAAAGATAACCCCCAACTCCCGCGCCTGGCGGTAGGCGTCTTCGGCAAAGCCGTAAGTGCGCATATCGCGATAGAGCACAACGACCTGGGATTCGGGGCTGATCTCCTTGATCTTCAGGGCATTTTTAACGGCATGGCTGCAACAGACCTTGCTGCAATATTTAAGGTCATCACCGCGGGAACCGGCACACTGGACCATGATCACCGATTTGGGCGCACGCTTCTTGCCTTTACCGGCAAGAAGCGCCTCAAGCTCGCGCTGGGTGACGATCTGGTCGGAGTATTTGATTTTGTTGCCGAGTACGGTCTCGGGCCGATGCTCCCGGCCGCCGGTGGCCACGATGATCACGCCGTGATCAATGGTGTTTTCAACCGCCTTTTTACCTTTGGTCACCTTTACGATAGAGGTAAAGTTACCGACAAAACCAGTAACTTCGGCGAGCTCGGCTGAAGTCAACACCTCGATATTCTTATCCTTTTTAACCTTATCGGAAAGATCCTTGAGCACACTGCTCACCTGGTCACCCTGCAGGGTAACGCTCAGGTGCTGAAGATGACCGCCAAGGGTGTCTTGCTTCTCAACCACCGTGGTGTGATAGCCCTGTTCGGCCAGGGTCAGCGCCGCGGTCATCCCGGCAACACCGCCGCCGAGTACCAGGGCCTTGTTGTTAACCTGTACGGTCTGCTCGGGTAATGGTTGGATATGACGGGCCTTGGCAATCCCCATCCGCACCAGATCCTTGGATTTATCCGTGGCCGCCGCCGGTTCGGTGGCATGAACCCAGGAGCAGTGGTCGCGAATATTAACCATTTCGATCAGACAGCGGTTGAGCCCTGCGTCTTTCAGGGTCTCCTGAAACAGCGGCTCATGGGTCCGGGGGGAACAGGCCGCAATCACGACACGGTTCAGGTTGTGCTCCTTGATTTTATTCTTGAGCACTTCCTGCGCATCCTGGGAACAGCTGTAAAGGCTCTGGGCATGGTAAACAACACCATCCATGCCGTCGGTGTAACGTTCTACATCAGCCACATCGACCACGCTGGCGATGTTGATCCCGCAATGACAGACAAAAACCCCGATCCGAACCTCATCATCCGCGGCCAATTTCAATTCCTGGGGATAGGTCTTACTTACCAGACCCTTGCCGCGGTCTTTCTTGATCAAACCTGCGGCCAGGCCGGCTGCGGCACTTGCCTGGGTAACACTTTCCGGAATATCCTTGGGGCCCTGGAAGGCGCCGGCCACGAAAACCCCGGGCTTGGTGGTAAGCAGAGGGGCAAAGGTTTGGGTTTTACAGAAATCATAGCTGTTAAGCTCAAAGCCGGCAATCTCAGCAAGATTTTTGGCATCAGCCGGTGCATCAAGACCAACGGAGAGCACCACCATGTCAAAGGCCTCAAAGCTATGCACCCCGTCCATGGTTGAGTAGGTCAGCTTGAGATTTTTACCCCACGGCATAACCTCGGCCACCTTGGCCCGGACAAACTTGATGCCCATGGCTTCCGCCTTGGTGCGAGCCGCATCAAAACCTTTGCCCTGGGTCCGCATGTCCATGTAATAGATGGAGATCTCCGCCTCTGGATCATGCTCCTTGGCAACCATCGCCTCCTTGATCGCATACATGCAGCAGACCGATGAACAGTAGCCGTTGTCGCAGCCGAGATCACGGGAACCGACACACTGGATAAAGGCGAACTTCTTGGGATGCCGGCCGTCGGACAGACAACGGGCCTCACCTTCATAGGGGCCGGAAGCACAGAGCAGCCGCTCAAACTCCAGACTGGTCAACACGTCGGGATGCGCGCCATAGCTATATTTAGCCAGGGTATCATCAGCTATCCGGCCAAAACCGGGGGCCATGATCACGGCGCCGATGTTAAGCTCTTTTTCCGTGGCCTGCTGATCAAAGTCAATGGCGTGCTGCCTGCACGTCGGCACACAGATCTTACAGGTGTTATGCTTTAAGTGAAGGCAGGCCTCGGGATCAATATAGTAAGTGGCGGGCACGGCCTGGGCGTAGTCAATATGAATAGGCCTGGTAATAGCCAGCCCTTCATTGTAACCATCCACCAAATGACGAGGACAATACTGGGTACACATCCCGCAAGCAGTGCACTTTTCAGCGTCGATATAACGGGGACGCATCCGCAGCTTGGCGGTAAAGTTACCGGGTTTGCCATTGAGTTCAAGAAAATCAGCGTTGCTCAGAATTTCGATATTTGGAGACCGACCGGCCTCTACCAGCTTAGGTGCCAGGATTCAGAGCGAACAATCGTTGGTTGGAAATGTTTTATCAAGCTGAGCCATGGCGCCGCCGATGGCCGCTGATTTTTCAACCAGATATACGTAATAGCCAAGCTCGGTTAAATCAAGCGCCGCCTGGACACCGGCGACACCACCGCCGACTACCATGACCGTGCCTGACTTTTTATCTTTTGCTTGTCCCATAAGGATAACTCCAATCTTATTAAAAAATTATATTGCCGTTAATTGGGCAACTCATCACCTAACACGTCAACCTTGATCGCACAAAGCTTGTACTCGGGGGTCCTGGAAAGACGATCCAGGGCATCGAGGGTCAAGAAATTAACCAAGGCTTCCAAATGGTTGTATGTCGCAAATATCGTTCCCTCCTGGGAACGATCGGTTATTTTAGCACGCATTTCAACCGATCCCCGGCGCGATGTCAACCGCAGCCAAACCTTATCTTTAATGCCAAGCCGCTCGGCATCAACCGGGTTGATCTCGGCAAAACATTCGGGGGAGATATCATCAATCTCCTTGGTTTTGCCGGTCATCGAGCTGAAATTGTACCGGGCCAAATCACGACCGGTAGTAAAATGCAGAGGATATTCCGCATCAGGCATCTCAACCGGTGGGATATAATGTTCCGGAATAAAAAGCCCCTTGCCCCGGGTAAAGGATTTGGTGTGCAACACCGGCGTCCCCGGATGATTCAAATCCAGAACCGGCCATTGCAGACCAACCTTTTCCAGACGCTCATAGGTAATCCCTGCGTATTGCGGCAACAACCCGCAAATTTCTTTAAAGACATCTTCAACGGAAGAGTAATCCATGTCATAGCCCATCTTCCGGGACAGCTCGGTAAAGATCTGCCAATCGGGCTTGGCCTCTCCCGGAGGATTAACCGCTTTCCTGATTCGCTGCACCCTCCGCTCGGTGGAGGTGAAGGTTCCATCTTTTTCAGCAAAACAGGCGCCGGGCAGGACGACATCCGCCATCTTGGCGGTATCGGTGAGGAACAGATCCTGGACCACCAAAAAGTCAACCTCTTTCAGCGCCCCTTGAACATGGGCGATATTGGCATCGGCCACCGCCGGATCCTCGCCAAAGATATATAGGGCGCGAATATCACCGGAGTTGATGTTATCCCAAACCTCGGTGGCAGGTTTACCCGGCCGTCTGGGCAGTTTTACCTTCCAGAGTTTTTCATATTTATCAAAAATATCATCATCATCAAGTGCGCCGTAGCCGGGCAGGGTGTTAAAGAGAGCCCCCATGTCACAGGCGCCCTGGACATTATTCTGGCCGCGCAGCGGATTACAGCCGCCGCCTTCCACTCCGACCTTGCCGCACAGCATGGCCAGATTGGCAATACTTTTAACCCGGTCGGTGCCGGTTACATAATGGGTGATCCCCATCCCGTGGAAAATGGCATGCCGCCCCTGGGCTGCATACATTCTCGCGGTGGTGTAAAGATCCGCCTGGGAGATCCCGGTAATTTCTTCTACCTTGGCCGGGGAATATTCTTTAACAACCTTGACCAGGTAATCAAAATCTTCAGTCCGTTCTTCGACGAATTTCTTATCCAGCAAATCCTCTTCCAGGATGATGTTCATCAACCCGTTCAGGAAGGCGACGTCGGTACCGGGTTTGATCCGTAACCACAGATCCGCACGCTTGGCGAGATCGGTTTTGCGAGGATCGACGACAATGAGCTTCGCGCCGCGATCAACTGCCTGATGGACCCTGAGGCCGATGGTCGGATGACTGGTATCCGGGTTGCTGCCGATCATCATAAAGAGATCGGTCTTGGTTGTATCCGCAATGGAGTTGGTCATTGCGCCGCTGCCGAAGGTGAGGGCCAAACTGGCCACCGTGGGAGCGTGTCAAAGTCGGGCACAGTGATCGATATTATTGGTTCCGATCGCCGTCCGCATAAATTTTTGCATTAAATAATTGTCTTCGTTGGCTGCCCGGGCGCAACTGAAACCGGAAATCGAGTCGGGCCCGTACATCGACTTGATGTCGAAGAAACGCTTGGCCACGTGATTATAAGCCTCTTCCCAGGAGGTCTCAACCAACTGCCCCCCTCTTCTGATCAAGGGCTTGGTCAGCCGATCCTTATGCTGCACAAAGTTATGGGCAAACCGGCCCTTAACGCAAAGCGCGCCATAGTTGGGCGCCAGATCAGGCTCGGCGGTAACCTCCATCAAGGTATCGCCCTTGACTCGGAGCAGAACCTGGCAACCCGCGCCGCAATAAGGACAGGTGGAGCGTATTTCCCGCATCTCCTCATTGACCACCGGCACCAGGGCATCTTTTTTATTCAAAGCGCCGGTCGAACAATTATCCACGCATTTACCGCAAGATACGCAATTATCCTTAAACTTGAACTTCAAGTTTTTCGGGCGACCTTTATCATCAAGGCTTTCAGCGCTGATCGAAAGGGCATCATACTCACAGCTGTTCAGACAGCGTTTGCAGAAGATGCATTTATTCATATCCACCAGGATGGTGGGATGGGAATCATCCTTGGCATAAACAGGAACCTTGCCCATCCCGGTCCGGTTCGGATCAAGGTTATGATCAAGGGCAAGTTCCTTAAAATCACAACGCTCATAGGCTGAACATCCGCAGGCCAGACAACGCTTGGCCTCGTTGAGCGCCATCTTTTCATTAAAACCTAATTTTACCTCATCAAAATCCTGGGTACAGATCTCGGGGGAGCGTTCCGGCATTTTTTCCCGGAGCTTGATGTTAACCCCTTCGAAGTTGCGCAAATCCACATCATCGAAGGTCTTCCCACGGCTGAAGTTAAAACGGCTGTCGGCCGGCCCTTTGGCCACCCCCATTACCTCGGCATGGATATTTTCCGCGGCGCGCCGGGCGGCGACCACCGCCTGAATAACGGACCGCGGGCCGCTGGTAACATCGCCAGCCGCATAGACCCCGGCATGATTAGTCAGAAAAGTACGAGGATTGGACTTGATATTGTTCTTGGGGGTCAACTCGATTGATTCTTCAAGCTTACCGCCGGTAAATTTATCCTTGGTCGCGGAAAGGCCCTGGGACACGACTACGGTATCAACCTTCATCTTGACGTTTGAGCCGGGAATCGCTTCGGGCTCTCTGATGCCCTTGGCATCAGGCTCACCGAGTTTCATGCGGATCAACTCGACATCAACCCCTTTGTCAGCCTCGGAAATCTTGATCGGCGAGGCCATCAACAGAAACTGAACGCCTTCCCGCTTGGCTTCCCGGATGTTGCGCTGATTGGCAGGCATCTCGGTCTGCGCCCTGGGGTAGACGATGGTAACTTCATCAACGCCATTGCGCAGCAGGGAGCGGGCAACTTCCATGGTCACATTGTTACCGCCGAATACCACGGCGCTTTTGCCGTAATGACCATGTTTCCCCTCGCTGTTGTCACGAAGATATTTGGTGGCAGGTATGACCTTGGGTAGAGCGCAACCGGGAATGTCCAGGGTTTCATCCACCGGGGTTCCTGTGGAAATAAGAATGGAGTCAAAGCCCTGAGCCTTAAGATCCTCAAGATTGTAATCCCGGCCCCATTTCTGGCTGAGCCTTACATTGATCCCCATCCGCAGGATAGAGTTGATCTCGTAATCGAGAACATCATTGGGGATTTTGTATTCGGGAAGACCGTAACGCAGCATGCCGCCAAGTTTGGGCGCTGCTTCGAACACGGTTACGTCATGGCCTTTGCGCGACAAGAAATAAGCGCCGGTAAGACCGGCCGGGCCGCCGCCGATAACCGCGATCCGCTTGCCGGTACTAGCCTCCCGGGGGATATTGAGTTCGATCTTGTTGGCCATGCACCAATCAGCGACAAAACGCTTGAGATGGTTAATGGAAACAGGTTCATCGACCAAGATCCGCCGGCACCGGGTTTCACAGAACCGCGGACAAACACGGCCCACGGAAAACGGAAAAGGATTCCGATCCATAACCAGACGAAGGGCTTCAACATACTGGCCCTTGGCCACATGGGCGATATAGCCCTGAACGTTGATCTGGCCGGGACAGGTGAGATTACAGGGGGCCTTACAGTCGCCGAAATGGGTTTCCATCAAGGCGGCCAACCGCTCCTTGCGCTTAGCCACCAAGGCATCCGATTCGGTGACGATCTTCATCCCCTCTTGGATCTCAGTGCTGCAGGAACGGACAAGCCCTTCCATACCTTCAATCTCAACCACGCACAGCTCGCAAGGAACATCGGAAGTCCCCTCTTTCACATAGCATAGTGTTGGGATATGAATCTCTGATCGCTTCGCTGCCTCGAGGATGGTAATCCCCTCTTCAGCAACAATTTCATTACCATTAATACTGATATTCATTGCTGTTCTGTCAGTCTATTGGTTACCGCATCCGGAGATTAGCATCCGGATGCCGGGATAATAATAAAAATCAGGCCGCAGGTTTCCATTCCTTGAGGAAGGCGGGCAGATGACCGGCTTCACGAGGACCGATGGTGATGGTCCACTGAGGCAATTCCTCTTCAAGCTCTCCCTTCATGGAAGCGAGATAACCTGGAATGATCAACTCACGATGCTTAACCTTGTCTTCAATACCGGATTTCTTCATGAACTGGGCAATCATATCAGCCCCGAATTTGCCGGCCGCCCATGCGGTGAGTACCGACAGACCTTCAGTATCCTTGATCAGCAGCCAACTCGGAACCTTGCTGCCCTCAATCTCACCGGAAACAATAAAGTAAGTAAGGGAGAAGTTACAGGTAATAAGAACAGGGGCATTCTCATCAGGGCCGCTGATGCTGTAGACATCTTCCTGAACAACCATGGGCCGTTGCGGATCGGTGAAGATATTGAGCCGCTCGAGCAACAACGGGAAAAGAATATCTCCCTGCAGATCGGATAACACCACGATACCGGCATATTTGGCGATCAGGACCGAGGCGACCATTGCCTCCATCAGCGGATCATCGGTGATTTCGCAAGGAAAGGTAATGGAAGAAAAGCCAAGCGGTTTAAACTTGCTCTTGATCGCGGAGCGGCGGGCTACGACGCTGTCTTCCAAGGCGGCCCGCAGGGTCCGGGCACCGGTGTCGATCATCATGTCTTTAAGGCCGGCAGCGATAAATTTCTCGGTAAGGCCGATAGTTTCATCGATATTTTTGCCCTTAACCGCCATCGGACAGGCAAGTTCCTTGGCCAAAGCAGCCATGGCGTCACCATTATCGACAGTGGCGGCATAAAGCAGAGGCTTACGCTCACCGCAAGCGGCGGCGGCGGCCTTCATGTTGTCGGCATTGTCGCTGATCAGGATAATGCTGGCATCCTCGGCGCCGGCCAGCACCTTGTTGGTCAGCGCGGTAAAGGAGGCGCCGTCATTCTTGCTGTCTTTAACGGCAATAAGATCAGCCTTAAGCAAAACCCCTACCCGCTCGTAACGCAGTGATTTAAACCGCTCGATCCGGCCATCCACATCAGCATCACTCATCTCGGTGGTAACGAGCACGGCAATACCGGTGGGATTTTCAAAACGTTTCTCATGGCGAAACAGACAGGTCTCGCCACCAGTGGTAAACGCGGAATCGCCGGCCCCGAACTTAACGGTCCGAATCGGCGGAGCGGATGCCTCGCCGATCTGCTCTTTAACCTCATCACTAACGTAAGGACATTCACCGATTTCTGACTGGCCGGCAGCCACTTTCATGGCAAAGGCAAGGCAGGTAGGAATGGCACATTCTCCACAATTCTTTTTGGGGAGCATTTTGAGGATCTGAATACCTGTTAAAGCCATCTGTCTGTTCCTCCCAAATATCGAAAACTCAAATTAGAATAATTTACTTTATTAGCTGGATAATTATACGACCGATTCCATCTCAAGAGCTGGGTGACCGACCTTTTTCATAAACTCAAGGATCTCTTCCTCGGTGGTACCATTCTCTTCGGTGGCAATCTTATCAAAAAAGTCGGGCATGCCGATTTCATTGCAGCGCTCTTTAAGCTTGTCGGCGATCTCATCCTTCATCATCTTCGGCAGCCAGACGATACGGGGCAGACCACCCTCAGCCAGGAACAGCTTGGGGCTGGTCATGAAATGTTTGGAAACCCCCATAAAGCCGGGGGTCTGCGCGCCACCACCGGCCATACCGGCCAGAGTGGTGAACTTCATCCCGGAAGGAGTCATCCCCATATAATCACGATTAACAACCATGATGCCGTTACACTGGGGCAGCATGGCGGCAATAGCCTCAAAACAACCACAGGCGGTCATCGGGCTGTTCATCAGCGAGTAACAGGCCAGATCGGTAACCGCGCCGCGGGAAGTCTGGGCGACGAAATCGTTAATGCCCTTGAACACCCCAAGCTTTTCATCAAGACATTCGCCCTTCTGGATCGGCTGGTTGGGGCCGGTGGGGTTGATCTGGTAGGAAGCCTTGCCGTCAAGCCAGTTGTAAGCGCCGCACATCCCGATTCTTTCCGGGGTAATAACACAGACATGGCTCGGGGCAAACGACTGGCAGAGAGTACAGGAGTAGAAGATATCCTCGGTCTCGTCCGTCATGGAACCAAGACGCTTATCCCGCTCGGTGTATACATTACGGGCAAGTTCCTGGACCTCTTCCACCTTATCCAGCTCGGTATAGATCTTAACCTGGATCTTATCGACAATGGCACCGAACTCCTGGTGCAATTTACCGTGCAGAACCTTGCCGAAATGGGCAAAGGAAAATCCTTTCTCAACCGCGGCCTTACCGATCCTGACCCACATGATATTCCGTTGGCCCATATGCATGATGCCCTGGATGTAGTTGATCAGATGATGGAACTGGCGCTCGAGAATAGGCTCGAAATCGGACTGCATCTGACGACCGGCCACCTCGACCAAAATACCGATCGGCAGATTCTGGCCCTGCTGGATATCCTTGATATCAGGCCCTTCGACGGTAACGAGACCATCCTCCACCTCGGACATATCCTTGGAAATAAGAACCTCGACGCCGGAAGTCCGGCCACCGCCGCACTCCATGAACAGATCATCCTTACGGATACGCTCACCCTCAAAGGCGGGACCGAAAGACATCGGGATGTCGATCTTGGTGACATTGACCTTCAGGCCGCGAACCTCAATGGCCTTCTGGACGATCTCATCGTGGGGCACGTTACTGACCACATGCTCGTAGGTGCAGATACCGGTGGGCAACACCTCGGGGATATCATAATCGGAAATGGTCGGGAAGCCCCAGTTGATGGCGCCGGCCGCATTGGCGTACCACTCGTCGGAAACATCGCCGAAAGCCATGACAAAGGCAAAGGTCCGATCCTTATTGTAAAGGAGGTTGCCCCGGTAGTCACCGGGCTTGATGCCGCCGAAAGCCATGGCGACCCGACAGGCAAAACCGATGGCGAAAACCGCGGAGGTATAACTCTTGCCGAACGGAACCAGACGGGTATTCCAACCTACCTGCACCTTGTTTTCCACCAGACGCTCGGCCATGTTCTTGCCGTTGGTCTGATCATGCATGAAAATGTAGAGGTTTTTCTCCTGCAACTCCAAGGCAATCCGGGAGGCAACCTCATTATCATCCGGGGTACCCATGATTGCGGCAAAACCAGGGGCGGTACCGTCGACAAACTCAACACCACGTTTACGGAAAATTACGTCGTCGGCGGCACCCAGCCAAATATTGCTCTCGGTGGGGTCCTCGGTTTTGGTGTAAAGATCGGTTTCTTCAAGATAACGAATGGCCTCAAACATCTCCTCGGCAAAAAAAGTGGCCATACCGGCATCAAGCGCAGGGGCAAGATAAGGAAGCCAGTTGTTTTTACTGACCATTTCAGGCAACAGTTTACGACATTCCTGAAAAATATCCTTCATATCGCCGAGATTCTGAATCTTGGCGCCGAGCATACTGTAAATGACGGGCAGATAATAGGCGGTATTAGGATATGAAATTTCCTGTTCGGCGCCGTATTTTTTAACGGCTGCCTCGAACCTCTCCTCTGCCATGTCCACTATCTTATGTGCCCCTCTGATGGCAGCTGAACAGATAATCTTAGACATTTGAATTCTCCTCTAACCTCTTCTTTATTACCTAATGAGGTCTTTAAACGACGTCCTTATCCGACAGATAAAGACAACGAAGTTTTAACCAATAAGACCGTTGACCATTGATTTGGCCAATGCAACCGCTTTCGGATGACGCATAATCAACAACTCACCGCCGGCCATCATCATACAAGAAGCGGTAATCGCTTCCATCAAAATGCCGCGGCGCTCAGCGTCACCAATCAGATCATCGGATGGCAGCCTGCACTCTTTCGCCTTCCAAACCTCACGACCCAAGTTACAGATAAACGGAACCTGAAGCTTGTCATCCTGCTGGGTCAAGGCGGCCAGACGAATCCGCTCCATAACCGAGTAGGTATATTCAATACCGTAACCCAAAGCACCAATGGAGGGATCGATTAAAACAGTATCAAGGGATACCCCGAGATTCTGCAGAAGAATATTCAACTGCTTGGCAAGATTGACATCAATGGGGGAAGCGGCGACTATCGGATGCTGGAAGGCCATCGCCGTGGCTCCGATTGCCCGGTAGTTGGCATCGGACAACGGGGCCAGACATACCTTTTTATCACCGATCACCGAAGTAATCTCACGCAGAGTCTCGGTATCTTTTTCGCTGTTGCCGCAACCCCAGACAATCACCGGCACATCAACGCTGTTGATGACCTCGGCGGCGGTTTTCGCCGCATCTGCGGAAGAACGATTCTTGCCGTTGGGATCGGTGCTCACCAGGGAGATACAAAGCGCTTCGGCATTATAGCTTTTCACGCATTTCTGAGCCCAGGCTACCGGGTTGTCCAAAACATCGGCAAAATGCTGGCTCAAGGTCGCAGGCCATTCCTCTGGTTTCAAATCGGGAATGTCAAAGGCAATAACCGGCTTATTGGGCATCGCGCCTTCAAAGAGCTGGAAAGGAAGAGTGTTGGCGCCGCCAACCTTTACGGTGCTGGCACCATTGCCGAGAACATTCTCCCGAATTGCTCCGGTATAAGCTTGCTTGTAAGAAGCCTCAGGCAACTTGGTCGAGCGATCGGCCAACGCAGTTTTCTCGGTGGCAAGGGTGGCAACCTCAAGACCGGCAACAGGCGCGGCAGCCTTGGGGGCTTCCTTCTTGGTCTCGACCGCGGCTTTAGCCTCGGCGGCTTTTTTGGCTTCCTGGGCAGCCTTGGCCTCGGCGGCTTTTTTGGCTTCCTCGGCAGCCTTGGCCTCAGCGGCTATTTTCGCTTCCTGGGCGGCTTTGGCCTCGGCGGCTTTCTTGGCCTCCTCGGCCTGTTTGGCTTCCTGGGCCGCCTTGGCTGCGGCGGCCTTCTTGGCCTCTTCGGCCTGGTCGGCTACCGGAGCGGCAGCAGGCTTAGCGGCTGCCGGAGCAGCAGGAGCTGAAGCAGGAGCAGCAGCGGATACCGGTTCACGCCCGAGAATAGCCTCTGCCCCGGCAAACTTAGACAGGGCATCAAATTGATCATCGGACAAACCGAAGGCCTTTTTCAACGCACCAAGACCGAGTCTAACGGACTCGAGCGCCATTTGACGTTCTTTTTCATTCATCTCTTCTTCTCCTGCATCATCTATTTCAATCCTCGCCTGATCAGCACCTGTACTTCCAGCATCCGCAATTCTTGCCCCGGCACAAAGCTGACGAGCCTCATCTTTGGCTGCGGCAATAATTTTTTCCGCCTCAGCCTTAGCTGCTGCCAGAACAGTATCACTTTCCTCGGTTGTAACCGCTTGCGCGCCACCACGAACCTCAATAACTCCGGAGGCAACGGTGACCGCACTTGCAACTGGTTCATCATCAAAAACCGGACGAGTAGCAAGGCCTGCCTGTTTTACAATCTCAGGGACCGCGCTTTCCCATTCAATGGCCATAATATGGACACCGGCAACCCCTTTGATTTCCCGAACCTGATTTATTACGTCAACGCAGATATTGATCCCTTCGGCTTCCTTATCCTTGGCATCCTTCATCCGCGAAATTACCTCATCGGTAACATCCATGCCGGGGACGAAATTTTTCATGTACCTGGCCATGCCCAATGATTTAGGAGGGGTTACGCCGGCCAGAATATGAACTTTTTCATGAAGACCGAGATCACGGACCGCCTGCATGAACTTAGCAAAGCGTTCTACATTATATATAATCTGGGTTTGCACAAAGTCGGCGCCATTGGCAACCTTCTTGGCAAGCCTGGCCGCCCGCACCTCTTCCGAAGGACCGGCAAAAGGATTTGCCGCAGCCCCAAGGAACAGGCGAGGTTCGTTGTTTTTGATTGCCTCACCACACTGAAATCTCTTTTCATCACGCATATCCCGGACCATGCCGAGCAGTTGAATGGAGTCCATATCAAAGACCCCTTTCGAACCTGGATGATTACCAAATTTCTGATGGTCACCGGTGAGACAAAGCAGGTTTTTAAGACCGAGGGCGGCAGCGCCCAACAGATCGCTTTGCATACCGATCCGATTGCGATCGCGACAGGTCATCTGGATAACCGGTTCGACGCCTTCAGCCAAGGTCAAAAGCCCTGCGCTGATACTGGACATGCGAACAATGGCGGTTTGACAATCCGTAATATTCACGGCATCAACATGGCCTTTTAAGATCCGTGCCTTCTCGCGTACGACTTCAGCATTGCCGTTTTTTGGTGGTCCAAGCTCACCAGTAACAGCAAACTCCCCTGAATTTAATATTCTCTCTAAGCGGCTTCCCGATTTCATCGGTATAAATCCTTTTTTCTTTATCTTAGAAAAAGTTCTTCTTTAATTAAACCTTAGCCGGTCCGTGACAGCCCACATCCTTCAGGCCTTCGGAACCGAGATCACGACGCATATCCATATCGAAAAGAACCCTTTCGGTTTTCTTGTTGATACCGAGTGCATCGCGCTTGGCATCTATCTTTTCAATCATGATCCTGGCTATTTCCTTGGGATCCTTGGCAACATTCCAATGTGCTCCCATGGGGCCCATGAGACCTTCAAGCAGATACTTGTTGAACTTATTGGCGCCGGTGGTGGGCAGATCCTGGAAGACAACCTGAGCACCGCTGGCCACAAAGTACTGTCCGATGGCCACAGCTTTTTCACTCATCCACAACGGTGCGGTACCAATGGCCGGCAGATCGGAAATATCATCGCCCAAGCCACCCTGGCGTACCATCTCGGTTGCGGCAATCAAGATCCGGCTGTTATCGACACAGGATCCCATATGGAGAACCGGCGGCATACCGACGGTTTCACAAACCTCGGCCAAAGACTCGCCACAATATTTAGCCGCTTCCGGATTAACCAGCCCTGCCCTGCCGAGCGCGGTTGCGGCACAGCCGGTGGCCAACACCAGCACATTGTTCTTGATCAACTCCCGGGCAATAATCTCATGGGATTCATCGGACAGCTGGAAATTATCACAGCCGACAATGGCGGCAACCCCGCGGATCCTGCCGTTGATGATATTATCGTTCAACGGGCGATAGCTGGCCCGGAACCGACCACCAAGCATGTAGTTAATGGTCTCATGGGAGAACCCGACAACCACGTCGAGTTTGGAATCTTCAGGAATAAAAAATTTGCCGCGTTTCTTATAATTCTTGATGGCCCGCGTCAAAATCTCTTTGGCGGACTCAAGGGCGGCATGCTCCTCGAACTGAATATGAACGGCGCCGTCCATCTTGGCCCGGTAGTTGGTGGTGATAATATCGGTATGAAAGCTCTTAGCCACATCAACCACGGACTGCATGATACATTGAACATCAACGACCATGGCCTCGATGGCGCCGGTGGCCAGGGTAATCTCCTGCTGAACGAAACCGGCCGCTACAGGAATTCCACGCCGCATCAGGATCTCATTACCGGTACAACAAACCCCGACCAGATTGATCCCCTTGGCGCCCTGTTTCTTGGCCAGCTCGATCATCTCGGGAGCTTCGGCGGCGATGCAAAGTGCTTCCGCAAGCAGCGGCTCATGACCATGAACGGTGATGTTAACCTGATCGGCCTTCAAAACGCCGAGGTCAACCATGGAGCGACGAGGCACCGGGGTACCGAACATGATGTCGGTGAGTTCGGTGGAGAGCATCGATGAGCCCCAGCCGTCGCCAAGTGCACAACGGGAGGCCTGGAGCATGATGTTTTTATAATCCTGATCAACACCCATGTGGGTGCGATGCATCATCTCAACCACCTCCCGGTCAATACCGCGAGGGGCAATGCCAAGCTTTTTCCAGATCGCCTGCCGTTTGGGGGTAGCGCGCTTAAGCATGGAAAGCGGCTCATCATCCTGGCTGCCAAACTCGGCCAGGGCCTTTTCGCCAAGCTCAAGGGCGATATCGTTTACTTCACGATCTTCGGTTACGATCCCAAAAACCTCGGCAAGCTTCTTCAGCTTATCGACGTCTTTGATCTGATGGGGGCTGTTACCTTTGGCGGTTTCAATAAAGCCCTTAACCATCTCCCGGGCATGATCGGTATGGGCGGCGGAACCGGCAGCGATCACCCGGGCAAAATTTCTGGCGGCAACGGTATCAGCGGTTGCGCCACAAATGCCGATCATATCCTCAACGCCATCAATAATCTGACAGGGACCCATATTACAGTTACGGCAGCAGGTTCCCCCTGAGCCGAAAAGACAAGCAGACATGCCGCGTGATTTCACCCGGTCATAAGCGGTGTTGATACCCTTGGAAACCTCTTGCGAGAGAACCTGTTTTGAGGAGGTGCAGGTGATTTCCGTACAACCTTCACATCCGTTTCTTGTGATTGCCATGTTTCGTCCTCAGTAGCTTAAGTACTCTATAAATCGGAAATCACTTTCCGAAATACTTATTATATCAAACCGGCAGCCTGCTTGGCGGCCTGAACTGTATTCTTCATCAACATGGTAATGGTCATGGGACCAACGCCACCGGGAACCGGGGTAATGGCCGAGGCTTTTTCCTTAACCGAAGCAAACTCGACATCGCCGGCAAGTATAGCCTTGCCGCTATCGGTCATGCCGATCCGGTTAACGCCGACATCAATTACCACAACCCCTTCTTTAACCTGATCAGCCTTGATCATATTGGCAACGCCCACCGCGGCGATGATGATATCAGCCCGTTTGAGATGAGCGTCCATATCCTTGGTCCTGGTGTGACAGAGGGTCACCGTGGCATTGCCGGCCGGCCGTTTCTGCAGCATGAGGTTGGCCATGGGTTTACCGACGATGTTGGATCGCCCGACAATAACCACTTCGGCGCCGCTGGTTTCAACTCCGGAACGAACCAAAAGCTCAAGGATGCCGTGGGGGGTACAGGGCAGGAAGCACTGCTCGCCAAGAACCATTTTGCCGACATTGACCGGATGGAAACCGTCGACATCCTTTTCCGGATCAATGGCGTAAAGAACCTTGGCTTCATTGATATGCTTGGGTAGCGGCAGCTGAACCAGGATGCCGTTGATCTTGTCGTCTTTGTTGTATTTGTCAACCAGGGCCAGCAGATCTTCTTCTTTGGTATCAGCGTCAAGGGTTACCTGTTCGGAATGGATACCAAGGGCGTGAGCGGTCTTGTTTTTAGCACTTACATAAGACTGAGAGGCAGGATCTTCGCCGACCAGAATGGTGACCAACCCAGGTACCACATTGTGTTTTTCCTTTAGCTCAGAAACTTCGACCTTCAACTCCTCCCGAATAGCTTTAGCCACTTCGGTACCGCTGATGATTTTGGCACTCATTAAATTCTCCTTATATATTCAACTATCTAAAATTATAGAGATCTAATTAATTCCCAATACACTCTGATAAAAAAATGAAAGAAATCCCTGCCCACCAAATTACGTCAACGCATTAGCGCGTAAAACGATGTGGCGGAAAGGTAAAACCAAGGTTTAAGAGCCAACAAAACTACCCAATTCGACGCCATATTTCAATAGGTATATATACCGGATAGAACTAAAGTTCAGTAATTTTTATCAAGGAAAAATGACCAATCGGAAAATATGGCCGTGAAGTCAAATACACGAAAAAAGCAACTAATTGAAATTACGCTGATTTTCCACTACGTTCATTTGCCAGCTTAACAATAATATTATTGGCGGAATTAAGACGGTTAACCACGGTCTTAAAAAGATGCCCGGCAACATCCGGGTATTTAGCAATAATCTCCGCGAGTTTATCCCCGGGAAAGCGTTTAATTTTCGAACGCCCCTTGGAAAGGATCGAAGCGGAACGCGGCTCACCGGAGATGGCGGACATTTCACCAAAATACTCACCCGGCTCGGTGATCTCCGCGATTTTTTTACCGTCTTTAACAACACTGACCGCGCCGGTAACCAGCTTAAAGAAGTCCATATCATTATTATTCTGCCGAATAATAAAATCGCCGTCATCATACTCTTCAATATCAGGATGAACCAGATAGGCGGGCAGACTTTCTTCGGTGACGACCGTTCTTCGCGTCACCTCCTCAAGACTGGTTACCCCTTCCATGGCCTTAATGATAGCCGCTCGCCGCAACGGCACCATCCCCTCGTTGATCGCAATCTTGCGCAACTGGTCTTCCGGCACCTCGGCATTAATCGCCTTGGCGACTTCGTCGGTCACTTCCATCAACTCAAAAAAACCTACCCGGCCTTTATAACCGACCCCTTTGCACTTGGCGCAACCCTTGGGACCATAGAGAACAAATTCCTTTTCCAGCTCATCCTCCTTAAAGCCCAGGGCCAGGAGTTCTTCCTTCGGGGGACGCGCCACCTCTTTCTTGCACTCGCCGCAGAGCCGCCGGCCAAGACGCTGAGAAAGAACCATGGTAACGGCCGAGGCCAAATTGAAGGCGGGAATACCGATATCACGCAGACGGCCAATGGTGGCCGGGCAGTCGTTGGTATGCAGGGTGGAAAAAACAAGATGGCCGGTCATCGCCGCCTTAATACCGATCTCGGCGGTTTCCATATCCCGGATCTCACCTACCATGATAATATCGGGATCCTGCCGCAAAAAAGCCTTAAGGGCGGCGGCAAAGGTCATGCCGACCTCTTTTTTCACATTAACCTGGTTGATCCCTTTAAAGTTGAACTCAACCGGGTCTTCCGCGGTCAAAATCTTGGTGTCCTCACTGTTGAGTGAGTTGAGTACCGAATAGAGCGTTACGGTTTTACCGCTACCGGTCGGCCCGGTAACCAGTAACAGGCCCTGGGGTCTTTCAATACAGCGCTTGAGGGTTGTAAAGGTATCCACTTGAAAACCAAGCTTGGTCAAGTCGACATTAAGACTGCCCTTGTCAAGGATACGCAGAACAATACTCTCGCCAAACAGGGTGGGCAGCGTGGAAACCCGGAAATCAACGGCCCTGTTCCGCCCCATCTTGATCCGGATCCGACCGTCCTGGGGGACGCGACGCTCGGTAATATCAAGGGACGACATAATTTTAATGCGGGAAGTCAAGGCATTCTTGATGGACAACGGCAGGTTCATCGACTTATAGAGGGAGCCGTCCACCCGGTAGCGAACCTGCAGGGATTTTTCATAGGGTTCTATGTGAATATCGCTGACCCCGTCATTGACCGCCTTGACCAAAATCCCGTTGACCAGCTTGATGATCGGCGCATCGGTAGCGGAATATTGATCCGCGCCGCTCTCTTCCCCTAGGGTCTCGATCTCCATCCCCTCGGCTGCCTCGGAGGCGAGGGCGCCGAAATCGTCGATCTGGGTGACCGGCATATCATCCTCTTTATCCTTGGCATCTTTCGCTTCGGAAAAAGACTTATATTCCTCATCGCTGATCTTATAGTAAGTTTTATAGGCCTCAATAATATCCTTTTCCGTTGACACGCAAACGGTAAGGGGCATCTTCACCTCACCCTGCAGATATTCAACCGCAGCGGTGTCGGTGGGTTCGGCCATGGTAATCCGGAGATTCTTGCCTATTTTCCGTAAGGGAAAGGCCAGATATTTCTTGGCAATCTCATAGGGCATTGCCTCGATGGCATCGGGCTTGGGTGGTTCACGACTGATAAAAACCGCCTGGTAATTATGCAGACGACTCAGGAAGTTGAGAATGGTATTCTCGTCGATATGACCCAGGCGACAGAGGATGGTACTTAACCGCTCTCCGGATTTTTTCTGGATCGCAACAGCTTCCTCCAACTGGTTGCTGCTTATCTGCCCCTCTTTCCTAAGGAGATCACCAATCTTAAGCTTGCCGGCGCCAGACTGATCCTTAACCGTTGAACGAAGATTTGATTTTTTTTCCGGTTCGGACATTTTATCTCAAAAAATAAAATTTTAACGATAGATAATCACTATATGTTTATCAGATTAATTCATAATATCATAGCTCTATCAATATATGTAATACTATATCTCCCCTCCCACCGGCAAGCCCAGGCCTAAACAATAAAAAAAAAGGTCGTCGGGATTACCCCGACGACCTTTAACATTACCAGCTGAACAACCTTTTTTTAGAATACACCTTTTACGCGGCCGGTCTCCACGTCAACATCGATACGACGGTAGGCCGGATCAGACGCGGTGCCGGGCATAAGGCTGATGGCGCCTGCAACCGGCACGACAAAACCGGCACCCTTGTAGGTGAGGATGTCGCGAATCGGCAAGGTCCAACCGGTGGGAACACCTTTTTTGGTCGGATCATGAGAAAGGCTGAGGTGGGTTTTAACCATACAGGTGCCCATCTCTTTAAGCTCGGGATCTTTTTCCATCCGATCAAGTTTGGTTTTGGCCTCAGGCGAGTAACTAACGCCGTCCGCACCGTAAACCTCTCTGGCGATCTTATCGATCCGCACACTGAGGGAATCATCAAGCTCGTAGAGGAATTTAAAGTCGTTCGGCTCTTCGCAGGCGTCAACAACCGCATCAGCAAACTCAAGCGCGCCCTCGCCGCCTTTTTCCCAATGACGGGAAAGAGCAACCCTGGCCCCAGCCGCTTCACAGATCCGGCGAACGGCTTTGATCTCGGCGTCGGTGTCGGTGTAGAAGGCATTGATACAAACAACCGGATTGATACCGGCTTTCTTGACGGTCTCAATATGATGAATGAGGTTTTTGCAACCCTCTTCAACCCAGCCGACATTCTCCTTGCCATACTCTTCGGGCATGGGCTTGCCGGGCACCGGAATCGGCGCGCCGCCGTGACACTTAAGAGCCCGGATGGTGGCAACGACCACCGCACAGTTGGGCTTATTGCCTGAGAAACGACACTTGAGGTTCCAGAACTTCTCAAAGCCGATATCGGCGCCGAAGCCGGACTCGGTGACGTTGTAATCAGCAACCTTGAGGGCAACCCGGTCAGCGATAACCGAAGACTGACCAATGGCGATATTGGCAAAAGGACCGGCATGAACGATAACCGGCTGACCTTCCAGGGTCTGCATGATATTGGGATTAAGAGCCTCAACCATCCAGGCGGTCATGGCGCCGGCAACATCGAGATCCTCGGTGGTAACCGGCCGATCGTTGCGGTCGTAACCAACCACGATCTTACCCATTCTCCGGCGCATATCAGCCAGATCATTGGCAATGGAAAGAATGGCCATAACCTCGGAGCTGACCGCAATGGCGAATTTGGACTGCATGGTCATACCGTCCATGTTGCCGCCAAGGCCGATGGTGATGTTCCGCAGGGACTGGGCGCAGAAATCCATGATCCAACCCATCTCCACCTTCTTGGGATGAATGTCAAGACGCTTCAGACCGCGTTTGGCGAGAATCTCGTCGGAATAATTGCATTCATGCTGCATCCGGGAGGTAACGGCAACCATGGCCAGGTTGTGGGCGTTCATGATGGCGTTGATGTCACCGGTAAGCCCCAAGGAAAACGGGGTGAGCGGAATACACTGAGCCAGACCGCCGCCGGCGGCGGAACCCTTGATGTTCATGGTCGGGCCGCCGGAAGGCTGACGGATAGCGCCGACAACACTCTTGTTCCGTTTACCCAGACCCTGAACCAGACCCATGGCGCAGGTGGATTTACCCTCACCGAGCGGAGTCGGGCTGATGGCGGTAACATCGATGTATTTACCGTCCGGCTTATCACCAAGGCGGTTCATAATCCTGCGGTAATCAAGCTTGCCGATATAATGACCATAGGGCAGCAATTCTTCCTTCTCAAGCCCAAGCTGCTCGCCAAGTTCATAAACAGTCTTCATGCGGCTCTCTGCTTCTTCCGCGATTTCCCAGTCAGCATGTTTAGTAGGATCTAAAGCCATTTACTTCCTCCTTCTTAAGAATATGTTCGATATTTCCCTATCCGTATCAAATAAAATCAAAATATTATCTAAAAAAACAACCGCTAAAAGGTGTCCAGGGAAAGATCACCAAACACGGTTGCAAATTTTTCTTTAAAAGCGGCAAAAAGCGGAATCATAATCTCCCGCATCGAGGGCTCGGCATTTTTAGGGGTCCGTAACCTGAAGATATGCAGCCATTCGAGCAGATTGGCATAAACAATGATCTCGGTTTTGCAGGAGTTGGGCAAAACGGTGCGGGCGGCCTGGGGCGAAGAACTCTCAAGCAGCTTGAGATAGATCTTCTCGGTCTCCATCATCGCCCTTTCCCACAGCTCGTAACCTTCAGTGCCCTTTTCGTAAAACATGGGCTTGATAAAGGTGACCTCGCTACCGAACTTATCATCGGAATAACGGCAATAACGCTGGCTTTCCTGGAGAAAGGTACAGGGCCGATGGCGGACAATCTCGTGGGTCACGGCCCGGTTGGTGATAATCTTCACCGCGATATAACGATGCTTGGCCAAAAGATCGGCGGAAAGAGCGTCCACCTCAGCCAGGGTCATCTTGTTGACCTTAACGCCGGACTGCGGAACCCAGCCGCGCTTGGGAACAAGATCCGAAAAAAACAGAGGGTGGAGCTCGCCCAGGTAAGCTGCCACGGCCTTAATCAGCTTGACGCTTGAGTTATCGCGATAAAGCTCCCGGAAAGCCCTGACCGTCCCGGTAATAAGCAGCACCTTTTTTTCAAGACGATCGAACTGAAGGTAGCGGGGAATCACTTCAAGAAACTGCATTATCAGCGAATCGCTATCAACCTCAACCTTCAGGGTAAGGGCTGCCATCTCCATCACGGAATTATGACCATGCTTGATTATTCCACGAATAAAGGGTTCGGTGGAATCACTGGTGATCTTATCTTCCGACTTATAACAGAGGCGGCCGCAGGTCTCAATACGGGTGGCCATGGATTGCTGGTCGAGCTTGTCCAGGATTTCAAATGATGCAGGTATAACCTTCATGCTATTCCTTAAAGAATAAAGATTTTAAGAACAACTGCACTTACAGCTGGCCCCGCCAACGCTCCCCTTGTGCTCTCCTTCCCAGAAAGGCGACATTTTCCGCAACTGGGCGATGATCGGGGGTAACTTTTCCAGTACAAAATCAACATCATCTTCCGTGTTGTAAACACTCAAACTAAGGCGAATCGAACCGTGGGCTGCGGTAAAAGGAACCCCCATCGCCCGCATGACGTGGGACGGCTCAAGGGAACCCGAGGTGCAGGCCGAGCCGGAAGAGGCACAGATGCCGTAGGCATCAAGATGGAGCAGAATCGCCTCCCCCTCGACAAACTCAAAACTGATATTAGTGGTATTGGGCAACCGCATGGTCTTATGACCGTTGAGAATGGAGCGCGGCACCGAATTAAGCAGCCCGTTTTCAAGTTTGTCCCGCAGGGTCTTGACCTTGGTATTTTCAATATCCATTCTGGCTTGGGCCAGCTCACAGGCCTTGCCCAGGCCGACGATGGCGGCAACATTCTCGGTGCCGCCGCGCCGGCCATGCTCCTGATGCCCGCCGATCATGAAAGGAACAAAGGGAGTTCCCTTGCGGACATAAAGGACGCCGATACCTTTAGGTGCGTGTAATTTATGCCCTGAAAGCGAAAGGAAATCAATGGGTACTTGTGACAGGTCGATGGGGATTTTGCCGACCGCCTGCACCGCATCGGTATGAAACAGGATGCCCCGTTGCTTGGCAAGCCTGGCCATTTCGGCAATGGGAAAGATAACCCCGGTCTCATTATTGGCCCACATCACGCTGACAATGGCGGTGTCGTCCTCAAGACTGTCTTCATAAAGCTGCATGTCGATGGTGCCGTCGCTGTTAACCGGCAACTGGGTGACCCGATGCTTGTGGCCGCTCAGCTTATCGAGCTTCTCACAAAGATTTTTAACCGCCGGATGCTCGACCCGGGTGGTGACGATGTGACGTTTTTCCGGAAAGGATTGCAAGGCGGAGAGAATGGCGGTGGAGTCGCTTTCCGTGCCGCAGCTGGTAAAAATCAGCTCATCGGGCTGGGCGCCGAGAAGGTTCGCTATTTTTTGCCTGGCTTCATTTACCACTCGCCCGACCTGCCCGCCGAAACGGTGCATACTGGAAGGATTGCCGTAGAGCTCGGAAAAATAAGGAAGCATGACCTCCAGCACCTCCGGCGCGACCCGGGTGGTGGCATTGTTATCCATATAGATGACCCGGTCCATTACTTCTCCTCCTCAACAATCAGGGTATCGAGAACCTGCTCTCTGAGTTTCTTTTCAACATACTCTTTCAGGGTGGTCTGTGATTTCTTACAGGTGCCGCAGGCGCCGCGCAGGGAAACCGTGACAAAATCGCCATCCACATCGACAAGTTCAATGTCGCCGCCATCCTTGCGCAGGTTGGGCCGAATCTCCTGATCAAGAACCTTTTCGATCATCTTGATTTTCTGAATATTGGTCATGGGCTTGGGGCGCTGATCCGTGATAACCACCGGGGTTTCATGCCGAACCTCACGGAGCAGTTCTTCCAACCGGTCATGGCATTTACCGCAACCGCCGCCGGCCTTGGTAAAGTTGGTAATCTCTTCAACCGTACGCAGGTTGCTCTCCTGAATAGCCCTTTTGACCTCAAGATCGGTAACCCCGAAACACTCGCAGACCACCTCGCCTTCGGCCATGGGGATGGGGATCCCCTTATAACTGGCAATGGCGGCCTCAAGGGCTTCGCGGCCCAGAACGGAACAGTGCATCTTCTCCTTGGGCAGCCCGCCGAGATAATCGGCAATATCCTCGTTGGTGACCTGGGAGGCCTCTTCCAGGGTCATCCCCTTGATCATTTCAGTAAGGGCGGATGAAGAGGCAATGGCGCTGGCGCAACCAAAGGTCTTGAACTGGGCATCGACAATCCTGCCGTCATCGCCGAGCTTGAAGGTGAGCTTCAAGGCATCGCCGCAAGCCAGAGAGCCCACATCCCCAACGCCGTCGGCATTTTCAATCTCACCGACATTGCGAGGGTTCATGAAATGTTCTTTAACCTTATCCGTATATTCCCACATATCTATAATCTCCTGGCCGCCTTCTCATTAAACGAAATCCATCGTTGCCCTTTGCCGACGTAGTTCAGGGCAATCCCAAGAAAACAGAACCAAATCTAAAAAATGAATTAAAATGTATTTTTTGAATGCTTTTCCCGACTCAGAACCTAGCATATTAATTTTTTGGCCTGCAAAAAGCAACAAATAAACGGCAATAAGTGTCTCCTTGCAACCAACGGGGCCCTAGGCCGCATTAACCGGGCAACACCTTGCTGTATTTAATCAGCTTCACCGGGATGCAGATATTGCCAGATCCGCAAGGCGGTATCAGGGCCCACCCCCTCGATTCCGGCCAGCTGTTCAAGGGATGCGGCTCTGATCCGGGCCATGCTGCCCAGGGATTTTAGCAGCGCCTCTTTGCGCACCCGGCCGATGCCGTCTATCTTATCAAGCTCCGAGGCAAAGGCTTTCTTCTTCCGCAGGCTCCGGTGAAAGGTTACCCCGTAACGATGGGATTCATCCCTGATCTTCATCAGATAGAGCAGCACCGGTGAATATACCGGCAAAAGAATGGGATTTTTTCTTCCGGGCCGATAAAGCTTCTCCCCCTCCTCCGCCCGTTCCTTGGCAATGCCGACCAGCTCCACCCTGCCTTTGAGCCCGAGATCGCTCAAGACCGCCAGGGCAACCTGGAGCTGGCCCTTGCCGCCGTCAACCATGAACAGATCCGGCAGCTCATCGAGCTTATCCCCCGGTGCGAAACGCCGGCCTATGACCTCGGCCATCATCGCATAATCATTGGGCCCGTCAACCTCTCTGATCCGGTAATGGCGAAACATCTGTTTCATCTTTTGCCCGTTCACAAAACAAACCAGGGCGCCAACCGCCTGTTGACCGCTGATATTTGAAATATCCAGACACTCAATCCGGTTTGGCGCCACAGTCAGATTTAACTTTTTCTGCAAAGCCCGGGACAGGGCCAGCCATGATTCATCCTTTTTATCCTGCACCGCCAAAACCTGCTCGGCATTACTTCTCGCCATCTCCAGCAGCCCCAGCTTGTCTCCGCGCCGGGGAAAAATCAGTTGAACCCGGTGACCGGCAAGATCACCAAGCCAGGAGGCAAGAGGATCCTCATCAAGCAGCCTGAGCGGCACCAGAATCTCTTGCGGCACCAACCTCTCTTCACTGTAGAAGCGGGCCACCACCTCGGAAAGAATCTCGCCATCATCACCGACCGGATCGGCCAGAAAAAATGACTGCTGGCCGGTGATCACCCCTTTGCGGATGAACATAATCGCCACCGCGATGGCTGCGCCCTGCCGAACCAGCCCGAAAACATCCTGATCAACCTCCCGTTGCGATACAACCTGTTGCTTTTCCAGGGTTTTCCCCAGGGCCTTGATCCGGTCGCGCAATAGCGCGGCCTCTTCAAAATGAAGGGCGGCCGAGGCCTGCTCCATCCTGGCCTGCAACTCCTTGACCAGCTGGCGGTTTTTCCCATCAAGGACCAGAATGACCTGCTGGACCATCTCCAGATATTGCTCGTGACTGATCTTGCCGACACAGGGGGCAAGACATCTGTTCATCTGGTGATTGAGACAGGGCCGTTTTTTTTGCTTAAGCTCTTTATCCGCACAACGGCGCAGGGGAAAGATGGAATTGAGATGCTTCAAGGTCTCCCACATGGCGGAAGAAGATGAAAAAGGGCCGAAATAACGGGCGCCATCCTTACCGCGCCGCCGGGTCATAACCAGCCGCGGCCAGCCCTCCTGCACCGTCACCTTGAGCCAGGGGTAATTTTTATCATCTCTAAGGATAACATTATATTTAGGGCGGTACTGTTTAATCAGCGAGGCTTCGAGGATCAGGGCCTCTTTTTCGGAGTTGGTGACAATGGTATCAATGGCCACCACCCGGGCAAGCATGGCCACCGTTTTACTCTGCCGGCCAAGATCAGTCCGGGCATAGGATGACAGCCTTTTCTTGAGATCTTTGGCCTTGCCGACATAAAGCACCTCGTCTTCCCTGTTTTTCATCAGGTAAACGCCGGGGGCGCCGGAAACGCTTTTCAGGAAATCTTTAAAATCAAAGGAGCTCATTGCAAACCTTATCGTCAAGCGGCAACAAAAAATATACTTGCTATGCTTCTCCCTAATTGCAGAAGCCTATTTTGTCAAATTCAAACAAAAAACCCGAAGTCTTTCGACTCCGGGTTTTTTGTTTGTTATTTATTATAGAATAAAAAAACTATTCTTTCTTTTCTTCCAAACCTTTTACCACCAAAGCCCCGGCCAGTCCCAGCAGGCCGATATTCTTGATCTGCTTCATGGCCGGCATCATCATTCTGGCCATGACGGCCCTACGACGATTAGCCTCCGGCATATTCTGGGGAATAGACGTGGAGGTCAACAAAGACATGTCACGTTTATTACCATAATATCGAACATTGGGGCCGATCTTAACGTTGGCGGACTCCAGCTTTGCCGCGCCATTCTTAACATATTTGGCAACCTCCGACTGAGGATCATTGAGATCGCCGAAGATGCGGGCGCCGGCCAGGCAGGTCTGGACACAGGCCGGATCAAGTCCCTGATCCCGGCGCTCGACACAGAAGGTACACTTATCGGCCTTGGGCTCATCTCCCTCATCATTGATATAACGAGCCGTGTAAGGACATGCATCCGCACAGGCACCGCAACCGACGCAACGTTCCTTGTCGATCTGCACCGTACCGTCAAAGGGATCTTTCCAGGTGGCCAAAACCTCCATGGTTTGGGTTTTACCGGTTTTGGCATCCTTAAAGGTCATTTCAACCGGATCAACCGGACACAGGCCGACACAGGCAGGCTCGTCACAATGGTTGCATAATCCGGGATAATAGGTGGATGCCAGGCCGTGGGGCGTGTTGCTCGGCCCAAGACGCTTCACCCAGTTTCGCCCCTTAGTGGCGGGCACCTCCCATTCAGCCTTACAGGCAATAGCACAGGCATGACAGCCGACGCATTTATCAAGATCTATAATCATTCCGTATTGACTCACGGTAATACCTCCATAAACAAGTAGTTAAATTTCCTTGGGTCTTTAATGCAATATTTTTATTAGCCTCAACCCGGAATACTGATAATCTTGTCGTTCTTTACGATTCTGACAAAGTTATTGCGCATCGCGCTGGCGCCTGTTTCCGGATCAACAGCGAGTTTGGAAATAAGACTCTGATCATCAATACCCTTATCAACCGCCACTGTCATTGCAGGATTCTTTGTACCATAACCATGGGCCATGTACACGGTATCTTTACGAATACCAGGGGTTACCTTGAGGACGGTAGTGGTTGTTGAGCGTACGCCGTCCTGGTTAACCAAGCCGATCCGATCTCCATCCTTAAGCCCCATTTTCTGAGCGCTTTCGTCATTAAGCCAGACCGGATTTTCGGGAATTTCATTATGCAGCCAGACATTGTTCTGGGTTCGATTGAAGGTATGCACCGGAGAACGGCCATAAACCAGACGGGCATAGCCCTGGGGCGGCTCCGGTACCGGCAGGTAAGCGGGAGCACCCGGGAAACCGGCATCGGCCACATCTTCGTTGAAAAAGTTAACGGAAAAAGCCTTGCCGTAGGGGTCGGCCCCGGGCTGGATGTGAATACCGTCCTCCTTCTTCAATTGAGCAAGACTAAGATTAGCGGCGGCCAGGCTCTTGTCCACCAGTTCCTCAACCGAGGCGACCGGAATATGCTCACCATAGCCCATCCTTTTGGCCAGCTCATTGGTAATCCACACGGAATCTTTACGCTCATGATCCGCAGTAACCGAGGCAACCAGAGGCATCCGCGCGGAAATATACTGCTGATGAGGGTCGGCAAAATTCCACTGGGTGCCGGTCTTAACATAGTCATGGCGTTCGAGATATGAAAGCTCCGGCAACAGGATATCGGCATACATGGTGATATCGGTGGGCATCAAATCAACGACCATGACAAAGTCCATCTGCTCGAGCATCTTAATAGTAAGATCCTGGCCCGGCACCGTCTGAATGGGATTTTGCCCCCAGGCGATAAAGCTCTTGATCGGATAGGGCTTGCCGCTGACCGCCGCATTCCGGATAAGATCAGTGGGGGTGCCCGGCGGAGAAAACTTATGAACTTCAGCCATCTTGTGCAGGGCGTGTTCCTCGGCATGCTCATGGTTGATTTTGGGCCAGCTGACGCTGCCCACCTTGGGCCCCTTGGGTTTGACAAAGCCGCCTTTTACGCCGATGGCGCCGAGCAGACCGGTGAGGCAGGCCAAAGAGCGTTCCCGCTGAAAATCATTACCATGCCAGCTCACATGGCGACCGGGATGAATGGAAACATTAGGTGAGTTGGCGGCAAGCAACTCCGCAACCTCTTTAATCTGGGCGGCCGGCACATCACAGATCTTGGCGGCCCAATCACATGAAGCATGGGAAATTGCCTTGGTAAAGGGCTCAAAGCCCTCGCCGTTCGCTTCAACATAGGCTTTATCATACTTGTTGTTCTCAACCAGATAATTCATCACCGCTAACAAAAAGGCGGTGTCGGTGCCCGGTTTAATCTTCACCCAGATGTCAGCCTTGGAGGCGGATGCTGAAAAACGAGGATCGACTACAATCAATTTGGCGCCGTTCTCAAGCCCTTTCAGATATCTCTTTAAGTGAGAGACATGGACGTTTTCACCGAAATGCCCACCAAGGAGCATGATCGCCTTGGCATTGGCCATATCGACGTTTTCACCGGGCGCAGTACCCAGGGTGGCCACATAAGCGGTGTCACGAATGCCCCGACACTGGAAGAAAGAGGCCTCGGAATTATTGGGCGTACCGACAACCCGCTCGAAAAAATGCATGGGATACTTTGCAGATGAACCGTGGGGAAAGATTGCAGTGGCATGGGGACCATATTTATCAATCACCCCT
>Ga0224496_10000142_pt1 | contig 53065 bp, 57 predicted proteins | sample SF_Jul11_sed_USG_2_FD_168127 | JGI IMG/M metagenome (GOLD analysis project Ga0224496, IMG submission 168127) | Sediment microbial communities from San Francisco Bay, California, United States - SF_Jul11_sed_USGS_8_1 | ecosystem: Environmental > Aquatic > Marine > Sediment | place: USA...
ACGAGATTAAGTAGTCTTTAATTAAGATAATTAAGACCCTGGCTTTGGCTGGGGTTTTTTGTTGGTGTATAATCACCACTTGGTTAAATTTAGGTGTACAGCAGAGGAGAATTTTAATGCTGAGATATATCTGTATTTTTTTACTGAAGGTGTTTGGACAATATGACCAACTTTGGGAGCGAGCAATTGCTTGGGAAGTCGGTCAGTTGGGATTTGTTCTAGAATCTGATAAACAAATTGCTGAGGAGAAGGGTATCGTTCCCTTAAATTCAATTGAACGCTGGTTATTATTACCAGCAATCAAAGAAGAACAGAGATACCTCAGGGATTGTTTGGATGAAGAAGATAGAATTGTCTTAGGTCAGTAATTAACCAAATAATCAAAGGGCACAAGGTTTACACTTCCTTGTGCTTTTTTATTGCTCTAAATATGTGTCCCCACCTGGAATCGAACCAGGATCTAGCGCTTAGGAGGCACTTGTTCTATCCGTTGAACTATAGGGACTAAAATACCGCTTCACTTTCTCAGGGCAGGGTGAAGTAGGGTTACTGTTAAGATGTCCTGTTTATTTCAAATCTACTGCGTAGAAGTTTACCGGGGTCTCTGGGCTAAACGAAGTTAGGATTAGTAACTTGCTTCCATCAGGCCAGGGGTAGATGAAATTATCAGTAAATGGCCCAGAATAGACCGTTGTATCATTTGTATTATCATAAGTCTTTATATTGATTTTGTCATCACTAGCTACCACAATGTGTTTAGAATCAGGCATCCATTGGTATGTATTTGAAATGAGTGATGTGTAATATGTGCCATAGTTATCTGCTGTTTGAGCAGAGGTTGTCGCTTGAAGATTTACAAAAGCACTAGGGGATGATTCAAGATTCATAGGAGACTTGTTGTATAAATCATTTGCTAGAAGAAGTTTGGTATTTCCAGATTCAGTTGCTTCTTCTCCGACATAGAAGTTTTTATCTTCTTCTCGGTCATAGATATATATTTTGTTTGCCTCAATATTTCTTGATTCTGGCTGTGTATTTGTTGCCAAGACAGGAGGGATTAGACCTTCTGGAATTGTAAGTGACTCATCCGCTGTATAAATAAGTCTTTCTTTGTCTGGTGAGAGATAGACATTGTGAGCTGATTGTGTGGCAATTTGAATGATCTCATCAGGGAATTTACTAAGGAATTGTCTCTCTCTAAGATAGATTTCTTCTTCCCATGCAGAAAGAATTTGTTTCTTTTTAAAACTGACATCAGTAAGAAGTCTAAGATTATTCTTTTTATTAGATTCAAGTAACATCTCTTTGTTCTCTGTGATGAGCATGATCTCACTACTATCAGGTGACCAAATAAACTTTGCGTTTTCTAAGTCTAATAATGCTGAATCCTCTGCAATTTGAGTAGCATCTCTTTGGAAAAGAACCAGAGAATTGGAGAGGTCTAAAACATACAGTCCATTTTTTGCTGGTATAGTCGCAGAGTTTGTATAAAAGAGGAGCTTACTTCCATCTGGAGAAGGAGATACATTGCTTACCCCACTAAAAGTCAGAGGAGTAAGTTTTGGAACAATAGGGAAGAGTTGCGCGTTAGTTTGTGTAACAAGAGCGCCTTCTACTTGAAGGTTTTTCTCCCATGTATGGTAACCTTCTTTTTGAATTTTAACTTGGTAGTCACCTGGCTTAAGGTAAAGAGTGTCATCTGTAGCAGAGACTAATCTGTCATTTATATATACTTGAGCTCCAGTAGGGAAAGAGTTGGCACTAAGTAGACCAGTTTCTTTTGAGAGACCTTCATTGGTAAAGTGATATTTACCTTGGGCATATTGAATTGCTAGTATAGTTCCAGCAAAGATTGCGATGGCAGAAAAGAGGGTATAGACCACTCTGGGATTGAATTTAAACTTCATGTAGCTATTATATACTAAATCAAAGTTAAAAAAACCTTTTATGAGTTTAAAATTATTATCAAAGTTAGATAAGCTAATTGGCATAGATCTTGGTACTAGCCGAGTCAGGGTTTGGTCCAAAGGTCAGGATATTGTTATTGATGAACCCCCATGCATTGCAACCGATATGAATTCCGGTCAAGTATTAGCGGTTGGATCTGAGGCTGCAGAGATGGAAGGTCGAGTTGGATCTGATATAAAAGTCAGCTGGTTTATTGTGGATGGCCAAATTAGTAATGCCAGATTAGCCAAGGCATATTTTAAATTATTATTTAAGAAGAATTTTGGTGAGTTCATTTTGATAAAGCCGGTGGTAATGATTAGTATTCCAACAAATTTACCTCAAACAAAAAAGGATTTATTTTCAGAGATTTTCTATGATCTAGGGATGAGTGAGGTTTATACAATTAGTCAGAGTTTAGCTGCAGCAATTGGAGCAGGGGTGCCGGTCGCTGATGCATCTGGATGTTTTATCCTACAGATGGGAGCTGGAATTGTAGAAGGAGCAGTTATCTCAATGGGTAGAGTAGTAGTTACTGATTTTTCATATAATGCGGGAAACTTTCTTTCAGAAAAAATTGCCTGGGAGGTAAAGAAGGAGACCTTGATTGAACTTCCAGATCATGAGGTAGAACAGGTAAAAAAATTTGTTCATTTAGGTTTAAAAGAAAAGAAAAAGATTAAAGTTTCCGGTCAAGATTTAAAGAAGAGAGTTCCAAAAGAGATTAATGTTGAGAATGAAACAATTCTCCCTGTAGTTGAGAAAGTCGTAGAAAAATATGTTGAATTGCTTAATAATATTTTATCAAAAATACCACCTGAATTAACAACTGATGTAATTGATAAGGGACTTCTCTTATCTGGGGAGTACTCAAATTTAAAAGGATTGGAAGAATATTTAATCAAAGAGCTAAAGATTTCAGTTTCTTTGGTGGATGATCAAGAAAAGTCAGTTATCAAGGGTATTAGTTTTGTTTTAGAAAATTTGCATTTATATAAGGAAAGCTTAGGTTATGCCAGTTAAATTAGTATCGATTAATATTGAAGGAACAAAGCATCTTGAAGAAAAAGTATTACCTTTCTTAAAAAAACAAAATGCCGATGTTATTACTCTTCAAGAAGTTTTTGAAGATGATGTGGAAAGAATTAAACAAGTCTCAGGAATGGAGGGGTTCTTTTCTCCAATGGCTCATATTGCTCAGGAAAACACACCTATCCCAGAAAATAATGATGTCTGGGGAGTATTAGTACTTTCTAAATTACCAATTATTAGCTCAGGTTCTTATACCTACTATAAATATCAAGGAAAAGATGAGCTACCAGTTTTTTTCTCAACCAAGAATGTTAAGAAAATGAATAGAGTATTAAGCTGGATTACTATTCTTTCTGATAAAGAAGAGTTGACCTTTGCTACAACTCACTTTACTTGGTCTGCAAAGGGAGAAACCACTCCACTGCAAGAAGAAGCTTATCAAAACTTAGAAAGCATATTAGATAGATTGCCAATCTCGGTACTTACGGGAGATTTTAATGCTCCAAGAGGTAAAAAGATTTTTTCAAAGTTATCTGAAAGATTTAAGGATAATATTCCACAAGATATAGTGACAACAATAGACAATAACATCCACAAGGCACCAGATGAGATTAATCTTGTGGTTGATGGGTTATTTACTGCCAAAGGAATTAAGGTTTTAAATGCCCAGGTTGTCCCTGGTGTGAGTGATCACATGGCCATAGTGGGAATGATAGAAGTAGAAAATGTTTCTTAACTAAAGACTTTGGGCTAATTCTCTAAATTGATTGCCACGATCTTCGTAATTTTTAAACATATTGAAACTGGCACTGGCTGGGCTCATCAGGACAATATCTCCAACTTGAGCTTGTTCTTTGCTAATGGTGACAGCTTCAGACATGTCATGAGCAGTCTTATTATTATTTACCAAAGGATGATTGCTATCTAACTTCTTGACTGAATTTAGAATCTTTTCTCCAGTGGTGGGGAAGAGAACTAGGTATTTGACGTTATGGTCAATGATTATTTGAGCTAATTTATCAAAGTTAGCTCCCTTTTCTGATCCACCAGTGATAAGAATAATAGGTTTGTTTTCAAATGCTTTGAGAGCGGCAATTGTAGCCTCAGGAGCACTTGCTGCACTATCATTGTAGAATTTAACTTCATCTACTGTTTTGACCAGTTCAATGCGGTGAGGGACGCTTTTAAAGCTTGCAACTCCCTTACTAATTTCATCATCTGAGATATCTAAGATACGAGCAACTATTACAGCAGGAATTGTGTTGTATAAATTATGGACTCCAACTAGAGAAGAAGGGCTTTTTTTGATCAACTTAATTATTTCTTGGCTTTCTTGATCGCTGTCTTTGAGTGAGAAGGGAAGGTGTTCTCCTTGGCTGAGCTTTGCCATTTTTGTGGCAGTATCTGAGTCTGAGTTGTAGATAACGATGCTTGACTCAAGCTGAAATTTACAGATAGCAGTTTTTGCCTCAAAATATGTTTCAAAATTTGGGTAAAAATCAAGGTGATCCGAGGAAATATCTTGAATAATTGCAATCTGAGGACTGGTAGTTAGCTCTGCTAACTGATGGCAAGACATCTCAAGAACATAAGTTCGTTCATTGGGTTGATCATTATTTTCTAAAAGTCTGAGCGGTGGTACACCGATATTACCTCCAAGAGCAACATCTACTTGGGCATGCTTTAGTACATGAAAAATTTGAGAAGTAGTAGTGCTTTTTCCTTTAGTACCAGTAATACCAATAGTGATGGGCTGATTTTCTAGTGACTCAATCAAATCAAAAAATAGTTGAGTATTGGATTGTAGTTTCTCTGGTGGAACGTCTAGCTGATATTTTTCTTTTAGAACTATTTCTGAGATACCTGGAGTTTTAAAAACAAAGTCAAAAGCACTATCTTGTACTTTATTTGTCTCAATTTTTTTTACATTCTTATTATGTTCTAGTAGAGAAGACCAAGTGGGATCAAGTTCTTTAAGAGGTTTAGTATCTGTGACAAGAAGATTTATCTCTTTAAGATGGGAAAGCAAAAATTCAGCTGTGCTGAGTCCTTCTCTAGCCATTCCTAAAATAAGGATAGTTTTATTATTTAGTTTGGAAAGCTCTTTGGTGAACATATTTTATAATTCTATCAAATTCTGTTGGTAGTGAATTTTTATCATTCCAACTCTCTAATATTACCTTACTACGTTTTTCCAAATTTGTTTCATTCGGAAGTATTTCTTTTTCAAATAATTTTGTTATCTTGCTTAACTCTTTGATATCTTTAGACTCTTTTTGATGACACAAATGCATGGCGACAAGACTCTCCTCATGAGTACCTACGCAGTCGAGGGGTTTTTGATGAGAATAGCCAAGTAGCTCTTTGGTTGTGTCCCACAATGATATATTGTTTAATAGATTGACGCCAAAAATATTAGTCATTTTTTCTTCATCGAGGAATGGGTAGAGGATAATATATGCAAAGAGGCATTTTGAACAATTACAGCACCAGCTATTCTTAGTTTGATTCTTATTACAGCTCTTAAAGATTGGGAAATAGGCATTTTCTTTGGAAAATAACTTTGCGATTTGTAATTCATAAAGAGGTCTGAGTAAAGAGAAGTAAAATGGTGAAGGCTTTGGGAGGAATTTTTCTACATATTTTTGAAAGTTTTCCTCGAGTTCAAAGCTTTTTGAGTACTGATGGTTTACAGGGTGATCTTTATAAATGACACTCTCTTCATTGGAGCTTCTTTCATTGGATATAGAGATGTATTTTAGATTAAATAACCGAGCAACAAATAGACTCAGAAAGGCCAAATATGATGAAAATGGAGTATGTCCATTAAGGTATCCTGCCTTATTTAGTTCAATTAATTTAGGGTCTATTACTCGAGTAGCGGTGATAAAAGGGAGACTTGGGTTTAGCTTTACAGTCTCTTTTACAGCTTCAATAGGGTTAAGGGCAAACAGTGAAATAGGTTCTTTATATTCTTTTTTTAGTACCTCGAGGGTGACCAGAGAGTCTTTGCCACCTCCTAGAGGAACTAGGACTCCATTAAGTTGTACTTCTTTAGGATTAGATCTTGAGAGGGAAGGGGAAGTTTCTTGAGAAGAGCTAGTAAATTTTACAAAGTCTGTCTTTGTAAAGTCGATTTGGTTTACATAAAAGTATTCACCCATTCCCTTGAGGAGAAGGTCTTGCCAGAAATTTAGCTGATCTGGTGATAGATCTTCAGCTTCAATTTCTATCTCTTGAGGGGCTGCGGCTTTCCAATAACTATAAATTTCAGCCATCCCAATATGAAATGCATAATTATTTATCTCACTACTTGAGAGAGTATCAATTTGTTCTTGGTTAATACCATGGATCGTTACTGTAGGATAAAAGTGAATGTCAGGGGAGAGGACGAAGTGAGTGGTGATGGTTAAATCGGATCCACTCAATTTATAGTCAACATTTTTGTAAGTTAGTTTTTGGTGCTTTTTTCTTAGTTCATCAATCTTCATATGCTTATTATAGACAAATTATTTAATGATTGTCGCTTTTAAAGAGGGAATTGAGTTTATTTACTGCTTTACTCAAGACAAAAGGTACTCTAGATTATTAAAAAAGAAGAAATGACCATATTCTTTATTATTTTTGCAATGAAATTGTTCGCCTTATTTTCGCTTTTTTTTGAACAAAAAATGCAAAACCGAAGTAAAGCCGAAGTATTTTTTGCAAATTTTGATGAAAAAATGTTTTGGGTGTGTATGTTAACTAAAATTAGCAATTTTTATCCAAAAAGTGTAAGATTAAGTAAATACGCTTGGGGTGAGCTTCGCCTAAGGCTCATAAATAATATATAAGACAAATGACAATAAAGACTGATAACTCCTTTCATTTTCGAGGCAAAGATGTTTTTGGCAAAGGTCATGACCAATTGCTAAAAAATCTCAAAAAGTCACTTTCCAGAGAAAAATCTCAAAATAGACCATTTTTGGTTTTTACACCAAATCCCGAACAGATAATGCTTGCCGAGTCTGACTCAAGTTTTAATCAAGTCCTTCAACGAGCAGATATCTTAGTTCCAGATGGAGTAGGACTAGTGATAGCTTCAAAAATCCTTAGCACAAAAGATAATCCAAAGATCAAAGAAAGAATTCCAGGAAGACTGTTGGTTGAAGATATTATTAAAATTGCAAAAGAGGATAACCTTAAAGTTTTGCTCATCGGTGGGAAAGATTATTCTCAAACAGGAATGATTAAGGTAAATGGGGTAGACATTGATTGGACTAATGGTTACTTGGATGCTTTCAATCCAACAGAGGGTGAAGAGGTCGCATTACAAAAAAGAATCCAGCAAGTAAGTCCTGATATTATCTTTGTGGCTTTTGGTGCACCAATGCAAGAGAAATGGTTGGTGCAGCATAAAGAATTTTTGAATAAGACAAATGTGAAGTTGGGGATGGCAGTAGGAGGAAGCTTTGACTACTTACTAGGTTTTGTCCCGAGTCCACCTTCCTGGGTCAGTAAAATGGGCTTTGAATGGTTATTCCGATTAGTTGTACAGCCATGGAGATTTAAAAGACAACTTAAATTGATTAGTTTTATGATGCTTGTCTTTGAAGAGAAGTGGCAAATGATGTAAAACTAAAAATGACAAGCATATAGCTTGTCATTTCATATATTTTTTATTTAGCGACTATTCTAATTCTGTTTCTGGAGTCATACCGAGTAACCAAAGGACAGCTTCTTTCTTATATCTTCTGTCACCTCGAGAGTTAATCCTAATAGCAGGAAGTTTACCTCTTTTACCCCATCTTTTGATAGTTAGGGGAGAGACTCTGAGTAAATCAGCGACCTCTCTGACTGTTAATAGATCTGGCAAGTTCTTGATATCTAACTTGCTAGCATCATCAACTCGTCCGGTTTTCTTGTCTTCGCTGGCGTTAATGTCTGTCATGAGATTTTAATTTCCCTAAGTAAATTAATAATATATCTGGTAAGAAAATAGAACAAACTTGTTTCTATCTATTCTTAAAGTAGCAGAGTATGTGTAACTGGGTCAAGGAGTAGTTTTAGTCGAGAGATCGGTGTTTAATTAAGGATAAAATGTTTTGCACGAGAGCGTCTGATAATATTTTTAAGCAAGTCCTATATTATTTTGATGTTCATAACTTGTGGAATACTTCTCAAGAAGAGTCAATTGTTTGTAATAAAAAACCACCCGTTTCCAGGTGGTTTCTTATTTCTTTTAAAGAATTAAATAATAAATTATTTAAGTTCAACTGTACAACCAGCTTCTTCGAGGTCTTTCTTAGCAGCATTTGCAGCTTCTTTTTCAGCACCTTCAAGAACAGTTTTAGGAGCAGCTTCAACAAAAGCTTTAGCTTCACCTAAACCTAATTCTGGTTTGAGTTTTCTAACAGCTTTAATAGCTGCGATCTTGTTAGTTCCGCCTTCTTTTAAGATGACGTCGAATTCAGATTGTTCTTCTACAGCAGCAGCTTCGCCTGCAGGAGCAGCCATAGCAACTGGAGCAGCAGCGCTTACACCAAATTCATCTTCTAATGCTTTGACTAAGTCAGCAACTTCCATTAAAGAAAGTTTCTTGATCTCGTCAACGAGTTTTTGCAGGTTATCTGCGAGTTTTTTGTCTTCAGACATATTTTTATCCTTTCAGATTTTATAATTATTTTTTATCACTAATAGCTTGTAATGCATAAACAAGGCTTCTTGGGACTGCACTAAGAACGTTAGCCATTCCGTAAGCAGGACCTTGAATTCTTGAGATAAGAATAGAGATAAGTTGATCTTTGCTTGGAAGTTTGCTTAGAGCTTCAACTTCTGCAACAGAGAGGACCTTATCATCCATAACTCCTTGTTTAATTTCGAGTCTATCGTTGTCCTTATGGAAAGCGAATAGAGCTTTAACAGCAGCGACAGCATCATTATTTGAGAAAACTAAAGCACTCATACCCTTGAGGGAATCAGAAACTTTACCTTTACCAATAGCAATGTCCATCAAGGTGTTTTTTGTGACTAAGATTTCTCCGCCAGCTTCTTTGATAGAAGTACGAAGTTTTACTTGGTCACTACCAGATGTACCTGAGTAGTCGATAACGACAGCAGACTTAGCATTTTTTAGCTTGTCTTGAATCAGGGCCACTTGGGCTTGATTGTGTGTATTTGGCATGACTTTTACTTTTTTATAATTAATTAACAAAATAAATTTGTCTTAAAAAGTGTGTGTAAGTACTGAGGAAAAGGGTAAACGTAGAGAAATCTAGTTTATGAAGTAATCCTCGGCGCGACTTACTTTGCACGCTGTCTTAAGACAAGTGAAATTATAACATAATGTTTTAGAAAGGGTAGTAGAGGGAATTTGGGTGGATGATAGGGAGGTTAAAGATTTATTGGTTATCATAACTTAACCCTATAACTATGATATAATTTCAGACTGTTCTTTAAGTTTTAATCCATAAGTTGAGCAAAGCTCAAAGGAGGTACAACCTTGGTTAAAAAAGCCTTGGTTCTGAAGTTTGGTGGCTCTGCCACTGTGGGAGATAATGGGTTAAATCCAGACTATATAGAGTGTTTCTTATTTGCTCTAAGTCTTTATTTAACATCAATGTATGAAAAGGCTGTTTTCATTGTTGGTGGAGGACCACCTGCTCGAAAGGCTTTAAAAGAGCATGGAGAGATTGCTGGTCCATCAATTGCTCTAGAGTTGACAAGGAAACATGCTCGTCAGCTTGGTCAGGAGATATGTAGAATCGGTATGCCAGTTTGTGGCACAGTCCCAACAACTTTTTTGGAACTCCGTCAAGCTATCACCGATACAGATTTCGGAGTAGCGGTAGGAGGATTAGAGTTGGGTCAGACTACAGATGCTATCGCCATGTCAGCAGCAGGGATTCTGACAAACAGTGGTTATGAAGTGTCATTAGTTGTTCTTTCAAACATCGAGGCAATCTATAATATGCCACCTGAGATGGTTCAGGCTAGGGCAATAAAGCAGGCATCTTTAGATTGGTTTCTTGAAGAAAGGATCTTGCTTAATGATCCAAGCCTCTTCAAGGATGGAATGAATGTCCCTCTTGATCCGATTGCAACAGGTCGGTATCAAGTATTTGCTCAAAAGGTACCGTTGTACTTCACAAAAGCAGATAACATCGCTGGAGTGAGACAGTTCCTTTCTGGTGAAAGTCCAGATAGCGGAACACTGATTGCTGATGGGGTAGAACCATGTTTTTACTTTTGAAGAGTCAGCAGAACAGATATACAAGAATGATCAGTGTCGAAACTGGTCATTTTTTTTGTTTATTGAGCTAAATAGTGGTTAAAACCACCCTGGGAGGTAATCCCAATACTTGAGTAATAGTATTGTAAGGCTAATAGATATCACCACTACAGATTGGTGTGTAATTTGCATTAAGATATATCCCTTTTGTTGTGATATTTCCCCAAGGAATGGTTTAAATGATTTAAGGTGTCCCTCTAAATTATGGGGGTGGTGTTTTGGCCTGTGGAACTGTTGTAAGAAGAAGTAAAGAGCTTCCCCAGAAGAACGAACTGACCAGAATATTCCAATCAGCAATAAACCAACTCTTAAGTCATGACTTATCCAAGTAATGATGACAAAGATTAAATGGAGAAGACTAAAGACTAATAAGTCCTCCCAGACAAAAGCTCCAATAAAACTAGCCCATTGATAGACGAACTCTAAACTATCTTTGCTGTTATAAACCTTACTCCAAGAAACAAGAAAATAGAGAACAAAGATTAAACCAAGAGAAAAAAGTATAAATGACATAACCTCGGGCAGGTTAGCTGATAACTTAAGTGATTGTATCACCTGATATTTGCTTGAATTTAATAGAGATGAGATGATAAGGTATCAGAATATTCACAGTATCTAATTAGTCTACATCTCTATGGGAAACAAATTACAAAATACAGCTACTCTAGTTAATAGAGTTGTTCATAATGAAAAATATATCCAATGTACTTTTGAGTTAGAGGAGTCATTTTCTCAAAGACCACAAGCAGGTCAATATGTTTCATTCAGACTTGGAGAAAGAAAAGAAATCCGTTCATACTCAATTTGTAGTATGCCTTCAGACTCTAAAAGCTTTGATTTGATGGTTGATGTTACCCCACAAGGGATTGGGACAACTTTCCTCCAAAATGCTGAAATTGGTACCCAGGTAGAGCTCTTAGGTCCATTGGGAAGGTTTGTATTGAGTGAAGGAATAGAGAACAAGAAAGTATTCTTAATTGGCACAGGATCAGGCGTAGCTCCTCTTAGAGCAATGGTACTGGATTTACTTAGGAATAGAAAAACAACTCAGCAAGTTACTCTAATGTGGGGAGAGAGATTCTCTCAGAATCTAATTTGGCAAGATGAGATGAAAGAATTAGAGAGTAAATTCCCAAACTTTAAATTTATCCCAGTAATATCAAGACCAGCAGAGACTGATCAATGTGCAAAGGGTAGAGTAACTGGTTGTATTGATCCAATGCATTTAACAGAGAATACCGAGTATTACCTCTGTGGAGGTAAAGCAATGATTGAAGAGACTATGGAGATACTTCAGAAGAAATGGGTAGATAGGTCAGTGATCTTCCATGAGAAGTTTGATTAATTGGTCTTAGTCAAATAGTTTGTCTGTATTAATACGAATGGAACCAGTACCTTCACAAGGCATTCCTCTCTCAAATTTTTCAGATTGGAGTTCTTCGTCATAATCTATAATTGCATCAATCATATAATCTAAAAAGTCTTCTAAAGATCCACTAAATTGCCAATTATTGTTTTCTCCGGTTTCTGCTCTAAAGTCAGAATTCCAAACTCTCTTTTTTGGTAATTGAAATTCAACTAAGTATTTATCATTATTTGCATCAGAATCATCTTTAATAAGTCGAATTCTAAATCTGACATACCTTCTATTTTCGAGCTCTTCCCATTCTCCCATCAGGTCAGTAAAAAGCCCACCTCTTTTTGCCATGTCATTCATCGTTTTAACATATTCAGAATGATCTGATGGCTCTGTGTAACCATCCCATTCTTCCCATGGGTATAGTAAAACAAACTTTAATTCAATCGATAATTCTTCCAAATTTTCTTCAATAATTAAACTAGAATCATATTGTCCCTCGATATCACCATTCTTTTTCTTTTTACCCACCTTATCCCAAAAAGTTCTAATAGCTTGACGTAAATTTAAATCTTCGGAAATTTTTAATAGTTCTGCCCACTCTGGTCTTAGTCTCAATTCTTCGTCTCTGAATGATTCTTCTTGCTTATCTTCAGCTGTAATCATTTGTGATATGACAGCATCAGCACTACGTTGTAATGATCTCTCATCAATTTCTAATTTAAGTCTTTGTTCAAAAGTTAAGTGTTCTTTATTGTTAGGCATATTGTGTAAAAAAAATCCACTTTCCAATGGGCAAGTGGTTTATAAATAAATTTCTGAAAATAATTATAACATGTTCTTGTTAAATTATAGTTTTAAGCTTGTTTAATCAACCCTATGATCACCTATTTCTAATATTTATTTTCAAGTTCTTTAACCTCATTACTTAGTCTTTAAGTTAAAGTAATATTGATCTAAGTCTTTCTGGCGGAAGTGGAGGGATTCGAACCCACGAAGCCCGAAGGCTCACGCTTTCCAAGCGTGTGCAATTGGCCACTATGCGACACTTCCATTGCTTTCAGACTTGAATTATATCATCTATCATCTGTGTAGAATTACTGATATTTATTCCTACTCAAGCGGGGTATACATCCATTATGCATTGTGCATTATGCTATACTTATTTATTAAATGAAAAATATTTATTTTACACATCCAATGAAGAATACCTGTCTCCAAATTATTTGGGTCCAGCGGGGTGTGTCGTAACAAATATTTAAAAAAATAAAAACTACACCCCGCACAAAGAAGCGGGGTTTTTTAAATCCCTAACGGGGAAGAAAGGCAATCATGGACGGTGTACAGCGAGTTCCATATAGCAGAAAAGCATTAGAAAACTTAGCAATGGCGCTTCGCGTCGATACTGCAGCTATTTGGTTCAATCCTACAACCAGCCGTGTTGATCTAAAAGAAACTAGGAGAGATGAAGATCTTGACGAGTTAATGGAAGCCGAGGAGTAAATAATTACTCTCGAGTAGACATGATATAATATTCTCAATGTTATTGAAGAAGTTTCTTTTACCAACCACTACCACCACAACGATGAAGCGTTAGGGAGGTTTAGTGTTTAAAAGAAAACGAGACCTCCCGAAAGGGGGGTCTTTTAGTTTTGGAGACCTTTTGGGCGCAAAAGTTAAAACACACGTGTAATAAAACATTAATAAAAAGGAATAAATATAGTTTTAGAGTACAGAGTAGCGTCAATATAAAATGTTTAAAAACTATTCGGGTTTGGTTAAAATTCGGTTACAGAATAGGGCTTTTATAGGTTATGATTATTTTATAGAAAAGTACCTAAGAATATTAAGAAAAAAGTTATGAAAAAAGATAATAAAGAGTATCTATTTAAATTGCGTCATTCAGCAGAGCATGTCTTGACTCAGGCAATGGTTAATCTCTATGGAAGAGATAAGATTATTATGGCCATGGGTCCTGCTACAGAAGAAGGGTTCTATTTTGATTTTGAGACAAAAGATATCAAGGTATCAGAAGAAAATTTTTCCAAGATTGAAAAAGAAATGTATAAGATCGTTAATAAAGGTTTTGATATTACTCGTCATGAGATTGAGATTAGTGATGCTAGAGAATTATTTAAAGATAATTCATATAAGCAAGAATGGCTTGATGAGATTGAAGCAGCAGGAGAGAAGGCAACTGTTTATTGGACAGGAGAGCCTAATGCTGAGGGTAGTTTTGTAGATCTTTGTAAGGGTCCTCATATTGATAATACAAAAGAAATTGGAGCTATTAAGTTACTTAGTGTTGCTGGGGCATATTGGCGTGGTGATGAGAAAAACCAGATGTTAACTCGTATTTACGGGACTGCATTTGAAAGTAGAGAAGAGCTTAAGGCATATCTTCATATGCTTGAAGAAGCCAAGAAAAGAGATCATAAGAAACTTGGTAAAGAGTTAGACCTCTTTACTTTCTCTAACTTAGTTGGAGCAGGCTTACCGCTTTGGACTCCAAAAGGCACTCTAATTCGTAATATTCTGGAAGACTATGTCTGGCAACTTCGTAGTGCCAAAGGTTACCAAAAAGTCACTATTCCTCATATTACAAAAAAGGATTTATATGAGACTAGTGGCCATTGGGCAAAGTATGAGGATGATTTATTTAAGATTGAGACAAGAGAGGGACACACATTTGCTATGAAGCCAATGAACTGTCCTCATCATACTCAGATTTATGATCACGTCCCAAGATCCTACAAAGATTTACCTCAAAGATATAGTGAGACAACTATGGTTTACCGTGATGAACAATCTGGTGAGTTAAGTGGTCTTTCTCGTGTCAGATGTATTACCCAAGATGATGCCCATGTCTTTTGTAGAGAGTCACAACTTGAAGATGAGATGTTAGCTATCTGGGATATTATTGAGACTTTTTATAAAGATACAGGTTTCCCTAAACTAGAAGTGAGATTATCCCTTCATGATCCAGAGAAGATGGAGAATTATCTTGGAGAAGAAGAAGATTGGCAACGTTGGGAAGATGGTTTAAGAAATCTAGCTAAAAAGCGTGGAGTAGAGTTTGTCGAACAAAAAGGCGAGGCAGCTTTCTATGGTCCTAAGATTGACTTCATTGCATATGACTCAATTGGTCGTGAGTGGCAAGTTGCTACAATTCAGGCTGATCGTAACATGCCAAAAAGCTTTGATTTAAACTGTGCCAATGAAGAAAATGAAGTAGAAAGAATAGTCATGGTCCATGCTGCAATCATGGGTTCAATAGAAAGATTTATGTCTATTCTAATTGAGCACCATGCAGGAGCATTCCCAGTTTGGATATCTCCAGTACAGGCAGTTGTTCTCCCTATCTCAGATAGACATTTAGAGTATGCAAAAGAAGTAGCAGCACAAGCATTAGAGTTAGGTCTTCGTGTTGAAGTAGTAGATACTAATGAGAGTCTTTCTAAAAAGATTAGAAATGCTCAAAAAGGCAAGATTCCATATTCATTAGTAGTTGGTGACGAAGAAGTAGAGAAGAAGACAGTAGCTGTGCGTAGAAGAGGTGAGAGAGAACAAGAAGTGGTCTCTGTAGATGAGTTCTTGGCTAAGTTAGTTAAACAAGATCAGGATAAATCTTAAATATAATTTGTTATATAAAAGTAAACACCCTCGCTAGCAGTTGCTAGGAGGGTGTTCTTGTATCTTGAGCATTGGCTATGCTGTGTGCAATATAGCTAATGCATCTTCTAAATTGGTTTGAATGTTCATGAACGTATCTAGACCGGTCATCGCAATCTTATCTGTAACATTGTGGTGACAAGATTCAACAAAGATCAAGAGTTTATTCTCGTTTGCGTAGCGAATGAAGACCATCAGTCCTTCTTGAGACAGCTTTTCAAGCTGTCTCATATTGATGATGATCTTTTTTTCTTCTACCTTACCAAGAACATCCTCTAACTTGTCTCTGTCTTGAAAAGCTGAGTCAAGCAAACCATAGCAGAAGGTTCCAGACAGGCTGACTATCAAAACATCATCCTGTACTTCATGAGTTATATTAAGCATCTCCATGCTCCTTATCTCTAAAGTTACATCTTTTGAGGATGTAACCGCTTAATTTAGGTGTCAATTATATCACTTTATATCAAAAGAAGATCGGTATGTCAGAAAATTATGTTTAGGCTGCTATGGGATCTGGATTATTTCCTGTAAGGTTTACAAGAGCGAGTGGGTAAAAATCTGTGATATCTAAGTCTTCCAATGCTTCTATTTCTGTAAGAAAAGTTTTATAAAAAGAGCTAAAGCCAGTTACTTCAGCGGCATCAAATTGTTCTTTATTTGGAAAGACAACTCTAGTCTCAACTCCAAGTAGTTTAGCTTCTCTGGTAATTTGGAGGATCATTCTGAGGCATGTGCTCCCAGTCCCAGATTCAAAATGGGCCACAATAAGAGCTTTATTAATTAGTTTGAGGGCAGTATATGATTGGTGAAATATTTCTGTACCACCATTGATTTGCCCATTCCAATTAATATCTAATTTTCCATTGTCACCATTGCGGTAGAATTCCATCTGAGATGAAGCCATTAATAGAATATTAGTACTAAAAAGCTCACACGTATAGTGTGAGCTTTTCATACTTTTTATTAATTATTAGTTATTTATTGATAAATAGCCATTAATTAAGTTTGTTTTTATTTTTCTAATTGAACTTTAACACTAGGGCTCATAGTAGAACAAAGGTTAAGTTTTACAACTCTACCTTTGAATCCATTAAGAAGTGCCTCAACATTTGCAGCAAGTTCTTCTGTAGTCATGCTTGTTTTACCAACACCGACATGAACTAAAGGAGCTTTTCTTTCAGTTTTGATCATGACTTTACCAGCTTCAAGTTCTTTTTTCTTAGCTTCTGGGTTTGTAGTTAAAGTACCACTCTTAGGGTTAGGCATTAAACCTTTTGGACCTAAGACTCTAGCAAACTTTGTAAGCTTAGACATGTCTGAAGGTGTAGCAATAAGGACATCAAAATCAATATTACCTGCTTCAATATCTTTAATTACTTTGTCAGAGAAGATAGTAATTTTAGATGCTTTACCAGTAGAGTGAGGGAAACTAATGTTTGCATTAATTCCAGCCTCTTTTACTACTAAGTGAGCTTCAACTGTACCGTCAAATTTAGAATAAGAAAGAGATTTAACTAGCTCAAGAGCTTTGTTAAGATCATATCTTTTAGTCTTATCTAATTTAGATCTAGATAAAGTATATTTTTTACTTCTTAATCTTTGATTAACTTTTTGTTTTGTTTCTGCTACTTCTGTTGTTGGTTCTTCAACGATTTTAACGTCTTCAGTTCCAGAAATAGTTACATTTTTTGTTGTTCCCATATTTCTCCTTAAACTATCTGGACACCCATACTACGGGCTGCACCTGCTATTGATTTCATTGCTGATTCAAGATCATTTGTATTAAGATCTGGCATTTTTTCTTCTGCGATTGCTCTTAATTGGTCTTTTGTCATAGTACCTGCAGAAACTTTGCCAGCTTCACCACTACCTTTTTTAAGTTTGATAGCTTGCATGATCATTGCTGAGACTGGAGGAAGTTTTAATTCAAATGTGAAAGATCTGTCTTTATAAACAGTAATTTCAGCAGGAATTGTTTGACCTCTTTTGTCTTTGGTTCTGTCATTATATTGTTTAATGAAGTCCATCATGTTAATACCAGCTTGACCTAGGATAGGTCCTACAGGTGGTGCAGGTGTTGCACTACCAGCTGGAAGATTAAGCTTGAGGACACTGATGATAGCTTTTGCCATAAATGTTCCTTGTTTTAATTTCCACCATAAAGGTGATTTAAATAATTATTAATTTTGATTAAGATTTTAGAAAAAGAGTTAGCGTAAAGACTTGTAGGGTGCTATTTATATAATTTGCACCTGGGGTAGAGAAGTGTATTCTCAAATATGTTGTCTTAACGCAAGTTATTTTTCAAATCTTGCTCCCTCAATGTTTATTCTCCCGAGGTTTGGGAATAGATAACAATTATATCATCAAGTAGATAAATCTCTAGTAGAAGTATTGATTTGGGTTGTTATAAAGGTAAACTTTATTCTTGGATAGGATCTTTGGAAGGGTCTATTTCTTCTTTTTCCATAGTTTCTCCTTCAAGTGGAGTTTCATTTGGAGTTACTTCTGATGTTTCATCAATAGATCCACTTGGAGTTGCAGCTTCGTTAATTAGAAATGCATCTACGTTTACAACAATATTCTTAGTTGGGTTATATAAGATAGCTTTATTAGCTTTTTGGTAAACAATAACTTTATCTCCATCAGTAGCATCTTTATAAAAGTCTTGTTGTGTTGCTAAAGATTTTGCATTGATTACGGTAGCCATGACTGGTTCTTCTCCCTGGGGAAGAGTCATCAGTTTTCCTATCTTTTTTACAGTAGCTCTAATTTCTTGTTTTGCTACCTCTTGTTGACCTTCAATACTAGAAAGTAAGTTAATCTGTTCTTTGGCTTCTTCATATTTCTTGTTTGATTGGTAACCCCAGGCAAGAGAACCAGTAAGACCAACTAATAGAAGTAAAATTAAGACTTTTGTGATTATGCCACCTGATTTTTTTTGTGATTGAGGTGATGTTGTTTGAGTTGTTTCTGTTTCTGACATTTAATCATTCTATATCAATTTATGGCTAAAATTCTACTATAAAAATAATGGGCGATATTTTTGAGAAATATAACTCAATTCTTAAAGAAAGTTAAATGAGATGTTTATTCTGAAACTTTTTGGACTTGGAGGAAGTCTAGCTCAACTGGAGTCTCACGACCAAAGATAGAGACAAGGACTTCAACCTTACCTTTTTCTTCATTGATTGACTTAACAGTACCAAGGAATTCGTTGAAAGGACCATCAGTGATTCTGACAGCTTCACCTTCTGAGAATTCAGCTTTGTATTGTGGAGTAGCTTGAGTCATGTACTTCTTAATTGCTTCTACTTCATGTTTAGGTAGTGGGCGAGGCTTAGTGCCAACCCCAACAAAACCAGTAACACCTTGAGTAGTACGAACAGCTAACCAAGCTTGGTCAGTTAGTTCCATGTTTACAAGCATATATCCTGGGAAAATCTTTTCGTTTACTGTTTTTCTTTTACCACGTTTAATTTGAATTTTTTCTTGAGTAGGAATTAAACAAGCAATAATTTTGTCAGTGAGGTGAAGTGTCTGTGCTCTTTGTTTAAGAGTTTCAGCAACTTTATTTTCATGACCAGAGTAAGTATGAACAACAAACCAACGAGCTTTTTTGTTTTCGACATCAGAAATTGTTACAACATTAGTTGTATCAACTTGTACTTCTTGTACTTCTGGAACTTCTGGTTGTGGTGTGTCTTGGTTCATATTAGTTAATTATGATTGCTATTACTTTTTTTAAAATTAAGTCTACTCCTGTTAGGTATAGTGCAACTACCATACTAATTATGACAACGAGAATTGTCATATCGATAGTTTGTTTTCTGGTTGGCCAGGTTACTTTCTTGAGTTCGCTGGTAACTTCTTTGATATAACTAACGGGATTCAACATGAGATGAGTATTGTATCATAATTTTAGGGGTATTACACGCTTGGAGGGGTAATATCCTTATTCTTTAGCTTATCAAGCATTGAACTAGGTCTATTTTGGTTAGAAAAAACCTCTCCAGTATTATTTTTGATTGGTGTGTTTTGAGGAATAGGCATCCTTGCTACCGGTGGAGACATAGCTGGTGGAATATTAGTCCCAACACCCTGAGTTTGAATAGATTCTTTCTTTAAAGAGTTTATTCTGTCTTGAATATTTTTTTCATAGACTGCGCCTGCTGGAGTACCACTCCCTGGAGCACCACCACTTGTAGGTGGCATTGGTGGTTCCTTGTCATCTTTTTTTCTTTTGAGGAAAGCTAAGAGGATGATCGCTGTGATTAAGCCAAGTCCAATTCCCATAAAGATAATTGGAAGTTTAGGGTTGGCCATGAAGTAGTTCTTAACTACGTCTAGAGCAGTTTCTTCATCTTCCATTCCGTCAAGATCTTTATCCATGTTATCTGTTCCAGCTGGTTTTTGCATTGTTTTATCTGAATCAATGGTAATTTCTCCTACAACAGCCTTATTAGGGTCTGTTTTACCAGTTTCTGTAGATCCATCACCAGAGCCTTTGGATGTAGTAGTACCACCATAGACAGACTTTGAGACAAGTTTCTTGGTAGAGGCATTACATGAGTAACTACCTGGGTTTGTAGCTAGTCTACAAGCTCCTTGGTAACATCTTAAGTTAACATCACAATCATTATTTGAGCTACAACTTTCGTTACATGATTTAACAACAGAGCTTCTTTGAGCTATGGTTAGATCACTACAAGTTGTACTACTTAAGTTTTCTGGGTTTCTACAACTGTTGTTTTGACAGACTAGTCCATCAGCACACTCATTAGAGTCAGAGCAGTACTCATTACAGTTAAAGCTTAAACCTTGATCTGTTGGGTTAGAACAAGTATTACTAGTTACATTTGTAACAAGACGACATTGACCTGAGTAACATCTAAGGTTTACGTCACAGTCTGCATTAACTGCACAACTTTCATTACATGAAGCTATATCTGGATTTCCTCCAATCCCAGGATCATCAGTTGGATCCGGAGATACCGCAGGTGATGCAGATGGGCTAGGGGAAGGGGAGGTTTCTGGAGAAGCATCTGGACTAGCTTCTGGGCTAGCATCCGGATATTCACATCTTGGTGCACCTGCACAACCACATTCATCTGTTATACCTGGAAGAATAGTACCGCCCTCACAAAATCCTGGGGCTGGATCAAATTGTGCACAAACAATTTGATTGTTGTTATCTCTAGTACAAGCATCTGGACTTGCGCTTGGAGATGGAGATGCAGTAGGAGCAGCACAATACTTGGCTGGCATAACTTGGGCACATCCCATTCCATCTGGGCAAGGAGGCATAGGTGGTTGATAACAGATCTCTCCATTTGAACAGTCAGTGTCAGTTTGACAAGATTGTTGTGTCGTTACGGTTCCTATGTCAAAAGAAGTAGTTGCGATATGAGTTAGTTCGTCTTTTACTGGACTTGAAGCATGAACAGTTGAAATTGAGTTTTCTACATCAAAGTTTAAAGTAATTGTCCCACTCTTAGTTGGATTTACATCTAGAGATGCAAAAGGAGTAGCTGTATTTGATGAGAATGGTTGGCTAATTTGTTTTGGAAGGGCAATAATTGAAACTAAATATCCATCAGCTGTTGTTTCTACTTCAGAGTAGGCTAATTGAAGTGGCGCACTGTCTAGAATAGTAAAGACAGGTGGGTTAGGTAGAGTGTCAGTGACTACATTAAAGGTAAGTTGGACACCATCTGTTTGGACACCAGCAGTATTGATTGAAAAATTAATTTTCCCAGGCTGATTTGGTCCAAGGTCTGCGGCAGACATTGTGACAGAAACTTTTCCATCAGCTACAGAAGCTTGCTGTCTGAGATCTTGGGATAATTTTAAGTCTTTTTGGACTAAAATCATGCCAATAGCACCTCCAACAATCATTAAAATAGAAACAAAAATAGCTAATTTTGCTAGGAATTGATCCCAACTACTTTTTTTCATTGCAATGAGTTTTGGAGAGATATTCTTTTTCATGTCTACTTATATTTATATATGTTTTTGGTTGCTATTTATAGGTCAGGTTTTTAATTATTAGTTTATGGTAGAGCAATGTTTGGATTAAATTGACCCATCATGAGTGTAAAGTCCATCAAATTAACTTTTCCATCAGCATTGATGTCAGCCACAGGATAGTCAGTTCTCATGAATTGTGAGCTGAGGATTGTGTAATCCATAATGTTCACTTTTCCATCCTTATTAAGGTCAGCACTTTTTTGTTTAACGGTAAATGTAAATTCTTCTGAAGCGACTTCCTTATTCTCTTGGTTCATAACTTGAACTTTAATAATTCCTGTTCCAATTCCATGGTAGGAAATATCCGCGTGTGATTCAGGACAGGGTTTATTTACTCCATATAAACAGTATGTCGTACCATCTGCATTCATTGATTCAATAGCATTAGAAGAAACACTGACAATGTCATTGTTTAAAGAAGTCCATACATAGTGGAAGGGGCTTAGATCAGTCACTATATTATCATCACTGTCTCTTAATACGGCATTGACTCCATAGCCGTGGTAAGGGCCCATTAGGAATACTTCAATGTCTTCAGTAACAGGTTTCTTTTCTATATAGTAGCCAAATTCAGAAGGAGGTTTGTGGTCTATAGATAAGAATGCTTGAAGGTTTAGATTTTCAAAATGAACTTTACCTAAGCCATCTTTTGAAGTTAAGTCAAAAACAGACATAATTAAAGGATTTCCTAATTCATTACCGGTAAACCCTGGGTAATATAGTTGTTTATAGCTTGAAGTACCATCATAAGTTCTTAGTTCTGTTACCTCCCAAAATCCACCAGGAGTATATTTGAAATAAATGTACATTCTCATTGGGATGGATTGTTCAGACCAAGTTATTTCTAAAGTAGTATAGATATCGCTTCCTGGATCAGAATGTACTGTAATATTTGGATCGTCAGCTATAAATTTCTTACCATTGGTTTCAATATAGAAGTTGTCAGCACTAAGTTTTGCATAAGCTGTGGCAAAGGAAACTTTGTTGTTTGTGACTGTTTCTTTTAATTTACAATACTGAGCTGGCATAACTTGAGCACAATATGCCCCAATAGGACAATATGGCATTGGTGGCTGATAACAGAATTCGTTGTTTGAACAGTCTGTGTCAGACTGGCAGAATTGTAGTGTTGTCGGAGTTGGGGTCGGTGTTGGTGAAGGGCAAACTAGAATAGGATCACAAGGAGCCTGAATACATTGAACACTTTGGTAGAAACATCCAACAGGTGGAGATGGATAGGGTGAAGGAGCTGGTGATCCAGTTGGAATAGGTGATGGAGTAGGTGTTGGAACTACTGTTGAAGTAGGCACTGGTGATGGTAGCTCACAACTAGGAGGTTGTTCACAACCACATTCATTTGTACCACCAGGAATTAGAGTTCCATTTGCACAATAGTCAGGTGCAAGTTGCCAACTAGGGCATACTGCTTGATTATTATTATCATAAGTACAGTTTGGGTTAGGAGTCATCGCATCAGCATTTTGAGAGAAAAAACTATTTCCCAAAATAAAGGTCAATAGAATAAGGGGAACTAGGAGAAATTTCTTCATATAATACAAAAAATAAGTACTTAATTTTATTCTAAAGAAAAAATGATGAGGTGACTAGGGGTCATTTTAATAATAAAGATTAACAGTTATCGAAGAATCTTCCTGAAAGAAGGGAATAATCTAATAAGTTGATCTTATTATCTCCACTGATGTCTGATCTTGGATTTATTGGGTTAGTGCTAAAGAAGTCGGTGACTAGAATAGTATAGTCTTTAATATTGACCACACCATCAAGATTAATATCTTCAGAACAAGATATAGGTGAGGGAGAGACGGATGGGCTAGGTGTAGCAATGGGAGTGGGAGATGGTTCAATAGTTGGGGTAGGGCTGGGAGATGGAGTGGGGGTTGGAGTAGGGGTTGGTGAAGAAATAACATTTGCAGATGCTCCAATTACACTTGAGAAACCACTCTGGAATGGACCGATACCTGCTTGGAAAGCAGCTGATGAAGTTTTTAGTTTATAACTTTCAGGATTGGTCAGAGATGGAGAAGAGAAAAATTCAGGTTGACCATACTGATCCCCACTACCATTTGCAATATTTGGTCCTGGTTCACCAGAAACCCACAGATTGGTATTAAAGTTAATCCCACTTGTTAAGTCAGTCCAAATATCTACACCTCTTTTTGAGTAAACAATATTTTTATAGTATTGATTAGTTCCCTGGGTAGGGAGAGGATCGATAGAAGTTCCAGTTTTATCAATGTTCCATAATAGATTGTTGTGAATATTAATATTTTTAATAGCAGCTCCACTTTGGCCTCCATCAAAGAAAGTGATTCCATAGTAACAGTCTGTCGCAATGTTGTTATAAACTTCGACATTATTCATTTGAGCGCCCCAGCCTGTGTAATGTTCTTCAGCTAATTCAATACAGCGACCTTTTTTACCATCTTTGTAGTATTCAGAGTTACTTGTGTAATAAGAAAAGTTGTTACGAACAATTGAATTAGGAGAATTATCTATATATATATTTACACCAAAATTGTCATAGGCAGTATTGTTTTCAATGATTGACCCAACTACTCTAGTCATGGCAATACCCTCACCATAGTTGTTATAAACAGTGTTATTTTTGATAGTTACGTTTTCTGCTCCATGATGACCTTTAATTCCTGATCCCCACATACTGCTTTGGCCAGTGTGAGCAAATGCTAAGTTTGTATTATAGACTTTGCTATTTTGCATGGTGATATTTTGACCATCTATATTAATCCCATGACCTTTACAGTCATGAATATCTAGATTGTCTAGAATAATATTTTGAGATGAAATATCTATATCAGCACAGTAGCCATCAGTTTCACCAGGGTTCTTTCCTTTTTGAATTTCTAGTCCAATCACCTTAATATAGTCACCTGTAATTAAAAGCGGTTGAAAGTTGAAATTTCCATTTACGACAGGTCTTCCAGAAGTGGTAGAGATAGTTATCCAATTATTTGCGTTACCACTTTTGTTTAATCTTAGCTGTTCGTTGTAAATCCCAGGATTTAATTTAAGCTCATCTCCAGGATTAAGGACAGAAATACTTTTTTCAAAGGTTTTAAAGGGGGAACTTTGTGAACCATTATTATTATCATTACCAGAAGGGGAAACAAAGTAAGTTGAAGCTGCCGCCTGGCCAGAGCTCATGAAAAATAGGAACAAAAAGAAAAGGCTATATATAAATTTTTTTAGCAAGTTATCTATATATTAGTCAGACTTCTATACAAAAAACAAGAATTGAAATCATACTTTTTTTAGCTTATTCTTTATTTAGATTAACTGCTCTTTAACTTGAGAACTTAGCGTGAGAAGTGAACGTATTTCCTCAACAGTTTTACGAAGGGCTTAAGAATTGTTCAAGTAGTGTAATGCTACCTGGCGGTCTGCCCACCTGGTTAACCCGGGGATTAATATTGCTTCTCACGCTAAGTTCTCGAGTTTTTTTATTAATTTATTTCAAATAGATCTTAGGTCAAAATTACTAGAGAAAAAATGCAATTTTTTTGTTATACTCTCTGTCTGTGAGATTGTTTATAGTGGTTTAACCTTTTCTTAAGGTAGAATGAAAGTGAGCTATGCCCAGATAGTTCAGTGGCAGAACGCTTTCTTGGTAAGAAAGAGGTCGAGGGTCCGATTCCCTCTCTGGGCTCAGAAGAGTAGAGAGAAGGATAAACATCTTTAACAGATAAAACGCCGAGATAGCTCAGTTGGCTAGAGCACCTGCTTTGTAACCAGGAGGTCAAGGGTTCGACCCCCTTTCTCGGCTCCAAGAGTCATTTATATTAATTATTTATATATTTAAATACTAAATTAAGATGGCTTTATGCCAAGTTACTCAAGTGGTCAACGAGGGCAGACTGTAAATCTGCTGACGATTGTCTTCGTAGGTTCGAATCCTACACTTGGCACCAAATGATAGGGATATATTCCTACCAGATGACATATCTGTATATATAGTGTAAAATATCAACTCTTATGGCAAAGAAATCAAAAAAAGGTCCTAGACAAAAAACCGGTTTAAAATGTTCTGATTGTGGAGCATTTGGTTATGTGACTAAATTCAACAAAAATAACGAACAATTAAAGAAACAAACTGATGGTGAAGGAACCTTCCCATTAAACAAATATTGTAAGAAGTGTATGAAACATACCTCTCACAAAGTAATGAAAAAACTTAAATAATATTTAAGTAATATCTTATTGAAATTAGACCAGAGATTTATTCTCTGGTTTTTTATTGTCTTTATTTGTATTGTTAATATCTGTATATTCATAATATGGTATTTAAAGAAGGACAATCAATTGACCCAGTTCCCCAAAAAGAAAATCGAGCAAGACAATTGTTAGACAGACTCTTGGGATCATTTCGTTCTAGGAGAAATTCAGAAGGAGATACTGTCAGTGATCTTGAATCAGTAAAACAGCCTGAGGCTGATAAAAAAGAAACCATTTTTCAAGTTTTGAATAAGTCTGAGTTACGTTTAACTGATAACAATAAAAGAGATGCTTTAAATGATAGATTTTTTTCCTTATATGAATTTACTAAACAAGGCTATCAAGTTCCTGGGGAGCATTCTATTGATGACTTATTAGAGTATAGGGCTAAAATGGGTTTAAAAAATCAAGATGTTCCTTATTTAGCAGAGCAAGAGATTAGGGTATTAATAAATGAGATTAAAAAGAAAAGAAAAGAAAAGAGTGAATTAGAATTAGTTATACAAAATGATGAAGAATCAAAAACAACTCCTGAATTAAGGGAGAAATTAATTAAAATCGAAAATGAACTTCAAGCAGATTTACAAAAGATTTTATTTCCCAAGCAACTAGACAGATTAAAAGAATTAAAACGACTAGAAGTAACTAGATTATTTGCTGAGTTGCATGTTTTTTTTGATGTTCTACGTAATTATGATTTGATAAATACAGAACAGATTAAAAAAATGTCTGATGATGATAGAAAATATTTATATAGAACTTTGGGTAGGTTTATGAATGTCTTGGAGTTATTTGCTAGAGAGTCTTTCTCTGATGATGACCAAGTAATGGTTATTTTTGAACAAATTGAAGATTATCTTGAACCACTAATTGATTTAAATAAGGAGGATGTGGGAGTCTGGTTAGAAGAAATTGATAGAAAGGCTGAAGGTGACCCAGGACATGTCCATTTAGCGGCTACTGTTAGAGGGCGTGATTCTAGCATTGGTACAAAAGGAAATGATTTTCTGACTCGTAGAGTAGAAAAGTTTGGAGTAGCAGCTGATGAAAGAAGAGGAATTTTAATTACTGATAGTGGCAAATTTGTTTTAAAAAAAGTGATTCATGAAGATGATGGTAGTGAAGTCTTAGCTTTACCATATTTAGATAAAGATAATTTTACAGATGAGCAAGCTCATTTCAGTTTATATCCTCAAGTTAAATACATGAGACAAGAGTCTCATATAACCTTATTAAAGCCTGGCGAACTTGATTATGATCCAGAACAAGATGAATATTCTTGGGATCAGATTGAAGAAAAGGTTATGAATGGAGAAATTACGGACACTGAGACAATTGCAGCTCTTTATGTTCATCATCTGGAGTCTGAAGGAGTTGAAGCATCGATTGATAATGATCCAGATGATTTTGCTTTTGGTACAGTTATAGATGATCGCGTAAAGGGAGATCAGTGGCTTGGTATTTCTGAGGATGGAACTTATGTAACTACTCCATATGATGAGTCATTAGGTGTCTTTTATGACCCAGCGACAAATAAATTTCTTCTCAATTATGAATTTTTCCCACAAAAGGGTAATTTTGCTGGAATGGTATTGAATGGAGGAGCTATTGGAGATCATGAGGTTTTTAGTCCTAAGCAAACTGTAGCTGATGAATTAGCCCAAGAGCATGGTCTAAAGGCAAAGTCTTCTACAGAGTTGGGGAGGATAAAAGGTGCTTCGAAGTATGGTGGGAAAGGTGGAGCTAGTATTCTTCATTTTGTTGAATTATCAAAAGAAAGAGCTACAGCTGAAGAAGCAGAGGGAGGGGATGAAAGATACGAAGTTGGTCAGAAATTATTGACTCTTAAACAAATTCAGGAATTAATAGTTGCTAGAAGAATTCGTTGTTCTAGAACTATTGCAGCCTTTATGATGGCAGAGCTCCATATGAAAGAGCCTAATTTAAAAGAATAAAGTTTAGTTACACTTAGTTCGACTTGCCTTAATAATGTTCTTAGTACCTGAAATAAAGAGAGGATCAATAGTTAAGGCATTTGTCATAGCTTGTTCAATCCAAGATCTGTTTTTACCACTTGAATCAGAAAGTGCTGATAATTGTTCAACAATATGATTAACTTCAGCCTTTCTAGAAATAGCTTTTTGTTCAAATACTTCTCTAATATTGTGTTCCCATTCACCCCATTCGGCTAGAGTAAGAGTAAAACAACCAGCTGCAGTAGCATCATATGCCATGTCACCAGAAGGTTTGGTGATAAAACCATCTGCCCATGGGAAAGCATGTTTAGTTAGTATTTCGTTAGCATCCACAATCTGAGGGTGATAAATAATCGAGAATTTATGTCCTTCAAGTAATGATGTTCCAACTTTATCAAAATAATTAGGTTGGTCTAGGCTAGAGATAGCATTAGTTTTAATACTTTCTTCTTTGGCCATCTTTTTTGCCATATCAAAAATATCTTTTTGAGTACCTGCATATAAACAGAGATGGATTGGTAGAGGTCTTTTCCTGAGTAAAGGAAGGAGTTGTTTAAGTAGTGTTTTAATTTCTGATTTATTTGTTCCCAGTCCTCCTGTACTGAGGCAAAGTTTAATCGGGCCACTTCTCCAAGCTTGTTTTTTATTTCTACACTTAATAATTCTTGGGTCAACCGGTGGTCCAGTCACAATTACTTTTTCCGGATTAACTTTCTTATTTAAGATAGCGGCTTTTTCTAAAAACTCTGTTTTTGTTTTTTCATCAAAAACACAGAATTTAACATTATCTTTTTCAGCATTGTTTAAGTATTCATCTCTAACGTGAGGATCAGTGATAACTTGGACGATTTTTTTCCCTTGCCCAGCAAGAATATTACCTGAAGCTATATGCATTGAAATAATTGGGCACTTTATCTCACTAGTTACATGTAATAGAGGGGGGGTGATACTAGAAAGAATCGGAAGTTTGCTTCTACCAAATTTATCTACTAAGTCTTTAACTTTTTTAAGAATGGGGTGTCTAGCTAGTGTTTTTCCAATTACTTCTGTTAACTCAATGCTTCGCCAGTTCTGGCGACTGACGTAATTAGTGGGGTCAAGGATCCAAGCTTTTTTATGGTCAACTTTTTTACCCCAAGCTTCTACACCAATTGCTAAAGCCATAGAGTAATGTGCTCTAGAAAAGACAACATCAGTTAATGATTCATCTTGTTTTAGACCATGGAGGCCTTTTAAATCCTCTTTATAACTGGCAGAGACAGTAATGATTGGAAGTTTAGTTTCTTTTAAGAATTTCTTATCTATTTCAAATAGTTTTTCGATTTGGTGGTTAAGGGACATACTCTAATTAAAACAGTTTTAGGGTAAGAAGGCGAGAGAAGTAAATGACTGTTGATTAAATTATTCTTATAGGTGGATAATAAAATATAGTATATGATCCAACTATTTTCTTCCCCTTTCTTTAACATTGTTATCAATATCTTTGGAGGCCTAGCGATCTTTATGTACGCCATGGAGATGCTGGGAAGTCATCTTCAGAATGTGGTGGGGGATAAGATAGAAAAGGTTTTAAGAAAATTGACTGACAATCCTTCAAGCGGAATGGTTGTGGGTGCTTTAGTTACCTTCCTTACCCAGAGCTCAAGTATTACTGTTTTAACCTTAATTGGTTTGGTAAATGTTGGGGTATTAAACCTCTCTCAAGGAATGGGAATACTACTTGGGGCAGAGATAGGAACTACTCTGACTGCCCAATTAGTCACTCTTGAAATTGGCAAGATGTATTTCCCCTTAGTTATCATTGGTTTAATTCTTGCTAAGTTTGGTAAGGAGAAGACAAAGTCACTTGGTAAAGTTATTTTTTCTTTTGGATTACTTTTTTTAGGGATGGAACTGATGAAGACAGGCGCAAAGCCAATTGGAAAAGATCCAATGGTTTTATCTCTCTTTGAGAGTTTTGCTTCTAATCCAATCTTAGGTATTATCGCAGGAGCGACTTTTACCGCTGTTACTTCTAGTAGTTCTGCTACTACTAGTTTAGTAGTTGCCCTTGGTATTGCTAATGTTATCGCTCTTCCTGCTGGTATTACCCTTATTTTGGGAGCAAATATAGGGACAACTTTCCTAGAGCTAATTGCTGTTTTTGGGTTATCACTAACAGCCAAGAGAATTGCAGTAGCTCAGGGTGTGATAAATATTCTAGGCGTGGTATTAATGCTTCCTTTTATTCAACCATTCGCTCAGTTAATGGCTTTAACTTCAGATCATTTAGGTAATCAAATAGCTAATTCACACACAGTTTTTAATGTTGGAAGCTCTATGGTTTTCTTAGTTTTTGTAAAGTTAATTGTGAAGCTAGTAGAAAAGATCATGCCAGGAGAGGTTGTGACAGTTGAAAGAGGGGCTAAATATATAGATGACGCGTTAATTAGGATGCCTCATTTAGCCCTTGTTAATTCAGAGAAGGAAGTAGAAAGGCTTAGTCAGATAGTTGACCAAAGTTTCTTCCATATTAGTCAGTACTTTTCATCAAGAGATGACAATTTACTTAGCACTGTTACAACCCAAGAAGAGTTTGTAAATAAGCTTCATTTACAGACAAATGAATATTTGATTAAAGTATCTGAGCATGAATTTAACAAAGAGTCATCAGAGAAATTGGCTAAGTTAATGCATGGTCTTACTGACTTAGAAAGAACACATGATCATCTAAATAAAGCGGCAGAATATACCCAAATAGGGCACAACAAGAGAGTAAAGTTTACAGATAAAGAACTACACCTGGTTGGAGAGTTTTCTAACCATTGTTACTCTTTTTATAGAAAGGCTTTAAGAGCTTTTCTCTCAGGTAATGTTAAAGAGTCAAAGAAATTAACAAAAGAGATGAAGAAGTTATCCTTATTAAAAGAAGGAATAATAAAGAAGATTAATCAGACAGATAAAGAAAAAGTAGAGTTATTAAACAAGATAGTGCATAACGTTGAGAGGGCAGCTCATCATGGGGAGAATCTTACGGATATAGTGGTATCTGGTTTTTAGATGATTGAGTCTGGTATTAATGTTATAATCATCACATCCAATGGGTCCATGATGTAGTTGGTAGCATGAGGGTCTCCAAAACCCTTCGCCTAGGTTCGAGCCCTAGTGGACTCGCTTTTTATCCCATAACATTGATTTCTGTGCTTCTTCCTGATATAATTGCCTAGCTTTAATTTGTCTAAGTTTAACCTAATGAGGTGAAAGCAATGAATCAATTAACTAAAGAACAGCAAGAAGAAGCTAAGAAGCTTCTTGAGATGATGAGCGGAAAGCCAGAAAAAAAGAATTGGGCAAGTGTTTTTGTCCTATTTCTTCTTTTAATGGGTTTTATTGCCATTATAATTTTTGTGCCAATTTGGGCAAAGGTTCTTGTCGTTCTATATGTTCTTTATCGTGTGTTTTCTAATCGGGAAAAGCTGAAAGAGATGTTTTCCTAATAAGACACTACTGAAGCAATATACAAGAAACAACCCTTAGCTCTGCGGGGTTGTTTTTACATATATAAGGTTCCAACATAGTTCACTAGTCTCTTCTTCTATATCACCGTTGGAATTTCCACTTTTCCATAGAATAAGCATTACAGTCCTGAGCCGACTTTAAAGGGCTCATTTTTTTTAGCTCTATTTATTAACTCTCTAACAAATTCTCCTTTCTGAACCACATACTCTTTTCGACTATTATTTGTAATATTTGCCACATGTTTCTTTTTATCGTTGTACCATTCAACTTCATCTGGATGATTGTGTAAGTAGTTTCTGAAATTTATTACTTCGTGATAATTATCTGAATCTTTAATTACTAAATGTAAGTGAATATCTCCAGCTTTGGTCTGCCCTTCTACATTACAAAAGAAGAGTCTGCCATCTGGCTTCTTATTTAGTTCTCCTTGTCTGTATCCATTTTTGGATAATAAATATTTTATTTTTTCTTGGTCTTCTTTGTTATCACAAGCAACAATGATATCAATGATTCCTTTACCGATACTGCCTTTAATAGAAGTACTACCGATGTGTTCAATGATAATTTCAAAGTTATGTAAGATTTTTTGTAGTCTCTCTTTTTCGTTCTCAAAGAGTTTTTTACTCTCTTTGTAGTTATTTGGAATTAAATTAAGGTCGTTTGCCATGGGCTTATTATAATCTTATGTGATATTTTTACTAGTTATTCAAGTTATACTAATATTATGAAAAAACTTTTCTTTTTATCTCTTATAGCAATTAGTTTAATTTTCACTGGCTGTTTAAAAAAACCGGTTGAAGAAAGTGCCAGCACTACAGAGAAAGACAGTGAGGTAGTTGTTCCATTGGCTAAAGAAGACAAAGATTTATTTATGGAGTATCAATTTAAGGCTGTTTTGGAAGATGTTGCAGATAGTAACAGTAGTGGTTTTGTTATGGCAAAATATGATGAAGAGGGATATCAAATGATAGCTAATTTTAGTGATTTACCAGAAACAAAAAATGGAGATTTTTATGAAGGTTGGATTGTCCGTAAGTCACCATTTAGTGTCATTAGTACTGGAGCAATTGAGAAGAGTAGCGATGGTTCTGATGTAAATATTTTTTCAGATAATAAAGATTTATCCGATCATCTTTTGTATGTTCTTACTCTAGAACCAGATGATGGTGATCCAGCTCCTGCTGAACATATTCTAGAGGGAACTTTTCAACCTCTTTAATTATAATTAGCTAATAATTTTCTTTACAGCTATACTTAATTAATGTCCAAATTCCAAAGATATCTACTAGGAATGTTTTTTGTGATCCTTGCGGTTAATATTCTTGGCTTATGGACTGTTGAGTATTTTTCAATGAGGAGACTATCGAAGCTTGAAAAAATAACAACCAATTTACAATCTGATGTTTCCATTGCTATTAGAAATTCTGCAGAAGAAAAGGAAGTTGTATCAGAAGAGATAGATATTGAAGCATTGGTAGAGAGTACTCTTGAGAAAGTAGAAAAAGAGGAGAGTGATAATACTCCAGAAGTTAAGGTTACAGAGGATAGTGAAGAATCAGAAGATCTCAAGAAGATTAAAGTAGAGCAGGGTGTTTTAACTGCCTTAGTAGAACAATTTCAAGATAAATTAGCTAGTTTAAGTAAGAGGTTAAAGCTTGTAGAAAGCAATCAAGCAGCTTCAACAGTAAGTACAACAACTACCCCAGCAGTTACCCAACCAGTTGTTTCAACAGCTCCTACAATCAAAGAACAGACGGTTTACATTGGTTCTGGAAGCAGTAGTAGTACAAATTGGACTGATATTAGTTCTGCTGTGATTGAGCTTAATTCAGCTAATTATCCTAATTTAAGTAGAGTAATTTTTGAGGCTAATTTGTCTATTATTGGTGGGGAAGCTTATGCAAGACTAAAGAATAAAACTACAGGTCAGGTAATAGAAATTTCAGAAGTTAGTCATAATAATAGTACTCCAACACAAAAGTTATCTGGGTCATTTGGGCTTACGGCTGGAAGCAATGAATATATTGTTCAATTGAGGTCTAGTAGCAGTGAGAAGGTGGTTTTAGATAGTGCGAGATTAAGATTGTTTTATTAATACTTCACTATTGTTTAGTAAATACTAAATGACGATCTTCTTTTTTTAAGAAAGTATATCCATTCACATTTAACTTTGTTAAATCATCAATAGTTTGAATATTATCTTTAATAGCTTTATTTATCATTGCCCCACGAGCTTGCTTGGCATAAATAGCAATTGTTTTTAGTTTTCCATCTCTATTTTCTTTAAAATCAATTGAAATAAATGGAATTGAAAGTTTCTTTTGGTCTATTGTTTGAGAGTATTCTTTTGAGGCTAGGTTAATAACTGCACTAGAGTTGTTTCCTTTAATATCCTGGTTAATTAAATCTGTAATATCTTTCTTCCAATATTCCACCAGTGATTTATATTCCTTCATCTTTACCTTATTATTCATCTCTAAACGATATGGTTGAATTAGGTCATATGGTTTAAGTAGTCCATAAAAACCAGAAAGAATACGAACATTATTTTGTGAATATGCTTGCTGTTCTTTATTAAAATTGTTTTTATCAATCTGCTTATACACAGCTCCGTCATACATTAGGAGAGCAGGCTTAGAATTGCTCTCATCATGCTTTTTATCCCACTGTTTCATTCTGTCAAAGTTAAGCTGTGCAATATTATCACTGACGGAGAGAACCTTTTGTAAGTCACTTAGAGATTGTTTCTTTAAATAAAGAGCAATTATATTTGCTTGATCTATGTTCCTAGGTATTGTTGTAGAAATATTATCTTTTTTCCAATTATCTGTAAGATCAAGTGTTTTTGCTGGGGAAGTAAGAAAGAGAAGTGACATGTTTTAAGAATGATTTTTATTTCTTTTTGGAGAGTTTTTTTGGTCTTCTAATTCCCATATAGAGCATAAACAGAACAATAACTTTAACTAAGATATCTCCATCTCTGTTTATAAACATTTTTGTCAATGGTGTCATTTCACCAGAGATAATATGACTTAAAACACTAAATGGTACTACTAACCAAAGCCATTGAGTTTTTGAGATTGGGAATTTTATTTTTTTACTTATTTTGACAAGCAATGGAGCTATTAAATATACGATTAAGTAGGAGATAGCAAAGTCAAAAACAGCAAAAGGGCCTATTTTAAATGATCTAAGGGTTTCTATATTCATATCTTATTATAGATTATAATGATCTTTGTGAGTTATAAGAAAAAAATATTTTATTTACTACCCTTTTTATTTTTGTTTATTTTTTTTGTTATCCAATTTTTTGGATTGAGGAATCATTCTCAATCATTTTATTTTCAAGATGAAACAGAGCATGTTACCTTGGGTTGGATGATCTCTGATTATGGAAAGACTTTGTATAAAGATTTATCAACAAATCATCAGCCATTGCCTATTTTTATGGGAGCATTATTTAGTAAAGTTATTAACTTTCAAACACTCTTTCAGTTAATTGAACAGTTAAGAATTGGGATGTGGCTATTTCATTTCCTTACTGGCTTATTAATTGTTTATCGATTCAGATACAAGGGATTACTCCCAGTTCTGTTTGTTAATTCACTATCTTATTTATTCTTTGGTTGGTATGTTCTGGCCGAGTCACTTGTTTTACCTGCTCTAATAATTATTTTTCTTTACTTATTTGAAGTATTAATGGAGAAGAGAAGACAACATTGGTTGGATATTTTGTTAATTAGTTTTTCTTTGTTTTGGGTAGGGTTTAATCTTTTACCACTGTGGCCATTTGTAACTTTATCTTTCTTGATTTTCTTTTTCTTATTGCCCAGAAAACAGAAGATGATTTTAGTTTTTTCATTAGTTGTTTTTTTGATGCTTTTATTTACCCAAGTGCCATTCTTTGGTTGGGTGGAGGAGACTTTTTACCATCTCATCAAATACTATTTGCCGTATAACAAAGAGCTAGGATCATTTGGGTTAGTTAAGGTAGCTTTATTACCACTTAGTGGTTTGTTTTATTTAAACCATCACGTAGCAAGATTCATTAGTTTGAGTTTTATTATTTCAATTTTTTTATCTTGGAAGTTATTGAAAAAGAGGAAGGTCAAATTATGGCAGATACTCTTACTGTTTGCCTTATTTATGACTCTTAATAACAGAGTCACAGACCCGAGAAAAGTCTTTTTTGAAGGTTTTCACTTATATCCTTTTATTGCTGGGTTAAGTACTGTTTTTAGTTATCTAGTAGTTAAGTTAAAAGGTTTTTTATCAAAGAAACAGTTTTATTTCACCATGTTGGTTGTAGTTGGATTACTGATTAACAACTCATACTGGTTACTGGAGAGAAAAAACAAAGTTAGTGAGCATAATATTCAGTATGGAGAGCAACAAGCCTATGTCAATGCTTTAAATACTATTAAGGATGAAGGAGATAGACTACTGACTGGGGCAGATGGCTATGGATATATTAATATAGTGGCAAACCTACCCTTAGCAGATAGACAAAATTTTCATCTTGATTGGGCATATAGAGTGCCGAAGTTACAAGAGGAGTTTCAAGTCTTAATGAAAGAGAATCCTCCAGAGTTTATTTATTTTAAGCCATACTCAAGTGATTACTATGAACACTTGGGACTAGAAGAGAACTATATTCATTTGTTAAGAGATGATGGAGCTAGTACTGATTTATATGTTTATAAAGATAGAGCAGAGAAGATAAGTGAAGAGCAGTGGCAAAGATTTGGTGAGCAGAGGTTTGTGGTCCCTTAAGTAAAAAATATGGTGAGAAATAACACGACCGGGGATTTGTGCCCCGGCCTTTTGTGTTTAGTCTTCGTCAAGCTGTTTTTTCAACTTGTCACGAAGACTGTTTGCCTCACCGATTGTATCGATGAGGTCTTGCTGTGTTTCATCTAACATTTCTCCTACCGTTTTTCCCCGTGGGGTGGTGGAAGGTTTGGGTGGCTCTTCAGCCTTTTGCGTAGTTAATTTTTTGAGCCAATTTGCGATTACGCACATTTTTCTTTCCCTTTGTTAAGGATGAATACTGCCCTCAGTATATAACTATAGGACTAATTTGTCAATCCCTAATATCTAATAAATATGTATAAAAATGACTATTGTCAAACTCTTGTTTTATTGAAAAAATAACTGTATGACAACAAAAACAACTGACTCAGAATATAGGTGGGAGAGGTATAAAGAATTCTACGGAGATGGAGTTGCTAAGGTAATGGCCAAAGAGTTACCAGGTGGTATTACCGCCCTTATTACAGTTATCCAAGAACACTTTGACTATATTAGGGAAGAACAGGATAGGGAGCATGTCGGTTCAGACTCTTTATTTGATTATGAATCTCAGTTAGTAATGGCTGTAGCTGAGCTTGGAGAAGGGTTTAACTACCTCCTCTTGAGAAACATTTTAGAGAATCTTTTTGACAAAGCATTATCTGCTGATAGAATAGTAGCTGTAAGTGCTGGTAATCCAATCTTAAATAGACAACATAAAAATCAATTTAAGGATACTCTTAAACAAATCTCAGCACTATAAGAGATTATGGTAAATAGAGAAAGACAGTTAAGAAAAGAACATGTTATACCTCTTTTTTTAACTACTGCAATTGTTACATTACTCCTGATGGCAGGAGGCTTAACTTCCTTTGCTGATACGGGTAGAGAAGATGCAATTAATCCATCTGCTGCACCTACCCCAGCTTTTAATGTAGATAATGGTTTTGCTACGGCTACACCAGAGGGTAGACCTTTGGTTACATATACTCCTACGCCTAATACAAACAGGATAATAGAGACGCCAATTCCTAATGCAGGACCTATCGTAAATCCTGATGGAAGTGTTTCTTCTCATCAATAAATATCTCCCAAATAGTATTAATATGTCCCATAGTCAATAGTTATGGTATAATTATCATGTTAAACACTGTTAAACCAATCTCTATATGAGAGGAATAAGACTGATGAAATGGAATGTAGTAATTTTAAGTTTGCTCATGGTTGGAATGTTGATTCTTGGGGGATGCGTCATAGGGCCCAACAGTTCTCAGAATGTTACCCTTGCTCCAACTCCAAGTTTCGGTATTAGTGCAGGTTATTGTGGTGATGGAAATGTTCAATCACCCGAGACTTGTGCTAACTGCTCTGTAGATGCAGGAATATGTCCGGTGGAAACACCTCCTGCACTTAACTTTACGCCAACACCAGAGCCAGAGATAGTTCCAGTCCGATCTTCAGCACCACCTAACCAATAAGGGGAGGGGGAGTATGAAGATAGGGAATCACACAACAGCGCCCCTGTACTTATGGGGCGTTTTTGCATTTATAAGCTATTTTAACCACCCTTGCTCATTTCCTATGTTTGTCTCTGGTCCATGTCCTGAAATAACCTTGGTATCTTTGGGTAATATTAGTAATTTCTCTAATGACTTAAGAATATCTTGATGATTTGAATACTTAAAATCTGTTCTACCAATAGCTTCTTTAAAGAGCGTATCTCCACTAATCAATAACTTTTCTTCTTTACAATATAAAGAAACACTGCCTGGAGTATGTCCGGGTGTATGAATAACTTTAAATTCTTTATTACCTAGTTTAATAGTCTCTTCATCATCATAAAAAGAGTCTGGAAGAGGAACAGGGTCTACTTGTCTTTTTAACCAATGCTGAGTCCTTTTTTGGACTGTTTTAACAAGGAAGAGATCTTCTTTGTGTAGATATATTTTTGCTTGTGGAAAATTAAGTTTTACTTCAAGTAGTCCCAAGATGTGGTCAAAGTGGCCATGGGTAAGAATAATCTTTGTAACATTAAGATCTTCTCTAATTATCTCTTCACTAATTAGACTTCCTTCATCTGCAGGATCAACAATCCAGGCATCTAAAGTGTTTTTATCCCAGATTATGTAACAATTCGTATTTAGTTCTCCAAGAGTAAGTTTTTTTATTTTTAGATCTGACATGGTTTGTATAGTATACTGGGCTTATATGGAGAAACAAATCATTCTTTTTGACATTGATAAGACATTATTTGATGTTGATACATTTTTTAATAAGAATTTATGGCCTGCTGTTGAAAAAGACTTGGGTATATCAAGAGCTAAGCTGGATAAGGTCAGTGAAGTATACAAAGAAAGTATCTCAAAGGGAACAGAATTTGATCCTAAAGGTTGGTTAAAGGAAGCAAAGAAGCAACTAGGGGAGAGGGCAAAAGGGATTGAAGAGCTATTTTATAATCCTGACTTTTTTACTTCCAGCTTATTTCCCGAAGTTATCCCAACATTAAATAACCTGAGAGATGACTTTATTTTGGGTGTTTATTCAGAAGGTGTTGATGAGTGGCAAAGAAAAAAGCTTGAACTAGGCGGAATAAATAACTATTTTGATCAACAATATGTTTCAATTAGTTCTAACAAGGTTTCGGAAATGGTTTTGGGTTGGATTCCACAAAAGGCAGTAATCATTGATGATCGTGAGGATTTTATTTTAGAGTTAGCAAAATTAGATAAAGTTTATCCAATTTGGATTAACAGAACTGCTAAGGAAGCTCTGCCTAATACAATGATGATTACTAGTTTAACTCAACTTTTAGCAATGCTGGAGAGAATTAGATTAGAAAATCCACAATAAAGCTAACCACTGGCCAAATTAGGCTAGAAACAGGTGAAACACCATTCCAAGGGATAATAAGAGCAATTAGGACAAACATGCCATAACGATGCATGAAACTTTCATATTCAATAGCTTGCTCTGCAGGTAGGAATGACATAAGGATTTTACTCCCATCCAAAGGGTGAACTGGGACTAAGTTAAATATTGCTAAAACCACATTAATTACCATGACTTGGAAAAGTCCTGTCATGACCCAAAGTTGTGGGAGAAGTTCTGCTCTGAGGAATAATGAGATAAGAAGAGCAATAATTAAGTTAGAAACAGGTCCAGCAAGGGCAATAAGAGCTGTATCTCTTTGAGGATTTTTTAGGTTATATGAATCAAATTCAACAGGTTTACCCCAACCAAATCTGGTCAATAGAATCATAATTACCCCAAGTGGATCTAGATGAGCCCTAGGATCTAGGGTGATTCTACCTTGAAATCTTGGTGTAGGATCTCCAAGTTTATCTGCTGTAAAGGCGTGTGCAAACTCATGAACAGTTATGGAAAGCAGTAAGCCTGGGAAAATAATAAAGAAGGCTAACGGGTTTGAAAACAGCAAATTGGTCATGTTGGGTATTATATATAAGAATTGTATATTTGCTAAGAGGCGTATCTAGTGGTAAAATACCTTTCTATGGCAGGATTCGCATTCAAATACCCACGAGTAGCACATATTGGAAACAAAGTTTCCCATGCTAAAAATCGTTCAAAAAAAAGTTTTAAGTATAATCTTCACACTGTGACTGTTGTTGTCGATGGTGTTAAGAAAAGACTTAAAGTACCAACTAAAATTTTAAGATCACTTAAAAAAGCAGGTCTTACTACTCATTGGAAAAAACCAACTGAAGCTTAGGTTTTAGTTTTAAAATGAAATATAATCGTCAGCTTGTCTGGCGATTTTTTATTAGTTGAGAATATTTTTGACCTGATTCCACCTGGCTCTGGATTGGCCTTCTATTTGAACTTCGTTTAGAACTAATTTGTTGTTTTCTACCTTAGTAGAATGAATTTTCATTCTTTTGTCACCCTTAGCTGTAGGAATTATTGTCCATAATGAAGGAAAACCATATAGGGCTCGAGATACTTTTTCGATAAAGTAAGCATCTATCGAATTAATCTCTTGAAGAGATATTATTTTTGAAAGCATTTTTGAGGAAAGGTTAGGTTTGCATGATTTTCCATCCATTGTGTCTTTGATAACATCCCATTCAATGAATCCATCATCACGTTTAAATCTCGAAGCATAAGGAAAGTCGTTATTAGGTTGGGGGATAGTTGTTAGTTCTCCTTTTTGAAATTTACTGATTACTGTAGGGAAAGATTTTCCACCTAATGTATATAGCTTTTCATAAAGTGATTCTCTTGTTTCTGCTTTTTCTAAATCAATGCTTTCTTGGTAGATTGTGCCACCTTTATCAAATTCCTCATTCATTTCAATAATAGTAATGCCAGATTTTTCTTCTCCCATTAGGATTGTCCACTCACCAGGGTTAGCTCCACGATATTTTGGTAATAGACTAAAGTGAAGGTTCAAAGAGGCTATTTTAGGCTCACTAAGGAGCTTTCCAGGCAAAAGTTTTCCATATCCAGCCGTAATTATGAAGTCAGCTTTAAAACCATTCCCAATATCAGAGAACAATAAAGGCATTTGGGTTGTAAATGGGATATTATTTTCTTCTGCTAATGTTTGGACAGGTCCTTTTTCTTCTTTACCTTTACGATTAACAAATGGTGGAGTAGTCACTACATGAATAACATCTATTAAATTTGATTTAATTAATTCTTTAAGGACAATTGCAGAATAGTGTCCAAATGAGCCAAAGAAAATAATGGTAGGTTTCATATTTAAAGAGTTTCTAAAACACTGATATTGGTAGTTTCTTCAAGCTTACCAGTTTTATTGTTTTCAAAATATACTGGAAGATCATATTCTAGTGCATAGTCAGTAAAGAGAATTCCATCTAAGTGGTCTGCCTCATGTTGAATGACTCTTGCATAAAAATCATCAAAACGTTCTTTCTGAGGGATTAACTTACCGTTTTCTAACATCATATATTCAAGTTCAACCCATTCCCAGCGAGGGACTGGTGCATATATCTTTGGGATAGAAAGACAACCTTCTAACTGGGGATTATTTTTGTCAGGACCGAAAGTTTGTTTTCCAGCATGTTTTGTAATGATTGGATTTATATAGTGTTTGATCTCTAATGAGTTTTCATCATCAAAGTTATCTATATTAGATAGCTGGGTAGTAAAGATTCTAAGTTTTTTATCAACCTGTGGTGCGGCAAGACCAACCCCTTTTGGATTCTCTTTGTTTTTTAAGGTTAATTCTAGTTCTTCAATAAACTTGATAAGTTTTTTATCAACTGTTTTTACCTCAATAGCTTTTTGTCTTAATGTTTGATGTGGTGCTGAAATAATTTTCATCTGGGGATATTATACCTTGCTAGTACAACCTTTAATTAGGTGATACTAATTTTGCTATTCGTTGATAATCCAGAACAGCGTAAAGTAGTTTCAGTAAATCCAGGCATTTTTAAATAACGGTTATCTAAAAAGGTTGGTAGAATAGCAAAATCTCTGAGCTGAGGGTCAGCTGATACTTCTAATCCAAGTCTTTTTAAAGATGCTAATACCTTCCATATTTGTCTAGTATCGTGTCCGACACCTTCTCCCCAAAGTCCATAAACAACTTCAAGAGCCTTGTTTAGACCACTGCGCTGGAAAGATTTATCAACTTTTTTTAAGTATTTAATTTGTTTGTTCTGTTGTGATGTTAATTTCTTATCATCTAATAATGAGTCAGGTGGTACTGCTGAGAAATCATTGATGATAATGAGTCCGTCTTTAGCGTCAACATCATGTGCAAGATGATCAAAGACTCTAGTAGCTGTTGTTCTGTCATTATTTTTGTTACTCATAGCTCCTGCAGTATAGGTTGATATTCCACCAATTACTTTTCTATCATTCATTTCAGAGAGAAGATATTCTGCTTCTTCAATGTTTAGACCAAACTCAGATAGCTTTTCTTTATCTTGAATTTCAAGAGCTTTTTTAATCTCCAGTAGGACATCCTGAAGTGGCTTATCAGCAGAACCAATGATGTAATCAATATCTAATCTAAAATCTTCATCAGTATTCTCTTCAAGTTCTATTTGCTCAATCTTATCTTTACCTTCCTCAGCCATATCATGATTAATTTCTCTGATAATTATATTTGCTTTACCTTTAGTCTGAGGATCTTTGGCTATCTGATGCGCTAATATGACAGATAACTCTGCATTTCCACCACCAGGCTCTATGATGGTGACTTTTTCATCTGGATGATCAATGATGTATTGTTTTACGTGGTCAAACATTTCATTTGCAAGTCTTAATCTAGTTTCCTGATCATTAGAACGCCACATTGTTTCTTTTGATAATTTCTCTGGATTAATTTTTACAATATCTGCCTGAAGACTACCTAGCTTTGGTAAGAAGCTGTGAAACATTGATGTGGACCACTGAGGTGAATATTGGTCATTTTTAGTTGAAAGAGGAACAGATTGAGTACAAAAACGATGAAAGAGCCCATAGATGCGGCCAGCAGAAAGAATTCGATAAACCGAACTAGCATCATAAACAGGAAGTCTAGTAAAAATAGTGACTACAACCTCTCTAATATGTGGATCAAGCAGTGGTAGAAAAATGTTTTCATTTTTCTTATTATGTGATTGGATTTGATGGTAATGATCTAATTGTAGGATCAATTGTTGAACCTCACTACTTACAGGAACTGCATTTTCATAGAGTTTTTTCCAGGCAGGGCTTTTTAGGAGTGCTTGTGCAGACAGAGAAAGTCCTTCAATGTTAGTATCTAGTTGTCCTTGAATTTCTTGAAGAAGTGGATTCCGTTCTATATCACCAATTTCTTTATCAGAAATAGTTAAATAGCCATGATCAGGAAGAGATGAAGAAGATTCTTTTCTTTTTTTATTTAAACTATCTAGATAGGAGTTTGCAATTCCTTTTTGAAGGCCTGTCAGTGGGGAGGGGACGAGAGATTCTCTCATGCTGCTTGCTCCTGTAGTTCATGTAATTCTTGATATTTCTCAAGCATAGTTAAAACACGGTCCATATTTTCTTCAACTAAATCTTCAAAATTTATTATATTATCTGCATCATCTCCATTTATGTTTGCTAAACCTTCTGAAACAACATCATCCATTTGTCTGAGAACAATGCTAATCTTCTCATTTTCTTCTTGTCCATGACTAGAAGCAGCAATAACAAAACCAAAGTAATCGTAAACTTCATCCATGGCAGTTGAGAAGGAAGTAATATTAATACCAGAGTCTTTTTTTGCTTTTTTACGGGCTTTTTTCATGAAATCTGATTCATTATCATCTGGTTTTTTCTCTGGATCTAGGCGAGGTATTGCAGGAACAAGTGATGAAAGAAGCACAGTTCCAGTAGCCATGTCTGTTAATTCTTTTGAAGTTATACTAGATATCTTAGTAAGAATGTTCCGGTAGTCTCCAGCCATTTCTGACATAACAGCAATAATTCCAGAATCACCACTTCTTACGACTTGTCTCTCTTTATCAAAGAAAGCAAATGAAAGAACTACTTTTTGTAGTTTTCTTTTTGCTTCATGAAGAGGAATATCTTCTAATTGTGCAATTTCTTCGATTGTTTTTCCTTTATTTTCAGATTTATTCAAAATATCAATAAAATCTCTTGTTTCTTTTTGCATTTTGTCATTGTATTGGAGGGGGACTGGGGTGAGTGATTCACCAATCTTCATGCCAGCCTCACTAAAGTCAGCTTTTTCTAAAAATTGGATATTATTTAGGGCGCCTTTTCTTGGAGTCATTTGCCAAAGATTATTTAAAGTATGCAGGATTGAAGCTGAGATTAGAGCGTTAATATCAAAGTTGAACTTGCCTTCTTCATCTTGAGATTTAAAGAATTCATAGAGTTTCTGAACTCTCTTTTGATATTTTTCCCTACTGATTTCGATTGTACGAAGTTTTGCTTCTTGTTCTTCGTTGATTAGGTTTTCTCCATTATTTAGCTGAGTGACATCAAGTGAGCCTGTCTTTGGATCAGGATCATCCATTAATTGGTAAAGAGTATCAGATTCTTCTAACATGTGTTCTAGTTTTAAGCTTGAAACTCTTCCATCAGTCCAGGAATGAGAACCTTTTTGAGCTCCTTCGCCAGTAAGCTTGCCATCTTCTCCAACAAAGAGTGTTAGGGAAAATTTAATCCCAGATCCATGTGTCCAAGACTGCATACCTCTTTGGATGACATCATCGTGACTGATGCTATCATCATCTTTTAGTAAGACTAAACTAGTATCAGCTGAAGAAGGGTCATCTTCAATAAATTTCCTTTTTTGGGCTTCTTGGATAGTAGTTTCTCCACTGAGTGCTTTATTCTTTAGTTCGTCATCTGGCTCAAAGGGGAACCAACCTTCATCTTGATCAAATTGTCTTGTGAAACTTTCAATAAAAGGCGAAATTTTATCTGTAAGCTCTTCCTCTTTATTTTGATCAATATCTTTTCCGTGAAGCTCTTCTTTGGTAAAGATTAGCTTTTTAAATTTATTTCCCTTATGAACTACAATGGAGTACTGTTGCTGAAGGGGCATATCTGTATGTGTCCAGCCGTCCATAATATCTAATGCATTATTTCTACCTTCATTCTGAAGGGTAGAGAGAAGTTGTTGTCTTGCCATAATGGCAATTGCTTGAACTTGATCAATGTTGCGAAGGTGATCAAGCTTATCTTTACTTAATGAGAATCTACTGTAATATGAACCTTTCTCACTATTAATCATTTTATTTTTCACTTCTTGATTGACTTCACCATTCTCATTTACAGTGGGTCTATTGACGTGGTGGATCCACCATTTTTTAAGATTATCTTGAAATTTAACAATGTTTTCTCCAGATCTTTCCCAGTAGTTTTTGATGATTCCTAGGACAAGACCTCTTGTTAAAGTGAAACTACTTTTATATGTGGCCCCAGCACTTTCTTTATCAAAAGTTGTTAAAATGTACATCTTACGAACAGCTTTAATAATTTCTTCACCGGGAACTGCTTGAGTTTGTTCTTTGAATTGTTCAAGCAGAGCAACAATCGGTTTGTCAGCGGGGTTATCAGACTGCCTAAAGTGGTCTAGAGCATCTTGTAATCCTTTTAGAAATTCACTATGTGCTTTTGGTTCAACATCTTTGGAAATTTGATTAACTTGTAAAACAAATTCTTTGTCAAGTCTTTTTACTTTAAATTGCGTTAATTCTTGATTAGTTTCAAAAGTAGAACGATGGGTTTCAATGACTCTTGTAAGGACTTCATTTCCATTTTTATCATTTATCGTTATCGCATTGACAAGTTTAGTAATATTTTGAAAAAAATCGTCTTGATCTTCAGAATTTAAAAGAACTTTAAAAAGCTTTTCTATGTCCGGTATTTTACCGGTTTTTTCATCGGCACTAAGTTTTATGGCATTTTCTGCATATGCACCAAGGATTTCATCAACAAGATGCACTCTGATTAATTGAGAACGTTGATCAAAAATTTCTTTAACTTTTCCAATTTTCTGATAATGAATTTTCTCTAGAGCTTGATAGGTGGGTGGTTCGGGTAGCTCAGTTCCTATTTCTTCAATTTCAGGAATTGGAAGTGATAAGATAGCCTTTTCAGTTTTTCCAGTAAAAGTACCTCTTACAGCTTCTATATGAGCTGGGATAGAAAGACGTTCACGGTTAGAAAAATTTATTATATGCCAGTATTCATTGGTTAAATAAATACGATCTTTTTCATCGGTTTGTTTTTCAATATCCGAGAGAATCTCTTTCTCTTTTTGGAATCTTTCTTTAGATTTTTGATACTGTGGATCATTTTGTTCCCTCTGTATTTTTTTATCTTGTTCTTTTTTAAATCTTTTTTGTGCTTTATCGTAACTAACTTTTTTAGGCTTATCTGACTGATCATTGGGCTGATCATTGGGCCTCTCTCTTTTCCCACTAGATAGAGTACCAGTTTCAGTTGTATTACTTACTTCAGGTTTATCTACTGGTTCTGATTGAAGAGGCTGCTTATCAATAGCCATCTATCCTATTGTAGTTAAAAACCTAGTCTACCTTCAAGGGTAGCTACCTTATCTGAGATGACTTTATCATCAGGGAAATAAGTTAAGATTTGTTTATATTGCTCAAGAGCTAAGTTTGGTTGGTTGTCTTTTAGGTATACCTCTGCCAAGTGATTGAGAGCAGTTCCATAATTAGCTTTCATTTCAGTTGCTCTAACAAAGTTATTAAAAGAGCTATCACTATCTCCTAAAGCTTCTTGAATTAAGGCTAAGTTAAAAACAAGTTTGGCATCAGTTGGGGCTAGTTCTAAAGCTTCTTGGGTAGTTTTTTTAGCTTGAACAAGAAGTTGCTGGTCTAATAACCCCAAGTTCATAAAGAGCCTAATTCTTGTTTTATACAAGTTAAGATGAACAGAGTTTAGCTCATTGGCTGTATTACTCATCATAATGGCAGATTGGGCTGCACTTTGTGCTTCTGGGAGTTTCTCTTGCTGAGCAAAGATTAATGCAGCTTGGCCTAATGTAGTAGAAAATTTATCATAGAAGAGGTCTTCATTGGGTCGAAGTTCAATCGCTTTTTGTAAGAATGGACCACCTTCTGAGATATAACCAGCATCTACAAGTCTTTTACCTTTTGTAAAAATATAGTCAGCATTCCAAATATTAAAGATTTGGGATAATAGAAATATTGCTATCAAAATTACAGAGACAATCCAAGTATAGTCCCAAAACTCTAAGTTAATTTTTATGTTTTTTGTTTGAGTAGTTTCTGCTCTGGTGATGACTTCAAAGAAGGCAAAAAAGATAAACATTAAGACTGACACCATCACAGTGGAGAAGCCAAGGAAGTTAGAGATAGATAAGGCTAGAAGTCCTGAGACAAGTCCTAAGATTACTATCTTATTTGAAGCCTCTTTGTGTTTTTCATCTTTCTTAAGGAAGTAGACTAGTGCTTTATATCCAAACAGACCAAACATAGAAAGGTAGGCAGCTAGACCAAAGATTCCAGTAGTAGCAAGGAAGTTTAATAATTCATTGTGAGCTTTGTTATAAAGGAAATCCCATTCAGAAACTAAGTTGTGTCTCATTGGTCTATCTGTGTAATAACTGTAAGCAAAAGTCTCAACTCCAGAGCCAAAGAGAGGATATCTTTTCCAGACTTTAAAAGCACCTTCCCAAACAATCCACCTAATTTCACCAGAATCAGTTCCTCCAAGATCTAAGCGGTTAGCAACAGGTTGGTTAGTTGGTTGTTCAATTTGTTGATCACTTTTGGAAAAGAGTTTCTTAATGGAAGGGGTGTATGGAGTTCCAAAATAGCTAATTATTAGTAGCAGGGGAATAGCAATTATGACTATTTTTTTAAGAGGGAATAGAGTCTGTTTTCTTTTAAAATCTTTTCTATATAAAAGGATAAGGCCAATAACATAAACAAGCAAGCCAACCCCAAGCCCTAAGAATCCAGAACGGGACTGGGTGAAAGTCACAACTGCTAATAACATTACAACTGCAATAGCAGAGATACTTGCTAGATGCTTATTTACAGATTTTTTAGCCTGGGAAAATTTGTTACTAATGAACAATGATATCCCAAGAGGAATGAGCATTACTGCGTATGCAGCAAGCCAGTTTGGCTGACCAAAGGTGCCAAAGATTCTGTCCTGGACCTTTTGTTGCCAGCAATCAACATCAAAACTTCCAGAAATCATCATACAACTTGGAGAATGACCAAAGTGTTCAGGGATCGCATAACTACTGACTCCAATTGCTGAAATAAATATAGTTAAAAGGAAATATTTGAGTTGTTTTTTGTCAAAGTTATTTACAAAAGAGTAGTACAGAGCAATATATGAGAATGTGGAAAGAAGTCCTCCATGGAAACGAGTGTAGTATCCAAATAGTGAAGTTCTAGGGTGGATAGAAAATATAGTGGCAAGGATTTGAGAGAGTAAGAAAAGTCCGAGTGGAATGTCTAAATAGGTTCTTTTAAATAGAACCTTTTTGTTAATTAGCATTCTGATGATCCATGTGGCAGTGATTAGAGTAGCAAAGCCATAGACAAGAATCATCTTATTAAATTCAAATAATTCTTCGTTAACCCAAGTAAAGAAAAAAGGTACAACTAGAATCATTAAGTGAAAGAGGAAAGCAATAATTTTTTGCGAGTAATCTGTGATGATCGAGTTTTTTTTCTTCATGAATGTTGTTAAGTATATCGTAAAAAAAAACATTGTTGTATACTGAGTGAAGATATAATTAAGATATTATTATTTATCCTATGCAAGATAATAACCTGCCCCAAAATAACTCAAGTAGCCCTTCATATGTTGATGACTATCAACCTCCACAACCTGCGGCACCTCCTAGCGATGACTATCAGCCATTTAGTGTTCCGGCAGCCCCAAATGTAACTCAAGATGACGGATTAGCAAGGGATGAGCCTGTCATACCAGTAAACGAAACAGGATCTTCTGATGTGGATGCAGATTTACCTCCGGTTCCAGAATCACCAGAAGTTAATAATGAAAGCAGTGAAGTAGATAATGAAGATATACAATCAGAGGATAGTCCTGTCGTTGATAATTCGCCACTCCCTAACAATCAAACATTAGAAACTCAAAACATCTTTGATCTTCTTGGTGTAAGTGATGGTAAAGATGATGAAAAGGAAGCTTTCTTAGATGAATTACAGGAAGTTATCTGGGAAGACTTTATTGAGAATGACACTCCTTTGCTTCTAAACGAAGAACAACAAAATAAGTTGAAAGAAATTGAATCAAAAGGTAATACTCCTGAAGTTCAAGAAGAAATGCTTGTATATCTCGAAGAGATATTACCTGATTTAGAAGACATGATGATGGATAAGGCTTTAGAACTTAAAGAAGACATGGTTCTTGAAAGAATTAGTGGAATGAAAGAATTCTATAATGATAATCAAGAAGCATTGGGTAAAATTGGCCAAGCAGAGGAACTTATCTCTCAAAATAAATGGGCTGATGCAGGAAATTTACTTAACGAGATTAAGTAACCTTGTTTTCCATTCTATATTAGTGTGATATTCTCATTACTGTGAAGAGAGTCAGTAATTTAATTTCTAGTTTTTCAGATAAGTTTATAAAAAAACAAGGTGATTTATTATTGGATTTTGGTAGTGGTAACGCACGTTTCTATTTAGACGGTAAGCTAATTAAAACTGAATCTTCTAGTTTTTCTAATGTTCATAACAACGATTTTGAAAAAATGCGCCTAGTAGAAAGAGGGACAATCTCAAGTTTTGAGTATGCTTCTAGTTTTTTGAATCAAAATCTAACTTCATTGATAAATAGAAAAAAACTTTGGCCTAGGTTTACTGGCTTTTATCTTGCTCCAAGTGATTCAACCCAAGTAGAGCAAATCATTATAAAAAAGGTTTTAGACTCTCTAAAATATGGAAATTGGCAGATAGTTACAAAAAAGAATGTTGTAAATACTTCTTATGGAGGAGTAATTGATATCGGATTTGATTTGACTGAAGTTATTTTGGGTGTTGGTACCGGTAATATAGTTGCAAAGACTATTAAATCTGGATCAAGATCATTTACAAAGATTATCAGAAAAGTAGTTAGAGATAAATATCAACTTGATGTTAGTTGGGCTGGAGCAGATAAAATTAAAAAGGAACTAGTGGGAGATGATTTTTTACTTTCCACTCAACCAATTAAACAGAAAATAACTGTCAGAGGTAAAGATGTTTATACATTTGTTCCAAAGACAATTGTGATTGAGGCAAGTGTCTTACAAAATCCGTTATTAGAAAAGGTCGAAGAACTATTTGATGAAATAAAACTATTTTTTTCTAAAATCTCAACCAATACTTTGATGAACAGTATCGAGAAAGGCATTGACTTATGGGGTGATGGATCAAAGATGGCAAGTCTTGATAACTTCTTTTCTCAAAAACTTCAAACAACGGTAAAAAAGGGACAAGCTTCATATGAGGTACATCAATAATAAGATAAATTATTTTCCTTTTAGTATTTTAATAATTGTAGTGCTAATTGTCTTTGAAGTATTTGGTTTGGCTGGAGTTATTACTAGTTTTTTTAGTTCTTTGACAAAGCCTCTTCAAGTTATTTCAAATAATCTAGTTGATAAGATCGAAGCACCATTTATCTTGATTAAAAAATCCATAAATTCTGCAAAAAAAGTACAAATGATGGAGTACCGTTATAGTGAAGTTTTAGCACAACTAAGTGATATTGATGAGCTCAGAGATGAGAATAGAGAATTAAGAAAGTTACTTGAAAATTCTGATAGACAAGCAAGAACTGTTATAATTTCTGCCCCAGTTGTTTCTCATGTCGGACCAAGTATTGGAGCAGGTTCTAATGAAGGGGTAGAGGTCGGTGATTTGATTTTTGTAGCTCAAACTTTAGTTGGTAGAGTGAGTGAAGTGAATGATTCATATTCCAGAGTTAATTTAGCATATCAAAAAGATTTTGAACCATTGGTCGTTCTTACAAAAGAAGGTTATAAGGGAATAGTCAAAGGTGATGGGAAAAGAGTGATTCTAACAGAAGTGTTACCGGAAGAGATGCCAGCTTTAGAAAGTAGAATTGTTACAGTAGGTCAAGTGGGAGTAGATCAAGGATTATTTGTTGGGCAGGTTGGTAAGACTTTATCATTGAGTTCAGACCCTATCCAAACTTTTCTTGTTACTCAGTATGTTGATTTTTATCAAGCCAATGTAGTGGAGATATATAAGTGAGAGATTTAATCATAAAAACTATCATAATATTCATGATTGCAGTATTTGAAAGTACTGTAGGTTTGCCAGTATTAACCTTTATTTTATTTTTAGTTTGGATGGTAAAAAAACCACAAATATTTTTAATTTGGTTGACAACTATTTCATTAATAATTAGTGTTTTGTGGGGAATGGCATGGTGGTTAGCTTGTTTATTTTTAATTTTTCTTAGAGTGGTGTACCAATACTTTGGTAAGTCTGTGTCAAATAAATTCCTTAAATTATTACTGGTGGTATTCCCAGTAGGATTACTTTTTGCTTTATTTTTGGGAATTGATTTTTACTGGAGAATTGTTTTATACGCAGTGCTTAGTTTTTTAGTATTATTTGTTTTACAAAAGTTCTTGTTGGTCAGTTATGAAAATAAATATTTATGAAGGTAAATTTTAGATTTATTTTATTTTTATCTTTTATCATAAGTTTCTTTTTTTTAATTATTTTAAGGTTGGCTGATATTCAAGTATTTCAGGGAGAATTTTATAAAGGATTAGCAGAAGATAATCGATTTTATTCTTTGCCTATTAAATCTCAAAGAGGTGTGGTTTTTGATCGGTATGGCGAACCACTAGTCAGTAATATTGTTCAGTATGGATTAATTAATGATCCTAAGTCTTTATATTCTGATTTAAGAATTATTGACCGAGAAGAAGCCCTCTTTCAGCTTGCTACAAATAGTGCTTTGGTTGTAAAAGATAATAGCAGATATTATTCATACCCATCTCTTTCACATTTGTTGGGATATGTCGGAGAAGTTACTGCAGAAGAAATGAGAGATAGAAGTGATTTAAAACCTCATGATAAGTTAGGAAAACTTGGAATTGAGAAGTTTTTTGATCAAGACCTTAGGGGTGTTGATGGTAAAGAAGTTTTTGAAATCAGTGCCAACTCTAAAAAACAAAGAAGTATTAATATAAGTGAATCTACACCAGGAAAAGATATTAAGACAACTATTGATCCTGAGTTAAATAAATTTTCATATGAGGCTCTTGGAGAACAAAAGGGAATTGTTATTATTTCAAATCCAGTAAATGGTGAGATATTATCTTTAGTGACAAAACCAAGTTTTGATGCAAACTTATTTTCTAAAATTCTAACTGATGAAAAAAAAGATAGAGATAGAAAAGAATTGGTCGCAGAGTTGTTTGAGGACGAAGACCAACCATTTTTTAATCGGGCTATTGCAGGAGCATATCCGCCAGGAAGTGTATTTAAGTTAGTTACTGCTCTAGCAGGATTGGAGGAGGGGGAGATTGATCAAAACACGACAGTTTTAGATGAAGGATCGATAAAAGTTGGTGAAGCAGAGTTTCGGTCTTGGTTCTATTGGAATTATGGTAAAACAGAAGGATTGGTTGATTTAAAGAAAGCTATTTCAAGAAGTAATGATATTTATTTTTACAAAGTAGCAGAATGGATTGGTGTAGATAATCTGGCAAAGATGGCAAAGATATTTGGGTTTGGAGAGTATACACAGTTAGAAATTGGACCAGAAGCAAAGGGATTAGTTCCAACCCCAGAATGGAAAGAACAGGTTATAGGAGAAAAGTGGTATCTTGGTAATACCTACCATATGGGGATTGGTCAGGGAGATGTTTTGGCCTCACCTCTACAAGTAAATGGTTTGATTGCTTCAATTGCCAATGAAGGAGTTTGGTGTCAGCCAAGGTTGGTTGAAGATACCCAAGTAAATTGTAGAGGATTAGGAATTAAATCAGAGAATTTAAATTTAGTTTTATCTGGAATGATTGATGCCTGTTCTAGCGGGGGAACTGCCTTTCCATTTTTTGAAAGAAATAGTGCTATCGTTAGTGAAAATCAAAGCAATGGCTCTACTGATTTAATCAATAAAGGAGCAGTAGCATGTAAGACAGGGACTGCAGAATTTGGCGCAGCTAATGAGAAAGGCTTTCGACCTACCCATGGATGGTTGGTAGCATACCTAAAACCAAAATTTAATAAAGAAAATTTCCCAAGTAAAATCGTAATTACTGTTTTAGTTGAGAGTGATGAAGTAGATAGTTCAAAAGAAGGATCTTACGATGCTGCTCCAGTTGCTAAAGAAATTATTGATTATATTGAAAGTAGATAGAGCAATAATTAAAGATACAATATTGTTATGAAAGATAAAGGAAAAAATAAGAATAAAATTTCTTTGATTGTCACCATTTTTAATGAATCTCAAAACATTGAGGTTCTTCTTAGTAGCATGATGATGCAATCAAGAAAACCTAATGAGGTGGTGATAGTAGACGGAGGTTCAAAAGATAATACTATTGAACTAATTAGAGAATATTTACAAATAGGTAATCTAAGTAAGATAAAAGAGATTAAGTATGGCTTTGAAATTAATAATTTAGGAATAGATTTTAAAATACTAAAGAAAAAAGGTAATAGGAGTGTGGGTAGGAATTTTGCGATTAAGAATGCATCTCATGATTTGATAGCTATTACTGATGCAGGATGCATATTGGATAGTCGTTGGCTAAGTGAATTA
>Ga0224496_10000143_pt1 | contig 52943 bp, 43 predicted proteins | sample SF_Jul11_sed_USG_2_FD_168127 | JGI IMG/M metagenome (GOLD analysis project Ga0224496, IMG submission 168127) | Sediment microbial communities from San Francisco Bay, California, United States - SF_Jul11_sed_USGS_8_1 | ecosystem: Environmental > Aquatic > Marine > Sediment | place: USA...
TGCCGCGGGGCGGGAATGCCCGATTTTCACGGACGGGGCGCTCGCGACGGTCTACCGCGTGTCCGGCGGTGTACCGCGGCTGATCAATCTCCTCTGCGAGCGGGCCCTGCTGGCGGCGTACGCGGATAACGCCCGTCAGGTGAATCGCGCGCTGGTGCGCGTGGTCGCGAAGGAGGTCTGGCCGCCGCGGCGCCCCCGGACGCGCCGCGCGCTGCGGCGCGCGAGCTGGGCGGCGCTGGCCGTCGTGATCACGGCGCTCGGTTTCGCCGCCGGGCTGCATCTGGGCACGACGACCGAGACCGGCGAGGCGCGGGCGAGCGCGGGGCGCGGGGCGACGCCGCCGGCCGTCGCGAGCGCCCCGCCGCGCGTTTCGGCGCCCCCGTCTCCCGCGATGCCGCCGACGACCGCGGAGCCCAGCGCGACGACGGACGACACGTCCGCTGCGGGCGACAGACGCGTGCTCGACGATCTCCTGCCGCTGAATACGAGCGATCGCGCGAACGCGGCCGCGCTGACGGCTGCGCTCGACGCCTGGCGAATGCCCGCCGCGCAGGTCGCGCCATTCGAGGTGGACGCGCTGCCGGATGCACTCGCAGCACACGATCTCCGCATGCTGCGCGTTCCGGAAAGCGACTTCGACGCGCTGCAACGCCTGGATCTTCCGGCCATCGTGTGGCTGAGCGCCGCGGCGAGCGAACCGCGCGCAGTCCTGGTTCGCCGCATCGAGCGGGACACGGCGTTTCTGCGCGGCGTGCTGCCGGGCGAGACGGTGCGCATCCACCTGGACGAGCTTCTCGAGCGTTGGACCGGAGACGCGATCGTGCCGTGGCGCGACTACGCCGGGCTGCCGGATCTCGTCGCCTTCGGCGATTCCGGACCCCACGTCACCTGGCTGCAGGAGGTGCTCACCCGCACTGGATACTTCGTCGGGCTGCCGCGTGGCGGCTTCGACGAAGGGACGCGCATGGCCGTGCGCGCCTTCCAGCTCGCCAGTGAGATCCCGGCGGACGGACAGGTGGGTCCGCTGACCAAGATCCGCATCTATCAGACGCTCGGAGAGCACGCCGCACCTGCCCTGCTCGCGGATTCCGATCCGTCGGGCTGACGCGGGCCGGTGCGCAGCGTCCGCCGCGCGCCGCGACAGGGCCGTCCGGCAGCCGGGACCCTATAGTGAGACTGCCATGAAGCTTCCGCTGTACAAGATTCTGCGCGGCCTGCTTCCGTGGATCATCTCTGGCTGCCTGCTCGCGTATGTGTTCGGCTGGGCAACCGATTGGCAACGCCTGCGGCAGGCCACGGAGCAGGCGAATCTCCCGCTCTTCGTTCTGTTCGTGACGGCGGATCGCCTGGCCTTCTTCGTGATCTGGACGTGGCTCTGGGCCGCAGCCCTGCGGCGCCTGGTGGCCAACGTGCCGCTGCGCTCCGTCTTCGCCATTCGAGGCGGCTCGGAGCTGGCGCGCGTGGTCAGCAGCCCGGTCTCCGACGCAGCCTTCTTCCTGGGCCTGGTCCAGCTCGCCGGCGGGCGCATCGAGGCCGTCGCGGCCGCGGCACTCGTCCCGGCGATCGCACACTTCGCCGTCATGCTGGTCCAGATGACGATCGCCGCGCCCTTTCTCGAGGGTGGCGTCGCCGCGAATCCAGGCCTGGCGAGCGCGCTCGCCGTCCTGTGGACGCTCTTGATCGCGTGCGCGATCGCCGTGTGGCTGTTCCGGACCGAGCGGCTGAAGTTTCGCGCGGCCGCTCGCGTCGCAGCTTGGATCGATCGCTTCCCGCCGCGCGAGCTGGCGATCTTCTTCTGGGGCTTCGCGGCGTTGGCACTGTTCGACGTGCAGATCCAGTGGCTCGCATCGCACGCCTTCGGCGTCCCGATCGACTGGACGGCCCTCGCAGCGCGCATCCCGATCGTCTATCTGCTCTTTACGATCCCGACCCTGGGCAATTTCGGCACACGCGAGCTGGCGTGGGCCGGCTTGTTCGCCGAGTTCGGCGCGCGCGACGCCCTCATCGCCTACGCCTTTGCCGTGAATGCCCTGTTCATGGTGCTGAACCTGGCGATCGGCATCGTCTTCCTGCCGCGCGCGGTGGAATTGATTGCCGCGCTGCGCCGGGCACGGCGCGAGGGTGAGCGCGTTCCGCGGCCACTCCTGCACGACCCCACCGATCATTGAGTGCAGCGCGGCGCACAGCGCGCCGGGCCGGCTGGGGCCGGCAGGTGACCGCGCGGGGAAGCCGATGTAGGATCACGGGTCGGGCGGCGAGGCAGAAGTTGGGGGCGCGGGTGCCGAGCCCGACGAATCGCGAGAGCAAGCATGGCCAGAAAGAGCAGAACGGCGGTTCTCAAGCGCCAGCGAGAGGCGCGAAAGGCGGAGAAGGCGGCCGCCAAGCGAGAGAAGCGCGAGCTGCGCGAATCGGACGCTTCGGGCGAGACGCAGGTGGCGACGGAAGAAGACCTGGCCGGCTACGGGTTCCCGATCGAAGAAGACGAGCCCAAGCGCAGAGGCTCCTGAGTCCCCCTGCGGCGCAACGCTGCCCGAGAGCCGCGCGCTCCGCCGCTCCGCGCCGCACGACCGCACGCCCCTCGATCGAACACAGGGTGGAGTTGAATTGGCCGAAGAACCGCTGATCGCCGTCTTCGTGGACTACGAGAACCTCGCCATCGGCGTGCGCCGCATGCGCAAGGGCAAGTTCAAGATCGACCTGGTCTTGCGACGCCTGCTCGAGAAGGGGCGCATCGTCTACAAACGCGCGTATTGCGATTGGAGCAACTACCGCGATGCAGTCCGCGAGTTCCACGCGCAGGGCATCGAGCTGATCGACATCCCGCAGTCGAAGGCGAGCGGAAAGAACAGCGCCGACATCCACATGGTCGTCGACGCAATCGATCTCTCCTATCAGAAGGAGCACATCGACACCTTCGCCCTGATCTCGGGGGACAGCGATTTCTCGCCGCTGGCGAGCAAGCTCAAGGAGAACGACAAGCGCGTGCTCGGCTGCGGTGTGAAGACATCCACCTCCGATCTGCTGATCGGGAGCTGCGATGAGTTCATCTACTACGACGACCTCATGCGCGAGAGCGCGGCGAAGCCGCGCCCGTCGGCCAAGTTGAAGGCGGAGCCGGAGGAGCAGAAGCGTCAGGACGCCGCGGAGAAGGTCGTCGAGATCGTGCGCTCGCTCGAACGCGACTACGACACGGTCTGGGGCTCGATGGTCAAGCAGGCGATTCGACGCGTCTACCCGGGATTCAACGAGGTCTATTACGGCCACGACTCCTTCGCCGACCTGCTGTCGAGCGTGGAGAAGGACGGACACATCGAGCTGGAATTCGACGAGCGCCGCGGCAACTACGTCGTGCGCACGCGGCGCCGCTGAGGGGTCCGAGGCCGCTTCAGCCGAGCCCGAGCCTGCGCGCGATGATGATCTTCATGATCTCGTTCGACCCGGCGTAGATCGGCTGCACGGCCGCGTCCGCGTAATCGCCGGCGATCGGGGTCTCGGACATGAAGCCGTAGCCGCCGTGCAGCTGCAGGCATTCTCCGGTGAGTCGCTTCTGCAGATCGGTCGTCCAGTACTTCGCCATGCTGACCTCGGCGACGATCTCGTCGCCGCGCACGTGCGCGGCGAGCAGCTTGTCGACGAATGCCTGACCGATCTCGACCTCCGACGCGAGCTCGGCAAGCACGAATTGGGTGTTCTGGAAGGCCGCGATGGGCCTGCCGAAGGCCCGGCGCTCCACGACGTACGCGATCGTGTCCTCGAGCGCGCGCCGCGACGACGCGACGGAGCCCACCGCGATGCAGAGTCGCTCCTGCTGCAGCTGCGCCATGAGCATCGCGAATCCGCCCCCCTCCGCACCGAGCAGGTTCTCCGCCGGCACGCGACAGTCGCGGAAGAAGAGCTCGCTCGTATCCTGTCCCTTGAGTCCGAGCTTCTCGAGATTGCGGCCGCGCTCGAAGCCCGGCGTGTCGGCGTCGACGAGGAAGAGGCTCATGCCGGCGTGGGGAGGATCGGCCGCGGGATCCGTCTTGGCCACGACGATGACGAGATCGCAGATCTGACCGTTCGAGATGAAGGTCTTGGAGCCGTTCAGCACATAGTGATCGCCGTCGCGCACCGCGCGCGTCTGGATTCCGGCAAGATCGGAGCCCGCTGCGGGCTCGGTCATGGCGATGGCGAGCAGGATCTCCCCCGCGATCGCGCCCGGGAGGTAGCGCGCCTGCTGCGCGGGGCTGCCGTAGGCCACCAGATAGGGCATGCAGATGTCCGCGTGCAGGGACACCATGAGCGCGTGCGCCCGGATGCGGGCCAGCTCCTCGATGACGATTGCGTCGAAGAGGAAATCCCCTCCCGCGCCCCCGTATGCCTCCGGCGCGCTGGCGCCCAGATAGCCGGCCGCACCGAGTCGGCGCCAGCTGTCGCGATCGGTGCAGCCCGCCCGGTTCCACTCCGCCACCCGGGGTGCAACCTCGGCCTCGGCGAAGCGGCGGAACTCGTTCCGGAAGAGCTCGTGCTCCTCTGCGAAGACGTCTCGCCGCATTCCCTCGATTCTCCTCTCGGGCGCCGCGCCCCCGATTCGATCCGCCGCGCTAGAGATGCCTCCAGATGCGAATGCCGAGGAAGCTCGCGGCCACAGCAAAGATGAGCGTCGGCCCCCATCCGCCCACGGCGGGCGGCACCGTTCCGCCGTAGCCCAGGGATACACCCACGGCGGTCACCATGATGTAGGCCACGCCCAGGATTCCGCTCACCAGCAGGGTCTGGGCCGGACCCGGGAAGGGCGGGCCGCCCACTGCGAAGAACAGCACGCAAACCGGGAGCACCAGACACGCCAACGCGTCGGCGAGCTTGACGTGAAAATCGACGCGCAAGGCGGTGGCATCGTAGCCGGCGGCTTCCACCTCGGCGATCTCCTCGGCGAGCTGCCCGACGCTCAGGTGCATGGTGTCCAGGTCCGCCGGCAGCGCCTCTCCGAGATTGGCGTAGGGAAGCGCGGCCACCTCCTGCGCGCGCCCCTCGCGGATCTCGACGCGGTGCGGCTCCCAGAGGCGCCAGATGCCGCGGCCGACGTGGCGCGCCGCGCGCGCATCCGAGCGGCTGATCGGAAGGCCGTTCTCCCCGATCTCGTAGATCGTGAGATTCCGCGCGTCGCCGTAATCGGGATCGAAGCGCGCGGCTTCGAGAACGCGATTTCCCGAGCGGCGCCACACTTCCATCTTCGCCTGCTCCGAAAATCTCTGGTAGAAGTCCGCCTTGATCTCGGTCTGCTTGAGCTCGTCGGCCAACGCGTTCGCGCGCGGCACGACCACGTTGCGCAGCACGAAATAGGCGGGCGCGACCAGCATGCTGAGCACCAGGACGGGCAGCAGCGCCCGGGGCGCGGAGATGCCGCAGGCGCGCATTCCGATCAGCTCGCCCTCGACCGCCAGCAGACTCACCAGCAGCGCCGTGCCGACCAGCAGTGCCATGGGAACGACGCGCGATGCGAGCAGCGGAAGTCGCGCCGCATAGAAGCGCGCCACCTGGCCGCCCGATGCGTGGAAGCGCGCGAACCAGTCGAGGCGCTCCATCACGTCGATCAGCAGATACGCCACGAGCAGAACGCCGAACGCGAGGGCAACCAGCTGCAGCGCCCGCTCGGTGATGTAGATCGTGAGCGCGTAGGGCCGCGGCCTGCCGGCGGCGTGCGCGCTGAACAAGGTGAGGCGCCGCGTGGGCAGTTGGGGTCGGTCGAAGGCGAGACCGAGCACCTCGGCACGGCGCGCGCGCAGCAGCAGCAGGCCCGCCAGCAGCGCCAGCACTCCGTTGGGGAGCCAGACACCCGCGGCTACACCGACGACCTCGGCCTGAATCAGTCCTTCCCCGAACTGGACGAGCACGAAGTAGGCGAGCGTCGTCACGATCCCGAGCACGCTGCCACCGGCGCGAGAGAAGTGGCGGCGCATCAGGAACAGCGGCACCGCCAGAAGACCGAAGAGCAGGGTCGCGGCGGGCGTGGAGAATCGGCGCTGCAGCTCGATCGCGGCGCGCGGCAGCGGTTCCGCCTCGCTGGGAACGAAGGCTTCGGCGGCAGCGGCGAGCTCCTCGAGCGTGAGGCTCTGCAGCTGTTTTTCGGCGCTGCGCGCGATGGGCTGGTCGCCCGCGGGCAGCGCGGTCGTCATCGACTCGAAGCGCAGCAGGTGCGCACCCTCGCGCGGCGAGAGCAGCAAGGCGCCGTTCTCGAGCGTGATCTCCACGCCGCCATCCGGCGTGCCGATCACGAGACCGCTGCGCGCGAAGATCGTCTCGGCGATTCCGGGAGACCAGACCAGCACCCCGCGCAGGTCGTCTCCCCGGGCCGAGACTTCGCGCGCCTCGATCTGCCAGTCCCCGAAACGACTGACGGCAGCGGGCCGGAAGTTCACCAGCGGCTTCTGACGCCCGATGCTCTCCAGGGTCGCATCGAGCGTGCGGCTCGCGAAGGGCGCGCCCCACAGCGACAGCGCCAGGGAGACCAGACCGAGCGTCGCAGCCAGACTCGCGATGGGCCCGATGAGCCGGGGCGCAGACACACCGGAGGCCTCGAGCGCCAGGATCTCGCGATCGGCACCGAGTCGACCGAGCGCCACCATCGCACCGATCAGCACCGCGAACGGGTAGATCTCCGCGGCAACCGGCAAGGCCTCGTAGAAGGCGACGAGCGCGACCTGGCCGGCGGCGATGCCCCGATTCAGGATCAGCTGCGAGAACACCACGAGATCGCGCGTGAGGACGATCAACGTGAGGCCGACGAGCCCGAACAGGAACGGACCCAGCGCTTCGCGCGCCACATACCAGTAGAGGGTGGGCCCGGGGTGACGTCGCCACGGAAGCGAGCGACCGGCGAGCGCGTATTCACCGGACGGCGACAACGCGAGGCGATCCATGTTCCTCCCCGTGGGGCCGGCGATGTCGCGCCGGAGTCCGATGGGTCGGTTGACAAGGAGGCGGGACCCGCGCAGTCTTGCCGCTTCCCCCTCATGACGACGGAATGAATCCTAGAGCGCCGGTGCGCCTCCAAGCAACGGCACCGCGCTCGCGCCGGCCGCACCCTCCACGCGCCGCGACCGAATTCATCGGGATACCTCATGAAAGCCATCATCCTGAGCGCGGGCCAGGGTCGCCGCCTGCTTCCGATGACCGCCGAGCGGCCGAAGTGCCTGCTGCCGGTGGACGGCGATCAGTCGATGCTGTCGATGCAGCTCGGTGCGCTCGCGCGCTGCGGCATCGAGCGCGCGAGCGTCGTCGTGGGCTTCGGAGCCGCCGCCGTCGAGGCGCAGCTGGCGGAGCGCCCGGTCCCCGGCCTGGCGGTGGAGACGCTCTTCAATCCCTTCTTCGCCTCCAGCGACAACCTCGTCAGCTGCTGGCTCGCCCGGAGCCTGATGCACGACGACTTCCTGCTGCTCAACGGCGACACGCTCTTCGAAGACGCCGTGCTCGAGCGCCTGCTCGAGGCGCCGCCCGCACCGATCGCGGTGACGATCGATCGCAAGACGGCGTACGACGACGACGACATGAAGGTCGGCCTGGATGCAAACGGGCGCCTGCTCGCCATCGGAAAGGATCTGCCCGCGCCCACGGTGGGAGCGGAGTCGATCGGGCTCATCGCGTTCCGGGAGTCGGGAGCCAAGATCTTCGCGGACGAACTCGGTCGCGTGATCCGCGCGCCGGCGGCCCTGCGCCGCTGGTATCTCTCCGTCGTAAACGAGCTCGCGCAGCACAATGCCGTGGAGACCGTCTGCATTCAGGGTCTCTGGTGGTGCGAAATCGACTCCCCGGATGATCTGGCTCGCGCGCGAGCCGATTGTGAGGCGCGAAGCCGCGCGTAACATCGCCCCCCCGGGCCCACACCGGGGCTCCCGGGAGGCACTCCGAGGCTGAACGGCTCGGTTTCGGTGCGCCGGGAGTAGTCAACCGCCCCGGTTCTCGCTATTCACCCCCCGAGGACGGGTGGGAGGCCCAGAATCCCATGCAGATCCGCGACATCCCGCTTGGACACGGCGCGCCCCTCGTCCTGATCTCCGGGCTGAACGTGCTCGAGTCGCTCGAAGGTGCTCTCGCCTGCGCCGCGTCGGTTCAGGCGATTGCCGAGCGCCATGGCCTGCCCGCAATCTTCAAGGCGTCCTTCGACAAGGCGAACCGATCGAGCCACAGCAGCTTCCGGGGACCCGGTCTCGACGAAGGCCTGCGCATGCTCCAGCGGGTCAAGGCCGAGACGGGTCTGCCCATCACCACCGACGTACACGAGCCGGGCCAGGCGAAGATCGTCGCCGAGGTGGCGGATCTCCTGCAGATCCCGTCCTTCCTCTCGCGACAGACCGATCTGGTCGCCGCCTGCGCGGGGACGGGGCGCCCCCTCAACGTCAAGAAGGGCCAGTTCATGGCACCGGCGGACGTCGCGCTCGTGGTGGAGAAGGCGGAGCGCTACGGCGCGGGTGGCACGATGGTCACGGAGCGCGGCACGAGCTTCGGCTACAACGACCTCGTCGTCGACATGCGCAGCCTGGTGACCATGCGGGAGTACGCGCCGGTGTGTCTGGACGCAACGCACGCCGTGCAGAATCCGGGCGGGGGCGTGCGGTCCAGCAGCGGGGATCGCCGCTTCGTGTCGCCGCTCGCGCGGGCGGGCGTCGCGGTGGGCATCGACGCCCTCTTCGTCGAAACGCACGCCGATCCGGACGCGGCGCCGTGCGACAGCGCGTGTCAGATCCGCATCGAGGACCTGGACCGCTTGCTCGCCGAGGTCTGCGCGATCCGCGCGGCGGTCGCAGACGCCCGGCCCTGACGTGGCCACGCGGGGGGCAGTGCTTGCGCGGCAGGAGCCCCGCAGCGACGCCGCCCGGCACCCACCGCGCGTCTGGGTGCTCGCCGACGACCGGCCCGGCAACACGACCCAGTCGATCGGCCTGGCGGAGACGCTGGGCTGGCCGTACGAGCTCAAACGCCTGCAGTGTCGCTGGCCGTCGCGGCTGCACAATCGGCTGCTCGGGGCGCACCGCCTCGGCATCGACGCGCGGCGTTCGTCGCCGCTCGAGCCTCCCTGGCCGGATCTGGTGATCGCCGCGGGAAGGCGCACCGCACCCGTAGCGCTCTGGATCCGCAAGCGTGCGGGCGGCGACACGAAGATCGTGATGCTCGGGCGCAAGGGAGCCGACGATGCGCGCCGTTTCGATCTCGCGGTGACACCCTCCTATTGCCGCCTGCTGCCGCATCCTCGGCGCGTCGAGATCGCCGCGCCGCTGCACCGCGTGTCCGAAGCGCTTCTCGCGGAGGCGCGCCGCGGCTGGCAAGAGCGCCTCGGGGCAGCCCGGCGGCCGCGCATCGCGCTGCTGGTGGGTGGCACCTCGGGACAGTATCGACTGGGCGCCGCCGTGGCGCGGCGCCTCGCCGCGGACGTCGTGCGCATGTCACAATCTTGTGGCGGATCCGTCTTCGTCACCACGAGCCGCCGTCTCGGCGCGGCGGCGACGCACGCGCTGTGCAGCGGCATGCAGGAAGTCGCTCACCTGCACCGCTGGACGCCGCGCGCGACGGAGAATCCCTATCTGGGCTATCTGGCGCTGGCCGACGCATTCGTCATCACGGGAGACAGCGAGTCGATGCTGTCCGAGGCCTGCTCGCTGGGCAAACCGGTCTATGTGTATCCCCTCCCCGTGCGCCGCTCCTTCCGCATCTTGAGCACCCCGCGCGACGCGGTGTGGCGGCGGGCGGTCTCGGGGCGCGGCGCCCTCGCGCGCATCTGCAGCGCCCTGATCGAGCGCGGCTGGGTCCGCCCCGCGCGCGATCTCGACCGCTTCCACGCGGCGCTCCAGGCGTGCGGCGCGGCTCGGCGCTTCGCGGGTGTCTATGACCCCGCCCATGCGGCTGCCCCGCTGCACGATCGCGACGCGGTCGCCGCGCGCGTGCGCGCGCTGTGGCCGCACGGGGCCGGCGCGGCGCTTCCGCTATAGTTCTTGACCTGCGCGGACCCCTGAGAACTCCGCGCCTCCCCTCCCCCGCCAACCCGTGCAATTCGGTCCGGATCGCCGCATGCGCCTGCTCCGCTACTTCTTGCGCGCCTATCCCTGGCAGAGCCTGGTGGTGCTCGCGTGTCTGCTCGTCGCGGCGCTGACCGAGGGCATCGGACTCTCCGCGCTGCTCCCGCTGCTCTCCCTCGCCACGGGATCGGGTGCCGACGGCGCGGTGCGCGCAGCGCCCTCCGCATACGAGCAGTGGGTGCGCGCAGAGCTCGCCGAAATCGGCGTCGAGCCGACGCTGGGCGTGCTGCTGGCGCTGATCGCCACGGCGTTCTGGCTCAAGGGCATGCTGCTGCTGCTCTCCAAGAAGCAGGTCGGATACACGGTGGCGCGCGTCGCCACCGATCTGCGCCTGAACCTCCTGCAGGCGCTTCTCACCGCGCGCTGGCGTTTCTATACGCGGCAGCCCATGGGCGCCGTCGCGAACTCGATGGCGACCGAGGCGGATCGCGCGTCGGAGGCCTACCGACATCTGGCGCTGATCGCGAGCTACGGGGTCGAGGCGGTGCTCTACGCCGGGATCGCGCTGGCGATCTCCTGGCGCGCAACGCTGGCGGCCGGACTCGGCGCGCTGTTCACCGTCTCCGTGCTGCACGCGCTCGTGCGCATGTCGGGACGCGCCGGACGCAAGCAGACCCGGCTGCTCAAGTCGCTGCTGGAGCGGCTCACCGACGCGCTGCAGGCCGTGAAGCTCCTCAAGGCGACCGGTCGGGAGGCGTCGATCGGACCGCTGCTCGCCGAAGACACGCGCAAGCTGAACCGCCAGCTCGAGCGCCGCGTGCTGTCGCAGGAGGCGCTCCGCGCCCTGCAAGAGCCCATCCTCGTCAGCTTGATGTGTGCGGGCGCCTTTGTCGCGCTGGTCGTGCTGGCCATGCCTTTTTCGAGCGTCATGGTCCTGATCGTGATCGTCACCCGGACGCTGACCCGCGTGAACTCGATGCAGTCGAAGTATCAGTCGATGGTGACGGAGGCGAGCGCCCTCTGGTCGCTCAGCGAGCTCATCGATCGCGCCAGGCAGGAGCGCGAGCCGCTCGGCGGCAGCGTCGCCCCGCACCTCGATCGCGCCATCGAGTTCAAGAAGGTGAGCGTCCGCTACGAGGATCGGCCGGTCCTCGACGAGGTCTCCCTCGAGCTGCCGGCCGGACGCATCACCGCCATCGTGGGCCCCTCCGGTGCGGGCAAGACCACGTTCGTCGATCTGATCACCGGATTGCTGAAGCCGGATTCGGGTCAGGTCGTGATCGACGGCGTGCCCCTGGACGCGTTCGACCTGCACCGCTGGCGCGAGGGCATCGGCTACGTACCCCAGGAAATCCTCCTGCTGCACGACTGCATCCGTACCAACGTCACGCTGGGGGATCCGAACGTGACGGATGCCCAGGTGGAGCAGGCGCTGCGCAGCGCCGGGGCGTGGGAATTCGTCGCGAATCTGCCGGATGGCATCCGCGCCAGCGTGGGCGAGCGGGGCGCCCTGCTCTCGAGCGGGCAGCGGCAGCGCATCGCGATCGCCCGTGCGCTGGTGCACCGCCCCAGACTCCTGATCCTCGACGAGGCCACAGCTGCGCTCGACGCGGCGAACGAAGCGGCGATCTGGGCCAGCGTGGAGCGACTGCGCGGCGCAACCACGGTGGTCGCCATCTCCCACCAGCCGTCCCTCGCGAAGATCGCCGATCGCGTCGTGCGCATCGACGACGGCCGCGCCGTCGAGACCGCGCCGGAGAGGCCGGCTCGAGCTCCAAGTCAGGAAGTGGCGTAGCTCCCGTGGACCGCTTGAGGACATTGGTGCTCGCCGGCCAACGCGGTGCCGCAGATCCCTTCGCCGCGAGCCTCGCGGCGCGCCATCGAGCGCTCCTGCCCGTAGCGGGCATGCCGATGCTTCTGCGCGTGATCCGCACGCTGCGCGAGACGGGTGCGGTCGGGCGCATCGCGCTGAGCATCGACGAGCCCGCCGCGCTCGACGAAGTGCCCGAGCTCCGCAACCTGATCGCGAAAGGAGAGATCGACGTACACCGCAGCCTCGACTCGCCCAGCCGAAGCGTCTCCGCCGTGCTCGCCGACTGCGCTGCGGACGAGCCCCTGCTGGTGACGACCGCGGACCATCCGCTGCTGACGCCCGAAATGGTCGCGCACTTCGCCGCAGCCGCGGGGCACAGCGACGCGGATCTGCTGGTGGGCGTTGTCGCCGCCTCGCTGCTCCGGCGCAGCTACCCCGAGACGACGCGCACCTACGTGCGCCTGCGCGGAGAGGCCTACAGCGGCGCGAATCTCTTCTGCTTTCGCACGGAGCGGGCGCGCCGCGCCGCGCGCTTCTGGCTGCGTGTCGAGCGGCAGCGCAAGAGCCCCTGGCGCATGGTGCGCGCCTTCGGGCCCCGCCTGCTGCTGCGCTTCGCGCTGCGCCGCCTCGATCTCGATGCGGCACTCGAGGCCGCCTCGCAGCGGATCGGGGCGGTGATCCGCGCGGTCTCGCTGCCCTTCCCCGAGGCTGCCATCGACGTGGATCGCCCAGCGGATCTCGAGCTGGCGGAGCGCATCCTCGCCGCGCGGGCCGGAACGGCGCCGCGCACCTGATCGATCTCACGCGGGTCCGGCGAGGAGCGTTTCGGGGCGATCGCTCTCGACGAAGCGCTGCGTCTGCGGATCCCAGCTGCGAGCGCGCAACGTGACGCGGAAGCGCGCTGTGCCCGCCCCGGCGTCGCGCGCTTCGAATGCGAGCACATGGTATTGCGCGCGCTTGTGGGGCTTCGTACCGATGTCGGAGGCGGAGCGGGCGCACACGACCGGAATCGATCCATGCGGCCCTTCGATGCGCGCGATGCGCGTGCGGTGCAGATGCCCGTGCAGCACGATCTCCGCGCCGGCGCGCTGCAACACGTCACACAGCGCGCGCGCGTCGCAAAGCCCTCGACGCGGGGACGTCGCACCCGGATCCGGCGGATGGTGGATCAAGACCACGCGCTGCAAGCCGGTCGGTGCGAGCGCACTCAACACGCGCTCGAGGCGCGCGAGCTGCTGACCCCCGACCCGGCCCGACGCGAGAAACGGAGGCGTCGGGACCGCGGAGGATACGCCGATGAGCGCCACGGGCTCCCGGATGCGAACACTCGGAAAGGCGAGCCCGCGATAGGCGCCACCCTGCGATTCGCCCAGCAGCGCGCGGCCCGCGGCGTCCGATTCGAGATACTCGCTCCACAGATCCCAGGAGCACGCACGGGGCACGCGCACGTAGGTGTCGTGGTTCCCCGGCACGGCGGTGACGCGCTCGGGACTCCCGATGCGCCGCAGCCAATCCCGAGCTACGAGGAACTCTTCCTCGAGCGAGACATTGGTCAGGTCGCCCGTGATCACGAGCTGATCCGGAGATGTGACAGCGAGGTCTTCGAGCAGCGCATCCAGCACCTCCGTGCGATGCGTTGCGCCGCGGCGCAGACGCCACGACAGCCAGCCGAGCAAGCGCTTGCCGAGCAGCGGACGCAGCGAGCCCGGAGCCACGGGCGTGGCGTGCAGATCCGAAAGGTGCGCGAGGGTGAAGATGGCTTGGACCTCCGCGCGGGCGATCGGCAAGGCTAACCCACGCCGCGCCGCTGTGATACCTTGAGTGACTTCTGATGCCCGCTTCGTCCTTCGATGACGCGTCCTCCGCGTGGGTCCTGCGCAGCAAGAAGCCGCGCGTCGAGATCTACGGACTGACGACGGAAGAGCGGCTGCTGCGCTCGCTGGCAAGAGCCGGCTGCACGTCCGCAGAGCTCGTGACGCCGGACGCGCGACCGGCGCTGCCGCGCGCGAAATCGGTCGTCGTGGTCCGCGGCGACGCGATCCTCGACGAGCGCCTCGTCGCCGGCCTCGTCGCGCGCCCCGGCGCACTGCTCGTTGCGCGCGGACCCGGGCTGTTGGGTGGCCACGTGCCGAGCGAGCGTGCCGAAGAACTCGTGCACGCGCTGGCCAGCGGCGTGCCGCCGGAGGGAATCGGGGGCGTGCCGCAAGTCTCGCCGGCAGAGTTCGCGCCGGCCTACGTGGCCAGCCTGCGCAAACGCGAGGCGCCGTTCGCGCTGTTGGCAGCTCCGGAGCGCGCGCGAGAGATCGAGGAGCGCATCTTCGGGGCTGCCTACAAGGGCGTGACGGATCTCGTCACCAAGTGGATCTGGCCGCGGCCGGCCCTGTGGGCCACGCGCGTGTGCGCGCGTGCCGGCGTGCACCCCAACACGGTCACCATCGCGAGTTGGGTGCTCGCGATCGGCGCGGTGGGCCTCTTCGCGACCGGCTGGTTCGGGACGGGCTTGCTGGTGGCGTGGCTCATGACCTTCCTCGACACGGTGGACGGCAAGCTCGCCCGCGTGACGCTCACCTCGAGCAGGCTCGGCGACGTGCTCGATCACGGCCTCGATCTCGTCCATCCCCCATTCTGGTACGCCGCATGGGGCCTCGGACTCGGCGCCGGATACGAGCTCGCCACGGCCATCGCGGTCGGAGGCTACCTGCTCGGGCGCTTGCAGGAAGGGATCTTCCTGGCCGCCTTCGAGATCGAGATGCACTCGTGGCACCCCCTCGACGCGTTGTTCCGCACCATCACCGCGCGCCGCAATCCCAACCTGATCCTGTTGAGCGTGGGAACGCTCGGGGGGCGCCCCGATCTCGGCCTGGTGATGGTGGCGCTCTGGACACTCGTCTCGCTCGGCTTCCACGCGATCCGAATGCTGCAGGCCTTCGCGCGGCGTCGCCGGGGCGAAGCCGTCGCCGCGTGGGACACCGGCGCAACCCCGGAGCCGCGCGAGCCCGCATCGAGCGGCGCGCTGACGCAACGCTGATGCGGCGCTGCGCGCGACCCGGCTGGCTCGCGCTCGCGTGGCTGTGCGCCGCGAGCGCCAGTGCAGGGGGCCTCGCGGAGAGCGTGGATCCGTCTGCGCGACTGCCCGGCGGATCCGCCGCGTCGGAATACTGGGATCTCGTGGCGCATTTCAGCGCCGGGCACCGCGTCTACGCGCGCTTCCAGATCACCAACGAGGGGCCCGGCGAGCGCAACGGCCTCGCCTTCGGACACGTGATCTTTCCCGACGGCAGCGTCACGCCCTTCCAGAACGGGCGCCGCAGGGATCGCTGGACGCTCGGTCCGCAGGGGCGCCGTCTCGAGATCGGCGCGAGCGTGCTCGACCTGTCGCAGGACACGCGACGCCGGCTCTCGGTGGTCAAGCAAAAGAAGGGGATCCGGGTGCAGCTCGAGTGGGCTGCCGATGCCGCGGCCGTCTCGCTGCCGGAGTCGAGCGGCTCCGGCTTCCAGATCGACGTGCTCGCCCTGGCCGCGCCGATCTCGGGGACGCTCTGGGTGCGCGGCATGGACGCGCCTCACGAAGTGCAGGGTCGCGCGGCGTTGACGCACACCTGGATGAACTCGGCGGAGAGCAAGATCGTCGCGCGCCGCGTCGACATCGTGACGTTCGATCCCGATGCAGCGCTCTTCCTGGCCGACGTCACCGCGCCAGACGGCACACATCGTCAAGCCGCAGCGCTCGCGGAGCACGCGCGCATCACGTTCGTGTCACACGGAGTTGCATCCGATGCGCCGCCGCCCGGCGTCATCCCGGCGCAGCTTCGCGTCGCGCTGCCCGAGTTGAGCGGCTCGGTCTCCCTGGGGGAGGTGCGTTTGCGGCACGATCCCCTCGACGCGCTACCGCTCGCGCTGCGAATGGTGTACTCCTTCGGGACTCGACCGCATCGTGTCTGGGCCGACGCCGGCGTAGCGATGTCTCGATCGAGCGGAGCGGATCGAGCCCCTCTCTCGATTCGGGATACGGGCATCGCCGCCCTCACATTTCTCGGCTCTCCCCCCTCCAACTAGTGGACGTCTGCGGATCCGGAGGATCCATCCGTGCGTATCGGTGTGGTGAACAACTTGCGCGCCGGCCAGAGCCGGCGCTGCGTCTCGAAGCTCCTCGCGCTCCTCGCGCGCTACCCCGACGTCCGCCACATCGAGACCGAGAGCGCCCATGCGCTGCCCGAGGCCCTCGCGGCCCTTCTGCACGAGCGGGTCGAGTTGCTCGTGCTCAACGGAGGCGACGGAACCCTGCAGCATGCCCTCACCGCGCTCTTGTCGAATCCGGATCTCGAGAAGCCGCCCTGGGTTGCACCGCTGCGCGGCGGCCGCACCAACATGGCCGCGCTCGATCTCGGCGTGCGCCGCGATCCCGTCGCGGCGCTCGAGCATCTGCTGCGCAGCGCCGCGGCGGGGCGCCTGCAGGAGCTGCGCGTCGCCCGCCCCGTGTTGCGCGTCGCGTCTTCGCACAGCAACGAGGTGCACTACGGCATGTTCTTCGGCGCCGGCATGATCCAGCGCGCCATCGGCCTCACACACCGCATCTTTCCGAAGGGCCGCAGCCAGGGCGTTCTCGGTGCGAGCCTCGTGACGACCGCCCTGATCGCGAAGACGCTCGCCCGCCCCACGCACGGGATCCTCACGCCGGACAAGGTGGAGATCCTGCTCGACGGGCGCGCCGTGCCGGACGGCGAGTTCTACCTGGTGATCGCCTCGTCGCTGCAGCGCCTCTTCCTGCGCCTGAATCCCTTCTGGGGAGAGGGGCCGGGGGGCGTGCGTTTCACAGCGCTCGCGAGCCGCGTCCCGCGCCTTGCGGCGGCCGTGCCCGGCATCCTGCGCGGCCGACCGGGCGCTGGCGTCAGGCAGGACAGCGGCTACACCAGCGTCAATTCGCATCGGATCGAGCTGCGACTCGCCTGCGGCTTCACCGTGGACGGTGAGATCTTCCCCGCGCGCGCCGACGAGCACGTGACGATCACCGCGGACTCGCGCATCCACTTCGTCCGCGCCTGAGGCCGACCGTGAAGCAGAGCCACGCCGCGCTCGCTCAGCTCGCATCGAATACACTGTTCCGACCCGCCTCCGAGGCGGCCAGCCGGGTCTGCGAAGAGATCCGCTCCCGACACGGGGATGCGCTGGTGGCGGTGCTCTTCTACGGCTCGTGTCTGCGCGGCGAGAGCAGCGAAGGCGTGCTCGATTTCTACGCGCTCGTGGACGATTACGTCCGCGCCTACGACGCGCGCTGGCCCGCGTGGCTCAACGCAGCGTTTCCTCCGAGCGTCTTCTATCTCGAGTGTGATGCGGGATCGCAGCGCCTGCGGGCCAAGGTCGCCGTCATCTCGGTGCGCGACTTCTTGCGGGGAGTCGGAGCCCGCAGTGTGCGCTCGGGGATCTGGGCGCGCTTCTGCCAGCCCTCCGTCGCGGTATGGGTGCGTGACGCAGCCGCGCGCGAGGCGCTGGTCGCGGCGGTGGTCCGCGCGGCGCTCACCGCCGTCGAGCGAACACTTCCGCAGCTGCCCGACGCACGCGGCATGCAGCGCTTCGACGCGACGTCGTTCTGGCAGGCGTCGTTCCGGGAGACCTACGCCGCGGAGCTGCGCGCCGAGAGCGACACCACCATCCAGAATCTCTACCACACGGCGCCGGAGTACTACGCGCGCCTGCTCGAGGCGGCGCTCGAGTCTCTCGCCGGCGAGCGGCGGATCGCGCTGCGGCGCGACGGCGCGCTGTGGATCGTCGAGCATCCGCTCCGCCGCCTGAGGCGCGCGCGCACCATCGCGCGGCTGCGCAGACCCGCTGCCAAGCTGCTCGCCCTGATCCAGCTGCTGAAGAGTGCCTGCACCTTCGGCGATTGGCTGCCCTACGCGCTGTGGAAGCTGGAACGGCATACGGGCACGCGACTCGTGCTCACGGAGAGGCAGCGCCGTCATCCGTGGCTGTTCGGCTGGCCCCTCATCCTGCGCGTGCTGCGCCGCGGCGAGCTGCGTTGAGACCGGACGGCACGCCGCGCTCTGCAGGAGCCCTGCGCCCGGCTGACGCCCCACGCCGTGCGGGTCGCGGGAGTCAGGCTCCGACGGGCGGATTCGCCTCGAGATCGAGGGCGGCGGCCAGATCGGCCACCACGCCACTCACGCGCTGCAGCGTTCCGTTGGTGTCGCCCTGGAACAGGCCCAGGAAGCGCTCCGTCAGCACCTGCTCCGCGCGCAGGATGGCGCGTCGCCCTTCCTCCGCGAGCTCGAGCCGGACGCCGCGCCGATCCGAAGCCACCGGAACGCGCCGCAGCATCCCGGCGTGCTCCAGGCCGTCGACCAGGGACGTGAGCGTGGGACGGCTCACACCCAGGGTCGAGGCGAGAATACTGGCGCGCACGGGCCCGTCCGCGATTGTGACGAGCAGGCGATACTGCGGCAGGCTGATGCCGGTGCTGCGGCAGACCTGCTCGGCCAGCCGGGCCAGCCGGGCCAGCAAGCGGATGCCAGGTCGGAAGTCCGGAAGCGGCAGCGCGAGCCGATCGGATCGTCCCCCGACCAGGAGCAGCGATTGCGAGCTCATGGGTTGATTCACCTCAGGGGTTGGCGCTGATTCGATGGCGCGGCGCGAGTATAGAACCGGAAAACCTAATTAGACTAGTCCAATCTCTGAAAAATCTTCTAACTGATCGACAGCAGTAGATTTTCTTCTGAGGTGACAGGGGGATACGGCGCGATACGCTTGGCCCCCATGGGATCTACCGCCCTGGTGACGGGCGCTTCTTCGGGGATCGGCGCCGCGACGGCTCGCGTGCTGGCGCAGCGGGGCTTCGAGGTCTTCGGCACCAGCCGCAGGCCCGAGGCGCTGCCGCCGGAGGCGCCGACCGGCATCCACTGGCTCGGCATGGACGTGCGCGACGAGGCGTCGGTCGGCCGCGCCGTGGCCCAGCTGCTGGACACGGGCTCCGGGCTCGACGCGCTCGTCTGCAACGCCGGCTGCGGCATCTTCGGCAGCGTCGAGGAGGTTCCACTCGAGGCGGCGCGGGCCCAGTTCGAGACCAACTTCTTCGGCACGCTCTGCACGCTGCGCGCCGCGCTGCCGCATCTTCGAGCGCGAGGCTCGGGCCGCGTCGTGCTGGTCGGCTCGCTTGCCGGGCGGGCCCCGATCCCGTTCCAGGCGCATTACTCGGCGTCGAAGGCGGCGATCGAAGCGCTGGCGCTGGCGCTGCGCAACGAGCTGCACCCGCTCGGCGTGCGCGTCTCCCTGGTCGAGCCCGGAGACATTCGCACGGCGTTCAACGACGCCGTGGACTTCGGAGACCCGCAGGCCTCGGCGTACCGCGATCGCATCGCGCGCTGCCAGGGGGTCATCGAGAAGACGATGTCCGAGGCGCCGGGCCCCGAGATCGTCGCAAATGCGATTCATCGCGCGCTCACCGCACGCCGGCCGCGCGTGCGCTACGCGGTCGGTCCGGAATCGCGGCGCGTCCCCCTCGGTCGTCGCCTGCTGCCGGACGCCCTCGCGCTGCGCCTGATCCGCGCGCACTTCCGCGTTTGACACTGGGAGGTGCAGCGCTCGGGGATGCGGCGAGCGCTGTGCTATTTTTCCGCTTCGCGCCACGGTTCGAATCGAGCTCTTGCGGCTCGCCTCTCACACCGGAACTCGGACCTGCGAACCCCGTGCAAGAGGAGCGCTTCCGATGAGCAATCGCGTGTACGTCGTCGGCGTCGGCATGACCCGGTTCGAGAAGCCCGGCTCCCGGGAGTGGGACTATCCGGACATGGCGCGGGAAGCGGGCGAGAAGGCGCTCTCGGACGCGGGCATCGCGTATGAAGAGATCGAGCAGGTGATCGCGGGCTACACGAGCGGCGACTCCACCAGCGGCGAGCGCGCCGTCTACACGCTCGGTCTCACGGGCATTCCCATCTACAACGTGAACAACAACTGCTCGACGGGTTCCACCGCGCTCTTCATGGGGAAGCAGCTGATCGAGGGCGGCCTCGCCGACTGCGTGCTGGCGATCGGCTTCGAGAAGATGGAGCGGGGATCCATCGGGATGAAATACACCGATCGCACGCCCCCGCTCGATCGGCACATCAAACACATGGCGGAGCTGCGCGGCTTCTCGGAGGCGCCGATGGCCCCCCAGCTCTTCGGCAATGCTGGCCGGGAGCACATGGAGCGCTACGGCACGCGACCGGAGCAGTTCGCAAAGATCGGCTGGAAGAACCACAAGCATTCGGTCAACAATCCGTACTCGCAGTTCCGGGACGAGTACACGCTCGAAGACATCCTCGGCGCGCCGATGATCTACGAACCGCTGACGAAGCTGCAGTGCTGTCCGACGTCGGACGGTGCCGCAGCGGCCCTGCTGGCGAGCGCGACCTTCGTCGAGAAGCACGGGCTGCGAGACCAGGCGGTGGAGATCCTCGGCATGGCCATGGCCACCGATCTGCCGAGCAGCTTCGAAGAGAAGAGCTCGATCAAGCTCGTCGGCTACGACATGACGAAGAAGGCGGCCGAGCAGGTATACGAGCAGTCGGGGTTCGGCCCCGAGAACGTGGATGTGGTGGAACTTCACGACTGCTTCTCGACGAACGAGCTGATCACCTACGAGGCGCTCGGCTTGTGCGCGGAAGGCAAAGGCGGAGAGCTGGTGGACTCCGGCGCCACGACCTACGGCGGACAGCCGGTCGTGAACCCTTCGGGCGGATTGATCTCGAAGGGACATCCCCTGGGCGCCACCGGCCTCGCGCAGTGCGCGGAGCTCAACTGGCAGCTGCGCGGCATCGCCGACGCACGCCAGGTCGAAGGCGCCGAGCTCGCGCTCCAGCACAACCTCGGTCTCGGCGGCGCCGCCGTCGTCGCGATGTATCGCAAGGCAGCGTTCGGCGACCGCTGAGCGCTACAGCCGCCCGAGGATCGCTTGAGCCGAGTCGCTGCAGATCGCGCGCCCGCCGCAACGAGCGAAGACCCCCGACTGAATTCTGCGCGCAAGCTGGTCTACGCGAGCGGCGACGTCACACTCAACACGGCGCTGTCGGCGCTCTCGATCATCTTCATCCAGTACTTCCTCACCCAGGTCGCCGGGCTGAGGCCGGAGCTGGCAGCCGCCGTGCAGCTCGTGGGCCGCGCCGTGGATGCCTTCACCGATCCGGCAATGGGCCGCCTCTCGGATGCGTGTCGCTGGAAGCTCGGCCGCCGGCGCCCCTTCCTGCTGATCGGCGCCGTGCCGTTCGGTGTCACCTTCGCGCTGCTGTGGGTCGATCTCGGCGCGGCTTCCCAGTGGGAGATGTTCACCTACTACACCGGCATCTACGTGCTGCTCAGCCTGGCGATGACCGTGCTGTCGATCCCGTACCTGGCGCTCCAGCCCGAGATGGCGCTCGGCTACGACGCGCGCACGTCGCTGAACACCTTCCGCAATGCCGGATCGGTGCTCGGCATTCTCGCAACCGTGGCGTTCCGGCCGCTGGCGCACGCCCTGGGCGACGGCCCGCGAGGCTTCGCCTGCGCGGGCATCGCGTTCGGACTGCTGCTCGCGCTGCCGTGGCTCCCGATCTTCCTCGCCACGTGGGAGCGCCCGGAGTTCCAGCAGCGCACGCCCCGCATGACGCTTCGCGCCGGCCTGCTCGCCGTCGCGCGCCACCGCGCCTTCCGGAAGCTCGTCGGCCTGTATCTGTGCGGTCGCGTGGCCATGGATCTGGTGGGCGCGATGCTCATTCTCTACTTCACGCACTACATGGGCCGCACCCACGACTTCGAGCGCGTGATGCTGCTCTTCCTGGCCGTCGTGCTCGTCTCTCTTCCCTTCTGGCTGCGCGTCGCCCAGGGATTCGACAAGGCGTCGATCTTCATCGTGGGCTCGCTGTGGTGGATCGTGTCCCTGCTGTCGCTCCTGCTCGCGGAGCCCGATTGGCCGCGCTGGTCCGTCTTCGCGCTCGCCGCGCTCGGCGCCGTGGGGTACGCCGTCGTGGATCTGATGCCGTGGTCGATGCTGGGCGAAGTCGTCGACGCGGACGATCTCGCCACCGGCGAGCGCCGGGAGGGCATCTACAACGGCTTCTTCACCTTCCTGCGCAAGCTCGCGGGCACGATCGCCGTGGCCCTGGCGCTCGCATCGCTGGGAGCGCTCGGCCTCACGAAGGGGGACGCCCAGTCCGAGACGGTGCGCAGCGCGATCCGATTGCTGTCCACGCTCACGCCGGCCGTGTTTCTCGCACTCGGGGTGTGGATCGCCCGCGGCTACCCGCTCTCCCGCGAGCGGCACGCCCGCATCGTGAAGCAGCTCGCGGAGCGCAACGCGAAGCGCTGAGGTGAACCGCGCAGGCGCCCGCGCAGGAACCGCTTCAGCGCGTCAGGCCGCCGGCGCGCAGCCCCTCCTCGACGAGCGCGCGGGGCTCCGGATGCGCGGCGAAGGTGAGGTGCGCGCCCGGATACCACGCCATGCGCGGTCGCTCCCAGTGGCGCCACAGATCGCGCGCCTGCTCGGGGGGCACGATGCGGTCGGCCGTCCCGGCGAAGAGGAAGCGCCGCTCGCGGCTCACGCGGGGTGTCAACGCGAGGGGCGAGACGACGCGGAGCACATCCGAGACGTCCCGTTCCTTGATGTCGTGGAGCTGCGCTTCGCGCACCTGCATCGCAGGGCTGTGCCGGAACAGCAGGTGCGCGAGATCCACGGCGGGGACGCCCACGATCGCGCAGGAGAGGCCCTCGCAGAGCGAGGCGAGCAGCGCGGCGTTGTATCCCCCGAGCGAGATGCCGTAGACGCCGATCTTCATGGCGCCCTGCCCCTCCAGCCAGGCGAGCATGCGGCGCACGTCCCAGACCGCCTGCGCCTCCGCGTGGAGCGTGTCGATCACGTCCGCTCCCAGGTAGCCGTCGCCGCTGCTCCAGCCGGGCGCGCGGGGCCCGTGCAGCGGGAGCACGGGGAGCAGCAGATTGAGTCCCAGCTGACGGTGCAGCCAGTCGGGGCGGAACGCGTGGAGGTCCACGATCGGTCGGCCCATTCGATAGCCGTGGATGCAGATCAACCAGGGGCGCGGGGCGCCGCGGTGGCGCAGGACCCAGGCGTGCGCCACCCGGTTCTCTGCGTAGCCGAGCCAGCGCGAGGCGCCCGGCTCTTCGTCGTGCGGCTCGTAGCCGCTCTCGAAGCGCAGGTGTTCATAGGCGATGCCGCCCGTCGCGGCGGGCGAGAGCTCGGGAGACTCGAGACCCGGAGGTCCCCGGTGATAGCTCTCCGGCTTCTCGAGCCAGCCGGCGGCGTCGAAGAGCTCGCGCGCGCGCGCCACCTCGCGCCGGATGCGCGCGAGATCGCCGCCGCTCCGGAGCATCGCCGCGAGCGTGTTGCTCGAGAGGACCAGCTCATCCAGCGCGACCTCGGCGGCCAGCCGCAGACCCTTCGCGGACGCCGGCACCTCCTCGACGCGGGTCTCGACGCGCAGCGTGTACGCCCCCGCCGCGACGAAGCCGAGCGCCGAAGCGGCCAGCAGCAGGAGCCCGTGTCCGGCGCCCACCAGGGGGAGAGCGGGCAGTGCCGCGAGCACGCCGAGTGCGCCTCCCAGCGCCGCGAACTGACCGATGCGCAGCTCGCCCGGCATCCCGAGCATGGCGAGACCGGATCCCAGCAGCAGGGTCCCGGGAAGCACCGAGACGAGGAAGCCGGGAAGTCCGTGCGCGGGCGCACTCCACAGCCAATAGAGCCCCGCGATCAGCGGCAGCCAGCCCTCTCGGTACCCGCGAGACGATTCGACCACGTATTGCGCTCCCGTCCGGCCCTGCGCGCGATGCGCCGTGCCGCGCCCACTCGGTTCTGCGCGCCCGAGCGAGCATAACCTGGGCCGTTCGATCCCGTCAGTCGCCCGCTCCCGGCTCGCCGCGTCGCTGGCGAGCGCTCACGACGCGAACAGTCCGCGGATCGCGTGCCACGTCTCGGGCACGGCGAACCAGAGCACGAAGATCAGGAAGATGGGAACGGCGAAGCGAAGCAGCCAGCGCCACAGGAAGAACCAGGGCACGCCGTGGGCTCCCGCGCGCGCCTCGGCGACGGGATCTCGCATGAACCATCCCACGAAGACCGAGAGCGCGAGGCCGCCGCCCAGCAGGAAGAGGTTGTTCGCGATCTGATCGACCACCCCGAGCACGTCGGTGCTCCAGGCGGAAGGCGTCCCGAGCAGCGTGATCGCCGTACCGCTGACGAGGGCCGCGCGCCTGCGCGACCACCCGAGTCCGTCGATCGCAGAGGCAACGACGACCTCGAGGAGCGAGATCGCCGAGGTGAGTGCGCCCACCACGAGAGCGGCGAAGAAGGCAAATCCCACCACGCGTCCCACGCCGCCCATCTCCGCGAAGGCCTGCGGCAGGGTGATGAAGAGCGCACCGACGGTGCTCGCCTCCACGCGCGCTTCCAGCCCCAGCGCGAAGATCAGCGGAAACACCACGAGTCCGGCGAGAAACGCGATCGCAACGTCCGCGCCGACGATGATCAGCGACTCGTTGGGTAGGTGTTGATCGCGCCCGAGATAGCTGGCGAAGGTGAGCATGGCGCCCATTCCGAGGCTCAGGCTGAAGAAGGCCTGACCCGCGGCGTCCTTCAACACGCTCCAGTGGAGCAGCTTGGAGACGTCTGCCGAGAGATAGTAGGCGTAGCCGGCCGAAGCTCCGTGGAGCGTGGTGGCGTAGACCGCGAGGCCCGCCACGATGACGAAGAGCGCGGGCATCAAGAGCATGGCGGTGCGCTCGATTCCGCGCTTCACGCCGCCGGCCACGATCCCGATCGTGACGGCCATGAAGAGCACGTGGAAGCCGAACGCGTCCCATCCGGTCGCAATCTCGCCGAACCGGTCGGCCGCGTGGGCACCGAAGCCTTCGGTCAGCACGATCAGGCCGTAGCGGACCGTCCAGCCCGCAATCACGCCGTAGTAGGAGAGGATCAGGAAGCCTGCCGCCACGAAGACGCCGCCGAGCAGCTTCCAGCGCGGGCCGCCGAAGTGCTGCAGCGCACGGATCGGACTCTGCTGCGCCCCGCGACCGACCACGAGCTCGGCCAGCAGGACGGGCAGGCCCACGACCAACGTGACGCCGACGTAGAAGATCACGAAGGCGGCCCCGCCGTTCTCGGCGGCGAGGTACGAGAAGCGCCACATGTTGCCGAGCCCGACGGCGGAACCCACCGCGGCGAGGACGAAGCCCGTGCGGCTCGACCACTGCTCTCTGGCTGCGCTGGCCATGAATCCCTCCGGCGGCCGTGCCCCACGCAGGCACCCTGCCTCGCACGGGGTCGTTGCGGAGCCGGGCGAGCATACAACGCCCGGCCGGGGAGGGCCGACGGCGCACTACACCGCCGGCGCGAGCCGGTCGATAGATGGGGTCGGAGCCCTGCCGGATCACGGAGAGCTGCATGCGAAGCGCGCGCTACGAACGCATGACGAAGATCCTGGCCGATCCGGACGTGATGCTGCGCGTGGCCGAACGGATCGGCCGCTTCGAGTTGGGCACGCGCGACACCCGTCCGGGCGATGCCAGCGAGAGCTTTGCGCCGCGCCAGCGCGCAGCGCTGCAGGCGCACGCAAGCTACTTCCGGGAGAGGTACTTCGAAAGCGGCAGCTCCGTCGCCGGCATCGAGCCCCTGTTGCAGCACGCAGTCTTCATCGAAGCCTCGAAGCACCTGTACGGCAGGACGCACGTGCGCCCCGTTTCCGTGTGGGCGAACCTGCTGCTGCCCGGACAGAAGATCGCCCTGCACACGGACGTGCCCGAGTTCCGCGGCATGCGTCGGGGCAAGGAGCCGGACTGGCTGCTCGTCGCGATGCACCACTCGGGGCTCTTCGACGACTGGCGCATTTCCGCGGCCACCATCGTGATCTGCTTCGGCAGCGAACCCGCCGGCGGAGAGTTCGTCTTCTACCCCGACGGCCCCTACGGGCGCTCGGTCGCCGCCCCCGCCGAGCCGAACACCGGCATCTTGTTCGACGCGGAGAGCGTGTACCACGGGGTCGATTCGCTGGCGCGGAAGAACACGTCCCTGCCCGAGCTCACGCCGCGCGTGGCGCTGCGCTACGGCGGTGACGGCGCGTGGGTACTCGACGACGACCACTCGGAGATGGCGCGCTACCGCTGGGAAGACGTGCGCTACGCGGTGGCCTGGAAGGCACACTGCTTCGCCGACGCCGCGGAGGAGACCAAGGTGCGCGAACACACCCGCGACATCTCGCGCCAGCGCGTGCTCGAGGTCTTGCGCGACGATCTGAACAGCCGAGGCCGCGGAGGAGACGCGCCGCGGGACGAAACCCAGCTCGCGCAGAGAATCTTCGAAAACTACGTGAAATTCCCGCCCGCCAGGCCCTCGACCGCCGCGGGGCGCTGAGGGCGAACGGCCGGCCCCGGCACCTCTCCGTCGGCGACCCACGGCTCGCGTGAGCCGGAGCGGCGCAGCTCCCGCTCCTGCGAGGCTCTTCGGAGCGACATCGGGCCGCTACCCTGGGCGCGTGGGCGACGCGAACGAACTCCGGCGCATCCTCTCGCGCATCGACGGCAGGGGCTACAAAGCCTATCGCGACCTGCGCGGCGCGTTCGACCTCGGAAGCTCGACCCTGTACGTGGACCGCGTGCAGGCCGATCCCTTCGCCGCGCCGACGCGGATCCGCGTGCGCATCCCCGCCGAGCGCGCGTCGCTGCCGCCCTCTTCCCTCGAGAATCGCGTCCGCCGCCTGGCGCTCGCCGACTTCCTCGCGCGCCGGGTGCGCGACGCGACCGACCAGCTCGGCGACCGGAAGCGGGGCAGCGCCAGCAGCGGCCTCGTGCGCGTGGACGCCGGGGGGCAGCAGGTGCTGGAGCGCAGTGCCGTCGCAATCGCAGACGACTGGGTCGAGGTGCGGCTCGAGGTCGGGCTGCCGGCGGCGGGACGGCGCGTGCTCGGCCGGCAGGCGGAGGCGCTGCTGTGCGGCGATGTCGCGCGCGTCGCCGAGCGCGGACTCTGCGCGGCGCACGGGCCCGAGGGCGCGCTGCGTGAGTTCGTCGCGTGCGTCGAGAACCAGGAGGATTTGCGCGCGCAGCTCGACCGCCTCGGCCTGCTCGCATTCGTGGCGAATGGCGCGGTGCTGCCCCGTGAGAGCGGCAGGAGCGATCGACCGCTGCGCGGCGACGCGGTGATTCCCTTCGCGGCGCCGCGCAGCCTCGAGGTGGAGCTCTCGCTCACGCATCCGATGCCGGGCCCGGAAGGCCCGCGCCGAACGCTCACGGGCCTGGGCATTCCGAAGGGCGTGACGCTCATCGTGGGCGGCGGCTACCACGGCAAGTCGACCCTGCTGCGCGCGCTCGAGCGCGCTGTGTATCCGCACATTCCGGGAGATGGCCGGGAGTGGGTGGTGAGTCGCCCGGATCTGGTGAAGATCCGCGCCGAGGATGGCCGGCGCGTGGCGTGCGTCGACATCAGCGGCTTCATCTCGGCGCTGCCCGGGGGTCGCCGCACGGACGTCTTCTCGAGCGACGACGCGAGCGGCAGCACCAGCCAGGCCGCCAACATCGTCGAAGCGGTGGAGGCCGGCGCGCGCGGCCTGCTGCTCGACGAGGACACCTCGGCCACCAACTTCATGGTGCGCGACGCGCGCATGCAGGCGCTGATCGCGAAGCAGCACGAGCCCATCACCCCCTTCCTCGACCGCGTCCGCGAGCTCTACGAGCGCCAGGGCGTCTCGAGCGTGCTGGTCATGGGCGGCTGCGGGGACTACTTCGACGTCGCCGACACCGTGATCCTGATGCGCGAGTATCGCCCCCACGACGCCACCCGCAAGGCGCGCAGCATCGCGCGCGCCCAACCCTCCGCGCGCCGCGCGGAGCTTCGCGACCCCCTGCCGGTCAGCCCCGCGCGCATTCCGCGGCCGGACAGCATCGACGCTTCGCGGGGCCGGCGCGAAGTGAAGATCGACGCGAAGCACATCGACCTCATCGTCTACGGAACCGAGCCGATCGACCTGCGCTGCGTGGAACAGCTGGTGGACCCGAGCCAGACGCGCGCAATCGGCTTCGCGATCCACCTGGCAGCGGAGCGGTTCATGCAGGCGGACGCCTCGCTTGCCGAGATTCTCGAGGCTCTCGAGGCATTTCTCGACGCCCGGGGACTCGACGCCCTCGAGCCCTTTCACCGCCCGGAGCTTCACCCGGGCAACCTGGCCCGGCCCCGCCGCTTCGAAATCGCCGCCGCGCTCAACCGCCTGCGAACCCTCGAGATGCGCGTGCTGTCCGAGGGCGCATCCGATGGCCTCGGGCGGCGGGACAGAACCGGGTAAGCTCACGGCCCATGAAGCGCGTGCTCTGCCTCTTCACGACGCGACCCGCGATCGTCGAGCTGACGCCCGTGCTGCGCGCGCTCGACGCACGCCGCGAGCGCATCGCGACGCGCCACGTGGCCGCCTCCCCGCGCGCAGAGCTCCTCCAGCTCTTCGCGCGCGACGTCGGCATGCGAGTCGATCACGACCTCCCGCTGGCGGAGACGTGTCAGAGTGCGGCAGAGATCGTCTCCAGCGTGCTCGCGTCGCTCGATCCGCTCTTCGAGAGCGAGCCGATCCAGCTGCTGCTCGTCCAGGGAGAGACGAGCGCGGCGCTGGCCGGCGCGCTCGGCGCCTTCCTGCGCGGCATTCCCGTCGCCTACCTGGAGGCGGATGCATCCGTTCGGGCAGGCGCGCAGCCTTCGCCCGAGGCGTTTCATCACAGACTCATCGCGCATCTGGCTTCGCTGCACTTTGCGCCGACGCAGGGCAGCGGAGACAGTGGAGAGCGCATCGCCGATGCCCTCGAACGCTTCCTCGCGGCACGATCGGCGCGCGCGCGCGACGCAGACCCGTCGCCCGGCGCGGCCCGCTCGCTCGCGGATTTCGTGGCGGCGGCGAAGCAGTGCGTCGTGGAAATCCCGCCCGAGGAGGCGCGGCGCATCCTCGACGCACCGGATCGCGAGGGCTGGAGCTTCGTGGATGTGCGCGAGCCGGACGAATACGCCGAAGGCCACGTACCCGGCGCCCGCAGCTTCCCGCGCGGCTTTCTCGAGGTTCGGGCAGACCTCGAGCACTACAAGCGCGATGCCTGGCTCGCGGACCGCAGCCGCAAGCTGATCCTCTACTGCGGCGGGGGGCATCGCAGCGCGCTGGCCGCGCAGACCCTGCGGCAGATGGGATTCCAGCGCGTGGTGTCGATGTCGGAAGGTTGGACGGGCTGGACGCAGCGCGACTACCCGCAGGAGTGATGCGGCGGGCGCCAGCGGGCCGCCCGCGCGGCCGCCGCGCGCCGCCGCGGCTATGCTTCGCGGCATGGTCCATCGCTTCGACTCGGCGCTGCGCGGACGCGTCGCTGCCCACTTGCAGCGCTTCGATTGCCGCGCCCACGGCGGGCCCGGCCTGCGCCACGCGGCGGTCGCGGTCACGCTTCTCGCCGACGGCGAAGGCCGCGCCTGTTTCGCGCTCACGCGGCGCACCACGCGCCTGAGCGCCCACAAGGGGCAATGGGCGCTCCCCGGCGGACGCGTGGACGCCGGCGAGACACCCGCCGAGGCCGCCTTGCGCGAGCTCGGCGAAGAGCTCGGGCTCGAGCTCCCGGCCGACAGCGTGCTCGGCCGGCTCGACGACTACCCGACGCGCTCGGGCTACTGCATCAGCCCGGTGGTGATCTGGGCGGGCGACGGCGCCCGACTCGAGCCGAACCCGGACGAGGTCGCCGCCGCCTACTGCGTGCCGCTGGCGGAGCTCGAGCGCGACGACGTGCCGCGGCTGCGGGCCATTCCCGAGAGCGATCGCCCCGTGCTCTGCATCCCCCTGCTGGGCGCGCACATCCACGCGCCGACGGCGGCCATCCTGTACCAGCTGCGCGAGGTGGGGCTGCGCGGCGAGGCCACGCGCGTGGCCCACTACGAGCAGCCGGTCTTCGCCTGGCGCTGAGCTTCGGGGATCACTCGGGAGCTGCGTCCGGTCGATGAGTCCCGACATGACGCGATCCAGCGGGATCTCCACCGAGGGCTGGACGGCGCTGTGGGCTGGGGCGCTGCTCGCCGCCGTCGCGCTGTGGCTTCCGCTGGCGAGCTTCGTTCTCTCCTACTTCAGCGTGCTGGTCCACGAGATGGGCCACGCGCTGATGGGCTGGATCTACGGCTATCCATCGCTTCCCGCGTTCGACTTCGTCTACGGAGGCGGCGTCACCTCGCACACGCAGCGGGCACCGGCGTTGGCGCTCGGCGTGCAGGGCGCGCTGCTCGGAGTCGCCTGGGTCGTCCGCCGCAATCCCGCCGGCCTGATGCTCGCCCTCGGCAGCGCCGCGCTGTATGCGCTCACCGCCTGGACCCCTCTCCACGAGCCCCTGATCGTCGCCATGGGGCCCGGCGCGGAGCTCGTCGTCTCCGCCGTCTTCCTGCACCGCGGGCTCAGCGGACGCACCTGCCACCACCGAGCCGAACGGTTCGCCTACGCTTTCCTCGGCTGGTTCGTCATCCTCGACAATCTGCGCTTCGCGCATCGGCTCCTCACCAGCGCCTTCCAGCGGGAGATCTACGCGGAGGCCAAGGGCGGCGGGCACTGGATGGACTTCTCCGTGCTGGCCGAACAGCACCTGCACGTCGCCCTCGAGCAGGTCGCCGCGCTCTTTCTCATCCTGTGCTTGCTCGCGCCGACCCTCGCCGTTCTCGGCAACTGGAACCGCCGGACGCTCGCTGCCGCGATCCTCGAGCTGCGCCGCCTGTAAACGCGCGCACGGCCAGCGCGCCGCGCTCAGTCGGCCACGCGCTCCACGCGCACCGCGCAGAACTTGAACTCGGGGATCTTCCCGTCCGGATCGAGCTCGTCGAGGGTGAGCAAATTGGCCGCGGCCTCGCGGAAGTGGAACGGGATGAATACGGACCCCGGGTACTCGCGCACCGCGACGCGCGCGCGCAACGTGACGCTGCCCCGAGGACTCGCGACGCGCACCCGATCCCCGTCGGCGATATCGAGCTTGGCAGCGTCATCCGGATGGATGCCGACGAACGCCTCCGGCTCGATGGCATCCAGGGCCCGGGCGCGGCGCGTCATCGAGCCGGTGTGCCAGTGCTCGAGCAGGCGGCCGGTGTTCAGCACGAACGGATAGACGTCGTCGGGCAGCTCGCGCGCCGCCTCCCACTCGGCCGGCACGAACTTCGCCTTGCCGCTCTCCGTGGGGAAGCCGCCCGAGAACAGCACGACGGGGCCGTCCTCGTTCTCGGGGTCCGGATTCGGCCACAACCTTCCGGTCGGGCTGAGATTCCCGTAGGAGAGCGTCGCGTAGGAGCCCGAGAGCTGCGCGAACTCGTCGAAGATCTCCTCCGAAGAGCCGTAGTGCATCGGGTAGCCCATGCGCGTCGAGATGTCGCAGATGATCTGCCAGTCGAGTCGCGCCTGGCCGGGCATGCGCAGGGCGGGGCGACCGATCTGCACGCGGCGGTCCGTATTGGTGTAGGTGCCGAGCTTCTCGAGATAGGCGCTGGCCGGCAGGATCACGTCTGCGAACTCGGCCGTTTCGGTCAAGAAGATGTCCTGCACCACGAGGAAGTCGAGATTGGCCAGCGCCTGGCGCACCTTGTTGACGTTCGGGTCCGAGAGGAAGGGATTCTCTCCCATGATGTACATGCCCTGGATGCTGCCCTCGAGCGCGCCCTTCGTGATCTCGACGACCGTGAGGCCGCGCACCGGCGAGAGCGGCCGCCCCCAAGCCCGCTCGAACTTTTCGCGAACCTCGGGGTTCTCGACGGGCTGATAGTCCGGATACGCCATGGGGATCAGGCCCGCGTCGCTGGCGCCTTGCACGTTGTTCTGACCGCGCAGCGGATGCAGTCCCGAGCCCGCCCTTCCCACGTTGCCCGTCAACAGCGCGAGCGAGATGAGACAGCGCGCGTTGTTCGTGCCGTATACGTGCTGCGAGATGCCCATGCCCCAGAAGATGATCGCGCTCCGCGCTCGACCGAACGCGCGCGCAATCGCGCGGATGGTGTCCGGCTCGATGCCGCAGATCTTCGCGGCCAGGTCCGGCGTGTACCTGCCGACCACCTCCCGCAGCGCATCGAAATTCTCCGTGTGCTGCTCCACGTAGGCCCGATCCACCAGATCCTCCGCGATGATGACGTGCATCATCGCGTTGTAGAAGGCCACGTCGGTACCGGGCTTGATGCGGCAGTAGAAATCCGCGTGATCGGCCAGATCGGAGCGCCGCGGATCCACGACGATGAGCTTCGTTCCCGCCTTGTGCGCCTGCTTGAAGAAGCTGGCCGCAACGGGGTGATTGGCGGTGGCATTCGAGCCAACCACCAACGCGGCCTCGGCGTTGACGATGTCGCCGTACGTGGTGGTGACGGCGCCGCTGCCGATCATCTCGAGCAGGGCAGCCACGCTCGACGCATGACACAAGCGCGTGCAGTGATCGACGTTGTGCGTTCCCCAGGCCGCGCGGATCAACTTCTGGAAGAGATACGCCTCCTCGTTGGAGCACTTCGCGCTGCCGAAGCCCGCCAGCGCGTCCGGCCCGCTCGTGTCCCGAATGGCGCAGAGTCGCGCCGCGACGAGATCGAGCGCCTCGTCCCAGGTTGCCTCGCGGAAGGCGGGCATCACCTCCGCGTAGTCGACCAGACCACCGGGCTTGCGGCGCCCATCGTGCTCGCCGCGGACGTCTCTCGACAGGGCTCCCTTCGGGTAGTGGGAGTCCCGCCGGATCAGCGGCACCGTCAGTCGCTGCGCGTGCTGCGCGTAGTCCCAGCCGTAGCGACCCTTGACACACAGGCGCTGCTGATTCCCCGGGCTCTCGCGGCCCTCGGCGAAGACGATCGAATTCTCTTGTTCGTCCACGTAGTAGGTGAGCGCACAACCGACGCCGCAGTAGGGACAGACGCTGGCGACCCGCGCGAGCTGCGCTCGAGGCCGCAGCGGCCGAACGATCGGCTTGTCCACCAGGGCGCCGGTCGGACACACCGCGGCGCACTCGCCGCAGGACACGCAGCTGCTCGCGCCCATCGGAAGGTCCAGATCGAACGCGATGCGCGCGCTGTAGCCCTTGCCGGTACGGCCCATGACCTCGTTGTTCTGCACATCGTCACACGCGCGTATGCAGCGATCACAGAGGATGCAGGCCTGGTGATCGACGGCAATCACCGACGAGCTTGCATCCGTCGGCCGGGCGTCGCCGCGGGGCAGGCGCTCGCCCCGCGCATCGTAACGGCGGGCGAGATCGAGCAGCGCGTTGCCTCCCACGGTGGATTCCTTGGGATCCTCCGCCTCGGTCGGCTGATCCGACATCAAGAGCTCGGTGAGCATCTTGCGATGCAACTCGACTTCGGGCGTGGAGGTCTTGACTTCCATGCCCGGGGCGCAGCGGCGCACGCAGGACGCCGCCAGCACGCGCTCTCCGACGTCCACCACGCACATGCGACAGACGCCCACGGGGTCGAGGCGGGAATCGTGACACAGCACCGGAATCTCGATGCCGCGGGAACGCGCGGCCTCCCAGATCGTGGCGCCCTCGTGCACCTCGACCCGCAACCCGTCGATCGTGAGCTCGATCCTCGACACGCGCCTAGATTCCCACCGGTTGGCTGTCGACCGCGAGGTCTGCGAGCACCGAGGCGGAAAGATATCCCCGCTCGGTCCAGCCGCGGGCGAGATTGTAGCTGCGAATCATCTCCTGGAGGCATTCGCGCGTGAGGCGCGCGCCGTCGGCCGTGCCGTCGGGGAGCGACTCCGAGAGAAAGCGCTCCGGGAGCGCGTCGTCCTCGGGCTTCCAGCCTTCGCGGATGTTGAACGACTTGCGCAGGCTGACGATGCGCCGCGCGATCCCCTGGAGCTCGGCGGCGCTGACATCCCATCCCACGACGGCTTGCAGCAGCTCCGCCGTGTCCGCGTAGAAATCCTCGAAGACGCCGCGCAGGAACTTGCAGAGGATGAGCGAGTCGATCAACGCCGCCCGATCCTCCGTTTCGAGCGCGAGCTGCGCGGCCCGCGCGTCCCCGTGCAGGCGGTCCACGCGATCCGAGAAATCGAGCTCGTAGGCGCCACTCCTGTTGTGATCCGCCCCGCGCGTGCCCACCGCAAAGCCGAGCGCCATCGTCTGCAACGCACGGGGCTCGTATCCCGGAATTTCGAGTCCCTTCACCTGCGGCGCAAAGTCGAGGCTGCCGCGACCGACCTGGATCGCTGCGCGGCGCGAGCCTTCCGCGAGGAGATCGCCCAGCCCGCGCCGCTGCGCGATGTCGTCGAGCAGCGCGAGCAGCCCCGCACCGTCGCCAAAGCGCGGCGCTTCGGGCAGGTAGCCGCGCTCGCCGCACTCCATCGCGAATGCGATGGTGCCGCCGGCCGAAACGGTGTCGAGGCCGAGTTCGTCGCAGCGCCGCGATGCGGCCAGCACGGCGTCTGCGTCCGAGACGCCACAGAGGGAGCCCAGCGCGAAGAGGTTCTCGTACTCGATCCGCGTCCTGTCGGTCCTGTTGAAGCCGTAGATGTGCGTGCAGCCGATGGTGCAGCTCGCGCACGTCGATCGAGCCCGCTCGCGCGCGCTCTGCAGGTCCTCGGCCGCGAGCGCCTCCGCGCCGGCAAAGCTGCCGCTCTGAAAGTTTCGCGTGGGAAGCGCGGCAATCCGGTTGAACGCCATCAGATTCGCCACCGTGCCGAGCTCTCGGTACTTGGCGGTCTCGGGGCCGAGCGAGCGCCGGGACAGCTCCCGCGCGAGACGCGCGACCCGCTCCGGATCCGCGACGGGCGTGACCTGCTCGCCGTCGACCACGAGGGCCTTGAGACGCTTGGCGCCCATGACGGCGCCGAGACCTCCGCGGCCCGCGTGGCGCCCGTCGTTCGAGATCGTCGCGAAGCGCACGCCGTTCTCGCCCGCCACACCGATCGCCGCCACGCGCCCGTGAGGGGCGAGCGCCTCCGCCGCCTCCCGGGCGGAGCACCCCCACAGCGACGTCGGGCGCAGCGCGCCATTCACGAGCTCCGAAGGCTGCGCACAGCGGCCGACCAGCACGATGGCGTCGACGCCGCTGCGCTTGCCGGCGATCGCGAAATGCGAGCCCGAGAGGCCGTCGCTGACGAATCCCGTGAGCGGCGACTTCCCCACCACCGCGAGCTTCGCGGAGGTCGTGAGCGGCGTGCCGACCAGGGGCGAGAAGCAGAAGATCAGGGGCGCCTCCGGAGACAGCGGATCCACGCGCGGCGGCGCCTCGCGGTGCAGCAGCCAGGCGCCCAGCCCCACGCCCCCCAGATGTCGGCGCAACACCGACTCGGGCAGCGGAAGGATTTCCTGGCGGCCCGTGGTCAGATCGAATCGCGCGTAGCGACCGTGGAATCCGTACACGCGTCAGCCCCCCACCGACGCATCCATGACGATCACGTGCTCACCGGGTCCGACGGGAATCGAGGCGTCGCGCACGAAAGCGCGCGCCTCGATCGACACCAGGAATGGACGAGCGACGCGCTCGCCCTCGAGGAGCTCGAGCGTCGGATGCGCCCGCGACAACACCTCGGCCAGGGTCCCCACCGGCACCTCGAGCGTGCGGCACCCCATCGCGAGGCGCGCTCGCCCCAGGAACTCGAGCGTCGCGACCGCGTGCTCGTCCTCCTCCCGCACCGCCTTCAGATATTCATCCGGCGTATTGAAGCCGCGCAGGGATTGCAGATCCGGCAGCTCGCGCGCCGGCACCCTGCGGTAGTGCAAGGCCTCGAGGAGAAAGAGCGGCCGCATGCGCCCGGCCAGGATCAGCGCCTCGGCGTGCTCGAGCGCGGCCTTCGGATAGACCGCGGAGAGCGTCTGCACGTAACCGTCCACATCGGGCGCCGCGGCACACCCGAAAGCGAGCATCGCCTCGACATAGCGCGGCGTGATGAAGGGTGCATCCGTTGCGCAGACGAACGCGAGATCGCCGCGCAGATGCGCCAGACCCTCGCGAATCCCGGCCAACGGCCCGAGTCCCGGCGCGCGATCTCGCACGACGCACGCAGCGAGCGGGGGCAGCCCGTGATCCTTCGAAGCGACGACGATCACCTCGCCCACGACCTGGCGCAGGATTTCGACGACGTGCGCGACGAGGGGCCGATCGCGCCAGGGAAGCCACGCCTTGTCCCTCCCCATGCGGGAGGATCTGCCTCCGCACAATACGATGCCTGCCGCGGTCACGGCCTCAATCCCGTCGGACCCGCTCGGGAAAGTTGGCGAGAATCGACAGCAGCGGCCCGAGGGCCACCTGCCCCAGGCCGCAGATGCTGGTGCGGAGCATCGTCGCGTTGAGCTCCTGGAGCAGCGCCCGCGTCTCTTCGCCGACGCCTGCGCCCGACTCGAGCAGCTTGACCGCCTTCTCGGATCCGACGCGACAGGGCACACACTTGCCACACGACTCGTTGCGGAAGAAGCGCGTCACATTGCAGCCGACCTCGATGAGATCGTGCCCTTCCGCGATGAAGACGGCCGCTCCGGAGCCCAGCATCGAACCCGCATCCGCGAGCGTCTTGAAATCGATCGGCACGTCCAGGCAATCCGGCGGCAGGAAGTTGCTGGAGGCGCCGCCCGGCGCGATCGCCGCCAGCGGCCTGCCCCCGCGCATGCCGCCGCAGCGCTCGAGCAGCTCCCCGAGCGTCGTCCCGAATGGAACGAGCGCCACGCCCGGCTCGGCGACGTGTCCGCTGACGCTGATGAACTTGTGCCCCGCGAACCCGCGCTTGCCGAGCGAACGCCACCACTCCACGCCCCGGCCCAGGATTCCGGTCGCGTGCGCGAAGGTCTCGACATTGTTGATCAGCGTCGGCTGGCCGAAGAGGCCCACCGTCCCGGGGAAGGGCGGTTTGTTGCGCGGCTCTCCGCGGCGACCCTCCATGCACTCGAGCAGCGCCGACTCCTCGCCGAGGATGTAACCGCCGGGCGAGACGAAGATGTCGATGTCGAAATCGAAATCGCTGCCGAAGATCCCGGCGCCGAGCGCGCCCCGCGCGCGCGCCTCCGCGAGGGCCACTTCGAGCGCGCGGCGCTCCGGCGCGTACTCGTGCCGGATGAAGACGAAGCCCCGCTCGGCACCGACGCAGTGGCCCGCGAGCGCCATGCCTTCGAGCACGAGATGGGGCAGATCCCGGAGGATCTCGCGATCCTTGAAGCTCCCCGGCTCGCTCTCGTCCGCGTTGCAGATGACGTACTTCGGCAGCGCCGCTTCGCCCGCCACCAGCGCCCACTTGCGACCGGTGGGAAAGCCGGCGCCACCCATGCCGCGCAGACCCGCATCTTCGAGCGCGCCGATCGATGCCGATCGCTCCCGTTTCAGCGCGCTGCGCAGCGTTCCGTAGCGATCCTGCGCGCTCGAATAGATCTCGGCCAATCCCCAGTCGCGCGGAGCGCGCTCGTCGGCGCGCGTCTGCGGGTGATCGATCGCCTCGAGAATCTCGTCGGTCCGGTCGAGTCGCAGCACGCGAGGCCCGATCGCCGCAGCCGGCGCCCCGTCGCAGCGACCCAGACACGACACTTCGCAGACTTCCACGTCGTCGCGGCCCGCGAGCACCCCGCGCAGGCGCGCGGCGCTCGCGCCGCCTTCCGCCAGGGCACAGGCGAGATCGCGACAGACCGCCACCTCGGTGCGCGCCGCAGGCTTGCGCCGGAAGTGGGGATAGAAAGTCGTGACGCTCTCCAGTCGGTGCAGCGGAACGTTCAAGCGCCGAGCCAGCTCGCGCAGCGCGGCCTCACTCAGCCAGCCTTCCCGCTCCTGCAGGAGCGTCAGCTCGTGAACGATGGAAAACACCCGCAACCTCCTGAATTGTCTTATCTTATATCTTCTGCGGCGGAAAACACAAAGACGTTCTCGGGCAATCTCGAGGGCGAATCGGACAAAGGGAAGTGCGGGGCCTTTGCCCAGGTCGCTTCCGCTGGAATCGAAGCGCGTGACGCGCCCCCGGCCCGCGTACGCCGGACGCTGCGCGCCCGTTGCTGCAATCTAGCCGCCGCGTGCGCCGCGCGTCACAATGCGGGCGCGCATGGCCATCCGCCTCCTCGCTCTCGATCTCGACGGCACCGCGCTGGATGCTCACGGTGCGCTCACCGGCTCCGTGCGCGCAGCGGTGGCGGCGGTGCGCAGGCGCGGCATCCGCGTGATCCTCTGCACGGGGAGGCGATTCCGCACCGCCCTCCCGATCGCAGAGCTCTTGCATCTCACCGGCCCCATCGTGGTGAACAACGGCGTTCTCGTGAAGGAGATCGAGAGCGGAGCGACGCTGCAGCACGCGTATCTGCCACGCGGCGTCTACGGCGAGGTCTTGGCCCTGGTGCGCACCATGGGCCCGCCGCTCGTCTATGTGGACGCCTATCACGAGCGGCGCGACATGCTGACGGAACGGATCGATCAGGCGCATCCGTTCCAGCGGGAGTACCTGTCGGAAAACGGCGAATTCTGCGATGTCGTCGACGACCTGGCCGTCGCGGCGCCGGAAGAGATCATCATGCTGAGCGCGATGGCGGACGAGGCGACGCTCGGCGACCTGCGCGCGCGCGCCCAAGCCGCACTGGGCGAGCGCGTCAAGACCCACGCGCTCATGAACAAGAACTATCGCGGCCAGATCCTCGAGTTCCTGTCACCGGGCTCGGGCAAGTGGCCCGCGCTCGCCCGCATCGCCCGTGCCGGCGGCATCGCAGTCGAAGAGATCGCCTGCGTCGGCGACGACTGGAACGACGTCGAGATGATCCGGCACGCCGGTCTCGGCATCGCCATGGGCAATGCCGTCGAACCCGCCAAGCAGGCCGCCGCGCTGATCGTGCGCAGCAACGCAGAGGGCGGCGTCGTCGAGGCGCTCGAGCGCGTGCTGCTCCACGCCTGAAGAGGCGGCGCGCTGCAGCGCCTAACGGGGTCCGGCGACGACGCCGTCGTCGTGGAGCTTGCCCACATCCGCCTCGCTCATGCCGAGGATCGAGAGCAGGATCTCGTCCGTGTCTTCGCCGATCGCCGGCGCGTGCTCGGGGTGGACGCGGGAACACGCGTTGAACTCGAGCGGTGATCCGGGTGCGAGATAGCTGCCGATTCCGGGCTGCTCGATCATCTCGAACATGGGGTTCTCGGTGGAGCAGTCGGGATCCTTCTCGACCACCTCCCGGATCGTCCGGTATTGCGACCAGCAGACGCGATTGGCGTCGAAGATCTCGCGGATCTCGGCGAGCCTGCGCGTCTCGAACCACGGCTCGAAGACCCTCGCGATCTCGCGGCGCGCGAGGAAGCGATCGCCCTCCATGGAGAAATTCAGACCCAGGCGCTTCTGCAGCGCGTCGAGCTCAGCCGCCGCGCCGGTCGCCTTGACCAGACTGGCCCACTGACTGCGCGTCAATCCGACGACCATGACGCGCTTCTCGTCGAGCGTCTCGAAGTCCCGCCCGAAGGCGCCGTACAGATAGTTGCCGTCCCGCGCGCGATCCGAGTCGTTGATCATCACCTCGGCGATCTTGCCGAGATTCCCCAGCATGGCGAGCGCCACGTCGTGGAGGGCGACCTTCACGAACTGTCCCTCGCCCGTGAGGCGCCTGTGCCGCTCCGCCGCGAGCAGGGCGACTACGGCGAGGTTTCCCGTGATCGCATCCCAGGCGGGCAGCATGTGGTTCACCGGCCGCGGATCCTCCTTGGGTCCGGTGATGGCGGGCAGGCCCACGGCAGGATTGACGGTGTAATCCACCTGCGAGCTGCCGTCTCTGCGGCCCGTCAGGTTCACCATCACGAGATCTCCGCGCCGCTGCTTGAGGCGCTTGTAATCGAGCCATCCGCGGGCGGGAAAATTCGTGATGAACATGCCCGCGTTCTCACCCGGTGCGCAGATCAGCGCGGTGAGAATCTCCTGACCCCGCCGAGAGCGGATGTCGACGGCGATCGAGCGCTTCCCCTTGTTGAACCCCGCCCAGAACAAGCTCTTGCCGTCGCGCGTGACGGGCCAGCGCGTGTAATCGAGTCCACCGCCGATGGGATCGAAGCGGATGACGTCGGCGCCGAGCTGCGTGAGCGTCAGTCCCGCCAGGGGCATGGCCACGAACGCCGAGCCCTCCACGACACGCATTCCATCGAGCACTGCTTGGGTCATCTGCTGTCTCTCTCCCGACTCCAGTTCTTCAGGGCGCTCACGCCATCCATCCGACGACACGCCAATCGAGCACCGCCACGTCGTCGCCGGGCGCGGGCGCTTCCGCCCCGCGCTCGGCAAAGACGTGCGCGTGCAGATCGACCAGCCCCCCCCCGCTCTCGAGGGCGTGCTTCGCCTCCAGCGCGAACTCCGTGCGCAGCACGTCCCCTTCGAATACCGGTGCCGTGTGATCGCAGCTTCGCCAGGCCACGAAGGTGACGAGATTGGGGAGCGCGCGCACGATCTGGGACGCGGCGATCGAAATGGTATGACCGCCGTACACGAGGCGTTTCCGGTAGGCGCTGCCAGCCGCATCCGTGTGTGCGCGCGCGACGTTGAGTGTCATGCGCGCAATCTCGGGCGCGCAGCTCACCGTATCCCGGCCCTCGACTCGGAAGCGCGCTCCCTCGCGAGCGTCCGCGAAATGGCTGCCGCTGCACCGCTCGCGAAACCGGTCCAGCCGCCAGTCGCGGGGCGCCGCGGCGCGCACCTGATCCATGTCGAGCTCGGAGGGAATGGCCTCGAACGAATCGGCGTGTCCCGTGCGGGCCTCCGGGTCCCGACACGGAAGCATGGGGCAGCGCCAGAAGTGCAGGACCGTCTCGCCGTGCTGGTTCTCGACGTGGACTTCGAACACCGCCATGCCGCTCGCCGCCCGTCCCGGCTTGGGCCGGTTCTGTCGCAGCGCGACGATCTTCGTGGTGGTGCGCAGCGTGTCGCCCAGGAACGCCGGGCGCTGCAACACGAGGCCCCGATAGAAGAGATTGCCCATGACGCGGCCGGAGGGCTCCGTCGTCTGGCCGATCGCGATGTTGCAGACCAGATTCGGATTCGCCAGCAGTCGCTCCGCTCCGGTCACCGCGCGGGAGAGCTGCGCGTCGAGGGGAAGGCGCAGCCGGTCCCCGAAGACGGCCTCGTGCAGCGCCGCGTGGCCGCTCGTGAGGGTCACGGCCGGCGCCGCGTCGAAGACCTGGCCGACTTTCAAGTCCTCGAAGTAGGGGCTGCCGATCTGGAGGGTCTCGTCCCGCATCAACAGCCTCCACCACCGGGCAGCACGCCGGCGCGCCGGGCGCGCTCCAGGATGCGCTTCTCGATCGCCACGAGCGGAGCGTCGACCATCTTGCCGTCGAGACTGAAGACGCCGCTGCCGCCCGCGAGCGCCCGCTCGAAGCCCTCGACGACGCGCTGCGCGTGGGCCACCCGCTCGGGCGCGGGAGTGTAGACGTCATTCGCGATCCGCACCTGGGTCGGGTGGATACAGAGCTTGCCCTCGAAGCCGAGGCGCAGCCCGAGCGCGACGTCTGCTGCGAACGCCTGCTCGTCGCGCACGTCGAGGAAGACGCAGTCGATCGGAGACACGCCCGCCGCCTTCGCGGCGATCGCCACGGCGCAGCGCGCGTGGAGGAGAACCCCGGCCGAGGCGTCCGCATCCGCGAGCCCCATTTCGCGCGCGAAGTCGGCGTGCCCGAAGCAGAGCGCGTCGATCCGCTCGCTCGCATCCGCCAGCCAGGCGACGCGGGCGACCCCGGCGGGCGTTTCGACCAGCGCGAGCAGGCGCAGCGCCGCGTCGGGAGCCCGCTCGAGCCGGCGCTCCAGGCGATCGAGCCGCGCCGACACCTCGGCGAGCGTGTCGGCACGCTGCGACTTCGGCAGCATCACGGCGTCGGCGCCCGCAGCCACCGCCGCCTCGAGATCCGCCGCGAAGTGCGGCGTCCCGGGTGCGTTGACACGCACGATGGCCTCCGCTTCACCCAGGGCTCGCGCGCGCAGCGTGTCGGCGACGAGCTGGCGCGCGCGATCCTTCTCCTCGGGCGCCACGGAATCCTCGAGGTCCAGCACCAGGCTGTCCGCGCCCGTCTCGGGCGCCTTCTCGAGCCTGCGCGGGTGGCCGCCGGGCACGAACAGCACGGATCGCCGCAGGCGATCGCCGCGCTGATTCCGCTCCGCCGGCGAAGCGGCGCGTGCCTCGGGTCCGGACATGCGGGGGCTCCCAGGTTTCGCGACCCGAAGACGGGCGCGCGATCGCTCAGAGTGTGCGCAGGATCGCCTCGGCGCTGCTCACCTCGAATTTCATGGGCGCGTCGACGGCGAGCGTCTTCACCACAGCGTCCTCGGCAACGAGCGCGTAGCGCTGTGAGCGCAGCCCGAAGCCGATGCCGGAGCCGTCGAAATCGAGGCCGAGAGCCCTGGCGAAGTCGCCGTTGCCGTCGGCGAGCATGAGCACCTTGTCGCCCGCTCCTTGGCCCTGGCCCCAGGCATCCATCACGAAGGCGTCGTTGACCGACACGCACGCGATGAGGTCGACACCCTTCGCCTTGATCTCGTCCGCCTTCTCGATGAAGCCGGGCAGGTGTTGCATCGAACACGTCGGGGTGAATGCCCCCGGAACCGCGAACAGAACCACCTTCTTGCCGGAAAAGAGCTCGTCCGTCGTCACGGTCTGCATCTTTCCGGCTTCCATGCGCCGCAGCGTCACGCTGGGAATCTTGTCTCCGACCTGGATCGCCATGCTCTTCCCTCTCCGTGAGTCCAACGCCCCACCGGTTTGGTTGCCTTCATCCCGCCCCGTCGCGGCCTGCTCGCGTCGGCAACGGGGGGTCGCGAAGAGATAGCCGCTCGCCCGTGGCGCCGCATCCTGCGTCGGCGCGAGCTCCCGTGCGGCGCGCCGCGGCTGGTCGGCAAGCGCGCAGCGGATATGCTCTGCGGCGCTTCGACAGGGCGCGGTGCGGGTGGCGCGCGAGGAGACCCCGATGGGCGCGGGCAGCAAGCTCTCGCGTGAGGAAATCGAGCAGGCGCTCGCGACGCTCAGCGGCTGGTCGCTCGCGGAGGGCAAGCTGCACCGCGAATTTCGCTTCCCGGACTTCGTGCGCGCCTTCGGCTTCATGGCACGATGCGCGCTGATCGCGGAGGCGATGGACCACCACCCCGAATGGTGCAATGTGTACGGGCGCGTGAGCGTGGATCTCATCACCCACACCGCGCAGGGCGTCACCGCCCGCGACGTGGAGCTGGCGCAGCGCATGAACGAGCTCGCCGACTGAGCGCGCACAGCCAGGCCCATGGGTTGCGGGCTCCGGCACGCGCCACCCCTCGGGGAGATCCTGGAACCGCAGCGGATGCGCAGGCATCGTACGCTCGCCCGGGTTGCGCGCTGCCAGCGCGGACCGATGCTGAGCAGCCGCCGAGACCGTGCAACGCAACGGACACGCGAGGGAGAATCGAATGACCGCGAAAGAGCAGCGCCCGGACATCGAGCGAGCCGTCAGGGAGCGCTATGCCGCTGCTGCGCAGGAGCGCTCTGCAGCGCTGTGCTGCCCCGTCGACTACGACCCGCGCCTGCTGGAAGTGATCCCGCCGGCGGTTCTCGAGCGCGACTACGGCTGTGGCGATCCCTCCCGCCACGTGCGTTCGGGCGACACGGTGCTCGATCTCGGCAGCGGCGGCGGCAAGATCTGCTTCGTGGCATCCCAGATCGTCGGCAAGGAAGGCCGGGTGCTGGGGGTGGACATGAACGACGAGATGCTGGCGCTGGCGCGCGGCGCGGCGCCCGCGGTGGCTGAGCGCGTCGGCTACGCCAACGTCGAGTTCCTGCGCGGCCGCATCCAGGATCTCGCCCTGCCTCTCGATCGGGTGGACGCGTGGCTGGCCGCGCATCCGGTACGCGACACCGCGAGCCTCGCAGATCTCGACGAGACGCTCGACCGGCTGCGCCGCGAGCAGCCGCTCGTCGCCGACGCCTCCGTCGACATCGTGATTTCGAATTGCGTGCTCAATCTGGTGCGCAGCGAACACAAACGCCAGCTCATCGACGAGATCTATCGCGTGCTCAAGCGCGGAGGACGCATCGCGATCGCGGATATCGTGAGCGACGAAGAGGTCCCCGACGCGCTGCGCGCGGACCCCGCGTTGTGGAGCGGCTGCATCTCCGGCGCCTTCCACGAGGAGGAGTTGCTCCAGGAGCTCGTGCGGGCCGGCTTCTACGGCGTCGCCATCGACACGTGGGTCCAGGAGCCCTTCGCGGTGATCGACGGAATCGAATTCCGATCGGTGACGGTGACGGCGCACAAGGGGCTCGAAGGCCCGTGCTACGAGGCCAACCAGGCAGTGATCTACCGGGGACCCTGGCGCGAGGTGCGCGACGACGACGGGCACACGTTGCGGCGGGGCGAGCGCACGGCGGTGTGCGCCAAGACCTTCGACCTGCTCACGTCGGAGCCCTACGCCGACCACGTGATCCCGATGGCTCCGCGCGATGAGGTCCCCGAAGAAGAGCGCGCGCTCTTCGACTGCTCGCGCAGCGCGCCGCGGCATCCGCGCGAGACGAAGGGCGAGGACTACGCCGAGACCCGCGCGGCTTCCGGCTGCTGCGCACCCGACAGCTGCTGCTGAACCCGAGCCGCGCGAGCGCGGCTCAGGGAGAGCGGATCTCGAAGGAATCCAGGAATCGGGCGGCGTCTGCGCCGCCTTCCGAGGACACCGGCCAGGTGGCCAGCGCGATGTAGAGGCGGTTCTCCAGCAGGACCAGCAGTGCCGTCTCGCGCCGCGGGGGCGACCCCCCGATCTCGTAGCGGAGAGAGCGCGCGGGATGCCCGCCGCGCGGCGCGTCGTCCGCGTCGATCAAGCGACCCCCGGCCGCCTCCAGCAGCGCGTCGCGCGCCCGGTTCAGGATCCCAGCCGAGGAGAGCAGCAGCACGGCGATGCGCGGCAGATCGCGCAGCTCGACGGCCATCTCCGTGTCGGCGAGGGCCGTCGCGAAGCGCACTTCCTGGATGGAGCCCAGCACCGTGCGGCGCGTGGAGCGGACCACCTGCGGCTCCGCGGGCAGCAGCACCCGGAAGCCACCCTCGGCGGAGTCGAACCCCTGCCACCCCGACGCCTGCGCGGGATGCGTCTCGGCGCGCGCCCAGGTCGGCGCGGCGGCAAACGCCGCAGACAAGAGCAGGAGCAGCGCGCGCGGTGCGCGCGCGGCTTTCGACATGGCGATGCAGACATCGCGCGTGGTCCCGAACGGTCGGGACCGCCACGCGGGGATGCCTTCGGCGCGGCGAGACCTGCCCGTTCTCATTCGAGGCGAAGCGGGTAGATCGCGTCGAGGAGCAGGCCGATCACCAGCAACCCCCCCGCATTGCGCGCCAGACGAAATGCCCAGACCACGTACCAGAGCGGCCACTCGGGCGAATCGGGCGGTGCCGACTCGGGCCGCGGGCGGTTGTAGATGCGCAGGGCCCGCAACAGGGACGGCATCGCCAGGAAGCTCAAGAGCGTCCACACGCCGAAGGTACCGACGAGCACGAGGCAGAGCAGCAGCACGAAGAATCCGACCATGACCTCCTGGGTCAGAAAGAGCGCGCGCTCCCGCCCGAGGAGTACCGGCAGGGTTCGCACGTGGATGGCGGAATCGGCGTCGAACTTGTCGATGTGGCTGCCCATCACGACGACGGTGACGAGGAGTGCGTACGGCAGACTTGCCACCAACACCCACGGCGGGAGCACGCCGGTGGTCACGTAGTAGGTGCCGCCCGTCATGAGCGGCCCCCACACCAGCAGCACCCCGGGCTCCCCGAGGCCGCGGCGCTCGAGCTTGAGCGGTGGCGCCGCGTAGAAGACGACCACGAACAGACCCGTCAGCGCGAACGCGGCGACGGGCCAGGCGCGGGCCTCCGTGAGAAAGAGGAGCATGCCGAGGGCGAGCAAGAGCACGCCGGCGATCGCCAGCAGCAGCCCCTTCTTGGAGATCAGGCCGGAGAGCACGGGATGCGGCGCGTAACGCATGCGCGCGTACTCGTCGCGGTCGACGCCGCTCTCCAGATCGAAGTAGTCGTTGATCATGTTGCTCGCAGCGTGCGCCGCGACGAGTCCGAGCAACGCGAGGATCGCGTAGAACCAGTGGGGATCTTCGGAGCGCGCCGCCAGCAGCACGCCGATCGCGCCGGAGAACAATGTCACCGGGATCACGCTCGCGCGCGTGATCAGCAGCCAGCGGGAAACGGCGTCCATCGCCCGCTCGGACGACAGGTTCTGCGTGCGGAAGATCTCGCCCCAGTTGTGGAGGGAGCCTGCCATCGCCCACGCCTCCCGCGCGGCCGAGATCCCGCGGCCGCGCCGGGCAGGCTAGCGGACACACTGCGCGCGCGAGAGGGAGCGCGCGGGAAGAAGTGCGCCGCTGCAACCCCAAGGGGATATGGGGGAAGGGAGCGCCCCATCGCGCGGGAGGCTCGAATCGGGCACGGGCGCGGCCGACGCCCTAATCTATCGAACCCTCTCGTTCGAGAGACGCCCGCCTCGAACGCCTGACGCCGACCGAGGAATCGCGTTGTCCCATCCGATCGTCGCCGAGGAACTCGAGCTCCTCGAGCGTGTCCGAACGCGCCTCGAGCAGCAGCCGGAAGCGGCGGCGCCGAGCGAGCTGCCCATCCTGCGCGACCTCGAGCGACTGCGCGAGCAGCTCGTCTCGGGCCGCGAGAGCAAGGACGCGATGACGCTCATGGAGCAATGGAACCGGCAGAACGCGCTGTTGCGGCAGCTGCGCTGCTCCCGCGAGACGCCCGTCATCGATCCCCACTCCCCCTACTTCGCGCATCTGCGCCTGCGCGAGAACGGCGAGGAACGCGACCTGTGTCTCGGCCGCGCCACGTACATCCGAGGCGACGTGCGCATCGTCGATTGGCGCAACGCGCCGATCTCCCGAATCTTCTATCGCTACCAGCAGGGCGAGGACTACGAAGAGGAGCTCGGCGGACGCCTGCGCAGCGGCGAAGTGAGGGCGCGGCGCGCCGTTCGCATCCGCGATGGCGTGCTCGATCGGATCGAAGCCCCCGAAGGCGTCTTCACACCACACCGCGACGAGAGCAGCGAATGGCAGCGCGTCGATGCGGCGCCGCCCCGGCTGGCTGGAGGGGAAGCGCAGGCGCTCCGGGTCTACGGAGTGGATCAGGGCATCGAGCGTCGGCTCGGAACCGGCCTGCAAAGCGACCGCCGCCGCATCGACAAACACCTGCCGGAGATCACGGGACTGATCGACCCGGCGCAGTTCGAACTCATCTCGCGCCCGTCTGCGGGATTCCTCGTCATTCGCGGCAGCGCCGGTTCTGGAAAGACGACGGTGGCGCTGCACCGCATCGCCTATCTCGCCTACGACGACGCGGCTGTCGATTCGGCTCGCACGCTGTTCGTGGTCTTCTCCATCGCCCTGCGCAACTATGTGAGCTACGTGCTCCCGGCCCTCGGCGTCACGCGCGCGCGCGTCGTTACCTTTCGCGACTGGGCATTGGAGCAGCGCCGCCGTCACTTTCCGCAACTGCCCTCGGCGCCCCGGCCGGACACGCCGGCCGCCGTGCAGCGCCTGAAGCTCCATCCGGGCGTGGCGGCCGCGCTCGCGCTGCACGTGCAGCAGACCCCGGGGCCGCGCACGCCGGAACAGGCGCTCGACGATTGGGCGAGCGCGCTCACGCGCCCGGATCTCGTGCTCGAGTGCTGCCGGAGATCGGAGGATCGCGACATCCGGAAGAGCGACGTGGATCAGCTCGCGGAGTGGAGCCGGCTGCGCAACGAGAAACTCTTCGCGTGGATCGAAGGCGATACCGAGAGCGACGGCGCGCTCGATCCGGAAGACGACGCGCTGCTGCTGCGCGCCTGGCAGCTGCGTGTGGGGCCACTGCGGGCCCGCGAGGACAAGCCCCTCCGCTTCCGTCACGTGGCCATCGACGAGGTGCAGGACTTTGCGCCCATCGAAGTCCAGATCCTGCTCGAATGTCTCGATCGACACCGCAGCATCACGCTGGCGGGCGATACCCAGCAGCACCTGATGGAGAACAGCGGCTTCACCTCCTGGAGCGCGTTCCTCTCCCATCTCGGCGTACCGGGCAAGGCCGTCGAGACGCTCCGCGTGAGCTACCGATCCACGCGAGAGATCGTGGCGTTCTCCCTGTCGCTGCTCGGCGATCTGCAAGAAGACGACGAGGCACCGCAGGCGACGCGCACGGGCCCGCCCGTCGAGCTGTTTCGCTTCACCGATCGCGGTGCCTGCATCGCATTCCTCGCCGATGCGCTGCGCCAGCTCAGCAGAGAGGAGCCCCTGGCATCGATCGCGGTGCTGACCCCCTCGAGCGCGTCGAGCGCCGCGCACTACGAAGGGCTCGCGCGCGGCGATCTGCCCGCGCTGCGGCGCGTGGAGATGCAGGACTTCACCTTCGCGCCGGGCATCGAAGTGACCGAAATCGAGCAGGCCAAGGGCCTGGAGTTCGACTACGTGATCCTGGTGGATGTCAACACCGTGCACTTCCCCGACACGCCCGCAGCGCGGCGCTTGCTGCACGTGGGAGCGACGCGCGCCGTGCATCAGCTCTGGCTGACGAGCGTGGGAACGCCCTCCGCGCTGGCGCACGACCTCGAGCGCTGACACGCGGCGCGCGTGTCGTGGCACGCCGAGGCGCTCTCGCCCACTCCCTCCACCCACCTCAGCCGTCGGCGAGAAGCATGCGCACCGAGGTGACGGCGAGGAAGAGGGCGAAGGCGCGCCGCAGACCGACCCGCGGCACGGCGTGCGCCAGTCCCGCACCCCACGGTGCCGCCAGCATCGTGACTGGCGCGATCAGGGCCAGGCCCAGCAGGTTCACGTAGCCGAGGGAGAGCGGCGGGCGCTCCGGCACGCCGACCCCCGCCAGGACGAAGCCAAGCGTGCCGGGCAGTGAGATCAGCAGGCCGAGACCTGCTGCGGTTCCCACGGCGCGCCGGATGGGTACGCCCAGGAGCGTGAGCGTCGGAACCGCCAGCGTCCCCCCGCCCAGTCCGAGGAGCACGGAGCAGCAGCCGATCGCCGCGCCCAGCGCGGAGCGCAGCAGTCCCGCCTGGGGCAGCTCCGCCACGCGCCACTCCGCATTTCCGAGTGCCATGTGCAGCGCGACGCCGAGCGCGACGCCGCCGAAGATCAGCGCCAGAACCCGACCCCCGAGCACGCTCGCCAGCGCGACGCCGACCAGCACGCCGAACAACACGGGAGCGATCCAGGAGCGCAGCAGCGCCTCGTCCACCGCTCCACGTGCGCGGTGTGCGCGCATCGAACGCCACGCCGTGAAGACGATCGTGGAGAGCGATGTCCCCACCGCGAGATGCATGCGCACGTTGGGATCGACTCCGAAATGCTCGAAGACGTGATACAGGACCGGCACCAGGACGATGCCACCGCCCACACCGATGAGCCCCGCAACGAATCCGGCGACGAGGCCGGCGCCGAGCAGCAGCGCGACGAACGGCAGCAGCGCGACGATGGAATGCGGGTCCTGCAGTGGAGCCTCCCGTGCGGCGCGACGGCGCCGCCGCGACCATCCCAGCGATCGCTCCGGGGCGAGCATGACGCCGCCGCCGGCCGCCGCAAGGCCCGTCGCGCGCTCAGTCGTCCGCGGGCTCGAGCTCCAGGGCGCAGGAGTTCATGCAGTAGCGCTGACCGGTCGGCGCGGGTCCGTCGCTGAAGACGTGACCCAGATGGGCATCGCAGCGCGCGCACAAGACCTCGATGCGCTGCATGCCGTGACTCGCGTCGTTCTCCGTGCGAATGCTCTCCGGGGCCACCGGCTGGGTGAAGCTCGGCCAGCCCGTGCCCGAGTCGTACTTGGCGGCAGAGCTGAACAGCTCGTTGCCGCAGCACGCGCAGCGATACGTCCCCGTCTCCTTGGCGTTCCAGAAGGCGCCCGAGAAGGCCGGCTCGGTGCCTTTCCTCCGGCACACTTCGAACTGCGCGGGCGTGAGCTGCTCGCGCCACTCGGCTTCGCTCTTGACGATCCGTCTGCCCATGCGCACCTCCCCTCGCGGATGCTCAGTGTACCCACGGCGCGCCAAGCCGGCCTGGTCCAGGACGGATCCCATGCCGACGATCTGCCACTCCCGCGAGCGCGAGGCACGCGCCGGCGCGCCGACTTTGCCAAGCGGGAGCGCGCGATAGGCGCACAAGCTGCCCGAATACCGCGCAGGACTGAGCGCATCGAACGCAGCGCCCGATTCAAGTCGCTGTCGGCGCGGGTCGATTCGCGCCAGGCGCGCTGACGACGCGGTCGCATCGCGCACACGCCGCGATTCGAGGAGTGCCCCGATGCAGCACGCAAGACCTCTCGTCGTCCTGTCCCTCGCCGTTCTCTGCTTCGCGTCGGGCGCGGCCGCCGCCCCGGCGCCGCATGATCCGAAAGGGCAGATGGACGAGATCTTCTTCCTCTCGGGCCTCGAGGAGCAGCTCCGGATCCTGAGCGACGGGCTCGGCGCCGGCCTGGCGCCACACATCCAGCAGCTTCCCGCGCCGCAGGCCCAAGCGCTCGAGCGCGCCATCCTGCGCGAATTCAGCAGGGATGCGCTCCAGCGCGCGGTCGAGGCACGCCTCGAGCGCGCCTACGATGCCCGGAACGCCAGCGCGGTGCTGATCTGGCTGCGCTCACCGCTCGGACGCCGCATCTCGAAGCTCGAGATCGCTGCCTCGAGCGCCGACGCCGCGCGAGAGATGCAGTCGTACGCCCAGCTCATCCAGACCGAGAGCGGTGCGCCGCCCGCCGCACGCGTCGCGCTGATCGCGTCGCTCGAAGAGGCGACGGGCATGTCCGACTTCACCGTGGATCTCTCCCTGACCTCGGCCCTGGCGACAGCGCTTGGCGTCAACGGCGCGCTGCCCGTCGAGCATCGGGCCGACGAGGACGAGATCCGCGCCGGCATCGAGGCACAGCGCCCGATGCTCCGCGCCCAGATCCAGCAGGTGACGCAGATCGCGATGCTGTATTCCTATCGCAGTCTCAGCGACCCGGAGCTGCGAGACTACGTGGCGTTCGCGAGCGGCGGGCCGGGGCAGTGGTATCACGGCGTCGTGAAGAGCGCGCTGCTCGACGCCATCGTCAGGGCCTCGCTGCGCGTGGGAGAATCGGTCGCCACGGACCTGCGCGAGATGCCGAGTCCGCTACCCGCCAGCCCCGCGCAGTGAACCACCGCCCGCTTCAAGCTGCGGCGGCTGCGCGCCGACAGAGACGGCGAATGCGATTCTCCCGGATCGTGCTGTCGAACGCCGTGGCCGGAAGGCCGGAGTCGGGATCCACAGGGGCATGGAGACACAGCCTCCGCGCAACACGACACGCTCTCCCGATCGGCTGATCGCCGCGCTGGACCGGAATGACTTCGACCTGATCGGCGAGATCGATGCGCGCGGACGCCTCTGCTACGCGAGCAAGAGCCTCGACGCGATCGTCCGACGCAGCGCACGAGGCCTGCCGGATGCGCCGCCCTGGACGTGGATCCACCCGGACGATCGCGCGGCGATGATCGCGGCCTGCGAGACGGCATTCCGCAGCGGGGAGAGCGCGCGCGTGAGCGCGAGAGCCCCGGCGCAGAGGCACCGCGAGCGCTGGATCGAGTACACGATCAGCCCCTTCGAGAGCGAAGGCAGCGCGACCCACGCCGTGGTGCTGGGCCGGGATGTCTCGCAGGCGAAGCGCCTCGAGAATCGACTGCGCGCGAGCTGCGAGCGCTTCCAGCGGATCAGCGAGAATGCCTACGACATGATCGCGGAGTACGACCTGTCCGGAAGGCTGCTGTATCTGAACGACCGGAGCCACGACGTGATCGGCTGCCGCCTGGAAAAGGCGCATGGCTTCGACCCGAATGCGCTGGTCCATCCGGAAGACCGCGCGCGGGCCCGCGATGCCTTCCGGCGCGCGAGCAGCAGCGCCCAGGACAAGAGCAGGGTCACCTACCGCGTCGGTCGTCGAGACGGCAGCTGGTGTTGGATCGAAGCGGTTCTCTTCAGCGTGATCCACGCCGATGGAGGCCGGCGCATCGTCGCGATTGCGCGCGACGTCTCCGAGCGCGTCGATGCCGAACAGAGGCTGCGCGAGAGCGAGGAGCGCTACCGCCAGCTCGTCGAGGGATCTCCCCTGGGCCTCCTGGTGATCCAGGGACACCGCATCGTCTTCAGCAACGAGATCGGCGCGGAGCTCTGCGGATCGACCTCGGCAGAGTCGCTGATCGGCACGGAGTTCTTCGATCTCGTCGCGGCCCCGGATGCGGAGGCGCTGGATGCACAGATGGCGCGGACGCGCGTGCTCGAGAGCGAGGCGGGCAGCCTGGAGATGCACCTGTGCGGACTCGACGGCCGCATCCGAGACGTAACCGTGACGGGTCGCGCGATCTCGTTCCGCGGAGCGCCGGCCTACCAGATGGTCGTGCGCGACATCACCGAGCTGCGGCGCGCCGGGCGCGAGCAGAAGCGGCTCGAGCTGCAGCTGCAGGAAGCGCGCAAGCTCGAGAGCCTCGGCGTGCTGGCGGGGGGCATCGCCCACGACTTCAACAATCTCCTGGCGGTGATCCTGAGCAACGCGCGCTTCGCGAAGAGCACGCTGCAGGATCGTTCGGAGCTCGACGAAGCGCTCAGCGACACGATCGAAGCGGCCGAGAGCGCGGCGCGGCTGACGCGCCAGCTGTTGGCGTATGCGCGGAGGCGCACGCCGGACGTGCGCCCGGTGGATCTCTCGGCCCTGGTCCGCTCGAACGGCGCCGTGCTCCGCTTCGCGGTTCCGAAGCGCGTGAAGCTCGACCTCGACCTGGCTGACGATCTTCCGCTCGTCGAAGCGGACGTCGTGCAGCTCGAGCAAGTCGTCATGAATCTCGTGATCAACGCCGCGGAGGCGATCGGCAGCGGACGCGGCGCGATTCGCGTGGCGACGGGACGCAGCGAGATCGCCGCCGAGGTCGAGCCGGACTGGATCGGCGCCGAGAGCGTGCGGCCCGGCGCCTGTGTCTTTCTCGAGGTCCGGGACAGCGGCATCGGCATGGACCCTGCCACCCGCAGCCGCATCTTCGAGCCCTTCTACACCAGCAAGTCCCAGGGCCACGGCCTGGGGCTCTCGGCCGTGCTGGGCCTGGTGCAGGGTCACCGCGGCGCCATCTCCATCGACACCGCCCCCGGGCGCGGCACCGCGCTGCGCATTCACCTGCCGGTCACGCTGGACGGGCCGCCGCGCGACACGGCCGGCGCCGGCAACGCGCAGTGGGACGCCACCGTGCTCGTGGTGACCGACG
>Ga0224496_10000145_pt1 | contig 52610 bp, 44 predicted proteins | sample SF_Jul11_sed_USG_2_FD_168127 | JGI IMG/M metagenome (GOLD analysis project Ga0224496, IMG submission 168127) | Sediment microbial communities from San Francisco Bay, California, United States - SF_Jul11_sed_USGS_8_1 | ecosystem: Environmental > Aquatic > Marine > Sediment | place: USA...
CGCGCTCGGCTGGCTCGCGAGCGTCCTGTATCCGGTGATCCGTTATCTCAAGCCCCTGCCCCTCCAGGGTCCGACCGGCCCGGTGCGCTTGAGCCAGGCCGAGGTGCTCAAGATCGAGCACGACAAGTTCGCCATCGTGCCGATCGGGCGCACGCGGGTGCTGGTCTTCGAAGATCCGGAGGGTGAGCTGCGCGCACTCGACGCCAAGTGCACGCACGAAGGCTGCACGGTGCGCTATGTGCCGGGGGAATCACTCATCTGGTGCCCCTGCCACAACGGCCGCTTCGATCTCACGGGGCGCGTGCTCGCCGGTCCGCCGCCCCGGCCGCTGGCGCGCCACACGGCGATTCGAGACGACGCAGGCAGCATCACCGTGTCCGTGGCGATCGCATGAGTTCAGGACGCGCAACGCGCAGCCTCTTCGACTGGCTCGACGCGCGCTACAGCATCTCGCCCCTGATCCAATTCGTGCGCGAGAAGGAGGTGCCCCTCGGAGAGCACTCGATGGCCTGGTACTTCCTGGGCGGCGCCACCCTCTTCTTCTTCACCATCCAGATCGTCTCGGGCGTGCTCCTGCTCATGTACTACCAGCCCGGCGAGGCGACCTCCTACGAGAGCATTCGATACATCACCACCCAGGTGCCCTTCGGCTGGCTCGTGCGCTCGGCGCACTGCTGGAGCGCGCATCTGATGATCGCGTCCCTGGTCGTGCACATGTTCAGCACCATGATGCTGAAGGCGTACCGGCCGCCGCGCGAACTCACCTGGGTCACCGGGTTCGTGCTCTTCTCGCTGGCGCTCGGCTTCGGCTTCTCCGGCTACCTGCTGCCGTGGAACGAGCTGGCCTTCTTCGCCACGGCCGTCGGCACCGACTCCGTCAAATCGGTTCCGCTGCTGGGAAACTGGCTGCTCCAGGTGCTGCGCGGCGGACCCGACGTCACGATCAACACGCTCTATCGCTTCTTCGCGCTGCACGTCTGCATCCTTCCGATTCTCACCGTCGGCCTGATCTCGGTGCATCTGATCTTCATTCAGCGCCAGGGCATGGCCCCGCCGCGCGGCGAGCGGAAGGCGCCGCGCGGCATGAAGTTCTTCCCGAGCTTCGTGCTGCGCGACGCCCTGCTGTGGCTGGTGTGCGTCACCGCGCTCGGCGCCCTGGCACTGCTGCTGCCCTACGGGCCGGGCATTCCGGGCGTGGAGTGGGAGCTCGGGCACAAGGCGGACCCGCTGGCCCCCGCCTTCCCCGGCATCAAGCCGGAGTGGTATTTCCTCTGGATCTATCAGCTCTTGAAGGAGTTCCCGCCGCACCTGTTCGGATTGGAAGGGCCGCAGCTGTGTCTCTTGCTGGTAACCGCGCTGATGACCGCCTGGGCGCTCGTGCCGTGGCTCGACCGCAAGGCCCGCCGCGACGAGCCCTCCCCCGCCTTCAGCGACTTCGGCGTCGCCGCCATCTTCTTCCTGGTGTTCCTGACGCTCAAGGCCTGGGACATCGGAGGCGGCGGCGGCGATGCGCAGGGCGCGCAGCTCCCGGATCCGCGGGCCGTGGCGTGGACCTGCGCCTGGATCCTCCTCCCGCTGGCCGCGGCCGTGACCCTGCTGCGCGTCGCGGTCTTCCGCCACCGCTGGTTCGTGTTCAGCGCCGCGGCGCTGCTGCACGCCGTCCTGCACGGATTCGCCGGGCTCTCGTATCTCGGGGCGGGCGCAATCGCCGCGGTCCTCGCCGGGCTCGCGATCGGCGTGGCGGTGATGCGCGAGCGCCGGGCCGCGCCCACGATGGGAGGTGGCCCTTGAGGCGTCGGACGCTCCTCCGGACCCTGCTCGCGGCGCTCGCGGGAATCGGCGCGGCGGCTCCGCCCGAGCCCGCGCCGCAGCCTTTCGTGCCCTCCGCGGCCCTGCGCGAATTCCTCGAGGCGCGCGCCCCGAGCGGCGAGCCAATCATCGCCGCGGACCAGCTCGCCTACTTCGAGGGGCTGCCGGCGCGGGAGAAGCAGCGCTTCGATGCCGCCGTCGGCCTCGAGCTGATCGGCGCGCCGACGCAGCTGCAGGAGATCCTCTCGCTCGGGCTCCGGGCCGGCCCCCTCGACCTGCTCCTCCACGACAACTGCCTGCTGTGTCACACCAATCCAGAGGAACAGGACGCGGAGACCCTGTTCTCGATCGACCCCGAAGCCCGGGGCTCGCCGAGCCACCTCCAGCTCGGGGAATTCGTGAGCGATGTCCACTTCCGGAAGGGGTTGTCCTGTGCCGGCTGTCACGGCGGAAGCCCCGACGTGGAGGGCATGGTGGACGAGATCTACGAGCGCTGGCCCGAATCTCCCGCGCGTCACACGGACCGGACCTGGATCCCCGCGTTCTGCGCCCGCTGTCACGCGAATCCGCTGGTGATGCGCCGCTTCAATCCGGGACTTCCCACGGATCAGTACGCGAAGTACCGCGAGAGCCGTCACGGCCAGCGCCTGCTCGACCACGGCGACTCGAAGGCGGCCCAATGCGTGAGCTGCCATGGCGTGCACGGCATCCGCGATGCGAAGAGTCCGCGCTCGAAAGTGCATCCCCGGCAGGTGCCCGGGACGTGCGGCGCCTGCCACGCCGACGCCGCACACATGGCGGGCTATCGAACCCGGGACGGCAAGCCCCTTCCCACCAATCAGCTCGCCGACTACGAGCAGAGCGTGCACGGGCGCGCCCTGCTCGAGCGCGGGGACCTCGGCGCACCGGCGTGCAACGACTGCCACGGGAACCACGCGGCCCTGCCGCCCGAGATCGCGAGCATCGCCGAGGTGTGTCGCACCTGCCACGCCGCCAACGGCGAGCTCTTCGACGGAAGCGAGCACAAGCGGGCCTTCGAGCGCAACGGCTGGCCCGAGTGCGCGCAGTGTCACGGCAACCACGCGATCGCGAAGACGGCGGATTCGATGCTGAACGAGGCAGAGAATTCCCTCTGCTACGCCTGCCACCGCCAGCACGCGGCGGACAACCCGCGCTGCATCGAGACGGCGCGCTACTTCTACGACTCGATCACCACGCTCGCGACCGAAACCGCATCCTTCGAGTCGGAGGTGCACGCGCTGGCCGAGCGCGGGCTCGACGACGAGCCGCTGTCGATCGCTGTGGAAGAGCTGCACGAAACCCTGCAGCAGTCGCGCTCGCGGATCCATGCGTTCAATCGCAGCGAGTTCGACGCGGTGGCGGATCGCGGTCGGGCCGTGGTCGAGAAGTCCCGAACGCTGATCGCCAACTCGGATGCAGAGTATCGCTTCCGGCGCAACGGGCTGCTGATCGCCATCGCGCTCACAGGGCTGCTGGCGCTGCTGCTGTACGCGAAGATCCGACAGATCGAGTCCAACGAACCGCCGCGAAGCTGAGCCTCCAACGGCACCGCGCCTGCGGCGGATTCCTAGTGGATGCTGCGCGCCGCCTCGACGGCGGCGAGCACGCGCTCGGGCAGCGGGGCCACGCGCTGCGTCAGCAGGCTCACGACGACCATCAGGGCGCTCGAAGCGAGCACGCCCACCAGCATCGGATGCAGTGCCGTCGCCACGTCGACGCCGGCCACCTGCCAGACGAACGCGGTGAGCGCCCCGCCCAGCATCGACGCGATGGCTCCCGGCGTGTTCGCCCGCTTCCACCAGACGGCGCAGACATAGCAGGGAAGGAAGGCGCTGCCGAGCACGGAGGTCGTGAAGATCACCACGGAGAACACACCCGGCGGCCGGAACAGCGCCACCAGATAGCCGACGACGGCGATCGCGATCACGAGCAGCCGCGACACCCAGACCATCTGCCGGTCGGTCGCGTTGGGTTCGAGGAAGCGCTGGTACAGATCCCGCGAGGCGATGGTGCCGGTCTGCAGCAGGATCGAGTCGGCGGTCGACATGATCGCCGCCATGATCGCCGCGACCACGAGACCGGTGATCGCGGGCGGCAGCAGGGTGTCGGCCACGCGCAGGATCGACAGCTCGGCATCGTCGAGGTCCGGCAGGATGACGATGGCGAAGATTCCGACGAGATAGGGTGCGCTCACGAAGCAGAGATTCCACAGCGTCGAGTAGACGGCTGCGGTGCGCGCGGTCGCGGGGTGGGTCATAGCCATCTGACGCGTCACCACGTGCGGCCAGCCCATGTAGCCGATCGAGAAGATGAGCACCGCGCCGCTGATCTCGCCCCAGTGGTCCTGCTTGACCAGACCCTTGCCCCAGACGGACAAGTAGGTCGGATCGATGCGCTGGATCGCTTCGTTCGCGGCGCTGAAGCCTCCCAGGTGCACCAGGCAGGCACCGAAGATCCAGAGAATGCCGACGAGCATCACCAGGCTCTGGAAGAGATCGGTGTAGGCTACGGCAAAGTAGCCGCCGAGGAAGGTGTAGAGCATGATGATGCCGACGGCGATCAACAGCGCCAGCCAGTAGGGCATGCCGGTCACGAGCGCCATGCCCTTGCCCCCCGCGATGAATTGGGCGAGTACGTAGAAGAACAGGAAGAAGATGGTCAGCGTGCCGGCGACGAGCCGGGTGGCCGGCGATGGATAGCGGTGCTCGAGATACTCGATCGAGCTGAGCGAGCCGAGGATCTTGGAGAGCCTGCGCATGCGGCGGCCGATCACGGAGAGATTCACCACGCCGCCGCCGATGTCGCCAGCCGCGTACCACAGCGCCCAGTAGCCCATCCGGTAGCCCTCGGATCCCGCGCCGAGGAACATGAAGCCGCTCATCGCCGTCGCCTGGAGCGTCAGCGCCGTCACCAGCGGACCGACCTTGCGGCCGCCGAGCAGGAAGCCCTCGAGGCTGTTCGACGCACCCTTGCGGGCGGCCCACACACCGATCGCAACGACCACCACGTAGTAGAGCACGAGGAAGACGAGGACCGTGGGCTCCATTCAGTCGGCGTCCGTCTCGTCGCGCGGCCAGCTGCGGGAGCGATAGAAGAAGACGGCGGTGTAGATCACCCAGGCCAGCGGAAAGCCGAAGACCAGGAGTGTCGTCGTCAGGGGCAGGCCGAACATGGCGAATCTCCCTCGGGATGGACCTCTCATAGCGCAGGGTCGCGGCGCGGCGCACGCTGCCCCTGGGCACCGAGCGGCCCGGCGAGCGGGCGAGCGCATCACCCGCACCCTGCCTGCTACGTTGATCCCCGCAACGCGCGCCCAGCGAGGACGAGACATGCGGCTCAAGGACCGGATCGCGATCGTCACGGGCGGCGCGTCGGGTATCGGCCTGGCGACCACGCAGCGGCTGCTCGAGGAAGGAGCAAGCGTCGTCCTGTGCGACATCGCCGCTCGCGAAGGCGAACGCGCGGTGGCGAGTCTGGCCGCGCAGGGGCTCACGCGCGTCGCGTTCGTTGCCGCCGACGTCTCGCGCAGCGAGGACGTGCGGCGCGTGATCGACGCGGCCATCAGCAGCCACGGCCGCGTCGATATCCTCTTCAACAACGCCGGCTATTTCGAGACCGGCGCGGTGCACGAGGTGCCGGAAGACGAATGGGAGCGCACCATGGCGGTGAACCTGCGCTCTGTCTTCCTGTGCAGCAAGTACGTGGTGCCGGGCATGCTGGAGCGCGGGTCGGGATCGATCATCCACAATGCTTCGATCGCCGCCGTCGTGGGCGACCGCAGCTCGGCGGCCTACTGCGCCAGCAAGGGCGGCATCGGCATGCTCACCAAGGCCATGGCCCTCGACTACAGCCCGCGCGGCATCCGCGTCAACGCGATCTGCTGCGGGGAGATCGAGACGCCCCTGTTCGTGCGCGAAGCGGCGCAGCACGGCATCCCGACCGCGGAGTTCCGCAAGATGTTGGCCGACCAGCACCCGATCGGCCGCATCGGCCGCGTGGAAGAGGTCGCTGCGGTCGTCGCATTCCTCGCCAGCGACGACGCGAGCTTCATCACCGGCGCGCTGATTCCGGTGGACGGCGGCTATTCGGCGGGCTGAGCGCGCAACAAGGATCGACGAAGACCCGACCCCCCGAAGTCAGGCTCATCCCAGCGCAATCGCCACGCGCCAGATCAGAAGCGCCACTGCAAGCCGCCCTGGGGCGCGAGATAGTAGAGCAACGCGAGATTCTGCTTGGCGGTGGGGTCCTTGAGGTCGAAGCTCGTGAGAAGCCCCGAGAGCTCGAGGTAGAACAGCAGATTCTTCGTGATGTAGATGTCCCCGCCCACACCCAGGCGCCCGGCCACCGCCACTTTCGAAGCGTCCACGAGACCGAAGCGATCCTCGATCTTGACCAGCGAGCCGCCGAGTCCGAGCATCAGATAGGGGTGGATTCTCCAGACGGGGAGCAGGAACTTCGCGTTCAGGGTGACCGTGTGGCCATCGACCCCGACGAGCTCGGTCCCCTTCAACACGACGGGCAAGGAGGGATCGATGGCGCCCAGGTCGATCTGCCGCGCGGTCTCGAGCGCGAAGCCCGGCGCATATTCGTAGGCGAGCTCTGCGGCGAACCAGCTGGTCAGGCGATAGCCGCCGCGCGCCATGAACCCGACCGTGTTCCCCACGGTCAGCAATCCCAGGCTCTCCTGCTCGACCTCGTCCTGGAGCAGGTAGTACTGCCCCTGCGCGCCGAGCCCCGCGTACCAGCCGGAGCGGTCGAAGCTCTCGTCGTCGCCGGCGAGTGCGGGCAGTGCGCTGAAGAGTGCCGCGACGATCGCGAACGCGCGAGCAAACATCGAAATTCCTCCTTCGGGATCGTGTCCAGCGCGGCCGAGGCCATGCCCTCGAGCAAGCGAGCCGCTCGAGTGTCGGAACATAAGATTGGCCCTTTCGAAACGCAAGATCGAAACGGGGGTCGCGGATCTTCGCCACGACACGCGCGGTGCGCGTCAGCGATCGGCGAGCGCCACCCGCGCGGCGTTGCGCCCGGCCGCGCCCATCACGCCGCCGCCGGGGTGCGCCCCCGATCCGCACAGATACAGCCCGTCGATCGGCGTGCGATAGCGCGCCCAGCCGAGCAGCGGCCGCGCCGCGAAGAGCTGGTCGAGCGCCATCTCGCCGTGGCAGATGTTCCCGCCCGTGAGACCGTAGACCTCCTCGAAGTCGAGCGGCGTGAGCACGTGACGCTGCACGACCGCGCGGCGCAGATTCGGCGCGTACTCCGCCAGGGTCGCCACCGCGAGGTCGCCGAGCTCCTCTCTGCGCGCACGCCAGTCGCCTGCGGCCAACGTGTAGGGAATGAACTTGATGGAGATCGACATCACGTGGTGGCCACGCGGGCACAGCGAGTCGTCCACGGTCGACGGGATCACGATGTCGAGATAGGGCCGCGTCGAGGGCCGGCCCGCCTTGCAGTCGTCGAAGGCGGCCTCGAGGTAGTCGGGGTGGTCGCCGCACACCTGGATCGCGCTGCGCAGATGGACGCCATCGCCGGGCAGGGCCGAGAAATCGGGAAGCTCGGAGAGGGCCAGGTTCACCTTTCCCGAGTTGCCGCGGCAGCGCAGGTTCTCGATGCCGCGCACGAACTCGGCGGGCAGCTGGCCGCGATCGACGAGCCCGAGGAAGGTGCGCTTGGGATCCGCGTTGGAGAGGACCGCGCGCGCCGGAATCTCCTCGCCGCCTTCGAGCACCACGCCCGCGGCGGCGCCGTCGCGCACGAGGATGCGCTCGACCGGCGCTGCGACGCGGATCTCGGCGCCGTGCGCGCGCGCCGCGCTGGCGAGTGCCTCCGCCAGCCCTCCCATGCCACCGCGCACGAAGCCCCAGAGCCCGGGCGTGTCGGTCACCCCGCCCATGAAGTAGTGCAGCATCAGGAAGGCCGTGCCCGGCGTGCGCGGGCTGCCCCAGACCCCGATCGTTCCCGACGCGGCGAAGCTCGCCTTGAGCTGCGGCGACTCGAACCACTCGTCGAGCAGCTCGACGCTGCTCATGGTGAGCACCTTGAGCAGCAGCGCCTGCTCGCCGCGCGACAGCGCGCGGAAGCGGCGCCCGAGCTTGAGCAGCTCGAGGAAGCCCTGGAAGCCGAGCGCGCCGGGATCCGGCGGTGGCGTCTCGAGGCTGGGACGCAGCACCTCCGCCAGCCGCGCCATGGTCGCGTAGAAGCGCGGGTAGGCTTCGACGTCCTTCCGGGAGTAGCGACCGATCTGCTCGGCGTCCTCCCGCGCGCTGAGCCCGAGCAGCAGGTGGCGGCCGTCGGCAAACGGCACGAAGGAAGTCGGACAGGGCGCCATCTCGAAGCCGTGCCGGGCGAGCTCGAGATCCCGGATGATCTCGGGGCGCAGCAGCGTGCACACATAGGACGTCGTGGTCACGCGATAGCCGGGGTGGATCTCTTCGGTGACGCAGGCGCCCCCGACGATCGGGCGGCGCTCCAGCACCAGCACCCGCCGCCCGGCCCGGGCGAGGTAGCCGGCGGCAACCAGTCCGTTGTGGCCTCCCCCGACGATCACCGCGTCGTATCGATTCGGTTCCCGAACCATCACAGCGAGCCTCCCGGGCGTCGCGGCAAAGCGCCGGGTCCATGCAGCGTGGAGATCCGATCGCCCCACCCTCTCCGGTGCGCAAGGTCGCCCGAAGCGGCGCGGCACGCCAGGCCGGGCACCGCGCGGATGACCCGAAGGCCGCCGGCGGGACCCCGCCGAGCCCGCGCCCGACGCGCGTCGCCGCAGCCACACCGCTGCGGATCTCTGCCAGACCGCCTACTTTTGCGGGCGATGACCGGCTTGGTTCTGCCCTGCGCGCGACGCGCCGCAGTCGGGGTCGCGAGCGCGCTCCTGGCCGGCCTCGCGTTGGCGTCGCACGCGCGCGCGGAGGACGCGCCCTTCTTCACGCTCGGACCGCAGCAGGCGGGCTTCTCCCTCGCCTACGGCCACGGCGTGGATTTTGCGGGGTCGGGTGTGATCGAGGGGGATCAGGTGCGCGTGCTCAGCGCGCTGCCCCACTGGCAGATCGACGTGACGCGACGACCCGAGGAGCCAGCCTGGTACGAGGGCAGCCTCGCGTTCCGCGTCGAGGGGGCGATCTCGTTGAATCTCGAGCCGAGGCGGGGCGTCGCCGCAGGCGCGAACCTGCTGCTGCGCTACCGCCTGCTCCACTGGAAATCCTTCAGCCCGTACCTCGAGGCCGGCGCCGGCTTGCTCGACCTCGCGTACGACCTGGTCGATCAGGACAACGGCCTGGCCTTCACCCCGCAAGGCGGCGTCGGTGTGTGCACGCGCATCGACCCGCGCACGTCCATCGACGCCGGCGTGCGTTTCCACCACGCCTCGAACGCCAACAGCCACCTGCCCAACGGCGGCATCGACACCCTGCAATTCTTGCTGGGGCTGGTCTTCCACTTCGACTGAGCGCTCCCGGTTTGCCAGATCTCCGGGTACCCTCGCGGGAACGGACCGCGCGGCAAGGGGCTTCGAGCCGCTCCGCGCGAGCACACAGGAGAAGTCGTGGGAAGATCCGCTTTCGACACAGAGAAGATCGCCTGGATCGGCGTTCCGTCGAGCGCTGGGGCTCGTCAGGCGGGTCAGGAGCAGGCGCCGCAGTGTCTGCGCCGTGCCGGCTTGCTGGAGCAGCTTCGCGCCGAGGGCCACGACGTCGTGGATCTGGGTGATCTCGCTCGAGTCTCCTTCTCTCCGGACACGCAGCATCCAAGACAGCAGAATCTCTCGCGCGTGCTCGAGGTCCTCGAGCAGGTACGTGGTGCGGTGGATCGCGCCATCGCAGAGCGGGCATGGCCGCTCGTGGTGGGAGGCGATTGCACGATCACGATCGGTGTCCTCGCCGCCCTCGCGAAGACCTTTCCGCGCTTGGGATTGCTCTATTTGGACGGCGATGTCGACTTGAACACGCCGGAGACGACGCACTCGGGCATCTTCGACGGCATGGTGCTCGCCCACATCCTGGGCGACGGTGCGGAGGGCCTGAGTCATTTCGGAGAGCGCTCTCCGCTTCTGGAGGAGCGCGCGGTGACGCTGTTCGGTTACAGCGCGCAAGCGGGCGGCATCGATCCCGTGGAGATCGAGCGCCTGCGAGACACCGAGATGGCGAAGTATCCCCTGGAAGAGATCCGGGGCGATGTGCGGGCTGCCGCCACGCGAGCCCTGCGTGCGTTGGAGAGCGAGGTCGAGCACATCCTCATGCACTTCGACGTCGATGTCGTCGACGTCGGCGATTTTCCTGCCGTGGACGTTCCCCACAAGCCGGGCCTGCGCCTGACGCAAGTGCAGGAGGCACTCGACGTGTTCCTGGCGAGCCGCAAGACCGTGGGCCTCGTGGTGACGGAATTCAACGCGAAGAGCGACGCCGACGGTACGCTCGCCCGGCAGCTGAACGACACGATCCGGCGTGCGATCCGCCAGAGACGCTCCTCCGCGTGAGGAAATAGGGCTTGACCCGACGCAGCGTCGGAACTCAAGGTCGTCGGTGAGCACGCCCGCCCTCGAGGAGGACGTGTTCCGCGCCCAGGTCCGCATCGCGCTGGAACTCGACCGCGCCACGGTGCCCTACGCGTTCGCCGCGCGCATCGCCAAGGTCGGCGCTTCGCTCGACGACGCCACCATGCAGCGCTACGGGGCGGACGCCGCGGGGGTGCGCGAGGCCCTCGGTGCACTACAGGCAGCGGCGGACGCTGCGCAGGGAGCCCCCTACTCCGATTGCGCGTTCGATCACGCGCGCGAGGCCGTGCGCATACTCGAGGACGAAGTCACGGCGCTCTCGGTGGCCGAGGGCACCGTCGGCCCGCACGAGCAGGTGCAGCAGGATCTCCTCGGCCTCGAGGGTGCGATCGGCTGGCTGGAGCAGCGGCAGGCCGTCCAGGCCCTCGCGCAGCTCTCCCGCGTTGGCGTCACCGGCGTGGCGGCGATCGAGAGCCGCGAGACCTTCGATCTGGAGCTGCTGTATCGGGATCCCGACTACGAGAACGTGTCATGGGCGTCCGAGGGGCAGTTCCCGGAGCTTCTCGATCTCTACGACGTCTGGCACACCATCGCCGCCAAGGGCCAGGGCGGCATGCAGGACTTCGGCGCCGAGATCACCGAGCTGTCGGCGCACGTGGCGACGGCGAGCGAGCAGTACCGCGCGCGCATCCTCCAGCTCGCCGGCACGCTGCGCGCCGCCGCGGCAGCGCTGGATGATACGTCGACCTGCACGCCGTAGCGCGCGGCTGTCGCGCTCGAGCGTCGCGCTTCTGCACGGGGACGCGGTCGACAACCAGGGCGTGAATCGCTGCGAACTCAGTTGATGGAGATGGAGCTCGCGTGGAGGATGGCAAAGAAGTGGCGAGAAGCCTCGCGGGTCGCCTCGAGAAACGGATTCGGCCAGGCACCCATGCCGACGACGACCGCGGTGCAGATTGCGATGGCGAGCTTGAGCCTCCGCGAAACGGCGACGGGCCTCCCCTCGCGCGCCGGATGGATGTACATGGCGCGAGCAATCTGCAGGTAGTAGAAGAGCGCTACGACGGCGAGCACCGCACCAACCACGACGAGCCAGCCGAGACCCGCGTGCCATGCCGCGATGAAGACATAGAGCTTGCTCCAGAAGCCGACCACGAAAGGAATGCCCGCGAGCGACAGCAAGAACAGCAACATCGAGAGCGCCAGGCCGGGAGAGCGCTGCGCGAGTCCGTCGAAGCTGTCGAGGCTGTCGTCGCCTCCGTCCGCTGCGAGGGATTGCACGATCAGGAATGCCCCCATATTGGTGGCCGTGTACCCCGCGGCATAGAAGAGCAGAACGCCGAGGCCTTCGGCGCTGGCGCTTGCGAAGGCCATCAGCATGTAGCCAATCTGGGCGACACCGGAACACGCCAGCAAGCGCTTGACGTTCCGCTGGGGCAGCGCGAGCAGGTTGCCGACCAGGATCGTCACGAGGGACAACGCGGCGACCACCGGCACCCAGTCGGCCCTCCAGCCTCCGAGCCCTTGCAGAAAGAGCAGCGAGAGCACCGCAAAGCCCGCCAGCTTCGGGGCCACCGACAACAGGCTCACGAAGGGCGTGCCGGACCCCTGATAGGTATCCGGAACCCACATATGGAACGGAACCGCGCCGATCTTGAAACCGAGACCGGACAGCACCAGCATCATGCCCAGCGTCGACAGCGGTGTCGGGTCGGCGGCCCCGAGCTCGGCGATGTTCGTGGTGTGCGCCATTCCGAACAGCAGTGAGATCCCGAACAAAGTGAGCGCCGTACTCGTGACGCCCACCAGGTAGAACTTGAGGGCGCCCTCGGGAGTCCGCTGTTGGCCCCTTTCGATGTCGTTCTTGTCGAAGGCGGCGAGGATCGCCAGCGGCAGGCTCATCAACTCGAAGCAGACGAGCAGCAGGATCAGGTCTTGGGCGCCCGCCAAGAGCGTCATGCCGAGCAGAGAGAAGAGCAACAGCAGGTAGTACTCGCCCTGACGTCTGGGGTAGCACCTGTTGACGTGGGCCGAAGAGCCGAGCGTGGCGATGATGCCCGCGCTCAGGAAGACGCGCTTGAAGAGCAGGGGCCAAACGCCGCCCACATAGGCCCCGCCAATCGCGCTGCCGCCCGTGTCGACTACGAACGACGCGGCGAGCACGATCGCGAGGATCCCCGCGCTGAGATCCGCATTCGCGCGGCCGAGGCGCGGAAGAATCATGTCCACCGCCAGCAGCAGCAAGATGCCGCCGGCGAGCAGCAAGTCCAGACTCAGCGGTGAGAGTTGATCCCAACTCATCGCAGCTCCATCAACTGGGTGAGTCCAGCCAGGTAGTCCGGAGTCACGCGGTTGATGAAATCCAAGATCAACGAAGGCGCGAAGCCAAACAGCACGATACAGCTGCCCAGGATCACGAGCGCGCCCCATTCCGCGCCCTTCGCGTCCCTGAGGTCGCGAAATTCCTGCGCCGGCCCCTCCCCCCAGAAAATGCGGCGCGCTGCGCGCAACACGTAGATGGCGGTGAGAAAGGCGCCGAGGATGCCCGGGATCGCCCACCAGGAGTGGAGGCTCTTCCAGGCCCCCATGAACACCAGGATCTCGGCCACGAATCCCGCGGTGCCGGGCAGACCCAGCGACGAAAGACAGGCGAGCGTGAAGAATGACGCGACCCCGGGCATGCGCGCCCCGAAGCCGCCCATGGCCGGCAGTTGGCGGGTGTGGGCGCAGCCGTAGACGAGACCGACGAGCGCAAAGAAGAGGCCGGTCATCAGGCCGTGCGCGAACATCTGATAGACGGCGCCGTTCCAGCCTTCCACCGTCAGGGTCGCTGCACCGAGCATCACGATGCCCATGTGACTCACGGACGAGTAGGCGACAACGTATTTCAGATCTCGCTGACTCATCGCCGAAAGGGCGCCATAGATGATGTTGATCACCGCAACGCTGCCAACCAGCGGCGCCCACGCGATAGCGCCCTCGGGCAGCATGATGAATCCGACGCGCATGATTCCGAAGGCGCCCAGCTTCATCAGCACGCCGGCGTGCAGCATCGATACCGCGGTGGGCGCCGATGCGTGTCCATCGGGAGACCAGGTATGGAACGGAAAGACACCCGCGAGCGCCCCAAAGCCGAGCCAAAGCAGCGGAAAGCACCACATCTGCAGGCTGCGGTCGTAATCGAACGAGCCAAGCACCTGCATGTCGAAGCTGCCCGCACCCGTCGCCAGGTACATCGCGAGCATCACCGCGATGATGAACGCCGAGCCCACCAGCAGCATCAACGTGAGCTTCATCGCGGCGTATTCGCGGCCGCCGATATCGAACAGCCCCCACACGAATCGGAAGGGGCCCGCTTCGGCCACGGCATGGCTGCTGCCCCAGATCCCGATCAGCAGGTACATGGGCAAGACGGCAATTTCGTAGAACAGGAAGAAGACGAAGAGATCCTGGGAGGCAAACACGCCGAAGACTCCTGTCACCAGAACCAGGAGCGTGATGAAGAAGCTCTTCGCGCGATCTTCGAGCGACCAGCTCGCGAGTACGCCGGCCACGATCACCAGCCCGGTCAAGAGGAGAAGCGACACCCCCCAGCCGTCGACGGCAAATCGAAACGCGATGCCAAAGGCGGGTACGATGTCATGGGTCTCGGCCATCTGAAGGCCGCCCTCTTCGATGTCATAGCGAAACGCAACCACGCCGCTGGCAATCAGCGAATAGCTGGAGCCCAGGAGCGCGGTCATCCGCACGCCGAGGCGGCTTCGGTCGGAAATGAACAGCAGGACGATGGCCGCGATGAAGGGCATTGCCACGATGCTGCTGAGCAACATGCCCGTCACCTCGCAAGCCCCCAGAAGGCGATGACGACGGCGCCCGCGACGACGGCGAACACGTAGTCACGAACATTGCCGGTCTCGGATCCGCGCAGCCGGCGCCCCGAGACGATGGTCGTCCACCCGATGCAGTTCATCACGCCGTCGACGACATAGCGATCGAAGAATCCCACGGCATCGGACAGGGCGAGCGCCCCGCGTCGATACGCGAACTCGAAGAACCGATCGACCAGGCCCGACTCCGCGAGCCTCCCGACCGGCGCAAGGAAGCGGAAGGCCTGCGGAGTCAAGCGACGCGCACCGTAGATCAACCACGAGAGCAACAAGCCCGCCACCGCACAAGCCGTGCCCAGCATTCCCGACATGCCTACGTGAAAGTGATACGACCCACCCGAAAGCAACGCGAACTGAGCGCCGAAATAGCCGATGCCAAGCGAACCGGCAGCCAGCAGCAAGAGCGGGCCTGCCATGCTGAAGCCGCTCTCGATGGCGCCCTCGGAGGCTTCCGAGAAGGGGCCGAAGAGCGCCAGGAAGATCACGCGCCCCATGTAGAATGCGGTCAAGAACGCCGCGAGAATCAACATCGCCCACGGAACGAGCAGGTCTGCCTCGTAGACGGATTCGAGGATGAGGTCCTTGCTGAAGAAACCGGCGAGTCCCGGAATTCCCGCCAGCGCGAGAGCACCGATGATGAACACCGCCGAGGTGAGCTTCATGCGGCGCGCCAGCCCTCCCATGGATGACAGCTCATTGCTGTGAACGGCATGAATCACGCTGCCCGCAGCCAGGAAGAGCAGCGCCTTGAAGAAGGCGTGGGTCGTCAGGTGGAAGTAGCCGGCGATCGCGGATCCGGCACCGAGTGCGCAGACCATGTAGCCGAGCTGTGAGCAGGTCGAATAGGCGAGCACGCGCTTGATGTCGGTTTGAACCGTCGCAAGCACTGCGGCGAAGAGCGCGGTGAACCCGCCGAGCCAGGCCATCACCATCTGGGTATTCGGGGCCTGCGCGAAGAGCGGATCGGCCCGCACCGCGAGATAGACTCCAGCAGCCACCATCGTGGCCGCATGCAGCAGTGCCGAAACCGGCGTGGGTCCCTCCATCGCGTTGGGGAGCCAGATATGCAGCGGAAACTGGGCCGACTTGCCGACGACGGCGAGAAACAACAGCAGTGTAATCGTCGTCGCCCATGCTTCCGACAGGGTCGCGGTCCACTCGAATCCGCCGCTGACCGCGAACAGACAGATCAAGCCGAGCAACAGGCCCATGTCGGCAAACTTGGTCACCCAGATCGCCTTGACCGAGGCCTTGGCGGCGCTGGGCTTCTGGAAATAGAAACCAATCAACAGGTAGCTCGTCAGCCCGACCAGCTCCCAACCCGCAAAGAGTTGGAGCAGGTTCGGTGCGATCACCAACAGCAGCATGCTGAAGATGAAGAATGAGTGGTAGCCGAAGTAACGGCCCCGGGCGGCGGGAGGCTCGTCGGCCATGTACCCGAGTGAGAAGATCTGAACGCACGCTGCGACGAGGGTGACGACCACTGACATCGACACCGAAACACCGTCGAGATGAATGCCGACCTGAGCGAGCGAAGCCGCGCCGCTCGGCAGCCAGCGCACGACTTCGCGAACGACCCGCTCGGGTTGGGACCATTGCTGTGCCAGAAGCACGAGCGATGCGCCGAGCGAGATCAGCGCTGCTGCGACCGACAACCAGGCGGCGGGCCTGCCCGCATGCCGCAGCGGCGCCAGCACCGCGATCGCGAACGCCGCAGCGAGAGGAACGAAAAGGGCAATCAACGCGCAGTCGATGGGTGTCATCGCGATCCCATCAGTGCCTGAGCTCGTTCGCGGAATCGACCGCGATCTCGCGACGCCAGCGGAAGAGAAGAATCACGATCGCCAGGCCCACGACGACTTCCGCCACGGTGAGGGCGATCGTGAAGACTGCGAAGACCTGACCGGTCACTCCGCCCGCAAGGCGCGAGAACGTGACCAGGTTGATCGTCACTGCATTGATCATCAGCTCCGCGGAAAGCAGCAATGCGATCGCGTTGCGCCGCGCGAGCAGCCCATAGATCCCCATGCAGAACAGAGCGCTCGTCAGCAACAGGAGGGCTTGCACGGTCACGACCGGTGCCCCTTGCCGTAGAGAGGCTCCGGTTCGTCACCGAAGTCGTGCCGCCTGCCCAGCACGATCGCGCCGATCATCGCCGCGAGCAGCAACAGGGAGAGAACCTCGAAGGCCACGACGTGATCGGTCAAGAAGGCGCGACCGATCTCGATCGCGGGAATCGGAGCAGACGGCGGCCAGGCGGGAAGCTTCGTGCGGACGATCGCAGACGCCATCGCGACGAAGAGCCCCGCCGAGGCGAGCGCGGCGGGCAGTCGCCGTGAGCTGTCGATATCGACACCAATCTCGTGGTGGCGGCGGGTCAACATCACGCCGAAGAGCATCAGCGTGATCACGCCGCCCGTGTAGAGCAGAAGCTGGATGCCGGCCAGAAACGGGGCACCCAGCAGCAGGAACATGAGCGCCGTGAGCACCAAGACGACGCCGAGCCAGAGCACGGCGTGCACCAGATCGCGGGACGCGACGACCCGCACTGCGCCCAGCAAGAGCAAGGCGCCGAGAACGAAGAAGGGCAGCGACCCGGTCATGAGACACCGTCCGCGATTGGATCGACGCCCTGGGGTGGAGCTTCTCGCCCCGGCTCGAGTGCGGGCAAGCCGCGCTTGGGGTCCTGCATCTCCATGAGCCGCGAGCCCGTGCCCCAGCTGTGCGCGAGCGATTCGTTTGCGTAGAGCCGTTCCATCGAGAGGAAGAGGCCCTCGCGGCTCAGCGCCGGCTTGGCCAGCTCGCGCAACATGATGAGTGCATCCGTGGGGCACACCTGAACGCAGAGTTCGCAAAAGATGCAAGCGTTCAGGTCGAGCGTGAGATCTTCCAGATAATTGCGCTTCTTGCCGGTAACGGGCGACTCGCGCTTCCCGGCCGGCTTCACCGTGATGATGCGCGAGGGGCAGATGCGTTCGCACGCCAGACACGCGATGCAGGCCTCATCACCACTCGCATCGTGGACCAACGCAAAGCTGGTCCGATAGCGTTCGGGGCGTACGCGGTCTTCCTTCGGATACTGGACCGTGGTCGGTGGGCGAAATACATTTCGCATCGTCACGGCCATTGCGCGCGCGGTGTCGATGAAGTAGCCCATCACGCGTCCATCGCGCGAACGTAGACGAATAGCGCCGAGAGCATCACGAGCACCAGACTGAGCGGAAGCAGGTACTTCCAGCACAGCGCCATCAGCTGGTCGGAGCGAAAGCGCACCAGCGACCAGCGAATCCAGAAGATCATGAAGAAGAGCACCAGCGTCTTGAGCACCATCCAGTGCAGGCCCGAAGCAAAGGGACCGTCCCAACCGCCGAAGAAAATAGCGGCCGCCACCGCGGATGCGATCAGCGTGTGCAGGTATTCCGCCATCTGCAGCAGTCCAAATCGCATGCCCGCGTATTCGGTGGTCACGCCTGCGACCAGCTCGCTCTCGGCTTCGGGGATGTCGAAGGGAATGCGGTTGGCTTCGGCGAGCGAACAGATAAAGAAGATGACGAAGGCGATCAGTCCCGGCCCCAGCGGCCAGAACACGAACCAATGGGTCTCCGCCTGAACGGAGATGATATCGCTGAGGCGCATGGACTGTGCGAGGACCACGGGAACCATCGCCGACAACACGAGCGGGATCTCGTACGCGATGCCCTGCGCGACGGCGCGCATCGCACCCAGCAGGGCATACTTGTTGTTGCTCGCCCAGCCTGCCACCCAGACCGGAAATACGACGAGCCCTCCGACCGCCAGCAGGAAGAGCACCCCGATGTCGAGGTCGGCGGCGAGCACGTCTTCATCGAAGGGGATCACGGCCGCAGCCGCGAGGGTGAAGATCACCGCGCAGGGAGGTGCCAGGCGAAAGAGCATCGGGTCCGCCTTTTGGGGGAGGATGTCTTCCTTCTGCATCATCTTCAAAGCGTCCGCGACGATCTGCAGGAGGCCGGCGGGGCCCACCAGCGTCGGGCCATAGCGGGTCTGCATGCGGGCGGCGAACTTGCGCTCGAACCAGATCGAAAACACCGCGACCGTCACCAATACGGTGGCGATCACCACACCCCACACCGCGCCGTGGACAAGCGGCGTCATCGATCCACCTCGCCCATGATCGGATCGAGCGTTCCGAGAATCGCGATGGCGTCGCTCACCGTGTGCCCTGGAAACACATAGGGAATGCAGGATACGGCGTGCAGGCTGGGAGATCGGATCTTGAGCCGGTAGGCGCTCGCGCCGCGGTTGCTCCCGCCGCCGATGAGATAGGTACCGAGTTCACCCCGAGGCGACTCGATGCAGGTGTAGCGCTGGCTGGATTCGATCTTGATGTGGGTGGGCGACTTGCCCGGCTTGATCCCGAGGATTGGGCCCTCGGGCACCGAATCGATGATCTCTCGAACGATCCGGATGCTCTCGCACATTTCCTGCAAGCGCACCAACGTTCGCGCAAGACAGTCACCGGCGCTCTCGGTAAAGACATTCACGTCGAGCTCTCCGTAGATGTGGTACGGAGCATCTCGCCGGAGGTCGTGATCCACACCGCTGGCCCGCGCCAGCGGGCCCGTAATCCCCAGAGAAACCGCGAGATCTCCGTCGAGCACACCCACTCCCTGGGTGCGGTCCCGGTAGATCCGATTCGAGCTGAAGATCTGGATGTACTCCTCGATGCGCTTTGCGATCACCTCGATCGTCGTCTTCGTGTCCCGGCAGAACTTGGGTGTGATGTCGTGCCGATTGCCGCCGACCGCGTGCGTGTTGTAGTGGAAGCGGCAACCGGTGACTTCCTCGAACAATCCGAGGATGGTCTCGCGCTCGCGGAAGCAGTACATGAAGAGCGAGGCACCCCCGCCGAGAGCGCCTCCCAGATCCATGCCGAAGGTGCCGAGCCACAGAAGATGCGAGGCGACTCGCTGCAACTCGGCGAAGATGGTGCGCAGGTAGAGCGCACGGCGCGGCACTTCGATTTCCAACATGGCCTCACAGGCCATCACGATGGCCTGCTCGTTCATCATCGGCGAGACATAGTCGTTCTTGTCGACGACCGGAATGATCTGCACGAAGGTGAGCTCTTCGCACAATTTCTCGACGCCGCGATGCAGATAGCCCGCGTAGGGGACGGCCTTTACGATGATCTCGCCATCCAGATAGAGCTTGACGCGAAAGACACCGTGTGTGGATGGATGCTGTGGACCGAGATTGAGCACCATGAGATCCGCGCTGGGATCATAGGTCTCAATGTCGAGATGCGGATCGACCTCGGTGACGCGACGCGGCACACTATCTCCAGGGCGGGCACGCCGTACCGATGGCGTAGTCCTTGCGGAGGGGATACCCCTCCCAGTCCTCGGGCATCATCAGTCGGCGCAGGTCCGGGTGGCCGTCGAAGCGAACACCCACCAGGTCGTACTGCTCGCGCTCCTGCCAATCGGCACCCGCGAACAGCGGGAAGAGCGTGGGGAGGGCTTGATCGAGCTCCACTCGCACCCGCCAGCTGGCCAGGTGCGCGGGCGCACCGATGCAGCGCACACCCGTCGCGACCTCGTAGTGTTCGGCGTCGACCTCCGCGTTCTCGTTCTTCGCGTCCGGCGCCGCGGGGTAGTGGCTGGCAACGACGAACGCATAGATGCGATAGCCAAACTCTTCCTTGAGCACGCGGGCGAGTTCGAAGTGATGTCTGGCGTCCACCAACGGGTAGTTGGCAGCGGGAATCTCATCGACGCCGAACCGTTCCTGCAGCAGCGCGACGAATCGCCGTTGGGCTTCGTCTCCCGTCACCGCGCACTCCCATCGTCCGTGTCGGCTTCCGGTCGAGGCTCCGGCTCGGGCCGCGGCCTGCGAATCCGGGCCAGGTTCAAGGTGTCGCCGAGACCCAGGCCCGCGGCGCTATCGGTCTGCTCCTCGGCGGTGAGGGGATCGCGTTCGGCATCCTGGAGCCGACCGATCGCCGGGCGATTCAGGTTCGGCGGGGATTCGGGCCGAAGCTCTTCGCGCGTGAGGGTTCCCTCGCGCACCATCCGGATCTTTTCCTGCAAACGCAAGAGACCGTGCATCAGTGCTTCGGGATTGGGCGGGCAACCGGGAACATAGACGTCCACGGGAACGAAGGTATCGATGCCGGGAATGACCGAATAGATGTCGCGATAGAAATCACCGGAAATCGCGCATGAACCCATGGCGACACACCACTTGGGTTCCGGCATCTGCTCCCAGAGCTTCTTGACGCGCGGCGCCATCTTTACCGTGATGGTGCCCGCGACGACCATCACATCGCATTGGCGCGGGGTGCCGCGGGGAATGGAGCCCATGCGGTCGAGGTCCACGCCACTGGCGGCCGCAGCCATGAACTCGATGCCACAGCAGCTCGTCGCCATGGGGAAGATCCACAGCGAGTTCGCCGACCCCCAGGTGAGCAGCTGATCGAGGTTGCCCAGCGCAACGCTCACGCCCGGCATGCGCTCGACTTGCTGGTAGAGGGGGTGCTCGTAGGTGCGCTGGCTCTCGTCTACTGCCACTTGAGCGCCCCCGTTCGCAGCGCGTAGCCCCACCCCAAGAGCAGCACCAGCACGAAGATCAACATATCGACGATCGCCAGCCCGCCGAGCTCTTCGATGGCGAGCGCCCAGGGAAACAGGAAGACCGCCTCGATGTCGAAGAGCACGAAGACGAGTGCCACCAGGTAGTAGCGGGGGTGGAACTGAAGCCAGGCGCCTCCTTCCGGCTCCTCACCGCATTCGTAGGTCATCGTCTTGAGCTTGGAGCTGGATTTGGCCGTGACCGCGAGTAGCTTGGCCGCTACGAGCATGCTCACGGGCACGACGATCGCGACGGCGACGAATCCCGCTGCGGCAACCCACTGATCCACGCGACGACCTCCGGAAGCCCCGGTACCTCGAGATCACCAGACCGACCGGCGCGGGCTCGCCCCGGCGCAGTCTCACCAACCGGCGCGCGCTGCTGACCCGGTGACGAAGCCCGGGCTCTGGTTGTGCAGGTGTAACGGCGAAAAACTGAGCCGGCAGGTTATCGACTCTCGTGCCGCATTTCGAGTGAAAGTGCCAGGCTCGATCCGGCTGGAATCCGTGTGGGGAGTCTTGCCCCGGAGTCCGCCTTCTTCTCGCGATCCACGGGTCGATGCCATGCAACTCGCGAACGCGCGCCGCTACATCACTGGCTACAGGCGGTTGAGTGGGGTCGGTGCCCCGACGTCCCCCGGCGTTCAGTGGGGTGATCCGAAACGAGCCCACGCCGGGCTCCGTGTTCAGGCTGGCGGTCCAGGACGAAGCAGTCTTCGGGACAACCTGATTCAGGAACTGCGCACTGACGTTGGCCTCGATGACGAGATCGACGTTGGGATCGAGGCGGCTCGTGATGGGGTCGGGGAAGATGCCGCCGTCCATCGGGTCTGGTTCTTGCGATCCACCCGCGAGACGCGCTCCCCGTCACAGCCCCAGGAAGAGGATCGCCAGGCCGCAGAGTGCCACGGTGGCTCCTGCGAGAGCCTCGGACCAGCGCTCGAGGTGCCCGAGTCGCAGGCGCCGATAGCCCGCGAGACCCACGGCAACGATCACGAGCATGGTGGCCACGGTGCAGATGCTGAACGCGATCGCGGTGGTGCCCGCCAGGGCCCAGTTTCCCTCGCTGGCGGGGACCATGAAGAAGGCGATCAAGGGCTCACAAGGTCCCAGTACGAAGATGGCGAAGAGCACCCAGAAGGTGGTGCGGGAGGCGCTGCCGTTGTCGTGTGCATGCTCGTGGTCGGCGTGCCCGTGGACGTGGACGTGGCCTGCGTGGTTGTGCAGTGCCAGTCCCGAGCGCCGCCGCCAGGCCAGGCGGATGCCCCAGACCATGTAGGCGAAGCCGAAGGCGAACAGCACCCAGGCGGCCCAGGTGCCCCGGCCGACTTCGGCAGACTCGAGGGCTCCGATGCCGTACCCGAGCACGATCCCCAGTCCACCCAGCAGGAGCGAGGCCGCCACGTGACCCAGCCCGCACACGAACGTGATCGCCAGGGTGCGGCTCATGGACCAGCCCCGGGCCCGCGCCAGCATGATGAAGGGAATGGTGTGGTCGGGGCCGAGCAGCGCGTGGAAGAAGGCCACGCTCACGGCACCAACGAGGACACTGAGGGAGGCGCCATCCATGTCAGCACATCCTGGGCAGGTCCGGGCCCGAGAGCACTGGCCCGCGCCGCTAGTCGTACCAATCGCTTCGCCACTGCAAGTAGCAAGTCCTCATCTCTCGGCCAGGGCTCTCCTCACCCAATCCGAAGCCGGATCCGAAGCGACATGCCGGAAGGAAATCCGGGGGGACAGGTCCGTCGAGGTCAAGCCTGTTGGGCGGGCTCGGGAGCAGAGCAGCGTCGCGTCGCGAATCGAGGGCGATCCGCTGCGCCACCTCGCCCCACGGGGCGAGGAGCTCCGTGGCAGAGTGTCTCAGGGCTAGTCCTCTGCGGCACTGGCCGCGCAGCACAGGCGCGGCACGACACTTGCTTTCTTTTGGCCGGGGGGGTTGGTGGCCTCAGGCCAATCCGTCGAAATGACGAGAGAGATCACGTCCAGTCCAGTCATGCGCTTCTGGTTCGCGCGCATCACGGCGGTTTCTGCTCGAGCCTCCAGGATCCTGCACGGCGGCTCGGCAGACGCCAGCGGGATCAAGGCGCAGCGCAACGGAACCCGGCGCCTCGCCGGGATTCGCGGGGTGGAGGGCCAACGGTGCCCAGCGGTCCAAGGGCGGAGGGGGATATGACGTCGGTCAAGATCGACCTGCCGATCATGTATGCGGACCACCATGTGGTCGAGGTCCGGCGCATCCTGCTTGAGGTCCCCGGAGTGGAGGCGGTCGACGCATCGAGCGCCTTTCGGGTCGTGAAGATCGAATACGACCCGAACAAGACGTCGGAAGACGCCCTCAAACAGGTACTCGACGCAAACGGATACCTCGGCGACCTCCAGGTACCCCTGGAGTCCGGAAAGCCCGCCGTAGGCAGCAATGGCGCCACCTACTTCCGGCACACCGCCGCCTACGAAGCGGTCGGCACGGTGATCTCTTTTGGACAGGAGATTCCCGCCTCGGGACGGCCGCTCTGGCCCTGCCCGGGAATGGGCTCCGCCCCAACGATGGATGAAGGAGAACCGGACCATGGCTGACGACGAAGGCGGGATCCCGAGGAAGAAGCGGCGGACTCCGGCGGAGGCGTCGATCGACCCGGCCGCCCAGGAAATGCTGGCCGTGGCCGATCAGCTCGGCGTGACCACCGCCTTCAGCCGGGCGGACACGATGGCCCCCTGCCCGATCGGCTCGGTGGGTATGTGCTGCGACCTGTGCGGCATGGGTCCCTGCCGGATGACCAAGGACGGCATGACCGGGATCTGTGGCGCCACGGTAGACACCATCCAGGCCCGCAACTTCATCCGAGCCGTCGCGGCCGGGTCGGCCGCGCACTCGGACCACGGACGCGACATGGCATTCACCCTCAAGGCCGTCGCGAACGGCGAAGCCGAAGGCTATGTGATCCGCGACATCGCCAAGCTGCGCAACGTCGCCGCGCTGTACGGCATCCCGATCGAGGATCGTCCTCCGCAGGAGATCGCCAACGATCTCGCCGACCTCTACATCGCCCAGTTCGGCCAGCAACGCGGCTCCATCGTTACGGCGGCGCGGGCGCCCGAGAAGCGCAAGAAGCTCTGGAAGGAGCAAGGGGTGGTGCCCCGCGGCGTCGACCGCGAGGTGGTCGAAGCGCTGCACCGCACGCACATGGGTGACGACCAGGAGGCGATCCACATCCTCCAGCACGCCGTGCGCACCGCCCTCGCCGACGGCTGGGGTGGCAGCATGATCGCCACCGACATCTCGGACATCCTGTTTGGGACCCCTGCCCCGCTGCTCGGGGAAGCCAACCTCGGCGTGCTGAAGCACGACATGGTCAATGTGATCGTCCACGGTCACGAGCCCACCTTGAGCCAGATGGTGGTCGCGGCTTCGCAAGACCCGGAGATGATCGAGTACGCCAGAGCCGCCGGTTCCCAAGGCATCAACCTTTCCGGTATCTGCTGCACCGCGAACGAGATCCTCATGCGCCAGGGAATTCCGGCGGCGGGGAACTTCCTCCAGCAGGAGCTGGCGATTCTCACCGGCTCGGTGGAGGCGATGGTGGTGGACGTTCAGTGCATCATGCAGGGGCTGGTCGCGCTGGCGGAGAACTTCCACACCAAGATCATCACGACCTCACCGAAGGTCCGGATCAAAGGCGCGACCCACATCGAGTTCGACGAGCACCACGCCCTGACCATCGCCAAGAACATCCTCAAAGAGGCCATCGACAATTACGCCAATCGCGGCAGCGTCAACATTCCCGACTACAAGAACTCGCTGATCCCGGGATTCTCCCACGAGTACATCAACTACATGCTGGGAGGATCGTATCGGGCCTCGTTCCGGCCCCTCAACGACGCGATCATGTCCGGACGGATTCGCGGCGTGGCGGCCATCGTGGGGTGCACCAACCCGCGCATCCAGCACGACGCCTACCACACCACCCTCACCGCAGAGCTGCTCAAGCAGGACGTCCTGGTGGTGGAAACCGGCTGCAGTGCCATCGCCAACGCCAAGCTCGGATTCCTGCTCGGGGATGCCGGCATCGACCGGGTTGGGCCGGGTCTGCGAGAGGTCTGTGAGACGGTCGGGATCCCCCCGGTGCTTCACATGGGATCCTGCGTAGACAACACCCGGATTCTCACCGTTCTCACCCAGATGGTCGACGAAGGCGGCCTCGGCGACGACATCGACGAGGTGCCGGCGGTCGGGATCGCACCGGAATGGATGAGCGAGAAGGCGCTCTCCATCGCCACCTACTGCGCTGCTTCCGGCGCGTACGTGATGATGGGCGGCTCCAACCCGGTCAAAGGAAAGGGCGAGAAGGTCGCCGATAGCCTCCTGGTGGCCGAGCACATGAGCTCCGGTTGGGAGGAGATCTACGGGGGCAAGCTCGAGTTCGTGGAGGACCCGCGGGAGATGATCCGGCGCACGCTGGATCACATCGACAAGAAGCGCGCCGCGCTCGGGTTGCCCGCGTACGATCCATCTCGATTCGGAAAGAGTGGCGACGCCCGGCTCCGCGAGATTGAAGCGCTGCCCTTCGAAGAACGTCAGGCCGCTCTCTACGGCCAATCCGCCGCGAGTTAGGGGAGGCACGGCATGTCCCGCTATATAGCGACCCGCGCGATCCGAGGTGCCAACGCACTGGTCTCCGAAGCTGAGGCGATGCTGAACCGAGCTCTGGCGGAGAAGGGGCCCGAGACCTCGGTCTCGTTCCCGAACACCGCGTACCACCTCCCGTTGATCTTCGGGATGACCGGCAAGGAGATCGACACGCTCGGTCAGCTGCCGGAGATCCTGCTCCACGCGCGCAAGCTTCTTCACCCGGTGCCCTCCGAGCGGCAGTGGACGCCGTATCTCGGTGAGACACTCGACAGCGGAATGGCCACCCTCATCGCCGCCGAGACCATCGAAGCGATCCGGTACGTCTACGGGCTCCAGCCCGAGCGAATGCCCGGCTTCGAGCTGGCCGGTGGCACCGCCTTCACCAGCCCGGACATGGAAGGCGCCGCGGAAGCTGCGCTCGACGGGCACCTGAACGGCGCCATCGACGACATCCAGCTGCGGTCCTGGGGGATCCAGCTGGTGGACGGACGCATGCCCGGCTTCGCCGCCATCGTCGGTTGTGCGAAATCCAACGAAGCTGCGGTCCAGATCGTTCGTGGGCTGCAGCGGCGCAACATCCTGTGCTTCCTGTCCGGCAATGTGAATGGTCGCAGCATCATTGATCAGCTCAACGAGGAGGGCGTCGAGCTCGGCTACGACACCTACACGGTTCCCTTCGGTACCGACACGATCAGTGCCGTCTACGCGCTGGGCTTCGCCACCCGCTCGGCGCTGACCTTCGGCGGCTTGAAGGGCGGACAGGCTCGCGAGATCCTCCGCTATAACAAAGACCGGGTGTTTGCCTTCGTGCTGGCCCTCGGCGAGGTGGACGACCTCAAGTACGCAGCCGCGGCCGGGGCCATCAACTTCGGCTTTCCGGTCATCGCCGACACCGTGATCCCCCAGATTCTTCCCACCGGGATCACCACCTACGAGCACGTGGTCAGCTTGCCCTGGAACGAGATCGATGGTGCGGACGACCTCGAGAAGGCCGAGCGGCTGGTACAGAAGTGCATCGAGGTCCGCGGGGTCAAGGTGCAGGTTGCCAACGTGCCGGTCCCCGTGCCCTACGGCTCCGCCTTCGAAGGAGAAGTGGTTCGAAAGGCCGACATGCGCGTCGAGTTCGGCGGCAGGAACTCCCGCTGTTTCGAGTACCTCCGCATGGCCAAGCTGGACGACGTCACCGACGGCAAGATCGAGGTGATCGGACCCGACTTCTCCGGGGTGGAAGCGCAAGGCTCGATGGACATGGGCATCGTCGTCGACGTCGCCGGACGTCAGATGGAAGCGGACTTCGAGCCGGTCCTGGAGCGGCAGATCCACTACTTCGTGAACGGCGCGTCGGGGATCCAGCACATCGGGCAGCGAGACATCACCTGGATCCGCGTCTCCACCAAGGCCGTCGACGCCGGGTTCGACCTGAAGGACTTCGGCAAGATCCTGCACGCCCGCTTCCACTCCGATTTCGGCGCGATCGTCGACAAAGTGGCGATCACCATCTACACGGATCCCGACCAGATCGACAAACGCCTCAGCGAGGCGCGGGTAGCCTACGACTTCCGCAACAAGCGACTGGCGGACCTGACGGACAATGCCGTCGACGTGTTCTACTCCTGCACGTTGTGCCAGAGCTTCGCGCCCAACCACGTGTGCATCGTGAGTCCCGAACGTCTCGGGCTGTGCGGCGCCTACAACTGGTTGGACTGCAAAGCCTCCTACAACATCAATCCCAATGGTCCCAACCAGCCGATCAAGCTCGGTCGAATCTGCGATCCCGACCGGGGCTACTGGGAAGGCACCAACAGCTACGCCAAGATCGGCTCCCACGGAGTGGTCGAAGAGGTAGCGATGTACTCCATCATGGAGAACCCGATGACGGCGTGCGGCTGCTTCGAGTGCATCGTCATGCTGATTCCGGAGGCCAATGGCGTCATGGTGGTGAGCCGCGAAGACACCAGCATGACCCCGGCCGGCATGACGTTCAGCACGATGGCCGGCATGGCCGGCGGTGGCATCCAGACCCCCGGCGTGATGGGAGTGGGGAAGTACTACCTGACCAGCCCCAAGTTCATCTCGGCCGAAGGGGGCTTTGGGCGGGTGGTCTGGATGAGCAGCATCCTCAAGGAGAGCATGTCCGCCGAGCTGAAGATCGTCGCCGAGCGACAAGGCGACCTGGAACTGATCGATCGAATCGCAGATGAACGGTCTGTTACGTCGGTCGAGGAGCTCCTTCCCTGGCTGGAGGAGCACGAGCATCCGGCACTTTCGATGGATCCCATCTTCTGATGCCGGACCGGGCCGGTGGCGCAGAGCGGCCTCGGCCGATCAGCAGTCGAGCAACAGACACCAGAAGGTGTCTACGGAGGTGAGGTCGTATGTCGATCGAGATCCCACGGGATAAGTGGCCCGGGGCGGTGCGGACCGTCACCCTGGGCGCAACGGCCGAGCAGGGCGGTACGCGCGCGAAGGTCGTCAGCATCGGCGGTGAGCAAACCCTGCCCTTCCTGCAGTTCGAGAAAGAGACTCCGCACCGGCCCGTGATCGCGCTGGAGATGACCGCGTCCCGACCCGGCGACTGGTCGCAAGTGCTGCAAGACGCCTGGGGCGATGTGCTCGACGACCCGGCACGCTGGGCTCAGACCTGCGAGGCATCCGGCGCCGACCTCATTCTGCTGAGGTTCGGACTCAACGACGCCGACGGCAAACCGGTCACGCCCGATTTCGCGGTGCACACCGTCCAGACCGTCCTGCAGGCAACCGGCTTGCCGCTGGTGGTGCTGGGGCCCGGGCAAGCGGACATCGACAACGAGATCCTGGTGCCCACTGCCGACGCCACCCAAGGAGAACGTCTGGTGCTGGGCCGCTGCGAAGACAGCAACTACCGGACGATCGTCGCCGCCGCGATGGCCAACGACCACCTGGTGCTGGGCCGAACCCCGATGGACGTGAACCTGGCCAAGCAGCTGAACATCCTCATGACCGATATGGGCCTCCCCCTGGAGCGCATCATCATGGATCCCACCACCGGCGCGCTCGGCTACGGCATCGAGTACGGCTACTCGGTGATGGAAAGGCTCCGACTGGCTGCGCTGCAGGGCGACGCCATGACCCAGCTACCACTGATGGTCGATCCCGGGTTCGAAGCCTGGAAGACCAAGGAGTCGAAGGTCGGCGAGGGAGTTCCCGATGCGTGGGGGGATTGGGCCGAGCGGGGAGTTCATTGGGAGACCCTCACCGCCGTGACGCTCATCGAGGCGGGCGCCGACGTCGTCGTGCTCCGCCACCCCGACAGCCTGACCCGCGTCAAGGAATCGATCGACGAACTCATGACCGCTGAGTCGGTGTAGGTGGGAGTGAACCATGGCGCTGTCTGGAATCCAGATCTACAAGATGCTTCCGCAGACCAACTGCAAGGAATGCGGCTTCCCGACCTGCCTGGCCTTTTCGATGAAGCTGGCGGCCAAGCAGGTCGAGCTCGACGATTGTCCGTACGTCACTGAGGAATCGAAGCAAAAGCTCGCCCAATCGGCCGCTCCCCCGATACGCCTCGTCACGCTGAAGGCCAAGGACCACGAAGTCGCGGTTGGAAATGAGGTCGTGCTGTTCCGGCACGAGAAGAAGTTCTTCAATCGGCCTGGAGTTCTGATCCGGGTCTTGGACACCGACGAGCATGAGGCCATCACCAAGAAGGTGGAGGCCGCCAACGCCTACAGCGTCGACTATGTCGGCCTGGAGCTGAAGCTGGATGGCTTTGCCGTCCAAGCCTCTTCGGGAGATGCGACGACCTTCGCGGCCGCGATCGAGACCGTGCGCAAAGCCAGCGGCCTGCCGCTCATCCTGGTGAGCGACGACCCGGCACTCATCGAGGCTGGCCTGAGAGCACTCGATGGAGAGAAGCCGCTCATCCTGGGCGCCAACGCTGCGAACTGGGAGGCGATGGCCGCCCTCGCCAAGCGTGCGGAAACGGCGCTCGGGGTCGCGGCCGGCAGCCTGGAGGCGCTCGCCGAACTCACCCAGAAGATCCAGGGCGAAGGCGTGGAGGACCTGGTCTTGCATCCCACCGCCCGAGCCATGGGCACCTCGCTGGCCTTGCAGACCCAGATCCGTCGGCTGGCGTTGAAGAACTTCAGACCGCTCGGTTATCCGACCATCGCCTTCGCCGGCGACGGCGGGAACCCGGCGAAGGAGGCCGTCCTGGCGGCTCATGCGGTCTGCAAGTACGCCGGCCTGGTGGTGCTGGATACGTTCTCTCCCGAACTGGTCTACCCGATCCTCGTGTTGCGGGAAAACATCTTCACCGATCCGCAGAAGCCGATCCAGGTGCTGCCGGCCGTCTACGAGATCAACAATCCCAAGCCCTCGGATCCGGTGCTGGTCACCACCAACTTCTCGATCACTTATTTCAGTGTCGCCAACGAGGTGGAGGGTTCCGGCCTGCCCGCCTGGCTGGTGGTTGCCGACGCCGAAGGCATGAGCGTGTTGACGGCCTGGGCGGCGGGAAAATTCGACGCCGAAAGAATCGCCAAGGCGGTAAAACAGTTCGGCGTAGACGCCAAAGTGGACAAGAAGGTGATCGTGCTCCCCGGCCACGTCGCGGTGCTCTCGGGCGAACTCGAGGAAGAGCTGCCCGGCTGGGAGATCAAGGTAGGCCCCCGAGAGGCAGTCGACCTGCCCGCGTACATGAAATCCGTGTTGATCTAGGGCGGCGGGGGGACCGAGAGTCTCGATGGCCGAATTCGAAGTCCGCTTCGATTCCCACCCCGAACCGATCCGGGTCCCGGCGGGCACTCTGCTGGTCGAAGCAGCGCGTCAGGTGGGGATCGAAATCCAGCAGCCGTGCGGGGGACAGGGGCGCTGCGGTCGGTGCGCAGTCCGAGTCGAGTCCGGCCAGGTGCGGCGCAGGAGCGTCTTGCGGCTCTCCAAGTCCGACCTCGAAGCCGGCTACGCGCTGGCCTGCCAAACGGTGGTCGAAGGCGATGCGGCGATCGTGGTGCCGCCCCCCGAGGCGATCCAACGGCGGCTGACCACCGATCATCTGGCTCCGGAAGCGACCGTTCCGGAGGGGTATGACGCGGCCCGGGCACAATCGATTCGAAGGGTCGCGATCCGGCTCACGCCCCCCTCCATGGACGATCAGACCGATGACTGGAGCCGTCTGTGCACCGCCCTGCGCCGGGAGACCGGTCTCGAGCGGCTGAACCCGTCCCTGGACCAGATCCGCCAGCTGGGCTCGACGCTGCGCTCCTCCGATTGGCGCGTTGCGCTCACGCTCGACACAGGCCGCGACGGAACGGCACGCCTGGTTCGTGTGCAACCGGCGGATGAAGCCGCCGACGCCCCGCTCTGCGGGCTCGCGATTGATATCGGCACCACGACGGTGACCGTGTGGCTGGTCGATCTTCTGACGGGGCGGGTGATGCGGCAGGCCGGCGAGTACAACCGACAGATCGCCCGGGGCGAGGACGTCATCTCGCGCATCATCTATGCCAGCAAGGGCGACGGCGGTGCCGAGCTCCGCGAGATGGTCCTGGGGACCATCAATGGGCTGATCGAAGCGGTTTGCAAGCGCACCAAGATCACGACGGGCGACATCGTGAAGGCCACCGTCACCGGCAACAGCACGATGATGCACCTGCTCCTGGGGATTCCAGCGGAGAGCATCCGCCTCGAGCCGTTCATCACGCCCATCAATCGCTTGCCTCAGCTGTCCGCGATCGATGTGGGGTTTGCGATGAACCCGGCCGGCATCGTCGATCCGTTGCCCGGCGTGGCCAGCTATGTCGGCGCCGACATCACGGCCGGAGTCCTCGCGTCCGAGCTCCGCTCCTCGGCCAAGCTCACCCTGTTCATCGACGTGGGAACCAACGGCGAGATCGTTCTCGGTTCTTCGGAGTGGCTGGTGAGCTGCGCCTGCTCCGCCGGCCCCGCCTTCGAGGGTGCCGGCGTCGTGCACGGGATGCGGGCCGACACCGGAGCCATCGAGGAGGTTTGGATCGACGGACGTACCTACGAGCCCTCCTGTCGGGTGATCGGCAACGTCGCTCCGCGGGGCATCTGCGGCAGCGGCCTGATCTCGCTGGTAGCCGAAATGTTTCTCACGGGGCTGCTCGACAAGGGTGGCCACATCAATCAGACCCTCGCCACGCCGCGGGTACGCCAGGGCCTCCACGGCGCCGAGTACGTGGTCGCCTGGGCTGCCGAGAGTGAGGGCGAAGAAGACATCGTCATCGCCCGCGTGGACATCGACAACCTGTTGCGGGCCAAAGCCGCGATCTACGCAGGATTCAACGTTCTCGCCGACAGTGTCGGGGTCCCCCTCGAGACGGCCGAGCAGGTCTTGATTGGCGGTTCATTCGGCAAGTACATCAACGTGGAAAAGGCCGTCGACATCGGCCTTCTTCCCGACATGCCGTGGGACCGGTTTCACTTCCTGGGCAACACGTCGGTGAGGGGAGCCTATCTGGCTCTGATCGACAGCGCGGCCCGCGACGAGATCGACGAGATCGCCTCGGCCATGACCTATATCGAGCTGTCGGCCGACAACTCCTTCTACGAAGCATTCACCTCGGCACTCTTTCTGCCCCACACCGACCTGTCGCGCTTTCCCTCTGTGGAAGCGGCGATGACCTAGGAGGGATGGATCATGTACATCATCGGTGAGAACATCCACATCATGTCCGACAAGGTCAAAGCCGGCCTCAAGGCGCGGGATGCGGGCTTCTTCCAGAAGCTGGCCGTGGCTCAGGTCGAGGCGGGCGCCCGGGCCCTGGACATCAACCTCGGGCCCCGCAAGAAGGACTGGGAGGAGCTCTTCCCCTGGATGGTGCGGACCGTCGAAGCGGTCGTAGACGTTCCCATCAGCCTGGATAGCACCAACCTCCAGGGCATCGAGGCCGGGCTCAAGGTGATCACCAAGGCGCAGCCGATCATCAACTCGACGTCGGCCGAAGACGAACGACTGGAGGCCGTCCCCCTGATCGCCAAGAAGTACAACACCAAGCTGGTGGCGCTGACCATGGGAAAGAGCGGGATCCCGGTTTCCGCCGACGAGCGAGTCAGCATCGCCATCGAGAAGCTCATCCCCCGCGCGCTGGAGATCGACTTCCCCGTAGACGATCTCATCATCGACCCGCTGGTCCTGACCGTCTCGGGTTGCCAGGAGTACGGCCCGGAGCTGATCGAAGCCGTCCGCACGCTCCAGGTGGTCTGGGATCCGCCGCCGGCGATCTCGGTGGGATTGTCGAACGTGTCCAACTCGGTACCCAACGAAAACCGTTCGCTCATCAATCGCGTGTACTGCGCGATGCTGATGGGGGTGGGCCTGCAGATGATCATCGCCGACCCGTTCGACGCCGCGCAGAACGAGGTGATCCGCGTGATCGAGCAGCGCGACGACAGCACGCCGGTCGGAAAACTGTATCTGACGATCCGCGACCGCATCGCGGCGATGGAAGAGCCCTCGATCGGCGACGTGGACATGGACGATCCCGAGCAGGCGGCGATCTGGAAGACCGTGCAGATCCTGCTCAACAAGGTCATCTACGCCGACTCGTACCTCCAGCAATAGGTCTGCTTCGGCCCGATTGTGTATCTCCCGAAAGTTGCGAAGAACCAATCAAGGGGTAGGAACTTTGAAGATCGCCATCAGTGGAAAAGGAGGCGTGGGCAAGACCACCCTCACCGCTTTGCTCGCCCAGACCTACGTCGATCGGGGACGCGAAGTCCTGGTCGTCGACTCCGACCCGTCGCCTTCGCTGGCGAAGGCTCTGGCGTTCCCCGACGAGCTCCTGGCAAAACTGCGACCGATTGCCGAGATGGAGGAGCTGATCGAAGAAAGGACGGGCGCGAAACCCGGCGCATCGGGAGGGTTCTTCACCCTCAATCCCCGGGTCGATGACCTCCCGGAGCGCTTCAGCGCAGTGCACGGCGGAATCCGATTGCTCGAGATGGGCTCCGTGGAATCGGGCGGCGGCGGCTGCATCTGCCCGGAGAGCGCCATGCTCAAGACCCTGTTCACGCACCTGCTCTTCCGCAAGGACGACATCCTGCTGATGGACATGTACGCCGGGGTGGAGCACCTCGGTCGGGCCACCGTCGATTTCGTCGACACGATGCTGGTGGTGGTCGAGCCCACCCGACGCAGTCTGGCTACGGCGAACCAGATCAAGAAGCTGGCCAAGGACATCGGGCTGACCCGCCTGTGGCTGGTGGGAAACCGCATCCGGAACGAAGACGACCTGACCTTCCTCGAGCAGGAGGCGGGAGATCTTCGCCTGCTGGGTTACCTTCCCGCCGACCCGGGCGTCATCGAAGCGGATCGCCGGGGAACCTCCGTCTACGCTCTGGTACCTTCGCTGAGGGAGGCGGCCGGGCGGATCGCCGATCAGCTCGATCAACTCGTTCAGGTTTCGTGAGAAGCGCTCATGACTACGACGATCGCAGTAGCGGGTAAGGGCGGTGTGGGAAAGACCACGGTCGCCGCCATGGCCATCAAGTATCTGGCCAAGAGCGGGCGCGGCGCCATCCTCGCCATCGATGCCGATCCCAGCAGCAACCTCAACATGGTGCTCGGTCTGGATCTCACCTGGACGGTCGGCGAGATCCGGGAAGACATGCTGTCGAAGGTGAAGGAATCGATCACCGCCGCTGGGGCCGCCATGGGCGGGTTGCCCGACGGGGTCAGCAAACGGGAGTACCTCGACTACGAGGTCCGGTCCTCTCTATCGGAGGGCATCGACTTCGATCTGATCGCGATGGGACGCGGCGAAGGCCCGGGCTGCTATTGCGCGGTCAACCACAACCTGCGCGAGGTGATCGACGGCATCGCAGACCACTACCGCTACGTGGTGGTGGACAACGAGGCGGGGATGGAGCACCTGAGTCGAAGGACCACCCGCGACGTCCAGCATCTGCTGATCGTCAGTGACCCCACCCAGCGCGGCATCGTGGCGGCCGGACGCATCGCCGGATTCCGGAACGAGTTGGATATCAACATCGAGAACGCTTACCTGATCATCAACCGATTGCCGGCCGGCGAGATGCCCCCTGCCCTCCGCAAGGCAGTCGACGCGCTCGACGTTCCCTTGCTGGGGACCATCCCGGAGACACACGACATCACCGAGTTCGAATTCAGTGGTCGCCCGCTCGTCGCGATGAACGACGATTCTCCGGTCTACCAGGCGATCGCTGCCATGCTCGAGAAGATCCTGTGAGCCGGGCGTCCGCGTTGGAAATCCGCTGACGCATGCGGATTCTGGGTGTCATCACCGGCGAGTACGGAAAACGACACGTCGCCAACGTTCGACAGCACGCTCCAGAAGCGTGGACCATCGAACAGTGGCGAGCCCCGTCTCAGTATCCGATCGTGATCGACTACCCCGACGAGTACGTCCCGCACGACCTCCCTGCGGCCGATTTGATCCTCTCGTTCCCCGAGGTCGCGGCGGTGGCGGAGCTGATCCCGGACGTGGTGAAGGTGACCGGCGCCTCGGCCGTGATCGCGGCGGTCGACAACGAGGCGTGGCTGCCGCGGGGCCTGGCCCGGCAGCTGCGCGGCTGGCTGGACCGGATGGGAGTCGTGTGCGTGACCCCCAAGCCGCTCTGCTCGTTGACCGAAACCGACTTCGGGATGGCGCGACGGCAGCGCATGCCGTACGACGATCCGTTGATCTCCGAGTTCGCCCGATACTTCGGCCAGCCGAATCTGCGACTCCGCGTCGATCCCCGCTCGAAGACGATCACCGGGGCGGAGGTCGCTCGCGACGCGGTGTGTGGCTGTGCGCGCTACGTGGCCGAACGCCTGGTGGGGGTCTCCGCCGACGACGCCGAGCAGGAAGCCGGCCTGCAGCACCACCACTACCCATGCCTGGCCAGCATGGGCATCGATGTCGATTTCGGCGATACGCTGATGCACGTGTCGGGGAACGTGCTCAAGGACAACGTGGCGGAGCAGGTCAAGCCGTTCAAGAAGGTCCGCTACATCGCGCCCGGCACGTGAACGGGCGCGGCCCCCTCCCCCGACCCGACCGCTCGTCCACTGCACCAGCAGCCTCGCAAGACGCCGGGCTTGCATTCCCCGGGCGACGTGCTCCGTGAGAGTGCTACTTGCCTCCCCAGTACTCCTCCAGCATTCCCAGCCATCCCTCGTACGGGAACCGTGTCCTCAGGTAATAGTCCCCGTGCCAATAGATGTTGTGCTCGAACGACCCTTCCGACCCGGGAAAGAAGACGCCGATCCCGGACGCCCCCTTGACGTCGAGGGTGTGCGTGTTCCGCACGTAGGGGACGGTGTCTTCGAGCGCAACGAGCACGCGATCCAGGGCAGCGCCCAGCGCCGGATCGGTGCCGACTTGCACCTCCAGAGTGTGCGCCCAGGTGCCGAAGTCGATGAAGGCCTCCCACCCGTACATCGACCAGGAGAGCATCGCGGTGCCCCGCGCGGAGGCGACGGCGCTCCGGTAGGCGGGCATGTCCGCGGCAAGCATGCGGCTCACCTCGCCTGTGGCTGCCACGAGCTCGGCCACCTCGGACATCCGGATCACGGAGAGCCCGACCTGCCATCCGGGGTTGTCGTAGAAGTCCCAATACGAGTCGACCATCGCCTTCGCGAAGTCGACCGGAGCCATCCCGGGGTCCGCCGCGACCGCAGCGAGCAGCCCGTCGTAGGCGAAGCCTTCCAGCGGGATGTAGATCTCCGAGGCGACGAGGAGCTCGATGTCCAGACCGCGCGCGACGTACTCGTACGACACCTCGAGATTCCCCATGACGCACCCGTCGTAGGCGAGGATGTCGAGCGGATGACCCGTGAGGGCCGCGATGATCTCGTCGTGGGTCATGAAGTCGTCTCCCGTCCCTTCCCCGGGATGGTCGTCCCAGGAGAAGCCGCGGAAGTCGTCCCCGTGGTCCCAGAGCACCAGGTTGTACTTCGCCGCCGGGAACTTCGCGACCGCAAAGTCGACGAACGCGCCGAGGGTGTCCCCGGAGCCCATGTTCGCCTCCTTGCCGTTCAGGGCGAAGCCCTTGACGACCTCGACGCCGCCCTGCACGACCCGGTACAGATACGCGGGCCCGTCGAACGTGTCCCACAGGACGACGACGTTCACGGACGATGTCGACCCGACGGCCGCCATCTCCGCGATGTCGGCGTATCCGTAGGCATCTAGATTGTTGTCCGCGTTCAGATACACCATCACGGTCCAGCTCGCCGTCTTCCCGGCCGCCGCGGCCGCCTGCGCGGAGAGCGCGAGCAGCACAGCCAAACCGGCGACTGCGTACCAACTCTTCTTAACCGACATGATCATGATCCCCCACTTCAGCCCACACCGAGAGAATCCCGGCGCGGATGCCTATGTTAGGCTCTGGGCGACCGCCATTGGAAGCAGATTCATTCCGGGCGCACGAGCGGAGTTCTCGACAGATCCGAGAAGTGGCTCTTCGGCCAAAGGGGGTGCAGGGATGGCGGAATCAGGCCCATCTCGAGCGGAGTCGAAGCATTCATACTCATGTGGCATGTAGATGAATGACTAAACACATATCTGTATATGCAAGCGCGCGAAAATTGACTTGACATCCTTCGGATCGACCGTGATCGGGCGGCCGCTCGTCCTGCTGCGGAGGACGAGCCGGCTGGGCTGAAGGGATTTGTGGTCCCGTTTCAAACAGGCCCGAGACGGTGCATTCCGTTGCGTCGCGCTGAAAGTGGTGAAAGACCGTCCGTCCTGGGCGCCGATCTCGGCGCCCAGCCGTCAGCGCTCAAGGACGCTCCGCAACGTTTCCCGGTAGTAGGCGTAATCCTCGAAGGCCACATCTTCCCGAACGCGGCCGTCGGCGAGCGGCACATAGCCGCCGCTGGCCACGAGTGGCGGCACCTTGGCCTCAATCTCCTCTCGAATGGCATCCTTGCCCTGTCTGAGGGCGTCGAGATCGATCCCGCCGATCAACCGCAGATCGCGGCCAAATTCCCGCCGGAGATCCCGGTAATCCATCGCATCGATGAACACTTCGCAGGCCCACAAGCAGTTGAAGCCCCGCTCGAGGATGCTGGGTATCAGGAGCCGCGCGTTGGCGTAGGTGAGAAAGATGACGGTATCGACGCCGTGTCGCCCGAGCACCCGCAACAGGGGTTCGTAGCTGGGGAGCACGAATTCTTCATACATCCTGGGTGAGATCAGCGGGCCCCCGTTGTCGCCGATCGGCTCGCTGAAGACCGCGGCGTCGATGCTCACCTCCGCCAGGATTCGTTCGGCCAGGCCGGCGCTGAACGCGCCGCAGATGGCCATCAGCTCGTGCACGTAGCGGGGATCTTCGATGAGCGCGCGCATGACGTCGGCGAAGCGACCCCAGTCCATGACACCCGCTGACAGGAAGAAGCCCTGGTGCACCTGAAGCATGCGCACCGTGTCTCGATCCCGTAGCGCACGCACCTGCGCTTTCCAGTCCTCGGGGAGGCGCGCCGCGTCCGCGGGGTCCAGGCGCTGCTCGAGCTCTGCGAGCTCCGCCCGGCTGCTCGGCCAGCGTTCGAACGCGGGCCGCGGGTCGAAATCCGGCTCGATGTGCTCGACCGGATCGGACGGAAACAGGCTGGCCAGATCCGTGTCCACCGCCAGACCCTGCTGACGCCAGAGCGTCACCACCTCCTCCCGGATGCCCTCTTCGAAATAGGGCAGCCGATCGGGGTCGCCGTAGTGCATGGTCTCCCGAAATCTCTGCCGGTTGCTCATTGCCACGGCGAACACCCTCCGCCCACAGGGTTGCGCGGCGCGCCTCCGGTGTCAGCCGTCGAAGACCAGATCCGCGCGCTCGCCCCAGATCAGCTCTGCGATGCCGCGGAACTCTCCTCCGACGACCAGCGGAATGTGGACGACGCTCTCGAGAGCGCCACCCTCCTTTCGAGCGTGGTAGCGGGTGGGGGTGAAGTCGCCGGCGCGATACCGGGCATACGCTGCGCGGATCACCCGCTTGTGCTCGTCGCGGTGGCAATCGAGCAGATTCCTGCCGATCAGCTTCGCGCCCCCGCCCTCGGCGTAGAACGCGACGGCTCGATCGTTCATGAAGCGGATCTGGAAGTCCTGATCGGCGATGGTAACGGCTGCGCGCAGCCCGTCGAACAACGTGCCCAGCGCTGCTTTGTCGATCACGGCACCCCCTCTCCCCGCTTGCACTCGAGAAGCCCGGAGGGTAACGACGAGGATCGCGAGGAGCCGCCCCCCTGCGGCGCGCGGCCGCCTGAGCGGGCCGCGCTTCCCCTTGACCCCGAAGGCGCCCGGCACCGATGTCGACACAGATCTGCGTCAATTCGCCCCGAGCGCCACGGAAAAAGACCGAAACCCGCAGCGCAAGCCCCACGGGCACCCGGATCAACGACTCTACCCCGCCTGGGCCCGCTTCTTCTTTGACTTCCGACTGGGGAAGGAAGAGAATTCTTGCACTCCCGCGAGAAGGGGAGACCATGGGCTTCTGCTTGTTCCACGCCCGGCGCCGGCCCTCGCCTCGGATCTCGCGCAGCCTGCGCCTCTGGGCCCTGCCCTTCCTCGGCCCAGCGATGCTCCTCGCTGCGCCGGCTCCGTCGGCGGCCGTCACGATCGACTGGGTCGAGATCGGGAACCCGGGCAACCCGCCCGACACCGCGAGCAACTGCTACGCGGCGGACTGCGGCTCGGTCGCGTACACCTACTACATTTCCAAGTACGAGGTCACGAACGCGCAGTACACGGAGTTCCTGAATGCAAAGGCCGCCGCGGATCCCCTCGGCCTCTATAGCATCCACATGGGCTCGTCCTCGGATTGGGGCGGCATCACCCGGAGCGGCGTGTCCGGCAGCTATACCTACACCGCAAAGAGCGGCTACGAGAGCAGGCCCGTTGCCTTCGTCAGCTTCTACGACGCGCTGCGCTTCACGAACTGGCTGAGCAACGGGCAGGGGAGCGGCGACACGGAGACCGGAGCGTACACCATCACGTTGACCGGCATCGAGAACAACTCCATTACCCGAAATCCTGGAGCGATCACGTTCCTCCCCAACGAGAACGAATGGTACAAGGCCGCCTACTACAGCCCGAGTGGCGTCTACTTCGACTACCCGACCGGGACGAACACGCCGACGGACTGCGTTACTCCCGCCTCGGATACCGGCAATGCGGCGAACTGCTGGCCGGCGTACGAGCTCGGGACATTCACCAGCGTGGGCGCCTACGCGCTCTCGGACAGCCCCTACGGTACCTTCGATCAGGGCGGGAATGTGCAGGAGTGGAACGAGCAGATCGCGTACACCGACGGCCGGGGCTTCCGGGGCGGGACCAGCGTGCTCGGCGTGGAGCTTCTCGCTGCGGCGCACAACAATATGGACCCTCCCGATATGGAATTCGAGTACGGCGGTTTTCGTGTTGCGAGCCTCGTTCCCGAGCCCGGCACGGGCCTGCTCGTGATGCTGGGCATGCTGGGCCTGGGGGTCTGGCGCCGGCGCGCCGCCTAGTGACTCCTCTGCGCTCCCGCGCCCTACGGTCAGCGCAGCCGCCGCAAGATCGCCAGAGGGCTGCTCGGGTGGCTCTGATGGCTCCATTGCTTCTCCCTGTTCCTCAGTCTCATTTCGGAGCCCAACCCGCCAAACATGTAGTCATCCCCATTGACCTCTTGTCCTAGCGCCGGGATTCCAGTCAGGCCGAGGACCAACGACAGAACTGCAATCGCTTCTCGCTTCACCTTTCCCCCCGAACCGGTCCGTTGCTACCCACGCCCCCGCACCCGATACAGCACCGCTAGGCAGCCCAGCCCCGCGACCAGCCGCAGCCAGCGCGCCGCCGCGAGGGTGAGGGCATCCACCAGACAAGCGTTTCGCAGCGGTAAAGGCCGCTGTCCGAACGACAAGAATCGTGACAAAGTTGACACTTTTGGGTGTCTTCACTGCATGGAGCAATCTCCCCCCTGCATCGAAAGCCTCGTACTGGGGAGCCTCCGGGCAATGTCCGCGAGGTCCGGCCGAGAGCGGAATTCGATTACTCATGTCATATCCGAGTCATCCGCTGGAAGCTATCTGTAACGCACCGATAGATTGATAAATCAATTGACATCCCCCAGCCCGAGGCGTAGCAGTGGCACTGACGGCGCGATCTTCCAGAACGTCGACAATTCTGGCGCCACCTGCCTCAGAAGCAAAGTGGAGCACGGGAAGTACAGCGGAGTCTCTGCCAGATCATATGACAACCAAGTGTGTGCACGAGAAGTCAGTATCTGCGCGCACAAGAAATCGTTCGATGTCTGCGCGCCAGGTCGTTGTGGGGCAAGTCGTCATGAGATGCCTTCTTCGTGTCCGCGGTGTGCGGCGAGTACACGCACTCTTGCTGTTCGTGGCTCTCGTCACGCCCGCAGCGGTTTCCGCAACCGAGCTGCGCGAAGGCGAGCTGGTCGCCGCCGGCTCGCCCGTCCTACAGAACGCCTCCGGCACGCTGCGGCTCGAACAGGGCCAGCTCGATGGGCTCGGCCGCAAGATCTTCGTCGTACCCGAGCCGGAGATGCTGTGGCAGCTGGGCCCGGGAGCCGGATTCCTCGCGCTTCTCGCTGGACGCCGCCGACGCCGCTCCCGCCACTCCGAAGAGGAGGATGCCGTGATGAAGAAGCACTTGCGCTCCCGCGCGCGCTGGCTCGCGATCCTTGCCCTCACGCTCCTGGCGGCGCCCGCCACCGCGCAGGTGCCCCAGGACATGACCTACACGGGCCGCCTGGTCGACGGCGTCGGAAGTCCCCTGGCAGGGCCGGTGGATCTGGAGCTTCGGGTCTTCGACGCGGAGACGTCGGGCACGCAGCTCTACAGCGAGGAGCACCTGGGCGTTTCGCTCGACGCGACGGGAGGCTTTTCCGTGCAGTTGGGCCTGGGCACGAGTCCGTCGGGCCCATTCGACGCGGACCTCTTCTCGGAGGTGGGCCGCTGGCTGGAGGTGGTCGTCGGCAACGAGGCGCTGACCCCGCGCCAGATCATCGGCTCGGTGCCGTGGGCGTTGGTCGCTCAGCAGGCGAACAAGACCCCTCACGACTGCGCATGGGCCGTTCTTCGCGCAACAACAGCAACCATCGCGACCGTAGGTTGTCCTGTCGACAAATTCGTGTTTCACGGTGAATGCGCTTTTTCCAGCGGAGCCACGATGCACTACAGCTCGACATTGAATGGTGTCCAAGGGGGTGGACTGCTCGATGGCTTTGACGTAACCGCCGGGATAGCGTTTCGCTGTTTGTCACAGACTTCCGGGACCATCGACGCAAAGGCCCTGTGCTGTAAGTATTGAACATGATGTCCAGACACCGGCCCCCGCAGCGTGGGCATAGGTAGAACAAGCTGCATTTTCGCTCCGGCCGAGAAGCAGACCTTTGGTCGATTAGGCGCTGGCGTGGGATCCAGGCCACGCCGGGAGCACGCCTGAGGCGACCGGGTCGAGGGCCGGGGGTACCTCCACACGAGCCTCCGGCGCTGTTGAAGGCCGGTCTCTCGGACACGAGAGGCGAGGCAAGATAGACGCATTTCTGTGTCTTACCTTGGATCCGTCGATTGCAAATGCGACCTGCGGGGCATGGGGTAAACAAGTCGCATTCTCGCCTCTGGATGCGAGAAGCAGGCCTTCTGTCAATTCAGCGCAGACAGGAAGATCCGATCCATGGCTGGCCCGACTTCCGCAAGCAACCGCGGCGCATTACAATCCGCGCATGTCGAAGATGCTCGAAGGTGTTGTGGCGCTCGTCACCGGGGCAGGCCAGCCCGACGGTATCGGCTTCGCGACGGCGAAGATCCTCGGCCGCGAGGGCGCGCTGCTGGCGATCACCGCGACCGGTGATCACGTCTTCGATCGCGTGGCGGAGTTGAACGCGCTGGGTTTCGACGCATTCGGGCTGGTCGCCGACCTCACCGCCAACGAAGAAGCTCGCCGGATGGTCGATCAGGTGGCGAAGCGTTTCGGCAGGATCGACGCGCTCGTCAACAACGCTGGAGCCGCGGTTGGCGGCGCGTTCGTCGATCTGGACGAGGCCTCGTGGGACCGGGACATCTCCCTTTCGCTGAAGACTGTCTACAACGTGACGCGGCCGGTACTTCCCCTGATGTTCGCGCACGGGCGAGGGCGGATCGTCATGGTGGCCTCGACCTCGGGCGCCACCATCGGATCGCCGAACTGGTCCGCGTACTCGGCGGCGAAAGCGGGCATCGTCGGCCTGGTCCGCACCCTGGCGGTGGAGGTCGGGCGACACGGCGTCACGGTCAACGCGGTGAACCCGGGCTGGATCAACACCCGTGAGGTCGATGTCTCCGCGCGGCCTGACTACGGCAACACGCCGGTCGGAAGGGTGGGCGAGCCGGAAGAGGTCGGCGAGGTTGTGGCGTTCCTGGCGAGCGAGCGGTCGCGGTTCATCACCGGGCAGGAGATCATCGTGGACGGTGGAGCCGCGGTCCAGGACTCGGACGCCGACGTGTGGTACCGAACCGATCCAACGGGAGCGTCCTAGATCCTCGTTGGGCACCCGCAGCCCGTCAGAGCCATCGGCCACGGAGGCGAGGTCGCCGATTTTTCGGAATCCGGCCCCGCCGAGCGTCTCTATACGTCTCCGAATTCCGACGGGCGCGAAGACGAGCCCGAAGACGAAGACGCCCCCAGTCCAACTGACCGGGGGCGCTTCGAAAATCTGGAGCACGAGACCGGGCTCGAACCGGCGACCCCCACGTTGGCAACGTGGCGCTCTACCAACTGAGCTACTCGTGCCCGAAATCGAGGTCGATTGGGGAATATGGCGGGCCCCGCCGGGGAGTCAAGTGGCGGCGCCGGGGCGGGCGACGCGAGGTGCATCGGGCCGCCGCCGCACGCCGAGGCGACGCGCGGTGGTCTCGGCCTTGCGCGGCGAAAGGCCGCTACAGGCGCTGCACGTGGGCGCCCACGCCCGCGAGCTTGCGCGTCGCGTTGCGTGTATCGAACACGCGACCGGCCTTGGCGACGACCCGCTCCAGATCGACCGCGGCGTGGTCCGTCAGGATCACGACCAGGTCGCAGCCCTCGAGCTGCTCGTCGGTCAGATCCGCGCTCTTGAACGACTGCCCTTCGATCGCGAGGCTCGGCACATAGGGATCGTGGTAGCGCACCTCCGCACCCTTCGCGGCGAGCAGCCGCATCACGTCGATCGCGGGGGATTCGCGCACGTCGGCCACGTCCGCCTTGTAGGCGACGCCGAGCACCAGGATGCGCGCGCCGTTCACCGCGATCCGATCCTGATTGAGCATGTCGTTCACCCGCTCGACCACGTAGGCGGGCATCCGGCCGTTGATCTCGGTCGCGACGTCGATGAAGCGCGCCGGGAAGTTGAGCGACTTCATCTTCCAGGCGAGATAGGTGGGGTCCACCGGGATGCAGTGCCCGCCGAGACCCGGACCGGGCGTGAACTTCATGAATCCGTAGGGCTTGGTGGCCGCCGCCTCGATCACCTCCCACACGTCCAGGCCGAGGCGGTTGCACATGAGCGCGATCTCGTTCGCCAGCCCGATGTTGATGGCGCGGAAGGTATTCTCGAGAAGCTTGACCATCTCCGCGCTCTGCGTGGACGACACGGGAACCACGCGGTCGAAGATGGCGCCGAACAGCTCTGCCGCGAGCTCGCTGCACAGTGGCGTCTCGCCGCCCACCACCTTCGGCACTTCGTGCACCTGGAATTGCTTGTTGGCGGGATCGATGCGCTCGGGCGCAAACGCCACCGAGAAATCCACGCCGACCTTGAGGCCGGTGGATTCGAGCATCGGAACGAAGAGCTCGTGCGTGGTGCCCGGATAAGTGGTGCTCCCCAGGATGATGAGCTGCCCGGTGCGCAGGCGCTTGCGGATATCCTCGAGGGCGCTGGCCATGTGGGAGACATCGGGATCCTTGGTGCGCGTGAGCGGCGTGGGCACGCACACGTTGATCGCATCGCACGCGGACAGATCGCTGAAGTCGCGCGTTGCCGTGAGTCGACCGGCGGCGGTCACTTCGGCGATGCGCGCCGCCGGAACATCCTCGATGTACGACGCGCCCCCCTGCACCGCGCGCACCTTCTCGGGATCGAGATCGAAGCCGCAGACCCGAAAGCCCTTGCAGGCGAACTCCACCGCCAGCGGCAGCCCGACATATCCGAGACCGATGACACCGATGCGGGCATCCCGCGACGCGATGCGAGCGCGCAATTCCTGCAAGCGATTCAAGATTCACTCCGTTCTCTGTCCAGCGCCCGGAAATAGTCGGCAAAATAGCGGTAGCCCGAGGTAATGGTGAGCGCGGTGGCCACGAAGAGGCACAGCAGGCCCACCCGGTGCGCGTCGAGGCCGAGCGTCTCGTAGTGGAAGAGCAAGGCGCCGACGGCCACGTTCTGCGTGACGGCCTTGAGCTTGCCCAGCCCCGAGGCGGCCACCACCTGCCCTCCTGCCGAGGCGATGCCGCGCAGGCCGGTCACGGCCAGCTCGCGCCCCACGATGACGACCACCATCCAGGTGGCCCACAGCGGAATGCGGCCCATGGCCAGCAGCACGATGAGCGCCGTCGAGGCGAGGAGCTTGTCGGCGAGCGGATCCAGCAGCTTGCCGATGTGGGTCACCATCTGACCGCGCCGCGCGAGCCAGCCGTCGACGAGATCCGATACGGCCGCCACGATGTAGAACCAGGCGAAGATCGCACTGCCTGCCTCGCCCGGGAACAGCGGCACGAAGAGCAGCACCGGCACCACCGCCGCACGCAACAGCGTGATGGTGTTGGGGAGATTCCAGAAATGCTCGCGCGCTGTGCCGGCGTGCGGCAACTCCTCGTCTTGCGGCAGCGCCGGCCGGATCGCGTGTCGCGACAGGGCCGGCGCAGCGGCGCGGTTGGCAGGCGTAGACTCGATCGGATTCTTATCGAGCGAAATCGCCATGGTAGTGGCGATAGTAGGTCAGAACCCGATCGACGTAAGCCCGCGTCTCGCGGTACGGGGGGATCCCGCCGTAGAAGTCGACGACCGTGGGACCGGCGTTGTAGGCGGCCAGTGCACGGCTCAGGTCGCCGTAGCGGTCGATCAGGCTGCGCAGGTAGCTGACCCCACCGTGCACGTTCTGGATCGGCTCGAGCGGATCCAGCACACCCAGGTGCGCCGCGGTCGTGGGCATGAGCTGCATCAGACCCTGGGCCCCGGCCCGTGAGGTGGCCTCCGGATCGAAGTCCGACTCGGCGGCGATGACCGCCTTCACGAGCGCGGGCGGAACCCGGTGCTCCCGCGCCGCCCGATCGATCAGGATGTCGTAGTCGGAACGGGCCGGCACCACATACAGGGGGCGCGCCGGGCGCGTGCGCGCGATCGGTCGATAGCGGGCATCTCCCCACGGGATATTCGTGTAATGGGTCACCCCATCGCCGTCCGTGAACGCGTAGATCTGGCCGCCCGCGCGAGCGGGCTCAGGGAGCTGGAGGACACCGAGACCGAGCCCGATCAGCCCCACCAGCACGCGCAGCAGGGCGCGCCGCGCGCCGGAGCCGAGCGCCCTCCCAGCCGCGATCCCTGCGGGGACGCTTGGCTGACGCCGACACCGATGGATAAGATCCAGCGCGCCCATAACGTGCCACTTATCGGTGCGCACGAGCCCGCGCATGAGCCCAAGAGCGCCCGAGGTCGATCCCGTTGACGGACCCGCAGCGATTCGACGTCGTGGTCTTGGGCAGCGGCATCGCGGGGCTGTTCTACGCCCTGCGCATCGCCGACCGGGCCAGCGTCGCGGTGGTCACCAAGAAGCGCGCCGCGGACTCGGCGACCAACTGGGCGCAGGGGGGCATCGCCGCCGTCCAGTCGAGCGAGGATTCCTTCGCGGATCACGCGCACGACACGCTGGTGGCCGGCGCGGGTCTGTGCGATCGCCGGGTGGTGGAAACCGTGGTGGAGCGCGGTCCGGCCATGATCGAGGCGCTGCTCAAGCTCGGCGCCAACTTCGACGCGCCGCGCAGCGACGCCGACCGGAGCACGGCGGCGTTCGATCTGGGCCGCGAGGGGGGCCACTCCCACCGCCGCATCCTGCACCACCGCGACACCACCGGTCGGGAGATCGAGCGGGTCCTGCTGCGCCGCGCGAGCACGCACCCGAACATCACGCTCTTCGAGGATCACATCGGTGTGGATCTGGTCACCACGCGCAAGCTCGGCGCGCCGGGGCCGAACCGGGTGATCGGCGTCTACGTGCTCGACTCGCGCACGAACGAGATCGAGCGTTTCGCGTCGCGAATCACGCTCCTCGCAACCGGCGGCGCGGGCAAGGTGTATCTCTACACGAGCAATCCGGACATCGCCTCGGGCGACGGCATGGCGATGGCCTACCGCGCCGGTGCCACGCTCGCGAACATGGAATTCATCCAGTTCCACCCGACCTGCCTGTACCACCCCCAGGCCAAGTCGTTCCTGATCTCCGAGGCCGTGCGCGGTGAGGGGGGCATTCTTCGCACCCAGGCCGGCGAGCCGTTCATGGAGCACGTGCACCCGCTCAAGGATCTGGCGCCGCGCGACATCGTGGCGCGCGCCATCGACGCCGCGCTCAAGCGCTCGGGCGACGAGTGGGTGGTGCTCGACATCACCCACCGCGACGCGAGCTACCTGAAGGCGCGCTTCCCGAACATCTACCAGCGCTGCCTCGAGTTCGGCATCGACATGACCCGCGAACCCATCCCCGTGGTCCCGGCCGCGCACTACTGCTGCGGCGGCGTGCGCACCGACCTCTCGGGCGAGACCGACGTGCAGGATCTCTTCGCCGCCGGCGAGGCGGCCTGCACCGGGCTGCACGGGGCGAACCGCCTGGCATCGAATTCCCTGCTCGAGGCGCTCGTCTTCGCCGAGGCCGCGTCGCGCGCGACGCTGGAGCGACTCTTCGAGCCCGCCGCCGGCGCGCCGCAGATCCCGCCCTGGGAGGCGGGCGACGCCATCGAGAGCGACGAGGCCGTGGTGATCACGCAGAACTGGGACGAGATCCGGCGTTTCATGTGGAACTACGTCGGCATCGCGCGCAGCGACCGCCGGCTGGCGCGGGCGCGACACCGCATCGATCTGCTGCGCGCGGAGATCACCGAGTACTACTGGGCGTTCAATCTGACCGCCAATCTCGTGGAGCTGCGCAATCTGGCCACCGTGGCGCAGCTCGTGATCGAGTGCGCGATGTCGCGCAAGGAGAGCCGCGGGCTGCACTACAACGTGGACTATCCGCAGCGCGACGACGAGAACTTCGGGCAGAATACGCTGATCCGCCGCTGAGGGGTGGCGGCGCTACGGCCAGTCGGCGGGGATGAGAATCGCCTGATCCGCCAGCGACTCGAGCGCGCGGAAGATCTCGGGATCGGGCTCGGGGATCACCTCGAGCATGCGCCCCACCGTGAAGCCGGCGCGCGCGAGGTCGAGGATCGCGGACTCGAGCTTGTTCTGCGGATCGCCCAGCATCTCCGCGTCGTCGTTCACGACGAAGCGGGCGTCGAGCGCGAAGCTTCGCGCCGCGTCGCGGTGCTGTTCGTCGATGCGCCGCATGGCGTCGAACACGGCGGCCTGGAGCGGAAGCGGCGGCTCCGGACTCTCGACTTCTTCGAGACGGGCGTGGAACTCGAAGCTGCCCTCGCGCCAGGCGAGCATGCGCACCAGCGCCTTCATGCCGGTGGCGCCGCCGAGGCACACGTAGCGCATCAGTCCGGCCTCGAAGCCGATCATGCCCTCGTCCTGGCCCTTGCGCAGATAGAGCGTCCCGAGCGGCGTGCTGGACGCGAACATCTGGATCAGATCCTGGGGGCCGAGCTCCCTGATGGCCCCAGTGATGCCGCCGAGCCGACGCGTGTGCTCCGCCTGCTGGATCTCTTCCACGAAGTGCTCCACGCGCTTCCGAGCGGCGATGCCGTCCGGCACGAACTCCATGCCGAGCGCCGCCACCTCGCCCTCGCTGTGCACCTGGCGCACGACACGGCTCGGCACGGCCAGCTCCTCGCCCGTCGTCGGATGGCGCAGCGTGAGCTCCACCGTCTCTCCGACGGGGAGGGACGGGCCCGTCACACCCACCAGCGCGCCAGTGCGGCTCAAGTTGCGCGTGCGCCCATCCACGACCGCATCGCCGTCCTGGATGCGCGCCGCGATCCGCGCCGGCGCGCGCGAAGCGACGCGCTTGGAGGCCTCCGGCCGAGGCGGCGGCGGCAGGGCGGGCGGCGGCAGCGTCTCGCCCACGAGGCGCTCCAGCGTGGCGCGCACCTCGGCGACGTTGCCCTTGAATTGCACCGCCACTCCGGGTCTGCCGCCCATCTGCGCCATCTCCTGCGGCACGATGTGCACGATCTCGGACTCGAGACCGATGGCGCGATGCGCGTAGCCGAGCTGCACCTCCACGCGCACCATCTCGCGCATCTCGAAGGGCTCATCGGTCGCGATGAAGGCGCCGCCGTTGCAGAGATTGCTCTCGTATTCTCTTCGGAACGCCTCCGGCGTCTCGAAGGAGATGCGCAGTGTCCGATTGCCGCTCACGTCGCCCCCGGGACGGAGAACTCTCGACGAGCCGCCCCAGTCATCCGCTATCGGCGAGTCGGCGCCGGGCATGAAACGCAACGGGCAGCTGGGCCGGAAGCACCCCGTGCTCTGCACGGCGCATGCCCTCCGCCCCGCGCTTGCGGCGGGGATCGGCGCCGCACCCCGGCGAACCGTAGGGAAACCCCCTGATTCTTGGAGCGCGACGCGGCGCCTCAGAGATCCTCGTCGACCGAGTGGAAGAGCGACAGCTGCGGCGGCGGTCCGCCCTCGACGGCTTCCACCGGATACTCGTCCGAGAAGCAGGCGTCGCAGAAGCCGCGCTTGAGCAGCTCGCCGCAGCGCCGCAGCCCTGCCAGCGAGAGGTAGCCGAGCGAATCGGCACCGAGGAATTCGCACGTCTCCTCCACCGTGAAGCGATGTGCGATCAGCTCCTCGCGGGTGGGCGTATCGATTCCGTAGTGACACGGGCCGATGGTCGGCGGCGACGAGATGCGCAGGTGCACTTCGCGCGCACCCGCATTGCGCAGCATCACCACGAGCTTCGTGAGCGTGGTCCCGCGCACGATCGAATCGTCCACCAGGGCCACGCGCTTGCCCTGCAATGCGCCCTTCACGGCGTTGTGCTTGACCTTCACGCCGAAGTGCCGAATCGACTGCGTCGGCTCGATGAAAGTGCGCCGCACGTAGTGGTTGCGGATCATCGCGTGTTCGTACGGAATGCCCGACTCCTCGGCGTAGCCGAGCGCCGCCGTGATCCCGGAGTCGAGCACCGGGACGACCACGTCCGTTGCGATGGGATGCTCCCGCGCCAGCGCGCGACCGAGCTCCTTGCGGAACGCGTAGACGTTGGTCCCATTCAGGTTCGAGTCGGGCCGCGCAAAGTAGATGTACTCGAAGATGCAGAATTTCTCGGGCTCGCGGCGGAAGGGCCGCAGGCTGCGCAGGCGTCCACGCCGGATCACCACGACTTCGCCCGGATCGATGTCGCGCTCGAAGCTGGCGCCGATGAGATCGAGCGCGCAGGTCTCGCTGGCGACCACCCAGGCCCCGTCGAGGCGCCCGAGGCTCAGCGGCCGGAAGCCGTGCGGATCGCGCGCCGCGACGAGCGCGTCCCCCGTCAGCATCACCAGGCTGAAGGCCCCCTTGACCCGAGAGAGCGCGTCGAGCAGCCGCTCTTCTTGCGTGCCCTCGCGCGAGCGCGCCAGCAGCTGCACGATCACCTCGCTGTCGGCACTGCTGCTGAAGATCGCGCCGCGCCCCTCGAGCTCCTTGCGGATGGGGATGGCGTTCACCAGGTTTCCGTTGTGGGCAAGCGCGATGGGGCCCCCGTCGGTGGTGGCGCAGAAGGGCTGCGCGTTGGCGAGCTGGCTGCCTCCCGCGGTCGAGTAGCGCACGTGCCCGATGGCCAGGCGCCCCTCGAGCTTCTGGAGGATCTGCTCGTTGAAGACATCCGCGACGAGTCCCATGGCGCGATGCACCGTGTGCCCGCGCCCGCCACCCGGCGTGGCCACGATGCCCGCGCTCTCCTGGCCGCGGTGCTGCAGCGCATAGAGCCCGAGATACGTGATGGTGGCCGCTTCGGGGTGCCCGTACACCCCGAACACGCCGCACTCGTCGTGAAAGCGGTCGTCCAGGTGCGCCTCGACGAGATCCGCCCACTCGTCGCGACTGAGGTCCCAGGCGTTCATGTCGCGAGCCTCCTCGGAATCGCCTGCGCCCAGCGCGCGTGCAGCTCGTCGATGAGCACGTCGATCCAGGCCGAAGCGCCGGAGGGCCCGACCTGCAGGCGCTCGCCACCCGTCTCGCCCACGCGTCGCGCCGGAACGCCGCGCTCGGCAGCCAGCGCGAGCAGCGCCGCCGGCTGCGGCGTCGCGACGATGGCGCGGCCCGTCGATTCCCCGAACAGGACCGCGTCGGGGCGGATCGCGTCGTCCAGCTCGATGCGCGCGCCGATGCGCGCCGGGCCGGTGAACGTGCACTCGGCCAGCGCCACGGCCAGCCCGCCGTCGGCAACGTCATGGATGCTCGAAGCGAGCCCGTCCGAAACCGCCGCCGCCAGCAGCCCGGCCAGGCGTCGCTCGTGCTCGAGATCGACGCTCGGCGGCCGGCCCCGCTCGAGACCCCGGCGCAGCGCGAGCCACTCGCTGCCCCCGAGCTCCTCGCGGTTCTCGCCGAGCAGCACCACGGCGAGGTCCGCCGCGGGGAAGTGGGACACCGCGTGGCACTGCCAGTCTTCCAGCAGTCCCACCATCACGATCGTCGGCGTGGGGAAGATGGCGCGCCCCGAGGTCTCGTTGTAGAAGGAGACGTTGCCCGACACGACCGGCGTGCCGAGCGCCCGCGCCGCGTCCGTGAGCCCGCGCGTCGCTTCGGCAAACTCCCACATGATCTCGGGGTGCTCCGGGTTTCCGAAATTCAGGCAGTTCGTCAGCCCGATCGGTCGCGCTCCCGTGCACGCGACGTTCCGCGCCGCCTCCGCCACGGCGGCCACGGCTCCCTGGTAGGGATCGAGCCAGCACCAGCGCGGGTTGCAGTCCGAGGCCATCGCGATGCCCTTGCGCGTCGCCGTGCCGTCCCTGCGCTTGACGCGGATCAGGGCCGCGTCGCCGCCCGGTCGCAGCACGGTGTCGCCTTGCACGAACTGATCGTACTGCCGATAGAGCCAGGCCTTCGAGCCGAGATTCGGCGCATCGAGGAGCGCCAGCAGGGCCTCGGCCGGCTCCGCCTCGGGCGGCACCGAGGCGAGGTCGAGCTTCTGTCGCTCCAGCAGATCCGCCGGCTCTCGCGTCGGGCGGTCGAGCTCGGGGCTGCACTTTGCGACGGGATCCACCGGGATGTCGACCACCTCGCGGTCGTGCCAGCGGATGCGCATGCGCCCGTCGTCCGTCACGCGCCCGACCACCACGGCGTCGAGATCCCAGCGCTCGAAGATCGCGCGCACTTCGTCCTCGCGCCCCGCGCGCGCAACGAGCAGCATGCGCTCCTGGCTCTCGGAGAGCAGCAGCTCGTAGGGCGTCATGCCCGTCTCGCGCTGCGGCACGCGATCCAGGTCGAGCTCGATCCCGGTGCCGGCGTTGCTCGCCATCTCGAACGAGGAGCAGGTGAGCCCGGCGGCCCCCATGTCCTGGATGCCCACGACGAGATCGGTCTCCATCAGCTCCAGGCAGGCCTCGATCAGGCATTTCTCCGTGAACGGGTCGCCGACCTGCACGGTGGGTCGCTTCGCATCGCTCTCCTCGTCGAATTCCGCGGAGGCCAGCAGGCTCGCGCCGTGGATTCCGTCGCGTCCGGTCTTGCTCCCGACATAGATGACGGGGTTCCCGATGCCCGCGGCGCTGGCGAGAAAGACCCGATCCGCCTCCACCACACCCAGGCTGAAGGCGTTGACCAGGATGTTGCCGCGGTAGCACTCGTGGAAGCTCGTCTCGCCCCCGACCGTCGCCACGCCGACGGAGTTGCCATAGCCGCCGATGCCCTCGACCACGCCCCGCAGCAGGTACTGATGGCGTGGGTCCTCGAGCGGGCCGAAGCGCAGCGAATCGAGCGAAGCGACCGGGCGCGCGCCCATCGTGAACACGTCGCGCAGGATCCCGCCCACGCCCGTCGCGGCCCCCTGCCTGGGCTCGACGAAGGAGGGGTGGTTGTGGCTCTCCATCTTGAACACGACGGCCAGC
>Ga0224496_10000146_pt1 | contig 52293 bp, 55 predicted proteins | sample SF_Jul11_sed_USG_2_FD_168127 | JGI IMG/M metagenome (GOLD analysis project Ga0224496, IMG submission 168127) | Sediment microbial communities from San Francisco Bay, California, United States - SF_Jul11_sed_USGS_8_1 | ecosystem: Environmental > Aquatic > Marine > Sediment | place: USA...
GCATCATGGATTACTACCGCATGAAGAACGTGCAAGCGGACACCTCCATGCGTGACGCGATCGCGGGGACGGGCGAGGAACCGCCGGGCGGTCCGAAGAAGGAGGAGCGCCGATGACATGGGAGCAACTGGTGATCCCTGTGCTCCTGGTCCTGGCCCTGCTGGTGCAGCGCATGCGTATGAGGAAAGGGACTGTTGAGGAAGCGCAGGGTGACGAGGCCGAAGCGACGAGCGTTCCCGTGGCAATGAAAAAACGAGTCCCTATCCGGGAATCACGCGGGCCGAGTGAAGCGCCACGCATTGTGCGGCCTGCCACGGACGCAGGTCCCGCCGCGCGGCGCTGGCAGCCTCAGGTCGTCGCCACCGCTCGGGACATGCGGCGCGGCATCGTGCTCATGGCGGTGCTCGGTCCATGCCGAGGCCTTGAGCCATGTTCGGTCCGCCGTGAGTTGGATAGAGGCTGAGGCTCCCGCGGTTGCATTCGTTCCATGTTCACGTACCATCACCGTGCCGCGGTGTGCGGCCAAGTTACCGGCGTCTTTCGGAGGGACGTGTCGCTGCGAGCACGGTCGAGCGGCTCACGCGTTCACGATCATACGATCACAGACCGCGAGAGTCGTATAAATGGCGTATCGTTAGCAGGTTAACTAGATTAGGTTAAGAAGTGTTGTGATGAGTGGTTACTGGAATATGAACTTGACTAATTTTGGTAAAAGTGTCAAGCTAAACTCAGAAGTAAGAGTGTTCGAGGGGGGTGGGTTCGGCTGCTCGTTCTCGAACGTGATGAGATGTACGGAATGCAGCGTTAGTGTGCTGGTTCAAGCTCTGACGTTCGAGTGACGCTGACTGTCCTATCCCTTGCGCGTCTTGTTCCTTCCTAGCGCGACCGATTCCTCAGTCTCCACCGCTTCAATGCCAGAGTGCTGATGAAATCCGACGGTCTGGTGAGGGTGCCCTCATAGACTGATCTTAAGAACTTCTGTCTGTCACCGTGCTGACAGCGGCGACTTCCCGGTCGCGGATTGGGATCGTCTGCTGTCGAGGCGATAGTGGGGTGTTCACTGAAGGAGGTCTTCATCATGAGACTCTTTACGATTGCAATGACGGGACTCGTGTTTATCGGAATGACCATGCTTGCTCTTGCGAATCCAGCGATGCTGCCCAAGCATCCTGGGTACCCGTCAAGGGGAGAGTTTGCGAACGATACGGGCCAAAACAACTTAACCTATAGCCAGTCTATCGAGGAGGCCGCTAGGTCCGGGGATACAACCATGGGGGCGATGCCCATTGATTCCAAGAATACCGGGATACTGGAGCCACAAGTTGTCGACCCATTAAAAGGAGCGGTTGAACAGCCGGTGAAAAAGGGCATGCGGATACCAAAGAAATGAGACAGTACATCCACGTTTGGTTGTCAATGATATCGGACTGCTGCAGACGGAGGAAGGAGTCGAAACAGAGCATGGAATCTGGTCGGTAATAAGGATTGTCGGTATGGATGGCCATAACGTGAATATTTCAGGCGGTTGTTGGCGAGCAGTGTGAGCGCGATTGTGCAAGGGCCTCGCGGTCATGCTCCGACATCTTAGGCCATGCGCGAAGGAGATAGCCATGACAAACAAGACGTATACGATATGGCGAGCAACCTTGATTGCAGGGATGGTGGTCGGCTTGGCGGGGGTTATAGGTGAAATGGTCTGGAGTGCTGATAATGGGAAACTCAGTGAGGGGGAAGTTATTACCATGGCGACTTCCGCCAAGATTACGATTGAGGGAGCGGTGGAGACGGCGTTGGAAAACATCGCAGGGCAGGTCATTGTGGCAGAATTGGAGATGAGGGGGGACAAGATCGTGTGGAATGTCGACATCCTGACCGCTGACGCAGCGATTATGACGGTCTATGTCGATGCCGTTTCAGGATCGGTGATGATGACCAAAGAGAAGGTGGCTGGGGAGAGGCCGGTTCAAGCCAAAACGTCATAACGCGGCTACCTGTAGGACTTCACAGCCGAGGGTGTTGTAGGGGAGAGGGGCAGATTCCCGGCCAAGGGGAGATTTGCAGTAACGAAGGGAACTTCTGTCGGTGATTCATGTTCGGCTCGGAGTCTCAATGTAGGTGACCATCGCTCTGGGCGCGACTCATCACTAGCGTTGGACCATCTCCACGAAGGAGGATCACATGTCTAGATACCTACTGGTTCTTGGGATCGTTCTTGGGTTTCCCTTGTCAGGCTTCGCTCAATTTGTGGATAGAGGTGAGTATGTAGTGGTGTCAAAAGGTGTGAAGCTGTGCTCCAATGCTGCTCTTGAGACCTCAAACGGGATGATGGATCCGGAGAATCGCTTCTGGCGTGTTACGAGCAAGGCGCGGGCCAACGGTACACAAACCGTGGATGCATTTGTCCTCGAGAGTTCATACGATCGCAAAAGCGGCGAGACCACGATCGAGGAGCGCCAATACGATGATAGTTATGCCACACGGTTTAAGAGAGTCCTGGAGCACAAGGGGATGTTATTGATGGTCAGTCCAAGGGACGGCCAGATAGAGGCGACAGTTGGAATTTGCAAAAAGTAGACATGGGGAGCGCCTCCACGTGAGCTTGGCAGGTTGATCACCAGGTATGATCCGTCCGGAAAGGTTAGGAGCGGATCTAAATTGGCGCAACGTATGAGAAGGACTCTCTCGTAAGGTTGGACTGCACTTACGAATGAATGGATGCGTGGGGTGTGACGTAGAGTCGCAAGCAATTGGCTGCAAACGATGCACCTTCTAGGGCACTGACGGCATGGCGCGCTTGCTCATCTGAGCCCATTTCCACAAAACCATAGCCGGCTGATTTTCCGCTGTGTTTGTATCGGACGACATGGACGCGAACGACGGCACCATAGGTTCCGAATAGGTCACGGAGTTGACAATCGGAAGTCGCTTCCGCGAGGCCGCCGACATACAAGATACAGTTACTCATGACCATGGATCACGTTGGATGATGCGAGCATCTCTACAGCAGATAAGGATCTCATGCTGGGCTTGCGGCTCGAAGTGGTTATAGACGAGGGCACCAATTGCTCCTGTGATGTACAGCAATGTGGCTGCACCGAGAGCATTGTGAATGAGCCATTGGACGAAGTTCTGGACGGTGGAGTAATGGGTATGTCTTCTCTCTTCACCGTTTACAGGTACGGGATTGCTTAGTTGCTGTCCTCTGTCTTGCCGGTATCTCCACGGCGCCTGGCACTGAATGATTTCTTCCTCACGTCTGAGGATTTGCTTGCCTTGGTTGTGGAACGCAGGCGGGTATCTTCTCCAAAGCTATGTCTCGCCAGCGACGCGACTTCGCGTCTGATGACGTCGATTGAGGATGTATTGTCGACCGAATTGGGATCAGTCAACCCTAGAAGTTGCCAGCGGATTTTCGGTTTATGGGCGGACTTTTTCTTTCCCGTTTTGCGACTTTTCCAAACCGAAGCGAGGTTCATGGAGCGCCCTTCTGTACAAGCACGAAGCTCAAGTCAGTGGTTGTCTGACAGAGAAACTCAATAGCTCTGTTTCAGCTCCACTAATGGACTGGCCAAGCGATCAGAAAGCCAACCTCTGCCATTCAGGCGGAGGAGCATCAGGTTGGTGATATTACACAGACTATCGCGCCAACACTGGGAGTGAGTACGAGGAGTGCACCGAGAGGACAATAACTTACAATGAAACTCACACTAGCATGCACTTTGCGAAGGAGTCAACTATCGCCACACAGCTCCTTATTGTGTAGGACAGGGGACAAGGCGTATGGCTTGTCAATTAACTGCGCTCTTGTATCTATTCATAGAACTGGTTGACGTTGTGAGGGCCATGTCATAGAACTGGTTGACGTTGTGAGGGCCATGCTGTATGGTGACACTACATTTAACTCGTGGTGGTCCGGCGAGGAGATGTTCAAACTATAACGGACTTCGCGATCGCATCGCGACCAGGTCCAGTTTGGAGCTACACCCAGCCCGGTTGTTTCTCCCCTCGGTTCTCTGATCCCGTCATAATGCGATCAAACTGAAAGGATAGTTTAGTGGATACGTCTGTTCAACTCAATTTTCATGCCCTCGGTTTGTCCGAGGCCATTTTGCACGACCTGGCTGATGCCGGGTTCGCTTCACCAACTCCTATTCAAGAACAAGCCATCCCTCCCGCTCTGGCGGGACGAGATGTGATCGGATGCGCCCAGACCGGCACGGGAAAAACGGCAGCGTTTGTGATTCCGATGGTTGAACGGTTGTCCACCTTACCCAAGGGGCAGCCGAAGGCATTGATCCTTGCGCCGACGCGTGAGCTCGCCTTGCAGACCCTGACCACGATTGAGAAACTTGGGCGGAGTCGGCGCATCTCTGCAACCGTGATCGTGGGAGGCGCAGATATGCAAGCCCAAGTGCGAGGCTTGCGGCAGCGACCGGACATCCTGGTGGCGACGCCGGGTCGACTTCTTGATCATATGTGGAACGGCACGATTTTGTTGTCGTCCATCAAGATGTTGGTGTTGGATGAGGCAGACCGGATGTTAGATATGGGCTTTGCGCCTCAAATCAATCAGATCCTTGATGCCTTGCCAGAGGAGCGGCAGACCTTGCTTTTTTCGGCCACGCTGCCGACGGATCTCGCCCGGTTGGTTCAAGCCAGTGTCAACAACCCTGTTCGCATCATGGTTGCACCATCAGCGACGACAGCTGACGGAGTGACTCAAGCGGTGCATCATACATCGCATGCGGACAAGTCCGATCTTCTCTTGTCTCTCTTAAGAGCCGATAAGGATACCGCGCTGGTGTTTACCAGGACAAAGCACAGGGCTGATCGGTTGGGACGCATGCTGGGTCAGGCCGGCCATCGAGTGGCGGTCCTGCATGGAGACCGGAGTCTATCGCAGAGGCGTGCCGCATTAGAGGGCTTTAAGCGCGGGTCATTCCGCGTGCTGGTTGCGACGGATATTGCTGCCCGAGGCATCGATGTGGCAAACATCGGCCACGTGATCAATTTCGATCTGCCCAATTGTCCGGAAGATTACGTGCACCGCATCGGGCGCACGGCTCGGATGAAGACGACCGGCCGCGCCACGAGTTTTGTGACAGGCGAAGATCAGCGGCAGCTTCGGGATATCGAGCGACTGCTGGGACATGCAGTTCCGCTTGCTCCTGGGAGTAGTGCTCTGTCATCGGCTGCGCATGCTGAAGTCAGACACGTGCATCGGAATGATCGTTCCTCGTCCAGTCACGTGAAGAGCTCCGGACGTTTCCGTGGTCCGAGCACAAGAGGCGCGCATGTGGAATCATCCACACGCAATGCTTCGGCGACCCTACGTCCGTAAAGTGCGAAAATAGTTCGCAGAATCTACTTCGTGAGATACAGTATGTCTCACGAGGTAGATTGGCATGCAGACGATTCAGCAGCCGGAGTTGGTCTGTCCCAAAGTTCGGCGAAACTCCCGAGTGCGCATTCCCATACCGTTCAGCTGTTCACTTTCTTCTCTCACACCTCGATGGTGGTTTCAAAAGCCGGTTCATGACGTTGGCCTGGTATATGACCTGTCGCTACACGGTGTATGCGTGAGCACCGACGCGGCATTCAAGCCGGGTGACCAAATTTCTCTCAAACTCCGATTAACCAAGGGCACTCCTCCGGCTGAGGTGGAGGTGGCTACCGTGTGCTGGACGAACTATCCATTCCATGGGCTTGCGTTCAGCGTACTTTCACAATCGTCCTTGAGGCAGTTGGCTAAGTACCTACATGTCTCAGATATGGAGAAAGAGTAAACCACATGGATGATCTAGACCTCCGGACCGGCAGTGGACCAAGTACCCCTCAATTGCGCAAGCATCCGCGCGTACGTGTCTCGGCTCCCTTCCCCTGTTCGCTGGCACGCGTAGGCCGGATGAAGAAGGGAACGGTTGAACCGGGGTTGGGGATCGTCTATGACGTATCCACAAAAGGCGCCCGCGTCATGACGGAAGCGGTGATCACGTCTGGAGATCGAATCGCGATGAGGTTGCGATTGCCCGATCAGGTGGCATCCATGGTCATCGAAGCGGCCACCGTCAGATGGGGCAAAGAACACACGTATGGGGTGGAGTTTGAGGCTTTATCTCCGAGCGACAATAAACACATACAGATCTTTATGACCCGCCAGTCCAAGTCCGACCCAATGGTCGTCGCCTAACTGTCTTGGGCTACATGCTGCTCCCTTGATATTCTTGACCGCACTGAAGGTGTTGAGCGATCACACGCCTGCGTGCTCGCTCTATCTTAGTCCACTGGGGTTTGTCGTTCTGGCCCCCCCCATCGGAAGTGGGACGGTGTTGGACACGGTGGTGGACGAGATCTAGGCAGGTCTGCTTCAGGAACTTAGAGTGCTATCGAGTGAGTCAAACGCTATTTGATTGCGACTGCTTTGACTTCTTTGAAGGTGGTATGACCTTCCAAGACTTTATGAATGCCGTCTTGAACAAGTGTTGTCATGCCCTCTTCGAGTGCAGTCTTGAGCATGTCTTCGGTGCGTGCTTTCTGTTGCACCATCCGCTTCATTTGGTCTGTGCCTAACAGGAGTTCGTGTAACGCCACTCGTCCCTTGAAGCCGGATCGATTGCATGTCTCGCAGCCCTTCCCACGAGAAAGTCGAAACGTATTGTCTTGCTTGATGCCGAGCTTGTCCCAATACTCAGGGTTGTAGCCTAATCGGAGTTCTTCATACTCCTCTTTGCTTCCGATGTATTGCTCTTTGCATTCCTTACAGATCCTACGAGCCAACCGCTGTGCAAGGACCCCCAGCATGGCATCGGCAAAACTGAATGGATCGCAACCCATGTCGAGGAGACGGGTGACCGTTTCAACCGCGCTGTTCGTGTGCAACGTACTCAACACCAGGTGGCCGGTCAGCGACGCTTCGATACCTGTGTCCGCCGTTTCCTTATCCCGCATTTCTCCCACCATGATGACATCGGGATCGGCCCGGAGGAATGCGCGCATGGCTGTGGAAAATGTGAGGCCAATCTTCGGCTGGACCTGCACTTGGCGAAGACCATATTGAGTAATTTCGACGGGATCTTCGGCAGTCCATATCTTGATGTCCGGAGTATTGATGTTGCCGAGCACCGAGTGAAGGGTCGTTGTTTTTCCTGAACCGGTCGGACCGACACATAGAATAATACCGTATGGCCGCTCAGAGATCTCTTTCAGCACTTTGAGGTTTCGATCAGAGAACCCCATCTTATCGAGCGGTAGCGGCTCACTTGCGGCGAGGATACGCATCACCACGTCTTCGTTGTATCCGGCGGTTGGAAGCGTTGCGACGCGGAGCTCAATTTCCTTCGACTCTGTTAGCTTGAACTTGATCTTACCGTCCTGGGGTTTGCGGCGCTCGGCGATGTCCAAGCTGGCCATGATCTTGAGTCGAGAAACGATCGCACGGCGGTAACTCTGGGGAATTTTCATATATTCAAAGCATTCCCCGTCGACGCGGAAGCGCACCAGCGTTTCACGTTTTTCTCCATAGGGCTCGATGTGGATGTCCGACGCATTTTGCCGGTAGGCATCAGCAATGATTTGATTGGCCAGACGGACGATCGCACTGTCGTTTTCATCCAGTCCTCCGCCCCCGGAAGAGTCCTCCATGGCTTCTGCCTGGGATTCGGTGACGAGTTCGCCGAGAATATCGGACACGTTTTCGTCAAGCTTGCGTCCCCCAACGTCGCTCTGTCCGGTTGCCGAGCCGAGAAACTGTGAGATGTCTCGGCGGAGGCTGACGGCGAAGCGGATGTTGAGGCCGGGGAATGTTCGTTTGATATCTTGAACACGATCAAGGTCGCCCGGGTCGTCGGTTAAAATTTCGATAGCCGTGCGATCGCGCTTGAGCGGCATCCAATGGTTTTTTTTCAGATAGTCGACATTAAGATTCTTCAACAACTCTACATCGACGATCGTACGTTCGCTGTACTCGATATAGGGGCATTTATGGAACTGGGCGAGCGATTTACCGATATCGATCTTTGGAACCTTATATTTTTCGATCAGAATGCTTTCGAGATCACTCATCCCTTTTCGGGAGTCGACGATGGCCTGGTCCAGCTCATTTTGAGTGATGCGGCTATTGCTGACCAGAAGGTCAAATTTGGTGGGAGTTTTTTTGGAGATCTTTCGAAGGTTGAAGAACGCAATCCCAAGCGCCTTTGCAATTTCATCGACCGCCTCTTCATCTTTTCGAGTGAAGCGACTCCCGCTTTTCTTGTTGAGAAGTTGGAGCACTCCCATCAAGTACTTATTATCGGCGACGATGGGGTATGTGAGAACTTGTTTGGTCTTAAACCCGGTCCGTTTATCGTAGGACGTATCATGAATCAGAGACGGGTGAGTGGCTTGGAGCTCCGCGATATTGTAAACGTCGGCGATGTTCACGGGGCGCAGATACTTAGCGCAGAAGCCGGCCAGGCTTTGTTCGGTAATGGAGATACGAACTTCTTCTACGCCGTCAATGTGCGGAACCTTGGAGAAGATCTCTTTCTTCTCTGCGTCGAACGCGAAAAGAGTTAAATCTTCCGCGTCGAACAAACTGAGGATGTCTTTGTGCAGATCGAGCAGGATCTGATCGAGATTGCTGGCGGCATGTATCTGAGTGGTAATGCGTTTGATATGCTCCGCGTGCTCAACTTTTTGCTGTAATTCCTGAACGTTTGGAGTCGCGGGCTTGGCTTGCATCCGATTCTGCTTTCTCTGCCGTCGTGATGTGAACCGATCCGGGTTGTACGTTGGATCCGTAAGGTGCCGAGTCGCGAATAAGTTTAGGTAATAGAGCTGCGAACCGAGTTTCAGTCTAGCTGAAAGAGAAGGGAAGGCAAGAAAAAGAGACTTTCCATCGATGGAGATCAGCGAGTGGTGAGATACGAGAGGCGCGAGAGTGCTGATGGCTGAGTCACGCGACGGGCGGATCCGTTTCGGAGCAAAGTGTCCTGATGTGGGCGACCAGATCACCTGGAGCTACGCGCAACTTGGTTCCACCTCTTCGAATTTTCATCTCCACGATACCGTCGGCAAGACCCTTGTCGCCTACGACGATCTGGAAGGGGATCCCGATCAGATCGGCGTCATTAAATTTCACGCCTGCGCGGTCAGGTCGATCATCCCATAACACATCAAAACCCGCAGCCGCCAATTCCGAATAGAGACGTGTGGCGGTTGAAGTGGTCTTTTCTGATTGGCTGACAGTCAGCAGGTGGAGATGAAACGGTGCGATAGGAAACGGCCAGATGATGCCTTTGTCGTCATGATGTTGTTCGATTGCCGCCGCCGCCGTACGACCTACGCCGATTCCGTAACAGCCCATAATGGCAAGACGCTCTTTGCCATGCTCATCAAGGATCGTGGCATTCATTTTCTGACTGTATTTGGTGCCGAGCAAGAACACTTGTCCGACTTCGATTCCCCTAGCAAGAGTCAACACGCCAGGACCTCGAGGGGAAGGATCCCCGGCCTGCGCATTTCGAAGATCGGCAAACTCTTCGACAGTAAAATCTCGATCTAGGTTGGCATTCTGATAATGAGTGTCGGCCTTGTTGGCTCCGATCACGACATTGGTCACCCCCCGGACGGCCCAATCAGCAAGGATGCGTACCTGTTGGAGTCCGATCGGCCCAGCAAATCCTGGAGGACACCCTGTGAGTCGCTGTACCGTCTCAGGATCAGCCAGTGCGACATCGGTCACTTTGAGTAGCCGGGCCAGTTTGACTTCATTGACCTCATGATCGCCTCGGATCAATACAGCAACCGATTCGGTTCCTGCTCGATAGAGCAGCGTCTTCACCAGTTGCCGAGGCGTGATCTGTAAAAAGGCCGTGACTTCTTCCACGGTTCGGCGTTGCGGTGTCGCGATGGGCGTCAATGGAAGGAGGGCAGTGGTATCGGCTTCAGTGGGAGGAAGCACTTCAGCCCGCTCGAGATTAGCGGCATAGGATCCCTGGTCGCTGTAGGCGACCAGCGCTTCACCTGTATCTGCAAGCACCATGAACTCATGCGAGACATCCCCGCCGATCAACCCCGTATCGGCTTCAACGGCTCGAAAGGTCAGCCCGCAACGTGTGAAAATCCTGGTATAGGCGTCATACATGTTCTGATAGCTGACCTTGGCGCCTGCCTCATCGAGGTCAAAACTGTAGGCGTCTTTCATGATGAATTCTCGCCCTCGCATGAGCCCAAAGCGAGGGCGGATCTCATCTCGGAATTTGGTTTGAATTTGGTAAAAATTCAACGGGAGTTGGCGATAGGAACGGACTTCTCGCCGGAATAGATCGGTGATGACTTCTTCATGAGTCGGACCCAAGCAGAAATCACGTTCGTGGCGGTCCTTGAAACGTAGGAGTTCCTTCCCGTAGTAGTCCCAGCGACCGGTCTCTTTCCACAACTCGGCAGGGGATGCGATCGGCATCAACAGCTCCTGCGCGCCGGCTCGAGTCATCTCCTCACGGATGATCTGCTCGATTTTACGGATGATGCGTAGACCGAGTGGAAGATAGGTGTAGATACCTGCTGCTACCTTACGGATCAGCCCAGCGCGCAGCATCAATCGATGGCTGACGGTTTCCGCTTCTCCGGGATCGTCCCGTAGCGTCGGGATGAGTAACTGCGACGTCTTCATGAAAGGTTTAGCGGGAGAAGATGCGTTCTAAGTCGTTCCAGAAAGCGAAGATCATCACACCAACCAGTAAGACCAGCCCTACCTGTTGAGCAACCTCTCGTTGTCGTTCGCCGAGCGGTTTGCGCAGGATGCCTTCAATCAAGAAAAAGAGCAAGTGGCCGCCGTCGAGTATCGGGATGGGCAGCAAATTAAGGACGCCCAGATTGATGCTCAGAATGGCGATTAGAAAGATAACGCTGGAGGCACCCTGCGAGGCGGCTTCCCCCGAGATATTGGCGATCGTCAACGGACCGCCGATATTTTTACTCGAAATATCACCTACGATCATCTTATAGAGACCGACCGCCGTCAGTTCTGTCCATCCCCACGTGGCCTCCAGTCCTTGATACACGGCTTCCGCGACGTTGTCGGACCGCATCAAGGCGCGACCAGGACCGGAGATGCCGATCTTTCCCACTTCCGAAGTCTGTCCATTGATCGTGAGCTTTTCACTGGCCGGCGTGACGGTCAGCGTGGTGCGCCTTCCCTCGCGGAGCACCTCGAATGTTAACGGCTTCTCCGGGTGCTCTCTCACCTGCGTCGTCATCTGCGCCCATGTATAGATGGTGTGTCCCTCGATCGAGACCACTCGATCGCCGGGCTGGAGTCCACCCATTGATGCTGGTGATCCCTGCATGACCGAGGTCACCAATGGGGGTGTTTCTTCGACTCCGATCGTATACAGCGGTTCGTCTGGGGATGCTCCGTCTACGGTAATCGGCACGGGAGTCGCCGTGAGCATTTTTAGTTGCCCCTCTCGCCGGACTTCGAGTGAGAGAGGTTGCCCTTTGCTCCTGGACACGATATCCAACAGCTCGGTCTTGGTGGAGATATCTTGCCCATTGACTCTGACGATGCGGTCGCCAACTTCAATCCCTGCGACCGATGCAGGAGATTCCGGAACCAGAGCCTCGACATCAGCGCTCAGATCGCGAAAGGTCGGAACAAAGAGAGGAGAACCGGTCGATAGCCATCCTGCAAAGATCAAGTAGGCTAAGATAAAGTTAAAACCGGGGCCGGCTGCGACGATGAGGACTTTCCCCCACAGCCCCTGGTGTGAAAATGAACGACGACGGTCGTCGGGAGTCGTGGCCTCCGTCTCGTCTTCACCGAATAACTTGACATAACCACCAAGTGGAACGGCCGAGACAAGATACTCCGTTTCGCCGACCTGACGGCCGAATATTTTGGGACCAAACCCGATCGAAAACTTCAAGACTTTCACTCCGACCCAGCGAGCGGCGAGGAAATGGCCGAGCTCATGAAAGGCGACCAATACGCCAAGGACGACGAGAAACCACCAGGCTTTCTGGAGGAGGAGCCAGAGCGTATCGGGGGACCAGGCGAATGCGGATGTCATGGGAACTCCCTATTGCGTACTCCGTCTACCGCTCTAATCTAACAGACGTCGCACGAAATGCAAAACAATCGTTAGTGCGACAACGCATGCACCAATGATTCTGCCTTCTCCCTGGCCCAACGATCGGCTTCCAAGGCGTCTTCGAGACAGGTGATATCTTGCTGAGTATGCGCGTCCATGGTGCTGCGAATGACCTGCGCGATTTCGACAAAGCGGAGGCCATGGTTGAGAAACGCTTCGACGGCAATCTCATTCGCCGCATTCATCGTGGCAGGCATGGTGCCTCCGAGGCGAAGTGACTCGTATCCGAGATTGAGACAGGGAAAACGGTCATGGTCGGGTTTACAGAAAGACAACTGTCCGATCTCCGTCAGCTCCAACGACGGAAGATCAAGGGCCATCCGTGCGGGGTAGCGCATGGCGTACGAGATAGGGGTCCGCATATCCGGAAGCCCTAATTGGGCGATGATCGAGCGATCTTTATACTCCACTAGAGAATGAATAATACTTTCTCGATGAACCATGACCTCAATGTTGGACTCGGGGATATCGAAGAGCCAGCGGGCTTCTACCACTTCCAACCCTTTATTCATCAAGGTGGCGGAGTCAATGGTAATCTTGGACCCCATCTTCCAGTTGGGATGCTGCAAGGCTCGTTCAGGTGTCACGTCCTGGAGCTGTTCGTGAGTCAGCGTCCAGAGCGCTCCGCCGGACGCGGTAAGAAGCAAACGTCGGACGTCCTCGACTCGATGGCCTTCCAAGGATTGAAAGATCGCGCTGTGCTCGCTATCAACCGGAAAAATTCTGACGCCATGTTTCCGAGCTTCATCTTGCATCAACTTGCCGGCCATGACCATCGGTTCTTTATTGGCCAATGCGATGTGCTTGCCACTCCGAATGGCGGACAAGGTCGGAACGAGCCCGGCCGCTCCCACGATGGCAGAAATCACCAAGTCGGCATCTAGGAACGATGCCACATGGCTGATGCCCTCTTCGCCGGACATGATGTCGACCCGAATGTCGGCACATCGGCTTCGAAGCAGAGCGGCTGAAGATTCGGTAGAGACGGCCACAGCCTTGGGCCTGAATCGGTGAATTTGTTCTTCTAACTTGTCGATGTTGCTGCCGGCCGTCAATCCCACCACGCGAAATTCATCGGGAAACCGTTGAACGATATCGAGCGTGTTGGTCCCGATCGATCCGGTCGATCCCAAGATGATAATCGACTTCATATTCTCTCCTCTCCATTCACCTACGAAGGCAGCGATAGGTCTCGAACGTAGGCGACATAGTAGTAGAACGTGGGGGCGGTGAACAAGAGACTATCGAGCCGGTCCAGCATTCCGCCATGACCTGGCAAGATCCCGCCCGAGTCTTTGACCCCAGTCCGACGTTTGATCATCGATTCAAAAAGGTCTCCGAAGAGGCCCACTATCGTCAGGAGTACGCCGAGGATTGCTGCATCCGTTAGGGAGAGCTGTGACGCAAACCACTGCTGAGCCAGGAGGGCCACACCCACCGTCAGGACAAGCCCACCGAGGACACCTTCGATGGTTTTCTTTGGACTGATCGACGGAAGCAACGGGTGTTTCCCCCACAAGGTCCCCGCATAGTAGGCGCCGGTATCGGAGGCCCACGTCACGACGGCTAGAAAGAGCACGAGCCACTCGCCGCCCGGCAGTGTGCGGGTCGACACGACGGTGCCCAGGGGGAAGCCTACATATAACACACCGAGGAGAATCACGACGGCATCGTTCCATCGATGCTCCGGTGAAGCGGCGGAGATGGACAGGGTCACTGCCGCCACGAGTACACTGCCGACGAGAAGTTCCGGCACGGAAAAAGAAAAATGAGGGTGAATGAGTGTAAGAGCGAAGCCTGCGAGTCCTCCTCCCATAAGGAGACGGCTCAAGCGCGAAGGAAAGCTGAGTGTGTAGAGTTCCACCAGCGCAAGAGACCCGACTACCAGCAAGAGGAGGGTCAGGGCCCAGGGAGCAAGATGCGCGATGATGATATAGACCGCGGGAATCAGCGCGAGTGCGGTGTAGAGACGGCGGAGGTCGAATCGTCGGGTGCGTGCCGGTGAGGTCGTCACAAATATCGAGCTATGGGCAAGAACGTCTGTTGCGAGAGGATATCCCACCAGTGTTATGACGATACGCTGCTCAGGACTCGACCAAATCGACGTTCCCGCTTTTGATACTCGATCAGCGCCAGCAGGAACTCTCGCCGGCGAAAATCAGGCCACAGTGTTGGGCTAAAGCACAGTTCTGTGTAGGCGAGTTGCCAGAGGAGAAAATTACTGATCCTTGCTTCTCCACTCGTCCGAATTAGAAGATCGGGATCAGGGAGCGGATGAGTAGAGAGGTACCGCTGGATCGTGGTTTCATTGAGAAGGGACGCTTCGACCGACCCGGCCTGGATATCGTTGATCAACGCTTTCACCGCATCGACGATCTCCGCCCGCCCGCCGTAGCTCAGTGCGACGGTCAAGATCAGTTTGTCGAGATGTGCGGTATCTTTTTCGGTCGTACGAACCCAGTGCTGGGCTGATTGCGGAAGGAGATCGTGGCGCCCGATGGCGCGGAAGCGAACCCCTTGCTCGATCAAACTCGCCCGTTCTGTCAAAAGATAATGTTCCAGGAGTCCCATAAGTGCGCTGATTTCGTGGGTCGGGCGATTCCAGTTTTCCTGTGAAAACGCGTAGATCGTGAGCGCTCGAATGCCGAGTTCCAGGCAGAGGGTGATCATCTCTCTGACGGAGTTGATGCCTTCACGGTGGCCGGCAATACGTGGAAGACCACGAAGTTCAGCCCAACGGCCGTTGCCGTCCATAATGACCGCAACATGTTTTGGGAGCAGTTCGGACTCCAGCTTGGCGGTCAATTCACTTTCTGAAAGGTGGTCGAGGGTTGAGGCAGGCTGGTGTGGCATAAAATCTTGAGCAAGCTCCTAACATGTCCTGCATGCAGGCGAGCGAGGTGGTCAGAGTCTACTGGTGGGGGTAGGGAATGTCAAACGATAACTCGGTAGCTCTCGATCGACAATTGTGCGGTAAGAGAACTTGCTGCATTGCGACTACGGAAATGATTGGGTTATACTGCGTATTCTTCAACCCACTACAGAGAGCAGAAAGACTGACGTATGTCTGAGCTGGTCCAATTGACTACATTTGGCGTTACGGAACTCGAAGCGCAGCATGCCCTCGATCGGTTAAAAGTACGGGATGTTGATTATGCGGATCTCTATTTCGAATCCCGTACGTCCGAGTCGGTGTCCATGGAGGAAGGTATCGTCAAGCGCGCGGCCAAGAGCATTTCTCAAGGGGTCGGGGTTCGCGCGACGTCCGGCGAAAAAACCGGATTTGCGTACTCGGATGAACTCACGAAGAAGGATCTGGAGATTGCGGCGGACACGGCACGATACATCGCCAATTCCCCTAAAGGAGATGTTCCCGTACCAGTGCCCACGCAGCGGCGCCCCACGAGAGATCTCTATCCGATGGAGCGAGCGAAGGCCGAAGTAGCGACGGCTGATCGTGTGGCGCTGCTGAACGAAATCGATGCTGAAGCCAGACGGTATGACCCTCGCATCAAGAACGTCATGGCGTCGTTTAATACCGAGTACAAGCTTGTGGCGGTAGCCACCTCCGATGGAACCTTAGTGAGCGATGTTCAACCCTTGTCTCGCCTCCAGATCACCTGCATCGCCGAAGACCACGACAATCGCCAAGTGGGAAGTTTCGGCGGCGGCGGCCGGGTTGCGTTCGAGTTCTATCGCGAGGGCGATCGTCATTTAGGTTATGCCCGAGAAGCGGCGCGAGAAGCGATCCTCAACCTGTCGGCGGTTGACGCTCCAGCTGGGGTGATGCCGGTCGTGTTGGCTGGCGGGTGGCCCGGTATTTTGTTGCACGAAGCGATCGGACATGGCTTAGAAGCTGACTTCAATCGCAAAAAAACGTCTGCCTTTTCCAGTTTGATTGGGAAACGGGTAGCATCGGAAGTTTGTACTATTGTTGATGATGGAACGCTTCCGTTTCGTCGCGGCTCGTTGAACATGGATGATGAGGGGACACCGACCAGCTGTACCACGCTTATCGAGAAAGGCATTCTTCGTCGTTATATCACCGATAAACTCAATGCGCGCCTCATGGGGATTCCCCTGACTGGTAACGGTCGGCGGGAGAATTACCAGAGTGTGGTCCTTCCCCGGATGACAAATACCTTTATGTTGGCCGGCGAGTCGGACCCTCAGGACATTATCCGATCGGTCAAGACGGGGCTTTACGCGGTGTCGTTCGGTGGTGGGCAGGTCGATATCACCAACGGGAAGTTCGTGTTTTCCGCCAGCGAAGCCTATCTCATCGAAGACGGCCAGATCACGAAGCCGGTGAAGGGTGCCACATTGATCGGAAATGGGCCGGAGATTCTCACCAAGGTGTCGATGGTAGGACACGATCTGAAGCTCGACAACGGCATCGGTACCTGCGGAAAGGATGGCCAATCGGTGCCGGTCGGGGTCGGCTTGCCGACCATCAAGATCGAAGAAATTACGGTCGGTGGCACGAGGGGCTAGGCGTATCATGCACTGGAGTTCTGCCGATCGATCGGGCAACAGTTGACGATTGACAAGTCGTACGGATGTCTAAAAAATCTTCCCCTCCAGCAGAAATAGCCAACGGGTACGCCCAGCTCGCGGCGGATGTCCTGGCTCGCGCCAAGACCTGCGGTGCGACAGAAGCCGATATCGTGGTGGCCGATGGAGAGACCTTCTCGGTGCAAGTGCGGGTTGGTGCCGTCGATCGATTGACCAAAGCTCGAGAGAAGCGGTTTGGGCTGCGTGTCTTTATTGGCAAACGATCGGCGACGACGTCCACATCCGACTTTTCACAAGACTCCCTTGAACGGCTCGTAGCAGACACCTGTACCTTGGCCAAGGCGGTGGTTGAGGATGATGTATCGGGACTGCCTGATGCCGCGCAGATGGCCACAGACCTGCCGAGCCTTGATCTTTATGACGGCACCGTGCTCGATACGGAGACGCAGATCGACTGGGCGAAACGAGGCGAGTCGGCCGCATTTGCGGCCGACTCGCGCGTAACCAACTCGGAAGGTGCAGAGTTCGATTCGTCCTCTGGACGCGTCGTACTGGCCAATAGCCATGGATTTGTTGGGTCTTACAAGAGTTCAAACTTTTCATTGTCCGTTTCTCCGATTGCAACCGACACCGGAACGGGTGCCATGCAGCGGGACGCGTGGTACGAGGTGCAACGCAAGTTTGCGCGACTGGCTGCCGCGGAATCGATCGGACAAGAGGCTGCGAGACGGGCCGTTCGCCGTTTAGGCGCACGCAAAGTGGCGACGAAACGAGTGCCGGTGGTGTTCGATCAGGAGACGGCCGGCAGCCTGCTCGCTAACCTGTGCAGCGCTGTGTCGGGCTATGGCCTCTACAAGCGGGCTTCCTTCCTGCTGGATAAACTAGGTCAGACAATGGCCTCTGATCTGATCACGGTACATGACGATGGCCGGATAGTCGGTGGTCTTGGGTCTCGCCCGTTTGATGGTGAAGGATTGGCCACTCGTAAGAACACGATCGTGGAGCGTGGAGTGTTGAAGAGTTACCTGCTTGATACCTATTCCGGAAGGAAGTTGGGATTGCCGTCGACGGGGAACGCGTCACGAAGTGTGGGAGAAAGTCCTTCGGTTGGCCCGACGAACTTCTATCTTGTTCCCGGAATCAAGAGCCCGCAGGAGATCATCGCTTCGGTGAAGGATGGGCTCTATGTCACCGAGCTGATCGGGTTCGGGATTAATATGGTCACTGGCGATTATTCACGGGGAGCCAGCGGGTTCTGGATTGAAAACGGGGAGTTGGCCTACCCGGTCGAAGAAATCACGATCGCAGGAAATCTAAAACAGATGTTCAAGGATATCGAAGTCGTTGGAAGCGATCTTGTGTTCCGGGGACGCATTGCAAGCCCGACACTAAAAATTTCAGAGATGATGGTGGCCGGCAATTAGCCACTCTGCGGTAAATTGCGGTGTTGAGTTTTTAGTTCGTGCAATCATCAACATCAGCACTCAAAACTCACCATTCGCAATTCGCACCCACTGGTGTGAGGAGGTGATTCATGGCTGATGCAGTCCGAGAGACGACCGTTCAGTACCAGAGCGGAAAAGTAGCGATGAAGGCGTTCGTGGCGGCTCCGCAGACCACGGAAAAACGTCCGACCATTATCATCGTCCAGGAATGGTGGGGGCTCACGGACCATATGAAGGACATCGCGAGGCGATATGCGGCAGAAGGCTACGTCGCCATCGCTCCGGACCTGTATTCCCGCCTGGGACATGCACTGACGACCGATGCCGGAGAAGCCGGCAAACTGATGAACACGTTGAAACAAGAGGACGGGCTGGCCGACCTGAATGCGACGGTGGCCTATCTCAAGTCCGTCCCTGAGGTCGATGCCACAAAGATCGGGGTGACGGGCTTTTGTATGGGCGGGTCCTATGCTCTCATGTTGCCCTGTGTCAATCCGGAGATCAAAGCGGCGGTGCCGTTCTATGGCCAAGTGCCCAATCCTGACACCCCGATTCAGAAACTGGCCTGTCCGGTGTTGTACTTCTATGGGGAGGACGACGGCTGGATCACAAAGGCCGATGTGCAGCGACTGGCAGGGGCGTTGAAGAAGTATGGGAAGGTTGGCGAGATCAAGACCTATCCCGGCGCTCCACATGCATTCTTCCGAGAGACAGATCCATCTGTGTATCGGCCCGATGCGGCAAAGGATGCGTGGGCAAGGACGAAGGCCTTCTTTAAGCAACACCTCGGCTGATGAAAATGACCTACAGCTTCGTTCTCAGTCGTTCGTCTCCCTGCGAGGTACCTCCGAAGGTACGCCTCAGTCACCGATCTCCTTGCGGCCTTGCTGGAAGGCCATTTTGATCAGCCCCGCGAATCGCGTATAGGAACAGTAGAGGAACAGTTTACGATGCCTCTGGATGCTGAACTCGGAAAGAAAATGCTGCAGTTGATCACGTCCCGGTACGATGATCGGCACTGGCGGAATAAGATTGAGAAAACACTCAGCCTCCCACAGACCGGCGTTGTCGATCAGATTCAGCAGCAGATCTTCATGTACCTCAAGCTCGGGTTGAAGGCGTACAAGTCTCGTCGGGCCGACCCGGACTCCTGGATCATTGGCGGCTATGCCACGAAGGAAGTCATCAATCGCGCGAAATTCCAGCCGCAACTCGTCGGGGCCTCTCTCAAGCAAGAGGATGTGGCCTTTCTTGGAACAGATCCAGGGAGCGACGTGACCGAAGCCTGGTGGGAAGAGATGCTGGTCCAGTGGTTCGATGTGCCGGAAGAAGAAAAGCCTGCTGAGGGAAAAGACAGCGAAACCGTGGAGTCTGACTCTTCTTCGCCGATCCGGTCGAACGGCTAAGATCTCTCTCCTGTGGTTCTCCTCTACGAATTTCTGGCGATCTGGGGAGGGATTCCAGACATAGAACTACCGGTAGGCAAAAACATCCATCTGAATGGACTTGATTGGCTTCGCTTCTCCATGGACCATACGCCGAACTCGTTCTGTCGTGTCGCGGCTGAATACCGGCTCACCGCAGTGGAGGCAAACCGTTGCAGGGATTTGCTCAACCCGCACGGGCTTGCCGTCGATATCAAAGATTTCGCTGACGAGTTCTTGGCGGCTTTCAGTTTTTCCGCACACGTGACAGCGAAACATGTCTACCTCCGTCTGGTGTAATCATACCACTCTGCCGGATCAGGCTCATAGATCGTAACGATCTTCAGCAGGTTGGAATCGGCATGCGAGACCTGAAGATGCAACGGGCGGCCGGTTCCTGTAAATCCCAGCAGCAGGCTGCTGGGAGCATACTTGTCGTCAGGGTAATCCTCAATGGTTCGGGCGTCCGCTCCGGCCTGCCGAATCTCGGTATCGCTGATATTGCGTTCAATGGCGCGCTTAAACGCATGGCGGCTGAACTCAAATTCACCAGCGTATAGTTGTCGGCGAATGTCATCCAGCGTCTTCATAGAAGGGGACTGCCCGAGTATAGCGGAAGCCCTCCTTTGGCACAATAATAAAGGTTTACCCCTAATCTCCGGCTAAGCAGGGCTGAGCGCCACGATTTTGCTCCGTGCGAGGGCCAAGAGAGCCTGCTGCGCCGCCGTCGTGAGGCGTAACAGCGTTTGCCGGGCATGATGGACGACTTTGCCCACGGTGTTGAACACCAGAAACCGCAACCGCTTCGGCCGAGCATCGGACACATCTCCGGGTAAGGCTAGCCGCTTCAACGCGCTCAGCAGGTTGTCGGTCAGGATGTTGAGCCGGAACCAGGCGGCGTTGGCGCCAAACTTCCCACTCGGCAGGGCAGCGGCCGCCAACTCATTCTTGAACACGTGATGCGTGTGTTCCACCGTCCCTGCCTTCTCCCGATGCCAACGGATCAGTGTGAGCCCATCGCCCGCCCGGTTGCGTGGTGACGATCGAGGTGACGATCTGACGAAGGCGCTAAGAAGGGATGAGCACCTGGGATCATTTCTCACGATCCCAGGCAAGGATAATGGATTCGACATTGAAGGTCTGGCTGTGGTGGGCAAGCGTGTTTTTCTTGGGTTGCGCGGACCGGTCCTCCGTGGATGGGCTGTGATTCTGGAAATAGCGCTCAAGGTGGACAGCAAACAGTCATCGATTCTGAAGTTGAAATCCATCGGACCACACGGCCGCCTGTACCGGAAGCATTTTCTTCGTCTAGGCGGTCTCGGTATCCGAGATCTCTGTGTACAGGGGTCTGATTTGCTGATCCTTGCGGGACCGACGATGAGTCTTGAAGGCCCCGTGAGTGTGTTCCGGTGGAGGGGTGGGGCTGATCCGAAAGGAGAGTGTATGGTTCCGCACGAGAAATTGGATCACCTGCTTGATGTCCCGGATGGTCGAGACGTTGGCCATGCCGAAGGCATGACGTTGTTCTCGCCGGATGGTGGACCAGCCGATTCATTGATGGTGGTCTACGATTCCGTCGCCAAGAATCGTCAGCGGGGAAAGAATGCAGTGACGGCGGATGTGTTTCCCTTGTCCAGAACGATCGGCACGAATAGGAGATAGCGTTCTTCTTAATGCTTCGGTGCCGATTCACCCGTCGTTGGGCATCATGCCCAATTAGCCGAACAAATCCATCTGTACTGGCCTGGGCGATTCGATAATGAGGACCGGTGTGGCAAGAGTCGCTATATGTAAAGCTTGCTTGCCGGGGCTCCTACAAGCCACTATAAATAGCCATTACTCAGAAGTCAGTAACTTAGACAACATAAACAGCCCTGTAACCCGCATGAATGTTGGATGTGCTGTCGTTCAAATTGCTGACTTCTGAGTAATAAAGCTATGTGGAGGTGGCCATGACGCAGGTCGATGAGTTCGTGTCAGTCAGTGAGGCCAAGAACAAGTTGTTGGATCTGATCCGACGGATGAAGCACAAGCAAGAGGTTGTGGCTATTACACGCGACGGCGTTCCATCTGCGGTGCTCTTGAGTATGGATCAGTTTGAGGGGCTCATGGAGACAATCGAGGTTCTGAGCGATCAGAAGTCAATGCGTGCGCTCCGTCGATCCTTGAAACAGGCTGAGAAAGGGCAGTGGGTTAGTCATCGAGCAGTATTTGGCTGAAAGGCCTGAAACAGCAAGGCTACCCGAACAGATCCATCTGTGCCGGCTGTGGGGATTCAATATTCAAGACTGGTGCGGTTGGGGTAGGGGCTGCGCTGGTCGGCTCGGTTGGTTTGGTGTTCCGATCGAGAAACTCTTTCAACTTCTTGAAGTCCTCTTTCAGCGTTGGGAGTAGGTTACCTTGGTGTAACGCCGCGGCCGGGTGCAGGAGTGGGAAGAGGACAAAATCCTTCATGTAAAACGCTTGTGCTTTGACTTTGGTAATGCCGACTTTGCGTTCTAACAGGGTCTGTGTGGCCCAGTTCCCTAACGTACAGACTAGCGTTGGCTTGATCAGTTGGATCTGCTCCAGTAGAAACGGCTTGCACGTTTCGACCTCATCCTGTTCGGGATCCCGGTTGTTCGGCGGCCGACACTTAATGACATTCGCAATGTAGATGTGATCGCGCGAGAGGCCTGCTGAGGCAAGCAGATCGTTCAGAAGTTTTCCCGCTGCCCCTACGAATGGTTCGCCCTTCTGATCTTCATTGAAACCTGGCGCTTCCCCGACAAACATGATACTTGCGTGAGGATTGCCGACGCCGAAGACGACCTGGCTGCGCCCCAGCTTCGCCAGTTTGCAGCGCTGGCAATCATGGAGTGAGTCGGCAAGTTGTTGGAGAGGCGTGGGTGTCATGAGTGATGAACGTGAATGAAGTACTGACGGTATCTTAGGAACGGCGAGTCGGGATGTCAATCGAGATGATCAGACAAGAACCGGAGGAGTGGCTATGAAATGGATGAAGATCGGAACTATGTTGGCGGCGATGTTCCCTGCACTAGCCGCTGCAGGGTCTGTAGAAGTGACGGCCTTCGCGAATAAACCATTCTGCGAAACTGTGGCCGGATTGACGGGTGACCAGTTCGATTTCAAGAGTGGTCTGTCGCGGACGGTAGGGTGGGAGCCGGTTGAATTGAACGGAGAGGGGCCAACGGCGAGGCGCTGCTCGAGTCTCGACAAGACGATCATCGATTTGGACAACGATGGGCGAGCAGATTTGCTGGTGAAGACCACGTTCTGCATGAAAGGGGATCCGAGTGACAGCCTCTATGTATTCCCTGCCGACAGCCAGGTGCTTGAAGAGACGAGTTGGCAGGACCTAAGTCCCCTCTTGGCAACTCACGACAAGTTTGAACGAACCGGTGGAACCTATGCACTGACATCGCTCCGGGGTAACAAGGGCGGGACCCCTCCCGCGTTAACGACGACCTTTTCTCTCCAACCCTTTCTTCTGGATGGAAGAGTCTACATTGGTCTGACCGATGCCAGGCGGGAGTGGCTGGTGATTACGAAGTATCGGGGAGGCGAACGGTTTGAGGATCTGTGCTATCTGCACACCCGGTAGCTTATAACTACTTAGCCTGTATTCTTGTGTATCGTCCTGTATCTTTTTGCATCGAGTCATGTTTTCCCGCATCGCTCATAGCCACTGGCACTCGCAGAACACTGTATCAAAGTAAGACAGCCGTTCGGCTGGACGAAACTCACCTCTGATTTGCTGAAAAGCAGCAACTCAAAAAAACTCAAAGGGTTAGCAAGCACAGCTCAATTTTTAATGATAAGCAGACGGAAAAGGAATGAACAATGCATGTTGAGTTGCGCTTGCATCGAACCGGTATCAGGAATATATAGCGGAACAGTTGAGGGAGAACCATCTCATATTTTTTTGATCTGTATCCAATCCACCGGCAGGAGCCTTCGACATGCGGGCATGGTTTCGCATTTTCAGCGCCGGACAAGTCGTACATAATCTTCATGATGTATTTCATCGAGCAGGGATTGATCTCTATACCCCTGATGAGCCTCTGTCCGGACCAGGACTCGCGATTGTCAATGAATTTGACCCTCGCTTGAGGAACTTTCTGCAGGAGGCGCGGCAAGCCGGCGTCGTCAGAATCATCGCGATCAATCTTCCGGCTGACCATGCATCCGGTCCAGCCACGTGGAGCCTGTTACGGGCCGGAGTGTGCGATGTCCTGAATTGGGATAGACCTGATCAGACTGCGTGTGCGGTTGCGGCACGATTGGCGCGCTGGCAAATCGTTGACACACTAGTCACCTCATCGGAAGTTCAAAACACCTTGGTCGGACAGAGCCCGGTGGCATTGTCGGTGCTGCGGCAACTCGTGGAAGCGGCTTATTTCACTGATTCGACCATCCTGCTTATGGGAGAGAGCGGCACTGGAAAGGAATTGGCAGCTCGCCTTATTCATTCTCTGGACCAGCGCGCGAACAAAGGCGACTTAGTCGTGCTCGATTGCACCACGGTCGTACCCGAGCTGTCAGGCAGCGAATTTTTCGGCCACGAGCGAGGAGCGTTCACCGGTGCGGTCACTGCGCGGGACGGGGCCTTCGCATTGGCCAATGGCGGCACCCTGTTTCTGGATGAGGTGGGCGACCTTCCTCTGGGCTTACAAGGGCAGCTGCTCCGTGTGATACAAGAACGATGCTATAAACGGGTCGGAGGGAATACCTGGCATCGCACGGACTTTCGCCTGATTTGCGCGACGAACCGAGATTTGAGGCAAGACATAGGGCAAGGTCGCTTTCGCAGCGATCTCTATTATCGAATCGCCGGGGATCTGTTCACTATTCCTCCGCTGCGCCGGCGAGCCGAAGACATACTCCCGCTGGCTCGGCATTTCACGAGGTCCTTTAGTGCTGACAGTGAACCACCCGAATTTGACGAGGCCGTCAGAGAATGTTTCATGCTTCGGGACTATCCGGGAAATATACGCGACTTGAAGCAATTGGTCGCGAGGATCATGAGACGCTATGTGGGATCCGGCCCTATTACGGCCGGGTGCCTTCCGGAAGAGGAGCGGCCGGAGCGCGGCGAAGATCCGCTGGAATGGTGTAACGAGGATTTCGAACGGTGCATCCGTTGCGCCATTGCCAGGGGAATTGGGCTCAAGGACATCGGACGTACCGCTGAGAATGTCGCCGTGCGGATTGCGGTAGCGGACGAACAGGGTAATCTGCAACGGGCCGCGGCACGTTTACGGGTGACGGACCGCGCGCTTCAACTGCGTCAGGCCGCCGTCCGTCCACCCGATCGGCAAACATTATTATGAGAGCCGGTCCGGCCATATGCATCGGCAATACTGAGACGGATCTCCACGGCTATCACATGGATCAGCGTTAAATGTGACAAGAGCTAAGGAGGGGCGATTGAAAGCCCGTGCGATCAGCAGCAGGCGAATTGGTTGCCGGCCCATGGGTCACGGATCTCCGTGGAGAGGGCGGGGATGGCAGCCGATCGGCTTGTCATTCCCGAGGATTGCCCAGTCGGCTTCACGGCCTGTCGCCGGACAGAAGAGATGAGCTTGAGAAAATTCTCGCCTAAAATGAGACGTTCCTCAGCCTTGGACAATTCCAATGCGTGAATCTTGACCAACTCCACGGCGGGATGGAGCCACGGACCGTCGGACCCGAACAGGATCTTTCGAGCTCCCGCTCGTTTCACGGCTTGATCGAGCACATCGAACCGCCGCACGCCGGCCGTATCGGCATAGATGTTGGGATGCCGGACCAAGTGGTCGATCAAGGCAAGCTGGGCACGCCAGTCGTCGGCGAAGCTGCCGAGATGCGGAATGATGAAATTCACATCCGGATATTCCTGCCCTAGCAATTCGCACACGGAGATCTCACCCATGACATCGTAGAGCACAGGTAGCTGGAACGCGCGTGCCACCTCGCAAATTTCGCGTGTGATCCGGACATCATGCCGGTGGACTTTGATTCCGACAAACCCGAACCGGCTCACGGCCTCATGCACCATGGATGAGATACGGCCGCGATCACGCTCAGGATGGACGAATGCAAAAGCATAGAAGCGGTCTGGTCGGCTCACGACCATGCGAGCAACCTCGCGATTCGCTTGCCGGTAGTCGGAGTGAAAGGCCGCAAGTAGCACGGTTCGGTCGATGCCCGCTCGTGCGGCTCTCCGCATATACTGTTCCAGCGGCGCGCGGGTGTCCCACGGCCCGGTGAGCCCGTCGCCGGTCCCGGCATGGCAGTGACAGTCGATGATCATCGGATGCTCCTTTTCCGGAATTCCGGCGGTGCCGGTCCGTGGCTCGCCGCTATCGACCGATCCGCCAACTCCTCCAGGAAATGAATGCTGGCGGCGATGCCATTGCGGAAATTGGGCAGATGGAATTTCTCGTTTGGCGCATGCACTCGATCGTCGGGCAAGGCGAATCCCATCAATACCGTCTGTATCCGCAGCATTTCCTGTAGCAACGCAATCACCGGTATGGTGCCGCCCGAGCGGAGGAACACCGACATAGCGCCGAACCCTAGTCGATAGGCGGAGAAGGCGGCGCGCATAGCGGGGTGGTGCCGATCGATCATGGCCGCCTTGGCAGACGCCTGCTTGCGGACGAAGGATCGTACCGCCGCCGGCGTGAAATCCGCGACATGGCGTCGGAACAAACGCTCGATCTCCTCCGGTTTCTGATCCGGCACCAGACGGAAATCGAGTTTGGCCATGGCGCGCTCGGGAAGCACCGCCTTGGGGCCCGCGCCCTGATAGCCTTCCCAGATGCCGGTGATGGTGAGCGCCGGGCGAATCGTGGTCCTCTCATAAAGCGTGTAGCCGGACTCCCCCCAGGCCTGTTCTGCTCCGGCGGAGCGCAGAATCTCTGCATTGCTCGGCCCGTAAGCCCTCATATAGGTTCGTTCACGCGCGCTCCGCTCTCGCACTCGATCGTAGAAACCGGCTATCCGTACCCTCCCTTCATGATCGTGCAGCGAGGCGATGATCTCACAAAGGGGCTGTAGCGGATTATGAATCGCTCCGCCGTAGAGACCGGCATGAAGATCCCGGTTGGCACCGCGAATTTCCAGCTCAAGACTGAGCATCCCCCGCATCGATTCGGTAATGGCTGGACGGTTCGGGGCCAGTATGGGCATGTCCGAGAGCACCGCAACATCGGCGGCCAGGGTGTCTTGGTAGCGGACGAGGAAAGCCGGGAGGTTGGGACTGCCGATTTCCTCATCGCCTTCGAACAGGCACTTGACGTTGACCGGTAGCTCTCTCCTCGTCTGAAGAAGGGCTTCCAGCGCCTTCACATGGGCAAACAGTTGAGCCTTGTCGTCCGATGCACCCCTGCCAATAGAGGTCGTTGCCACGCAGGATCGGCTCGAACGGCGGCGAGCGCCATTCGTTCAGTGGATCGACCGGTTGGACGTCGTAATGTCCATAGATGAGCACGGTGGGTCGCCCCGTCGCATGACACCATTCGGCATAGACGATGGGATGGCGCCAGGTGGGTATGACCGTCACTTGCGCGAGGCCGATCCGACGCAGATGGTCGGCCAACCAGCTCGCGCACCGCTTCAGATCCTCCGCATGTTCGGGCTGCGCGCTGATGCTGGCAAAGCGGTTGAACGCCTTCAGTTCTTCCAGGAAACGGGCTTTGTGTCTTTGGCAGTACGCGATAGCCGGAGCGCTCGGGTGAACCGGTAGGTCTGAAAACTGCGTTGAGATATTTGCAATAGTAAACATGGAGGTCAGCACAAGGCCGACAACTGTCGCATGGTGATTTCTCTCGGAAGCTCGACTGGAAGCATTACGCCTCCAGCACAACGATTTGTCGGCCATGCCGGATCCAGCGGCCTTGTTGTGTTGTGCCGGGCATGCCGGATTGCTCGGATTTCCTGAGACGGAAATGAGGCAGATGTTTCCGAGCCGCGCTCACGATCGCTTCGTTCACGACAATCTCCGCGTCCATGTCGGGCGATGACATGGCAGCCTGTTGGGCCGCCGTGGCCGCCATCCGGACAAAGCGGCGCGCCATTTCAAGTTCCGTATCCTCCGCGCTCACGCCGCTGAATTCGAGCTCGAGCGCCTTGCTCACGGCCGTTCCGATAGCGCCGCCGATTGCAGTGCCGACCCCGGGAATCGGAATAAAAGAGCCCGCCACTTTGCCTGCAATCGGAAGTGCAACCTTTGCGACAGCTCTTAATCCCTTGCCCAGTACAGGCAGGACTTTTTTACCGATGAAGCGACCCGCCTTCTTGAGGCCTCTGCCTATTCCCTTGAACAACTTTCCAAGAAATTGGTCTAGTTCTTCTTCGCCGGACACGGACAAGAGTTCTGCGGCCAATTCGATTTCTTCAGTTTCACTGAGGAGACTTTCGAAGCCAACTTCGCCGTAAACTTCTCCGACGCTTGGCAATTCCGCTTCACCCCATTCCAATTCATCCGTCATTCGACACTTCGCGCAATTGCAATTCAAAGCATGCATGATCGTTTCCTCCATTCGCGCTAGGTAACCTGTGCATGTCGAAACATGCCTGGGTATACCGGTTGAAATGTCTCCCTCAACTATTGTTCCGTTTCAAGCTCCTGTTGGTTGGTAACTAATCCGGCAGACCTCAAGGCGGTACGATGAGCAAGTTCTATACTTCCACGGTTCCGGCCATCGGATATTGGGGAAAAGCAGATGGCATAATTGCGTGGATCGACACCCAATGCTCGCGCATACCAGAAGTAGTTACGGATTCGTTGCCAGAGGTTTTTGGATTTTCCAACATAGCCGATCGGCCCACGACGCCGGCTCGGGCCGGAACCTGGTCCCCACACTAGCATGTAGAGGCCACCAACCCGCGGAGCGGACGCAAGCGCCTCGGGAAGCCGATAACATTGCCGCGTGTTCCAGTTCGCTCGGTATTGTGCCGGTACGCTTGTCAGGAGGCGGTCAAAATAGGGTCGAAATTCCACAGGCAATTCCAGCTCTGGCCACCCGCGCAGTCTTCCCCTGAGACTCCCGGTCTCGTAGTTTGGAGCGAACTCCGTTTCGTTCGATGGCGGCTGGCCGCCCCGGTTTCCACAAGCGGCCTTTAGGGCCTCCTCGGTATCCGGCCCTACGATGCCGCTCGTGCGCAATCCTTGCTGCCGCTGAAAGCTTCGCACCGCGCTCCGGGTTTCCCTGCCCATGAGACCCGTCACTGGGAGTTGTAACCCCAACGCCTGGTTCAGGCAGTCCTGCACCCAGCGAATGTGCTCCGAGCCGGTAGGAGGCTCTGGCTCGGTGCCATAGGGCTCGCGATAGATACCCGCATCTTCAACGACTGGCCAAAGCACCGACCCTCCACTGTAAGGGGGGCACGGCGGACGCAAGCACGGTCGCTTGGGAAGGGCGAGAGGCGGCCGCAATGGCCTTTTCGGTGGACTCAGCAGGCGTCTCACAGGTCGCGCGCGCGGACCGACGCTGCGCGTGGGAAAGCGCCGTCCACCTCTGAATTCCTCTTCTGACTCGAACTCCTCCATGTCCATATCGAGCTCCTGGGGGTGACATCCGCAGTTGGCATGGCCTTTCAAAGGCGCTGGGTCAAAGTTGAATGGGTTTCTCATAGGTCCCCTCCGGTGGTACCAAGGTCGCTCCTTGTAGCTGCGCCACTTGCTTCACGGCCTCTGTCGTTTTGTCAATGTCCTGAAAACGGTGCAGCGCCGTTATGAGAAAACTGATCTGCGCTCTGAATCCATCGCGAGCGTGGTGCAAGACTGTTCTCACGCCTCGTCGCAGTAAATCCTCGTGCAACTCCGCATGGTCCAGGCCAGGAGACAGCGCCAAAGTCTGTACGGGAAATCGTCCGCCATGCAAGGACAGCCCGGCTTCGGTCAACCCTCTTCTCAGCTGGCCTACGAGATTCCACAGTCGAAACCTTATGTCATCCCCGTGTTCCCCGTTCATCGCCAAGGCATGCTCTGCTGCGTGGATCACCGCATTCGACGAGGGGCTGCAATGCGTCCTTGTCTCACTCGCTTGCTCGAAACGTTTGACCATCATCTCGCTACCCGCCAACACCGCCACCGGCACGCCGAAGCCCTTCGCTAATGAACTGCCAACGATGACGTCAGGGCTGCTTACACGGTTCCAACGCAGCGAGCCTCCGCCGCCCATTCCGTAAGGTGCATCCGGTTCTTGCCTGCGCCCAAGGATGCCTAGGGCCTGGGTATCGTCCAGCACCAAGTACCCGTCATAGGTACGTACATTTTCGAGATACGCTGTGATCGGAGCGGAGGCGCCACAGGCTGGGCAGAGGCCATCTGCCACCACCACCGGCTGCATCCCCCGCCGAGCGTCTCGCTTCAAGTGGTCATGCAATGCATCAGGGTCGTGATGCTGAAAGATTCGCACCGGCGTGCCGCGTGCCGCTGCTCGCTCGACACCCCACCTGACGATCGCGTAGGTTCCGGCGTCCATGTAAATCGCTATCCTCTCGCTCGCGAGTATCGCGAATAAATCCCAGAACAAATGCAGCGTCGATGGGACGAGCGTCGCGCGCTCAGACCCTAGTAACGCGGCGAGCTGCTCGGCTACGGCATCCGCATTCGGCGGCGAGGCTAACGCCGCCGGCCGACCCATCGAGAGCTGGCCCCAGGGTCGTAACGCCTCACTAGCGTGACGCATGCCTAAATACAGCGCGGAAGTAAAGTCGAGCACTGCCGATCGATCCATCCATCCATCCATCTCACGCCCGTGGCTGCATCGCCAACCGCTTCTTGAGCAAGACCGACGGCAGGGTGGCATTCACCTGTGTGTCCACCGTTTCGGCTGCGAGGTCCACGCCAGTGACGGCCCGGTATGCATGGATGTAGCCCTGGATCTGGGGACGGAAGAACCGCGTCCAATTGAAGGCCTGAATCGGCTCTTGCACATCGCTCCAGGCTCCCCAGCGGATCGACAGCAGAAGTTGCTCGCCGAAGATGCCAAGGTTCCGGAAGTGCATCACGCTCGTATCGCTCCAACCTTGCAACTTTTTCATGGCATCAACGCGATCCATCCAGGGCTCGGGATACGCCACCATAATCCGGGTCGGCAGGTATTCCCGGAACTCGGGCCGGGCGAGCAGCCATTCCTGCATCAACATTTCGACGCGCGCGGTCGAGGGCAGATCCCCGAACTGGTTGTGCGCGCCCTGAGACAAGATCAAGTGGGTTTCTTTGAGGGCGTTGAGCACCGGAAATGCGTCCGCCTTCACCGTCGTATCGTCGTCCTGCTTGTAGAAGACTGTGCAGAGGCGCAATAGATGATGGAAGGACTCCAGGAACTTGGATCGTGTGTCAGCAGGCCTGAATTGTTGTACTGCCTGACCTTCCAAGCGTAGTCCGTAGTGATGATCGTACTCGTAATTCCGTCGCGGCACCGTCAGCCGGTGCTGTTCATCTTGAATATAGCCCCAAAACAGATTGTTGAGCGGACGCAGCGGATCCATCTCTAGATTGGAAAGAGGGTCAAGGGGAGAGGCCGCCCGTATGTTCTGGAATCGCCGGGTGATGGCGTTCACCGTCTGCACCAGCATGCCTTCCTCATGCCAGTAGGACCAAATGAGTTCCAGCAGGCAAGGATTGGCAAGCTTCTCTTGCAGGATTCCGAAGCAGTTGTCTGCCTTAGCTCCAGTCCCATCGATTTCCTCGAACAGCGTAGTCTTGATCGAAATGTCGGGGAGTTTCCTGCGGATGATGGCTAAATATGGCAGTGTCAACGTGCCATCCACGGCTTCAAGGTAGTCACTCCCCGCCTGTTTGAGGCCCCTCCCGGGCGCCGGGAGGTCTCTACGGTCCAGGTAATCTTCATCGCGATCCCGATCGCTTCCCACGGTAAAAGGCTGCGGGGTGCTGAAGATCCCGCAGTTGACCATGACGAAAGCTTCGGTAGCGGCCTTGATGACGCGGTAGGCATCGGCATCGGTAAAAGGCAGGAAGCGCTTGCCGAGCAAATTATTGTACGCCGTCTGCTTATTATTGAAGCGGCCCCGCTCGAACTCCTTCAAGCTCGTCAGATTGTCTTTGCCGCAGAACATCCAGTCCATGAAGCGCAGATAGTTGTTAAACGACAGCGCCTCCGTGCTGTTGCGAATTGCGACCCACAGTGGCAAATCATCGGTCGGCTCGGTCTCCGTGCGTGTCATTGTAGTCGTGGTGTCCCCAGCGATTCGGTTGACCCGTTGGCGCATCGAGTTGAAAATACTGGTTTGCGAAATAGAAGCGCTTCCTTGCTCGCTTAATGTAGCGGTAACCATAATGTTGCCTACGACACCAGTGGTGTCCAGATGGATTAACTTAGTGTTGCGTTTATCTGGAGACTCCAGGAAATGACCACCGCTTGTCACCCAATCCAACCGAATCGGTTTCTTTTCCAGTTGTATCGGCGTCAGAAGATTTGTAGCCGCATAGATCACTGTTGTTCCCTCGAAGGCGGATGTGCAGCCTTTCGGGTCTTCGCAGTCCCCTGTCTGGACACGGGACTCAACCTGAAATCCCACCGGAATTTCGCATAGCACTTGCTTCGAACAACCCGGCTCCACTTCGATTTCGTGGCAATCTTCCAAGCCGAAAGCTTCACAGGTGATGGTGTAGCAGGCGGCGGGGACCGAAAATGTGATGCAACCATCCGACCCTGTTTCACCTTTGTAACTTGTGTTACAAGGCTCGTTTTCATGAGAAAGTGAGGACTCTTCGCTTTTTTTCTTTTTCGCCCCTTTTTCTTGCTCGGCTGGACTGATTGGACCAGCTCCCTGCTTGGAGTAGACTCTTACACGCCCACCAACGATTGGTGCCGGTGGAATAGCAGTCCGGAGAACTCCGTTTTCGGTCGCATGCACAACGTCGGTCATACACACAATTATCTTTGTTCCATCGTACGTTCCCATGTCGTCATCCTCCTTATGGGTCAAACTACGTAAGCCTGAAATTGCACACTGGATCGGCGCACCTGCGCCGGTCTGGTTGCGCAGGCAGCTGAAATATCCAGCGTAGTGCGCAACGCCCAGTGGGTCAGCAGCTTCGCCAACAAGGCGCTCTCTGATTCTGGACTAATCTTTCCGTCCGCTCGTGCCTGGCCGATGACGGCAAACACGAGCGAAGGCGTGGCCCGATACATCGCTGCCGGCGCTTTGTGCCAGATCTGAAAGAGTGAGGCGAGGCGAGCCGGCTGCCGTTGGAGCACATCCAGCGCCTCGATCAGCGAGCGACCCCGTAACACCTTCGGACGATGGTGCACCAGCAGCCCCACGAAGCCGGGCATGCTTGCCTGGAGTTTTGTGAGCAGCGTTTTGCGATCTGGGTGAAGCCCCTCGAGCGGATAGAAGGATTCCCACAGCGTTGCGAGTCGCTCCCATTGAGGATGCGGGTACAGCGCGTTCCCCATCGCACAGCTCAGCTTGACACGGAGCCAGGGCACAGGGTGCGGGTCGTCCACGTTCAACCTGAACACGAAGGCGCGCGGGAGGCTGACGACGCCCATAAGGCCCATCGTCGAGGCCACTCCCACTCGTGCCACCGACCAAAAGTCGGCGACGATCTCCGAGATCCAACGGTCCCAGATCCGCCACACGATGCGATCTTCACCGCTCCCACGCTGTAGTCCACCTAAGACCGGTCGCAGCGAGTTGACCAGACCGAGCAGCTCTGCAGCCTGATGCCCCACTTCATGAATCAGGGAGGAGGCGATCCCGCTGCCCACCATGCGCTCGCGCGGCACGCGAATGATGGCGACAGGGTTTTCCCCTCCACCGGGCATTCGCGTCCGCGCCCGCCGGATGGCTGCGCCTACTCCGCGATCGAGGTAACAGATCACGGGCGGCACCTTGTAATAGTCGCCGGGCAGCGCCAAGGCATCGGCTGAGACGATATCGAGACCCGATAACCAGACTCCGGTTTCGTTTTCGCTGCGTTGCGTGAGCACATCGCTGAACAGGTCGAACTGCGTGAGCACGATGTTGAACTTGAGACGAAGAAACGCAAACCGGCGTTGGGCTTCGGATGGCGCGGCTCGGCGGCCCTGAGGTCCCCGTAACCATCTCAAAAAGCCGTGAACGAGGTCATACAGTTCACGGCGCCCTTGTGCCAGATACGTCTCGATGGCGGTATGCGCAGCGGGTAAGATGTCCGCTGCCGGCAACATCGCTTCGTGCAGCGCGAAGGACTTGACCCTCGCCAGCCTGGTAAGCAATGCACGCGCCTCTTGCGCCAACATCCATGTAGCGAACGAACCGATGGTCATGATGGCTCACGCTCCAAACAGGATGATGCGATTGCCTCGACGGATCCACCGTCCGCTACGGCCACGTCCCAAACCGGACGGAGGGATTGCCGCGCCTGCTGCCCCGGTCAAGAACCCAGGGGCGAATTTCCGCGCTGCTGCTGCCGCGGCGGCATTGGCCGCAGCCTTTGGATTGGCGGTGGGCGGGGCGGCGGCGGCCTTCTTCACCGCTTCGCCGGCGAAACGCACAAATTGTTTCGCACCTTCGAACTCACGGTCCTCCGCGCTCAAGGCCTCAAGCTCGAGGCCTAACGCCTTGCCGGCCATTCCGGCGAGGCCGCTTCCGATTTTGGCGCCGAGGGGACCTCCTACCCAACCACCGAGGGCTCCGCCGGCAATGGGCAATGCCTTCTTGGCGGCGCCTTTAAGAATCCCTCCGATGGCCTGGCCCACAGGTGACTTTACGACCTTGCGAAGGGCGCCTCCGGCCTTCTTGATCAGGCTACCGAGAAATTGGTCAAGCTCGGCTTCGTCCCGGACTTCAAGCAATTCTGCCGCAATCTCCATTAGTTCAGCCTCATTAAATACTTCGCCCCATTCATCTGTTTCACCATACTCGAACTGCTCCGATTCGAACTGCTCCGATTCAAACTGTTCTAATTCAAACCCTGTCTCGGGGTTGTATTCCGTTTGTGTACGATCGATATCGTGCATGGCATTCCTCCTCAAAGGTCGTTGATGACTGGACAATTCACGATGATGCATCACGGCGGATCCGTAACCCGCTTTCACATTGCCCTCTTACTCACGGTCCCCGATTTTCCATCTGCGTGCGATCGAGATCATGCATGGTGTCCTCCCTCGGTGAATGGACTGGCGGGTGTTGCGTATGAGAACGTCGCATAGCACGCGTTATCGCAAATGCGATGCCATCGCGATGCCATGTATTTCTTACGTATTCGCGGCAGTTCGCCGAAGGGCGCTTCGGTTGAAGGGATCAAGAGTCGAATCCGGCGAAAAGAAATTCGGACTGCTGTAAGACTGTCCGCCAAGCAAGCGGGCTGATGTGGAATGCCGAGCCCTCGTCAATAGAGGGGGGAACGATGAGCACCGCCGCAAGAGCTTTCGCCGAACGCAGGTGGCTTTGTTCCGGGAAAGGGTCGATGTGATCGAGGGGAAAATATCTATGTGGTGAGCGGTTTGAGGATCTGTGCTATCTGCACTCAGCTAATTAAGCCGGTATCCTTTTGCCGAAAGGCAGGTATCCCGCATGGCGTTGATAGTCGAAAGGCCATGGAGGGCTCGGGTATGGTCGGCGGGGCTCTGAGCGTTCTGGCTGAAGGGGAAGGGTGAGGTCTGGCTATAGAAGTGATGCTCGTTAGCTAATCTCGCCTTGTACTCGCACTCCATATAGTCGCGCTCCACATCATAGCGGCTGAGTCCACTCGGGTGGCCCCCACGCTCATAGGGGCTTTGGGCACACCCACTGCCAAGCAACAGAAAACCCATCATCACGGATATGGACCACGACAACATGTAGGTGTTAGTACCATGCGGTACAACCACGGTCAAGCTGGGCGTCCGGTGACGATCTCAGTACAGCGCCGGGCGCTGATGAGCGCACTTTCGAGATTGGCAGGCCAGCCTGTGTCAGTCCAGGCTCCGGCGACGAGCATGTTTCGGATGGGACTGTGCTGGAGGGGCCGGAGCCGTGCAGTGCCTGGCGCGAGCGAAAGCGCGGCGTGGGGTTCTCGAAATATTGCATGGGTGAGTATGTCTTTGGGAACCATGTTTGGGAATATCTGGCTCAGCTCGGCGATTGCAGCGTCTACCAATTGATCATCAGTCAAGTTTGCCAGCGAGTCGCCTAGGGAAGAGAGACGACAGCTGATTTCGCCAGACCCTAGCGGAGTGAGGGCCAGTTGGTGAAACGGGCGTCCTGGTAGTAAGACAAGGCGAGGGGTGTGAGTGGCCTCTCGGCATGTCAATTGGACGACGACTTCGTCGAGATAGGTGAGGTCGGTAACGTGGGCGAAGTAGGCATAGCGCGTTAATAGCCGTTCTGGCAAAAGCGCAAGCAACTGGTGGGGCGACAGCGCGAAGACGTACCACTGTGCTTGTATTGTCGTGCCGTCCTGGAGCCGAATGTCGTGCACGCCGCGTTCTCCAAACCGGAGGTGTGGACGAGCTGTCAGGGTCTGAAACTCGATAGGGCCATGACCCAACGCTCGTGTGATTGGTGCCATGATTCTCTGTTCAATCGACCCAGGCATATGGGTGAGCCTGGCATCCGACGCGTCGTTGAGAAATATAGTTGAGAGCAATTGCACAAAGGTTGCGGCGGAGAGGCGCGCGAGATCGTTCCCAGTCAGCCAGTGAGCAAGCGGCCCCCAAATCCGTTCTCGGGCTTGGACGCTTTGGCCGGTCGCCGCCAGCCATTCCTGCGCAGTGCGATTCTCTAAATCTGTCGGGAGGGTCTGCGCTTGCTCCCAAATCTGCTCAACGTGAGAGAACAGCTTCCAACGGTCCTGCCAGGCTAGGCCTTGGAAGCTGAAGAGACTCATCATCCATTGAAAGGCTCCGGGAAGGCGAGCGGACTGATATGAAACATCTCGTCCCTCAGGCAGTCGAAACTCGAGTGGAATGGGTTGGTCGTGGTGCGCAGATGGTTGCTGATGCAGCGCCTGCAGGAGCCGGTGGCTCTCGTGATGGCATCCCAAGAGAATCGGTGCAGGGTTGCATGCCTTGAGCCGGAATCCATCGAGCCAATCAGGGTGATCGAGCAACGTGGTGTGGTAACCCTGTCGATGGAGATGATAGGCGGTTGTGAGACCGACCAAGCCGGCGCCGAGGATGAGGACGGTTGGTGAGGTTGAAGCCGTCACGTGAATCGGGAACGGAGCCAAATGCGTAACGCGATGATCAGCCGTTGTCTGGTGGTCAGACTGATTCGTTGTCCGAACACCTGATAGTTCGATCGTTCGATGTGATCTAAGATTCGGCTGTAAATGCCGCGCATGATTTCTGCCACCGTCAATGCACGGCGCTCGAGTGGCGATAATTCCTTTAGAGCCGCGTCGGCGCGCTTGTAATAATGATGGGCGCGAGAGGCCTCGTATTCCATCAACGCGCAGAACTCCGGCGAATAGCTCTGATTGAGCATGGATTTTTCAGGATAGTTCCACTTCCGTAGATCTTCGAGGGGGAGATAAATACGGCGTTCAGCGGCATCGGCGCCGACGTCGCGAAGAATATTGGTCAGTTGGAAAGCCATGCCGAGCGCGACCGCGTAATCCTGAGCGCGAGCGGAGGTGACGCCGAAAATATGTAAACAGATAAGGCCTACGACGGAGGCTACGCGGTAACAATAGAGAGACAGCTCATCGAATGTAACATAGCGGTTAATGAACAGATCCATCTCAACGCCTTTGATCAATTCTTCAAAGTAGGCTTTGGGTATTCCCATGGTTTTTACATGGTGGGCAAGGCTTACCATGATCGGGGTGGTAGGCGTTCCTGAATAGACCGCGTCGAGCTCGTTCAGCCAACGTTTGAGTTCCTCCTTCGGGTCGCTCCCGGCAGCCGGTTCATCCACGGCACTGTCGACGGCCTTGCAGAAGGCATAGACGGTATACATGGCTTCACGCTTGGCTTTAGGCAGGAACAGGAATGAGTAGTAAAAGTTGCTGCCGCTATGCTTTGTATACGCTGTGCAATAGGCCTGCGCTTCAACGGCCTTCATGACGCGCACCCTCCAGCCAGGACTGAAGCCTCAAGTTTGATGGCTTTGATGGGGTCGATTGGGTGCTGGGGACTTGGATGCAGAATTGAGTCCAGCAACTCGACGCCATCCACCAGCCGTGGGCCAGGGCGGCTGAAATATGAGGCGGCATCCACGATGTAGAGATTCGGCCACTGCTCACAGGCCCGTCGCCATGTATCCTGGACAGGTCCGACCCGTCGGAGTTCGCTCAGAGTGCGATCGACGGAATATCCACATGGCATGACGATGACCACATCGGGTTGCGCGGTTTCCACTTGACGCCAAGTCGTTTCATACGATGGAGTATGCTTGGATCCTAGTACATCATGCCCACCGGCCAAGTCTATCATTTCCGGAACCCAATGCCCCGCGACATACAGAGGGTCCAGCCATTCAAGACAGACGACGCGAGGACGGGAATGTCTGCTCATGTTCATCTGGTTGATGTGGTTCAATCGACGACGAAGCTCCGTGGCAAGCGCTTGTCCCCTCTCGGGCTGATCGACCGATCGAGCGATCCGTTCGATATCCTGGATCATGTCTTCAAGGGTCGTCGGGCTGAGCGCGAGGATCTCAGGTGGAGATTGAAGTAATTGGATGGCGCGCGTGAGCTGGTCCGGCGTCACGGCGCAGACATGACACAGGTCTTGTGTCAGAATGACATCGGGTCGAGCCTGATGAAAGGCCCGCTCGTTGAGCTGATACAGCGGACTTCCCGATGCGACCAATGCTTTGACCCGTTGATCGATAGCTAAGCTCGTTGTCAGGTGGGCCTCGACGAGTGGTTCAATCATGACTGGAACCTGTCGAATCGAGGGAGGAAAGTCGCACTCGTGGCTGATGCCGACGAGGTGGTCGGCCACATCGAGGGATGCGACCACTTCTGTTGCACCAGGGACGAAAGAGCAGATTCTCATAGTAGTTGTGAGCCTATGTGGGCCACAAGCGAGTGCGCACATCCGCGAGGCATGTGTCACGCAAGCTATGGCTGATGGCATCGGCTTCGTGTAAGTCTTGCACCGCGTGTGTATTGGCCACGGCCAACACCTTCATGCCAGCGGATTTAGCGGCCCGGATGCCGGGACGAGAATCTTCAATGACCAAACACGAAGTCGGTGACAGCGACGCAGCGGAATGATGTCGGTTCAATCCTGCCAGCGCATGAAGGAACGGTTCAGGATTCGGTTTGCCATGGATCACGTCCTCGGCGCTGGTGATGTGACAAAACGCTTTTCGGAGACCGATTTTCTCCAACACGAGCTCGATCTCCGTTCGTAATGCGCCAGAGGCGATGGCAATGGGATATGTTGCAGCGGCTTCCTCGACAAATTCCCTGACGCCTGGGAAAATGGCCAGATGGTCTTTGATCGACGCCAGATACGCAGTCGCCTTTTGGGCCATGAGGTCTTCTAGGAGCGAGGGGGAGGCTGGGATCTGGTTGACACGAAGGGCTTCCAGAATGCAGCCGCGATCGTCGAAGCCGAGATAGTGGGCGTAGTAGTCGTCTTCCGTCAAATTGATCTGGAGCGTTCCAAGCGTTCGGCGCAACCCTTCAAAGTGCAGCGGCTCAGTGTCGGCGATGACGCCGTCGAAATCGAAGATTATGGCCTGCATGGGGTCCTGAGGCGTACGATGTTTCACCTATGCGATGGAGGCGTGACCGGGCGGCATTATAGCACAGAGGGTGGGGATCGAATCACCACCCTCTGTGCGTGTCTGTGTTGCGGAAACGGATGGATCAGGGTTTCAGTTTAAGCTGATGCTCGGGTAGCCAACCCGTGGTGCCGTAGTCGCTGCGCACGGAGTAGACCCAGCCAGTCCCCTGAAGATCACCGTCAAGCACGGTCAGGACGGTTCCCGGCGGAATGGCCGGTCCTGGTCGTGATCCCTCTGCATCCTGCGTGAGGACTACTTTCTCTCGAGGGGCAGCGGGGTTGGGCAAGACGCTCACGTGTTGCCCTTCGCCGAACAGCGGAGGTGGCGAATTGATCACGGGTGCTTCGGACGCTGGAACTGGGGTTGGAATCGTCTCGACCGTGGCCGAGGTGGTCGGCATCGTTGGGGCAGCGGGCGGCATGGGGACAGGAGCTGGATCTGGTGTTGCGGCTTGTGGTTCCTCGACTGGTGCGACAGCTGGTGGTGGAGTCGGAGCCGCTTCCATAGGTTGAGGAGGTGGAGCAACAGGCACAGGTTTCGGAGGTATTGGTCGCTGTACGATAGGTGTCGGAGGCTCCGGTGACTCACCAAAGAGTGGTTCGATATACTCCATGACTATCTCCGGTTCCATGGCGAGAAAGGCTCCACCGCCGATCAGCACCAGCAACAGCACCCATAGCAGGGGGCGTCCGTTTGATTGCTTGGGCGGTTTCTTGGGAGATGATGAACGGACTGTGGTGGTTTGCTCCAATTCTTCTTCGGTGAACTCAAGGTCAGGCTCAGGTTGGCGAGCAAAAAATAGGTTCCAAGTCAGGGGACTGCCGCCCAGCGATGGGCTTCCGGCGAAAGCAAACATCGAGCACCTCCCTCCAGCGGACTGCATCGTACAATCTGAAAAAGTACTTATCATCAAGGCCATAGGCTGTCAATTTTCTACGAATATTCAGCATAAACCGTTCTGAGACCGTTCCAGGCTCAACAGGATTGCGCATGAGAACAGGACAGCTCCTGAGTATGTGACCCCCTCGAAGATGGATTCCAATGAATCGCCGGTGCCTCTTGCATGTCCGTCAAACCGGCAGGCACAATAGACCGATCGACGAACATGAAATCCTATCGTGAAGAACTCTGGTTTGAGACGAAGACCAGACGGGCCTACCTGAATATCACGCCACAAATCGAGGCATTGGTCAAGAAAAGTGGGATCCGGGATGGCCTGGTATTGGTCAACGCGATGCATATTACCGCGAGTGTGTATATCAACGACGATGAGCCTGGTCTGCTGCAAGACTATGACGAGTTTCTGGAACGACTTGCTCCTCATGAGGCTCGTTACCGGCACAACAATACGGGTGAAGATAATGGAGATGCACATCTGAAGCGACAAATCATGGGACGAGAAGTCGTGGTCGCGATCACGGAGGGCATGCTAGATTTCGGCCCATGGGAACAGATTTTCTACGGAGAGTTTGATGGGCGTCGCCGTAAGCGAGTGCTGGTGAAGATCATCGGAGACTAGAGCCGGTATCGGGCAGGGGTGTGCCTGAGTCACGCGTACGAGGAATTGGTGGGACGCTTGCATGGGTATGAAAAGTTTGGCAACATGGATTCTGACGTTCCGAGCAATCTTCTTCAGCTCGTGTTGTAGGGAGCCGCAATGTTAGCCTGGTCTCGCCCTGATCCACTCACACGCGATCTCATCCATCTTATCAATGCTCGTCGGCACGATCATGGCGATACGGATGATGCAATCGATACCCTGCAAGCATTTCTTGAACAGGGACGTGAGCACGATCTTCTGACAGTGCTTGCTGCGCTCGATGAAGAAATGGCGGAATGGCTGTTCGATCTCGTGGCAGAGGCGAGTTGCACGCTGCTGCTGGATGGGGAGAACGATGACAAGCCTACGTACGCGACGATCGCGGCCTTGGAGTTGCCTCTGCAGGCGAACCTGACCTCTCCGCTCAAGCTCAAGATCGATCCTATTGCGACTGCTGATCTCCTGCATCGGAATCTGCAACTTCCTGCCGGAACGGTCGTTCGTGTCGAGTCACGACTCTTGACTGATGCCACATTGGAGATGTTAAACCTCCAGATGTTCCATGACCACCTGGTGACGGTCACCGATTCACGGCGTGCGCAGTCAGTGGCGGCCCGGCTTCTTCCTCCTGTTGAGAATACCGCGTTTCTCTTGTTTGAACTGATGGGGGCGCCCGATCCGGGGTTGCCCGACTCATGGGAAGACCATCAGCGCCGAGAAATTCTCGACGGCCTGGTCAAGCAATGTCCGGAGTTGGCGTGTGCGCCGGATACGATCGAGGCACCGGTGTATGCCGCCTATGCCATGTTTGACGCACAGAATGCGGTACGGCTGCATCACTTGGCCGATGAAACCGCTGCCGTGTGGAGAGAGCTGGATCCGCTGGTGAGGTCCCGCACCATCGTGCATCTCCATACGCAATGTGGAAATGGGGTGTATATGCCTGTATGGACCGACCTGTTCGATCCGGAGCTCCCGGAAGAGCACGGTCCGGTCTGGACTTCTCCGGACGTCTGGGTCTTTACGGCTGATCTGCCGATTGAATGGCCTGGCGAAATGTTAACCAATCGGTTACTGGCAGAAGGGTGCACCCGGTTCGAGAATCATATCGTCGAAACCCCGGACAACTAACTCCACCTCCTCTTGCCCTTGCCTTGAGGCCCGCTCTTACACATACGTGCGTTGGTCAACAAGAACGCTCTGCGAAAAACTCCCGTTTCGGTGATTTTCCTGTAGCTTTATTTTATCCTCATTTGGATGAAAACGCTCAATGCCAAAGAACGATCAGGAAAGGCCGCCGCGAGTCTCGTGACGGTAGCCGGATTGATCTTAGTCTGGGCCATCGTATGGGCCAACTTTCCCTCTAAAGAAGAGCTGTTGTCGGCTCAATCAGGGACATCCTCTGTAGAAGCCTCGCAGGTGCCTGCGCTCGACTTGAGAATCCCCGGCGTCTCCAGTCAGCCAGCCACTAACTTTGCTGGAGCTGGAGAAGCGGGGTCTGTGACGACTCTTGGTGGGTTATCCGTTCCACGCGACAGCCGTGCCAGACAAATTGCGGAGGTCAAGTGTGACGCCGAGGTTCAACAACACTGTCCTGCCTCTCTTTCTGGAGAAGATCGCCGCCGTTGTGTGATGAAGCGACTCAAGCGACTAGCTCCGCCTTGTCAACAGATCATGCAGCAGAGATTGGTGCGTTGGAAAGAAGCCGATGGGTACAAGTTGTCTTGCGCTGGAGACGTGAAACGGTTTTGCCGGACGGTGCCGCCTGGCGATGGCCGCATTGTGCAGTGTTTGCAGGAGCATGAACAAGACCTTTCCGACGGGTGTTATCAGAGTTTGCCAAAAGGGCGGCTCCAGATGCGGAACTAGAATGCTTCATGGAGAATGAGAAGAGCCGTCAGCCGTCCCTTACGCAGCCAATCCTTCGACGCAGGAACGGAGCTCCAGCGCGAACTCGTTGGCGCGACGATACCGGTGGACGGGGTCCTTATGGAGTGCGCGATCTAGGACATCCTTGAAGATGGGTGGCAGGTCTGGTCTGATCGCTTTCAGACTGGGGTGGGGGGTGTGGGCGATGGCGAAGAGCAAAGCGGAGACGTTGTCAGCCATAAACGGTGGACGACCGGTCAGCAGTTCGAACATGACGACAGCGAGGGAGAAAATATCCGATCGCCCGTCCACCTTCTTGCCTGCGATCTGCTCCGGGGACATGTACGTGGGCGTTCCCATGACGATATTTGTCTGAGTCTTCGACGACGTTGCCATCTTGGCGATGCCGAAGTCCATGATTTTCACGACCTCGTCGTTGGTCAACATGATGTTGGCCGGTTTGATGTCGCGATGCACGACGCCTTGCTGGTGGGCATAGTCCATCGCCTCGGCAACGGTCGCCAGGATCGGAATCACCTTCTGGAACGGCATCAGATTCGGTTTTCTCGACCAGTCTTTTAGCGTCGTCCCTTGGAGCAGCTCCATCGCGATGTACCCGAGATCATGTTCCTCCCCAGCATCGAAAATCGTCACGATGTTCGGATGGGACAAGCGTCCGGTTGATTCGGCTTCTCGGAAGAACCGCGTTTTCACGTCTTGGAGTTTGACGGCATCATCGATTTCGTTAAGCTGCATCGTTTTGATTGCCACGAACCGTTGGATCGTCGGATCTTTTCCAAGATACACCACTCCCATTGACCCTCGTCCCAACTCCTTCAGGACTTTGTATCGACCGAGCATGGCAGGAGGTCCGTTCGGTGCAGCTTGGATGTCTATCCTGGTCTCTTGCTCGCCGCGCTCTTCTTCGGAATGAAGTGCGTCGGTTTCCTCGAGCGGCGTTGCCGGTTCCTTGCGGTGAGGCGATCGTGATGGCTTCGAGAAAAAGCGGTGGAGCGCGTCAAGATTCAACAGCCATGCAGCAGTGACCCAGAGGCCGATGAATGCCAGGAGAGCGGCGTATGTCAGCGTATAATGTGCGGAGCCAAGCTGGCTGATCAGTGACTGTCCGACAGCTCGAACGGTCTTATCTGCTGCAATCACAATGAGCAAAGTCGTCATAGGTAAAACCAGCGTCCGCAGAAACGAGAATCCTCGTCCGTTATCCGGCATGTGCCGAAACGCGCGGATTGATAGCAAACCAAGCAAAGCCAGTCCGGCTGCTGCAACAATGAGGCGGATTGTATGAGCGCTGTTGAGTCCGAACAGGGTGAGAGGGAACGACTGTGCACCGGGCCATTTGCTCAAAATGGGACCGGCAAAAAGCGCAAGGAGCGCGGCCAAAAAATATTGAAAGGCCCAGCTAGGCGTGTTGGTCATGGGCGACGAGATCCGAAGACCTCCAAAGTCTAGCGGATAGTAAAGAGGAGTCAATGGATCGGAGAAAATAGGCAGAAGGATGAGGTCTTATCCTCGAGCCACAAGGTCTTTCATTTTCGGAAGCAGCGAAGTCGGAATATGAAGGGAACCCTTGCCGATGCCGACTTCAATGTCGGGTTTGGTGAGACCATGAAAATCGCTGCCACCGGTCACGAGCAGGCCGAGTTGTTGAGCGAGACTCAGATATTCTCGAGTCTGCCGTGCAGCATGAGTGCTGTAGTAGACTTCCACGCCATCGAGTCCGTCCGCTTTCAGCTGGCGAACCAGCTCGGCAAGCGATCGATCTGCACACCTCACCCAAGTCGGATGGGCTAGTACGGCGAGGCCTCCCGCTGCCTTGATCCAATGAATCGCTTCAACTGGGGCGGGGAGATCGCGAGGCACGTAAGCTGGTTTTCCATCGGCCAGAAATCGATCGAACGCCTCTTTAGCTGACGAGACGATTCCCTTGTCCATAAGGGCACGAGCAATATGTGGTCGGCCGACTGAGTCGCTGCCGGCTAGGGCGCGGACTTCTTCGTAGGTGAGATCGATGCCGAGATTCTGCAGCTGTTCGACGATTTTGGGATTGCGACGGTGGCGACTGTCCCGCAAGGTCTTGAGTCGCTTATTCAAGTCAATGTCCTCCCAATCGAGAAAGTATCCAAGAATATGTACCTCGGAATTGCCGAAGCTCGAGCTGATCTCGACTCCGGGAATCACCTCAATCCCACACGCCTCTCCTGCGGTCATGGCTTCCACGAGTCCGGTCGTGATGTCGTGATCGGTAATCGCCATGGCTGTGACCCCGACACGGTGCGCGAGTCCAACCACCTCCGTCGGTGTACAGCTTCCATCAGAGTGAGTGGTGTGGAGGTGTAAGTCCAAGCGGCTCATGACGAAATCTCGCTCGCGAGAGGCTTCTGTGCAACAAGTTGTGCGGTATAGACCGACTCTCCACCGCGTTGGCCTTCGTGAGGCCCTTCATCGTAATGCACGATACGAAGGCCAGAGCTGAGGTCGATGAGTTCGTTGTGCGCAAGGCAAAACTCCTTGCGTTTGGGGTGTTGATGCTGGAAGTGGTTATCGATGAGGAAGGTTTCATACAGCAACATACCGCCGGGCTTCAACGCATCGATCAGGCAGGGAAAGAGTGGACGAGTCAGATAAAAGAACACGAGTATGACATTGTAGGCCTCTTGTCCGATATTCGCCTTCGTTGGTGGAGGCGGTTCCAGATTCATCGTCTGTGTTGTGATCCCTGTGAGGTTCCGCGCATGAGCCGTTGACGATAGCTGCGCCAGTGCCTGGACATCGTGATCGATCGCGTCAACCTGGTAGCCCTGCGAGGCAAGGAACAGTGCGTGACGTCCGGTGCCGGACGCGACATCGAGGACCTTGCCTTTGGGAAGACGAGGAAGCTGCTGGATAAGAAAGTGGGAAGGGGATGGATCTGCGCGAAGCAATCGGTGCGCCTGCCTGGTACGCTCTAGGGTAACACCGACCGATTTGGTCACATGGATGAGAGGGGGGTGAAGCTTTCGGAGCCAGAGCTTCGCACGATCGACCGGAAACTCATCGAAGAGCGCGGCCAGAAACCGTTCAGCCATGGTCTCCAATAGATGAGCATCGTGACAAGTTCCAAGTTCTATTATGCGCTGCGCCACTGACGCATAGTCGACCGTTCGTTGAAGGTCATCGGAGAGTCCAGCTGGCTCAAGGTGACAATCTAATTCCAGATCGACGGCTAATGGCTGTGGCCGTGCACGTTCATCGGGCGTCACGCCACAGCGACCGCGAAACTCAAGTTGCTCGATGATGATCTGTCCACTCATGTGGGTATTGTCGAAGATCGTCTTTCAGCCTGTCAAGCGAGGGTCGCGGAGGGAAGAGAGGATGCAGGGCGGAACAGTGTCGGGCGGGCGTGCTACACGAAGTATCGGCTCGTGTCGAATTTATGCTCGATATTGTCGATCAACCGCATGATGCTGTGTCGGTAGTCACCGACGTCGTCTTTTTCCGTCAGATCAAGCTCCGGTCCGTTGTCGATAGGATTGCCTTGCTCATCGGTGATGAGTTTGACGACCGGACGTTCGCTCTGGGTCTTATCGGTGGCGGGTTTGAGGACAACGGCAAATTCTTCAGAATCAAGGACCACGAGACTCCCGATAGGAATAATGCCGACGCAATTGACAAAGAGCTTGAGGAGTGTCGCGTCAAAGCTCTTTCCGGATTTGCCGGACATGATGCTCAAGACTTTCGAGGGAGACATCGGTTCACGACGATAGACGCGAGAGGACGTCATGGCATCGTAGCAATCCGCAATCGTCAGAATGCGACCAGTCAACGAGAGTTTCCACGGCGTCTTGAGTTTGGGATAACCTGAATAGTCCAGATTCATATGGTGTTCGAACGACGCGGCGGCCATGCGGGCGGGGAGATTCGTAATCCCGCGTAACTGAGTCAAGCTGAGGACGCCTTCCACTGGATGATTGCGCATTGCTGCCCATTCATCTTCTGTAAACTCTCCCGGTTTATTGAGGACCTCGAGCGGGATATTGGATTTCCCCATATCATGGAAAAGAGCCGCCAATCCCAGATTGGCTAGCTCAACCTTTTCATATCCAGCTCTGTTTGCAAGGGCGATGGAGAGGAGTGCGACATTGACGGAATGATTATGGGTATATTGGTCGTGACAGCGGAGTGTGGTGAGACCCAACAGGACCGGCTCGTCCTGCATCATCAGGTCGATGATATTTTGGATGGCGCGTTTGGCATGTTTGAAACTGAGGCCCTTGCCTTCACGCGCAGATTGAGTCAGGGTACCAACCGCGTCGGCGGCTTTTCCATAGGCCGCTTTTGACCGTGCCTTGTGCCGCAACTTGGAGTTTCCATCCCCCGCCAGGTCTTCGCGCAGGTTTAGTTGCCGGGGATCGTTGATGTCGATGGTCGCGACGCCGAGTTTCTTGAGTTCTGTCCTGAAGTCGTCGAGCGACATTGTGGTCGGGTCGAGGCTGACGAACAAATGGGCAAACTCTCGAATATCGTTGGACGAAACAGACGGCGAGAACGTGAGACCCCCGATTCTCCACTTCCGAAATGAATCGATGATGCTTGAGACAACCAGCATTTGTTGCGAGGTCACCTTCAGATGCTGTTTGCCGAGAAAAAGAAAATCATCCTGGAGCCACAAGGTGACCGGTTGATCGTGTGCCAGTGTCTCAATGAGAGTCAGCATTGCCTCGACGGGCTTGTCGAGAGCCGCATTGGCACGACCGTGAATTTTCGACGTCTTGATTAAGGTGTTGAGCTGCGTGATGAGCTGAAAGCCCAGCATCACCAACTGCTGGCCGAGAATATCGTCGGCTTCCGATCCTTGGCCAATCTTTTGTGAGAGGGACTTTTCGTGTGTGAGAATCGGTTGGATCGTATCTGTTTTAGTCGGATGCTGTTGCTGTGATCTTGTCTTAGGTCCGCTCACGAGTCGATGCTCCTACTGGGTTAGGTCGGGCGAGGGATTACCGCGTTGTTGCCGCTGGGCTTGCGACAAAGCCGTGGCGCAGGCCTGGCGAACTGCCGCGTTTCCTTTTTTTGCTCCAATGGTAAGGGCGGCGACGGCTGCGGGCGTGCCCAGTTTCCCGAGCGTTTCGGCACCCAAGATGGCCAATTCCTCTTTCTTTTTCCGTTTCGTCCATGCCCATTCAGTCATGAGGCCTTCCCAATAGGGGACTGCCTCATCCCCACACGTCGCCCTGATGGCGTGGAACACAGCCCGACGCTCGCTTAACGGCAGATCCATGAACCCATCGCCTGATAAAATGGGCGTCCAGTTGTCGAATGGAACCGTATATTGTCCCGACATGAGCAGCTTTATGGCTGCAATCCTGACACCTTCATCTGTATCTTCCAAACAGGTGACGAGTTTTGCACCGTTCCCACTAGGGCGGAAGAGCCCTATGGCTCGCAGAACCTCCTTGCGGATTCGGGCGTCGGGATGCCGAGCCAGCTTTTCAATCGGCTCGATCAGCTTGGGATCATTCCACTTGATGAGGATGCCCAATAGATTGCGAACATATATTGGTCGGCGGTCCAGTAAACCTCTCAATAGCGGTTCGGGCTGTTCTTTCGCCAAGACTCCAATTGCCTCCGCGACGAGCGTTTGATGATTCGGCGATTCGAGGTTTGCCAAGAGGGTGCAAAGTGCTGGGACTGCATCGTGTTTCATCAAGAGCAAGATCGTAGAGAGCCCTTCGGTATTCGCATTAGGGGTGCCGTTGAGGTACATCTCGATGTTCTTGATGCGTTCTGTCCGGCTAAGTCCATTGAAAACCGACATAAGTTGTTGCTTATGTTCATCGCTGAGGTCTGGACGGACGGCGTCGGATTCGTGGAGCAGGCCCAACACGTTCTCCAAGACGGTCCACTTGCCTTCGCGCAAGAGTGAGTCGACGATGTTGCTCCAAAGATTGAAGAGCTTCGTGAGTAAGGCCGATGACCTTTCAGAAGCGAGAATGGCCGTCAGCATATCGAACATATACATCAAATTATCTTGCTTGCTCTCTGCTTCGATCTCCTTGGCCAGTGCCTCAAGCTCTTCGTCCGTGACCTCGTAGCCGGCGAGCCCGGATTGGAATCTACTATTGGCGTTGGCGCTTCCCCCGCTCTTGGAATCGGCTTGCTCACCGGATCGCTTCTTGCGTGCAATCTCGCGGTCCAACAACTCGCGGAGCGTCGAATCCGACGAGCTCATACTTCCATCGAGGCGAAGGAAGCCATCGTTATTTGCCGACGAATTGGAAACATCTTCAGCAGTCACGATCGTAATGGTCGAAAGATTACGAGCCCAGATTTGTGTGACAATATCGTCGTCATCTTCGGAGGTCGGATCGCTCCATAATGTGCTCAAAAAGAAAAGTAGATCCTCGCGGGAAAGATCGTGGTAGAGGGCCAATTCTCGAACGCCGTCGGCATAGAGTTTGAAAGCGACATTCTCGCTTCCCCCTTCCTTCTCCGGTTCATAGACGACACAGTCCTTGCAGAGCAATTCGTTCCGCTGAACCAGGACGGAAAGCCTCGAATAGGTGGAAAGGTGGGCGCTGACTTCTTCAAACAGCTGTTGTGAGAACTTTTGAGCGACAGGGTTCGTCGACCCGTATGTCCGATTCGACTTTGCGGTTTTGTCCAAGAGCTTGAGGACGCGTCTGACCGAGACGATTTCCGGGTCTTCCGCGGCCCGTGCATTTATCGCAGCTGCGACCATCTCCTGAGTGGTCTTCATCTCCGTTGACATACGTAAGACCTACCGGCAGTTTGAGAATTCGTCAAGAAAATCACCATTCTCCGCTGTCAGCCCTCATGGGGGTGGGGATCGCTCTAGCTTGTATGGAGTCGAGGGTATCGGTAGAATCGACCAGGATTCTGGCTGGGCCAATGGGTCTTGAGCCTTCACGTGGTGGGTATGAACCGATCGACTCTGGTGATGTGTTTCGGTGATAGCCTGACAGCGGGGTTTCAGTCACCGACTCGGGACAACCCGACCGGACGGGAGACCCCATACGGCCAGTTCCTCCAGTCCTATTTGGGTGATGTGGTGGAGGTTCGAACAAGTGGCATCTGCGGTGAGGTGACGGGCGAAATGGTCGTGCGATTCCGGTGCGATGTACTTGAGCACGGGCCTGGTTATGTGCCGATTTTGGGCGGAACGAACGATCTTGGGTGGAACACCTCCCCACCAGAAATCATGCGAAATCTCATCACGATGTACGAACAGACGCTGGCGAGAGGGAGCCTGCCGATTCCCGTGACCGTTCCATCGATCCGAGTAGAGGACTCTTCAGAAAGTCGCGAAGGAAAGGAGTGGATTACTGGGCATCTTGTCCGTCGAACGCAGCTGAACCAGCTTATTCGTGACTATGCCGACTCCAAGGGCCTCGCGTCTGTTGATCTGTTTGCCGTCACCGCTGAGACGGAAACCGGGCAACTGGCGGCACGCTATTCAAACGACGGGATTCACCTCACCACTGCCGGCTATCAGCTCCTTGCCCAACAGGTTGCTAGCATTCTCAAACCATTATTGACTCGATTCGCGTCATCGTGATGACCCATCTTCAAGTCGTGACTGATCGAGAGTTCGACCGTGTGGTTGAGACAAGCTCCGTCCCGGTCTTGGTGGAATTCTGGAAGCCCGGTTGCGGCCATTGCCGTGCTTTGATGGTTGAGCTGGAACGACTGCAAGGGGAGGTGGGAGCAAGGCTACTCATCCTCACCATGGACGTCGACGAAAATTTTCAGATCCCCGCTGAGTTAGAGATTTTGTCGCTACCCACGCTGGCCTTGTATCGAAACGGGGATTTGGTGGGCTTCATCGGGGGGCTGGGTAAGAAGGATGCGATAGCGAAACAAGTCGAGCGCATGTTGGATCTGTGAGACGAGAAAGAGTGTAACAAGCCAAAGTCAATCGGCAACACCGGCCGACGGTGGTCTTTCTTCAATTGCCTTACGTCTCTTTCAGCGCCCACATCCGTATCGTTACAGGCTTTTTAGAAACTCGATCAGATCCAGTCGTTCCTGATGGCTGAGTGCTCGTCCAATGACACCATTTCCGATTGGCCCGTTCCTGAATTCGTGTCCGGTATTCAAGTTGCCGGGGATTGTTGTATCGAGTTGAAATGTGCCTGCCGCGCATTCGGTGCGATATCCAAACTTTTCCGGGTCATATTCCCGATTGCCCAGGCAAAATGTCTTCGGGCGTTCTTCGACCGGAGAGAGTAAGGCATAGATATTTGGCACTGAACCGTTATGGAGAAAGGGAGCGGTAGCCCAAATCCCGTTGAGTGGACGGGCTTTGTAAATGCCCTTCGTCTGGAGGAGATTCGGTCGATGGCCGTTCAGTCGGTCGCGATCTTCTTCCGTGAGATGGTGCTCGTCGTACCACAGGTTGGTCGTCTTATCGACAACGGCGGCGAGCGCCGCCCCGAAGGTCGTGGTGACGATGGTTCTGCTTTCGTTTGGGGTTCCCGCCACACCGAGATACGAAGGTAGCGAAATCTGACGTGTACCCAAAATCGAAGCCTGCCCGGGGTCGGTCCCGATAGCGGCAACGGGGATTTCCACCAGTTTGAGATATCGTTCATCCGCCGCATTCGGTGGTTGCCAACGTTTGTCTGTCCAAAAGCCGGGCTCGTTCACCGGCGCAAGATGACAGCCTTGGCACATGTCTTGGTAGAGGGCGCGGCCACGTTCCTTGCGTGCTTGGTCGATGGTCCCCAAAATATCTTCCGGCCACATCGGTGAGCGGAGCCCTGTGAAGCCAGGTATGCCGGAGTGTGGATTCTTGCCGGCCAGCAATTTCTCCACGTCGTACAAGCCTTGAACAGGAATGGAGGACTTGTACAAGGTCGTTGCCGGATTGACGAGATTGATTTTTGCCGAAACTCCGAGTGCTTCGCCTGCGTTGCGGAACATCGGTTGCAAGATGGACGCATCGTACTGGACCCAGGTAAACCAGTGGGTGTTCCAGATATGCGGGTAGTTCACTGGTGCTGTGGTGGCTGCCAGATTAGCAGTAGCATCGAAACCCTGAGATTTCGCCCCGAGTAGATCGATGAAGAACACCTGCGTTCCAATTCGATTCAAAGCATCGAGACGGGCAAAGCCTTCTTCGACATTCCGATCAGCCACGGTATCGGTGATCGTCTTTACCTGTTGGATTTTGGCCAGCAGTGCCTGCAACCTTCCCTGTAGCTGAGCGGCTTGCTCCGCCGAATGGGCCTCAGCCAAGACTCGTTTGGCAAATCGAGTAAACCGTCCTGGGACCGCGTCGGTCTGGGCTAACGCCAGCTCGAGCGCATTACGAAATTTGCCGAGATCGGTGATGGCGGGTGCCCCATCAATGCGGAGGCTGGTTCCGCGATATTCGATTTGTCCCGTGTGGCAAGCCGCGCAGGTAAACCCAATTTGATCGGGCAGCATCTCACCAGTGACAGGATCAGGGAAGCCTGGCGTTTTGCTGAAACCGACCGGCAAGCCATCAGGGTTGCCGTGAAAATTTGGGTGATTGTCTTGGCCTGCGGCATCGTTCCCTGCATCTCTAGCAGGCTGCGGAAAAACTCTTGTGTTCTCTGTTCCCTCGGGGTAGATAGGCCAAACTCTTTCACCAGCACCCCACGGGAGGTTCACGATGCGTGGTCAGGATACTCAGCAAGCCGGGCTGTTTC
>Ga0224496_10000148_pt1 | contig 52098 bp, 43 predicted proteins | sample SF_Jul11_sed_USG_2_FD_168127 | JGI IMG/M metagenome (GOLD analysis project Ga0224496, IMG submission 168127) | Sediment microbial communities from San Francisco Bay, California, United States - SF_Jul11_sed_USGS_8_1 | ecosystem: Environmental > Aquatic > Marine > Sediment | place: USA...
GCGGCAACTATGGTGACTGCCGGTATCTTCATGGTGGCCCGTATGTCACCATTATATGAATGGTCTGAAACAGCACTCAGTTTTGTTATGGTGATCGGTGCGATTACAGCCTTCTTTATGGGGCTGGTTGGTATCGTACAGAATGACATCAAACGTGTGGTTGCCTATTCAACATTGTCTCAGTTAGGTTATATGACCGTTGCCCTGGGGGCATCAGCCTACTCTGCGGCAGTATTTCATTTAATGACACATGCATTTTTCAAGGCATTGTTATTCCTTGCGGCCGGTTCTGTGATAATTGCTATGCATCATGAACAGGATATTCGTAAGATGGGTGGCCTGAAAAAATACATGCCGATTACCTACTGGACATCTCTGGTTGGTTCACTGGCATTGATTGGCTTTCCCGGTTTTTCCGGCTTCTTTTCCAAAGATGCGATTATCGAAGCGGTTCATCATTCACAGCTTCCCGGTTCGGGCTTTGCCTACCTGATGGTTGTGCTGGGTGTGTTCGTTACTGCTTTTTATTCTTTCCGTATGTTCTTCCTGGTATTCCATGGCAAGGAACGTATGGATCAGCATACAAAAGAACATTTGCATGAAACCCCCGCAGTGGTGACAGTTCCTCTGATCGCCCTGGCAATTCCGTCGGTTGTGATTGGCTGGATGACGGTTGAATACATGTTGTTTGGCACTTATTTTTCTGACTCTATCATGGTGAAAGAACTTCATAATGTGCTCGGACAGATTCACTTCACCACAGAATTTGGTTTTATTCAGCATGCTTTCCATGGCATCGCCGTGTACCTGGCGGCGGCAGGGGTATTTGCGGCCTGGTACATTTATCTGGTCAATCCAAAGATTGCCGATACGCTGCAGGATAAATTGAGTTTTGTTTATAAATTGCTGGACAGAAAATACTGGGTAGACGAATTATATTTTGCCGTGTTTGGTAAAGGCAGTCGTAACCTGGGAACAGGATTCTGGAAAATCGGCGATGTCAGTGTCATCGACGGTTTTATAATTAATGGCTCAGCGCGCATGGTGGGCTGGATATCCAGTGTGGTACGTCATGTTCAAACCGGGGTGTTATATCACTATGCGTTTGCCATGATTATGGGTTTGATGGGTTTATTGTTGTTTGTTTATTTTTAGCGGCAAACATGATGATGAATTTAAAAGAATATTACTGGGAATTAACTAATGCTTGCTGATTGGCCCTTATTAAGTCTGGTCGTATGGTTACCGATAATCGGCGGTATTGTTGTGCTGTTGTCCGGGGATAAAGGCGATGCCGAAGGTACTCGTCGTCTGGCGCTGGTTTTTGCGTTGATCACTTTCTTATTGAGTCTTGGCCTTTATACCGGCTTCGATGTCAGCACCGCGGATATGCAGTTCGTTGAACGATTTGAGTGGATCAGTACGTTTAATATTTTTTACCATTTTGGTATCGATGGTATTTCCATGCCGTTGATCATACTCACTACCTTTACCACGGTACTGGTCATACTGGCCGGCTGGGAAGTTATTAAAGTTCGTCCATCGCAGTACATGGCTGCATTCCTGATTATGGAAGGCTTAATGAACGGTGTGTTCGCTGCACTGGATTCGATTTTCTTCTATGTCTTCTGGGAAGCCATGCTGATACCGATGTTTATTCTTATCGGTGTCTGGGGTGGTCCAAGACGTGTTTACGCAACCATCAAGTTCTTTATTTATACTTTCTTTGGTTCCGTGTTCATGCTGGTGGCGATGATTTATATGTATTATCAGTCGGGCAGTTTTGCCATTCTGGATATGCATGTCATGAAACTGAGCATGACCGAGCAGACGTTTATCTTTATTGCTTTCCTCATGGCCTTTGCAGTGAAAGTTCCGATGTGGCCAGTACATACCTGGTTACCCGATGCCCATGTTGAAGCACCCACCGGCGGTTCAGTGATACTGGCAGCGATTATGTTGAAAATTGGTGGCTATGGCTTCCTGCGTTTCAGCTTGCCAATTACACCGGATGCCAGCAGTTCATTAGACTGGCTGATTATTGCCATGTCACTGATTGCCGTTGTCTATATCGGTTTTGTTGCGCTGGTACAAACCGACATGAAAAAACTGGTTGCCTATTCATCGATTGCTCATATGGGGTTTGTCACCCTGGGTCTGTTTGTGATTTTCAGAATCTGGGCCAATCCAGCCAATACTGATATCACCGGTGCTGCCATGGCCGTTGAAGGTGCCATGATTCAGATGATCTCCCACGGTTTTATTTCCGGCGCACTGTTCCTCATGATAGGGGTGCTTTACGACCGTATGCATTCCCGTGAAATCAAGGATTATGGTGGTGTGGTAAACACCATGCCGGTATTTGCTGCCTTTGCTGTGTTCTTTGCCATGTCGAATGCCGGCTTACCCGGTACCTCTGGTTTTGTCGGTGAGTTCATGGTGATTATCGCCAGCTTCAAGGCTAATTTCTGGTTTGCCTTCCTTGCTGCTACCACTTTAATACTGGGTGCTGCTTATACCTTATGGATGGTGAAACGGGTATTTTATGGTGAAGTCCGTAACGATAATGTAAAAGCATTGCAGGATATAAATTCACGAGAGCTGGTGATCATGACGACACTGGCAATTGCTGTGCTGGCACTGGGTTTATGGCCTGCGCCTGTGGTTGATGTGATGCACGCATCTGTTAATAATTTGTTACAGCATGTTGCTGTCTCCAAGCTCTAAAGGCCAACGAATACAAGGTTTTAATGACTATGACTCTTGATATGCTGAATTACACCGTCGCCTGGCCTGAGATCTTTCTTCTCACTATGGCCTGTTTAGTGCTGGTTATCGACGTCTATATAAAAGAAGAAAACCGTAATGTAAGTTATATCTTAGCGCAGTTGAGTCTGCTGATAACCTTGTTGCTGTTGGTGATGAATAGCTCTGCGGACAGAGTAATTGCCTTTAATGGTCACTTTGTTAGTGATGCTATGGCAAATGTGCTGAAGCTGTTTATTATTGCAGTGGTTGGTATAGTGTTTGTGTATTCACGTGAATACCTGAAAGACCGCGCAATTTTCAAAGGCGAATTTTATGTACTGGGTCTGTTTGCAACCCTGGGCATGATGATTATGGTCTCCGCTCATAGCCTGTTATCTATCTATCTTGGTCTGGAATTATTGTCCCTGTCGCTTTATGCCATGGTTGCTTTTAACCGTGATAACAGCGATGCATCAGAAGCTGCTATGAAGTATTTTGTTCTTGGAGCCATTGCCTCAGGTATGTTGCTCTATGGTATGTCGATGATTTATGGCGCCACCGGAACGCTGGATATTACTCAGATTGCAGCCATTATTGCTGATCAGAAACAGAACGGTATGGTACTGGTCTTTGGTCTGGTGTTTCTGGTTGTCGGTCTGGCATTTAAACTGGGTGCTGTTCCTTTTCATATGTGGATTCCCGATGTTTATCAGGGGGCACCGACCACGGTTACCAGCTTTATTGCCACTGCACCCAAAATTGCCGGTTTTGCGATGATTATGCGTCTTCTGGTAGAGGCCATGGGGGGAATGCAGGGCGACTGGCAGAGTATGCTGGTCATTATGGCGGTCCTGTCTATGGCTATTGGTAATATTATTGCCATTGCACAAACCAATTTGAAACGTATGCTGGCTTATTCAACAATATCCCATGTGGGTTTCCTTGTGCTGGGTATTCTTGCCGGAACCCAGGAAGGTTATTCCGCCGCTATGTTCTATACCCTGACCTACGCACTGATGTCACTGGGCGGTTTTGGTATGATCATTCTGCTCGCACGTTCAGGTTATGAAGCTGAAAACCTGACAGATTTTCAAGGCCTGAATCAGCGTAGTCCCTGGTTTGCCTTTATCATGCTGATCCTGATGTTTTCCATGGCGGGTGTGCCTCCGACTGTGGGCTTCTGGGCCAAACTGGCAGTTTTACAGGCGGTTATTCGTATTGATATGCTCTGGCTGGCATTAGTTGCCGTGTTCTTCTCAATTATTGGTGTTTATTATTATTTGCGTATTATCAAAATTATGTATTTTGATAAAGCGGAGGATAATTCACCGATAGTCAAAGGTCGTGATATGCAGTTAGCGATCAGTGTTAATGGCCTGGCTATTCTGGCTCTGGGTGTTTATCCTGCCGGTTTAATGGCATTATGTTCATCTATGTTCACATAAATATTAGTTTTTGCTAATATTCTATCCCGATATATTTTGTTCAGAGGCTAATGGCACTTCCTGGATGTAAATCTCGTTGTTAATTAGCAGTAATTTATTATCTGTGATATGTATTAGTGTCTATACTTAATTTAAATAAGAATAATTTTAAATTATTCAATTTCCGATGTTCATTGTTTATGTAGTTATAAATAAAGGCAGGATGTTTTTATGGAACGTAAGGTACGCACGGCTTATTTAAAAATAGGCATGTATGTGTCAGACCTGGATCGTCCATGGCTGGATACGCCTTTTCTCATTCAGGGCTTTTTGATCAGAGATCAGGATGAAGTCCAAACATTGCAGAATTATTGCGATTATGTCTGTATAGATACTGAGCGTGGCATTGAAGCTGAAAGTTATATGGATGCGGATCCCGGCTTACCGACAAACGAGTACCTGGAAAGTTATCTCAATCACTCGAAAAGAGATATTGAGTATCATGATAAGAGAACTGTTGCCCAGGAAATTCCTTATGCCAAAACAGCACTTGAAGATGCGACCGATAAAATTACCACCATTATGGATGATGTACGAGATGGAAGAAATCTGGATTTACCGGCTGTTCGAAGTGTTGTAGAACCTATTCTCGAAAGTATTATTCGTAATCCTGATGCCCTGTTATGGCTATCTCGTTTGCGTCAGAAAGATAATTACACCTATTCCCATTCAATCGATAATTGTGCACTGGCCATTGCTTTTGGTCGACACATGGGGTTACCAAAAGAAGATTTACATACGTTATCAATTGGCATGTTGTTGCTTGATATGGGCAAAATGAAAGTTGCTGATGAAATATTAAATAAGAATGCAACCTTAACAGAAGAAGAATTTGCAGAAGTAAAACGGCATGTGGAATACGGTGTTGAAATTCTTAGGAATACTCAAGGTATACCTGATGATGTTATTCATATCGCCCTGACCCATCATGAACGATTTGATGGCAGCGGCTATCCCAATGGGATTATGGGAACCATGATTCCAGTGTATGGACGCATGGCTGGGATAATTGATGTCTATGACGCTATGACCAGTAAAAGGCCCTATAGTGAAGCCATTTCCCAGCATTCGGCCTTACAAAAGATTTATAACTGGCGTAATAAGTTTTTTCAGGATGAACTGGTCGAACAGTTTTTACAATGTCTTGGTGTTTATCCAACGGGTTCGCTGGTAGAGATGAATACCGGTGAGGTTGGGATTGTTCTGTCGCAGAACAGAACCCAGAGATTAAAGCCAAAAATTATGATGTTACTGGATGTAGATAAAGTACAGTATAAGAACTATAAAATTATAGATTTGATGACGCAGGCAACTGATAGCAGTGGCAGGGTTATGTCAATTGCTATGGGGCTTGATCCAGGTGCCTATGGTATCGATTCATCAGAGTTCTACTTGTAACGGACTTTGTTCAAGATACTATATGTACAGTCGTCAGGAATTTCTGGGAAAATTTGACCAGCTGCTTGAAGCCAATCGTAAGCAGAATGGTAGTATGGCATTCCTCATAGTTAAACTGACACAGTTCAAAGATATTAATACTGCCTATGGCTTTAAAATTGGTGATTTGTTTGTTCAGCACAGTGGTGAATGTCTGAGGCGAGTGTTGCGCTCCGTTGATGAAATGTCGCGATTTGGCGATAATGAATTTGCAGTGTTGTTGCCGGAATTACATAATCCATTGCATGCTATTCTGGCTGCGAACAAAATTTTATCGGAATGTAAAAAATCTTTTAACTGTCAAAATATCAGAATTGAACCCAAGCTGGCAGTTGGTATAGTGATTGCACCCGAGCATGGAAATAATCATGATGACCTGATACATCATGCGACCATGGCGCTGGCAAAAGCGGAACTGGCCACTGATGGTTATTTTGTCTATCAACAGGATCTGCAGCCGTTTTCACAGGCTTATATTAACAAACGCCTGCCACCACGATTAATTCTTGAGCAGGAACTGCATTATGCATTTGATCATGATGAATTTTGTCTGCATTATCAGCCCAAGGTGGATCTGAAAAAAAGATGTGCAGCGGGATCTGAAGTATTAATTCGGTGGCATAGTTCCAAATACGGATTGGTAGATACTCAACATTTTATTGATGTACTTGAAGGAAGTGATCTTTTGCTTCCGGTCACTAAATGGATTCTGAATTCAGCATTACGTCAGTGTACACAATGTAATGTTGCTAAAGGTAATTTATCAGTGTCTGTGAATCTGTCACCCGCATTGTTAAATGACAAATCCATTATTGATATTATCAATGGTGCGCTGAAAATATGGGGTACTGCGCCTGAGCGTCTGGTTATGGAAGTAACTGAAAATGCTATCATGATGAATCCGGAACTCAGTCTGGAAATATTGCACGAAATGAAAGCGCTGGGTGTGGGAATTTCTATTGATGATTTTGGTACCGGTTTTTCCTCGTTGAGCTATTTGAAAGATATGCCTGCCAATGAACTTAAAATTGATAAGTCATTTGTGTTAAATATGCTGGAACATGAAAAAAATACTCATATAGTCCAGTCAACCATTGATCTTGCACATAGTCTTGGCATGCATGTGATTGCAGAAGGAATTGAAAATGAAGCGGTACTGGAACGATTGACTGAAATGGGATGCGATTATGGTCAGGGTTATTTGATGGGGCACCCTATGCCATTTGAAGAAATCAGGCGATGGATGGATCAGTCTCCCTGGGCGGGGAATTGATTAATTAAAACTCAATAGTTGCTATTGCCAGCAGACGTTTATCCACTTCCAGTTTGTTGGTGAGATCACTGTAGTCTCCCAGCAAGTTCTGGCCAACCAGTTTTAATTGTAGATCTTTATTATTTAATCTGAAAGTTTTAGTCAATGATAAATTTAATACATCAAATTCATCGACAGGTATATTGTTTGATGCAAACCCATACCAGAGCATTTTGCTGGTGTGGTAATAGAAAATTCCAAGATTCAAATTATTAGGGAATTGATGTGATAGTAGCAGAGAGGTTGTGGAAGCTGGTGTGGCAGGCTCCAGATTGAGCATGACATAACCACTGGTTAGCACTTCTTCCGGTGCTGAACCGGATGCACTTGATAATGCCTGAGTTAAATATAAGCGGGTGTTGCTGGATATTTTGTAGCGTAATTCAATTTCGGCAGTTGTTATATCGACATCACCATTGTTGATGACATCGATTCTGGGATCGTTGATGGTGTAGGTGGAGTTATAATCTACCGGGTAAGTAATGAACTGACTGAGCTGCATATAGGCCAGTTTGCTATCGAGTGTTAAAGATTTGTCAGTATTTTCATATAACCAGCCGATATCCAGCGCTTTTAGTTTCTCCGGTTTCAGGTCGGCATTGTTTGGACTGTACAAATATAAATCGATGCCTGTGTTGCCAATATTGGAAATTTTTCCACTGGTGAATTCTTCAAACAGGGTTGGTGAACGTAGTGCTATTGAAAAGCTGCTGCGTACAGTATGGTTGTTATTGATTCGGTAATTAGCGGCCAGTTTAGGTGAAAAGCCAGAGTCAGCTGTATTTGAATGTTCAAACATCAGGCCGGTATTAATAAATAACTTATTAAACGGTTTCCATTCATTTGTGGCAAACAGGCGGTTCAGGCGATTTGTATAATGCGGTGCTTCTGAAAACCAGGTGGCACCCTTGACCAGGTCTTTTCTTTTTTCGAAGCCAAAAATCCAGCGCCAGTTAGGTGAATAGGTAAGTAAATATTGTATTTCAACATCGGTGCGTCTTGATTCAACATCATTAACATTTAATGTGAAATCGAATCCCCCCTGGTCAGCAAGATATGTGTCATCAAAATTATAGTTTTCCTGGTAGAGCTGGATTGTTAAATTATCTTTATCATTCAGTTGATGGCTTAGTTTTATCTGTTGGTAATGATTGGTTGAGCTGCCATCACGGAAGGGCTCGATGATACCATCGCCAAAATTACCCAGGGGTTCATTGCCCAGTCCTTGAGTATTGCTGCTATAACCCAGATGGATGCTGATATCATCGTCATCGGTTGGCTGATAGTCGCTACGAAAACTCAAGCTGTCTTTGTTGATGGTATCCGCAAGCATTTCGAAGCCATTATTTATTTCCCGGCTAAAACTTAACTGGATTCCCAGGTTATGATCCTGTTGAGATAACTTAAGAGTGTTTTTCTGATAACGAATATCAGAAGCATTGACTGAAATATAGTTATTGTCGGGATCGAGAGATGAGCGGGTTGTAATGTTGATGACCCCCATCACAGCATTGGATCCGTAGGTGGCTGCATTGGGTCCGCGCACCACTTCAATGCGTTCTATATCATCGATGTTAAGCGGTAAGCTGTTCCAGCGAACGCCACCATGGATCGGGTTATAAACAACGCGTCCGTCAATCAGTACCTGCATACGGCGGGAAAACTCGTCACTTAAACCCAGGTAGGTGACTGCCGATGGGCGTGGTGCCAATAAACTGGTATGGGAGTGACCCACCTGGAAACCGGGTACCAGACGAAATAGCTCAGGCAGGCTGGTAATACCAGAGGCTTCGATCATATCTCGCTCAATAATAGTTATTGAGGCGGGTGCTTCTGCCTTGGGTTGCACCAGTCGGGAAGCAGACAGAACGACAGGGAGTTCTTCCAGAAAAATAGTTTCAGAAATGTCCTCATAGACAGAGTCATCAGCACCTGCGGCCAGTATGGGCAGGCTGGTGAGTGCAATGGCGAGAATCGTGTTCCTGGTGTTTCTTTGATAAATCCTTTTTTGTTTAGTACATCTTGCTAGGATCACATAGAAAGCCTGGGGTTATGTAGCATGGTTTAGAGTAATCTCGTCAATCCTGATGATGCTCGGACAGTCGCATACTGACTGTGTTTCAGGTTGTACGATATTAAAAGGAATGCTCCCGATGTACAAGTAAATGAAGTGTTACTTGCAATAACATCCTGAAATCTGTACTATTTGCGCCAGTTGATGCGGGGTGGAGCAGTCTGGCAGCTCGTCGGGCTCATAACCCGAAGGTCGTAGGTTCAAATCCTGCCCCCGCTACCACATGCAAGGCCTCGTTTTTACGGGGCTTTTTTATTCGGTGCATCATGTGCCCGCCCTCGCTGAGTCAGTGGAGCTAATGCTCCGACACGGTTGACTGGTTGAAGTTATAATTAAGGGCCTTGAGCCCTTTTTTTGTGGTCAGGAAGATCGGTATGCCACGTGCGTAAGGATGGGCAAAAGTGGAGATGGTGCGTTTAATGCCAAAACATGCGAGTGATCTGTGGACTCTGATTGAGCCAGTGGTTGCAGGTATGGGGTATGAAGTGGTTGATATTGAGTTTCGATCACATCCCAGAGATGGCCTGTTGCGTGTGTTTATTGATCAGGAATCAGGTATCCAGCTGGAAGATTGTGAAGCTGTCAGTCGTCAGTTGAGTGCCTTGCTTGATGTAGAAGATCCTATTCCCGGGCACTTTAATCTGGAAGTGTCATCACCAGGACTGGATCGGCCATTGCGTAAAGCGGACGATTTTGAACGTTTTAGCGGTGAAATGGTGAAGATTAAATTAAGTATGCCAACGATAGAAGGTCAGCGTAACTTTACAGGTAAGTTACTGGGTCTCAAAGATAATGAGGTTTTGCTGGAAATCGATGGTGAGACAATACATCTGCCTCTGGGTGGAATTGATAAAGCGCGTTTGGTACCGCAATTTTAATACTGGGTGATCCTGTCATGAATAAAGAAATTCTATATGTAGTCGATGCTGTTTCTAATGAGAAAGGTGTCGACAAGGAAATTATTTTCGAAGCGATCGAGGCTGCGCTGGCGACCGCGACCCGTAAAAAGCATGGCAAAGATATTGATGTGCGTGTTCACATTGATCGTGAAACCGGTGATTACGATACTTTCCGACGCTGGCAGGTGGTTGAAGAAGAGGAAGGCGGTGGCCTGGAAAGTCCATTACGTCAAACCACTCTGGAAGCTGCACAGGTAGAGCAGGCTGATATTCAGGTCGGTGACTATATTGAAGATCAGATCGAATCAGTTGAATTTGGTCGTATTGCCGCACAGACCGCCAAGCAGGTAATTGTGCAGAAAGTACGCGAAGCAGAGCGTGCCCGTGTTGTCGATGCTTTCCAGGACAAGATTGGTGAACTGGTGATGGGTACGGTGAAGCGTGTTGAGCGCGGCAATGTATACATTGACCTGGGTGAAAATGTTGAAGCGATTATTACACGTGATGAAATGATTCCCCGTGAGGCCGTTCGCCCGGGTGATCGTTTACGTGGTTACCTGAAAGAAGTACGTGCTGAAAGTCGTGGTCCACAATTATTTGTCAGTCGTTCTGCACCGGAATTTCTGGTTGAATTATTCAAAATAGAAGTGCCTGAAGTAGGTCAGGGGTTGATTGAGATTATCAGCGGTGCCCGTGATCCAGGTTCGCGCGCAAAAATTGCTGTAAAGTCTTCAGATCCACGTCTTGATCCTGTCGGTGCCTGTGTGGGTATGCGTGGTTCACGTGTTCAGTCTGTTTCCAATGAACTGGCAGGTGAACGCGTTGATATTATTCTCTGGGATGAGAATCCGGCGCAATTTGTGATTAATGCTATGTCACCCGCTGAGGTGGTTTCGATCGTTGTTGATGAGGATTCACATACTATGGATATAGCCGTGGATGATGAAAAGTTATCACAGGCGATTGGCCGTGGCGGTCAGAATATTCGTATGGCCAGTCAGTTAACCGGCTGGGAGCTGAATGTAATGACATCATCGGATATGGAAGCCAAGTCTGAGACAGAAAGCAAGGAGCTGGTTGTCGCCTTTATGGAGCAGCTGGATGTAGATGAAGAAGTGGCAGTGATTCTTGCAGCTGAAGGGTTTTCCAGTATCGAAGAAGTGGCTTATGTGCCTGAATCCGAGTTAATGGAGATTGAAGAGTTTGATGAAGATATTGTTCAGGAGTTACGTGGTCGTGCACGTGATGCACTGTTAACCCGTGCAATATCGCAGGAAGAAAAAGTTGATGAGCCACAGCAGGATCTGCTTGAAATGGATGGCATGGATAATGATCTGGCATACAAACTGGCTAAACAGGGAATTACCAGTATGGAAGATCTTGCCGAGCAGTCAGTGGATGAATTATTAGAAATTGAAGGTATGACTGATGAACGTGCATCTCAATTGATTATGACGGCACGTGCGCCCTGGTTTGCAAATGAAACCAGTGAGGCCAATCAGTAATATTTCTGGGGGGAACATATAGATGTCTAATGTAACAGTAGAACAACTCGCCGATGTGGTCGGAGCCCCAGTCGAGCGTTTGCTTGAGCAGCTAAAAGAAGCTGGTATTGAGGCAGACGATGCGAAAACGCTTATTAGTGATGAAGATAAATTAAAATTACTCGACTTTTTGCGTAGCTCTCACGGTAAAACGGAAGAGAGTAAATCCGAAGGCAAACAACGCATTACACTTAAACGTAAAAGTGTTAGTGAGCTAAAGTTAGGTGGTGCTGGACGTGCTAAAACAGTTAATGTTGAAGTGCGTAAAAAACGTACCTATGTGAAGCGTAGTGAAGCCAGTTCAACTGAGAAAGATGAGCTGGATCGTTTAATGGCTGAAAAAGCGGCGCGTGATGAAAGCCGAAAACAGGCGGAAGAAGAAGCGCGTCGTAAGGCAGAAGAAGCGGCGATTGCCAAGGCAGAAGCAGAAGCTAAAGAAAAAGCAGAAGCAGAGGCCAGAGAAGCGGCGGCTAAAGAAAAAGCAGAAGCGGAAGCCAAGGCTAAAGTCGAGAAAAAGACAGTTCATGCAGTAGAAGAAGTGAGTAAGGCCAAAGAAGGTCGCAAGAAAGTTAAAAAGTCAGAAGAAGATTCTGATAGACCCAAACGTGGTGGCCGACATGATCGTGATGATGATAAATCAGAAACACGTTATGGGCGTAAAGAATTACATGTTGCTTCAGGTAAAAGCGGTCAGCGTAAGAAAAAATCCGGCAAACGTGATAGTTCATCAGACAGTGTTAGCAAGCATGGTTTTGAAATGCCGGCAGCACCTATTGTTCATGAAATAGGTGTTCCTGAAACAATTAAAGTATCAGAGCTTGCACAGAAAATGTCGATGAAGTCTGCTGAAGTGATCAAGCTAATGATGAAAATGGGTGTTATGGCAACCATTAATCAGGTTATTGATCAGGATACAGCGGTTCTGGTTGTTGAGGAATGTGGCCACAAAGCACGTCCAGTCAGTGATGATGATCGTGAAAAGAGTTTACTGGAAACGGCTGAACAGGAACTTGGAGAAGCGGTTCCACGTCCGCCGGTTGTTACCATTATGGGTCATGTTGACCATGGTAAAACATCGTTGCTTGATTATATCCGTGCCTCAAAAGTAGCCTCAGGTGAAGCCGGTGGTATTACACAGCATATCGGTGCTTATCATGTAGAAACCGAGAAAGGTGTTATTTCTTTCCTTGATACACCGGGCCATGCAGCATTCACATCTATGCGTGCACGTGGTGCCAAGTCGACAGATATCGTTATTCTGGTCGTTGCTGCAGATGATGGTGTTATGCCGCAGACGATTGAAGCGATTCAGCATGCGAAAGCAGCGGGTGTACCAATCATCGTTGCGATTAATAAAATTGATAAAGAAGATGCTGATCCGGATCGCGTAAAGAATGCGCTGGGTAATCATGAAGTCATTCCAGAAGAATGGGGTGGTGAAAATATTTTTGTAAACGTCTCAGCCAAAACCGGTGAAGGTGTTGATGATTTACTGGATGCGATTAGTATTCAGGCAGAAGTGATGGAATTAAAAGCACCGGCGACAGGTCCTGCTAAAGGCCTGGTCATTGAGGCAACGCTGGATAAGGGTCGTGGTGTAATGACCACAGTACTTGTTCAGCAGGGTAAATTGAACAAGGGCGATATATTGCTTGCTGGTCAGGAATATGGACGTGTTCGTGCCATGTTTGATGAAAATGGCAATCAGGTTTCTGAAGTTGGTCCATCTATTCCTGTTCTGGTATTGGGTTTATCGAATACGCCATCAGCAGGCGATCCTATTCAGGTGTTACCGGATGAACGTACTGCCCGTGAACTGGCTATGAGCCGTCATGATAAAGATCGCAATGCACGTCTTGCCACTCAGCAACAGGCCAAGCTGGATTCCATGTTTGCCAATATGGGTAAAGCAGAAGTGAGTGTGCTGAATATTCTGCTTAAAGCCGATGTACAGGGTAGTCTTGAAGCAATACGCGATGCGTTAAATAAACTGGCCATTGATAATGATGAAGTTGATGTCAATATTATTGGCAGTGGTGTTGGTGGTATTAATGAAACCGACGTAACACTGGCTGCTGCTTCGAATGCTATTATTTTGGGCTTTAATGTGCGTGCTGATGCGGCAGCCAGAAAAGCTGTTTCTGAGCGTGGCGTTGATTTGCATTATTATAGTGTGATTTATGATCTGATTGATGAAGTGAAGCGTGCATTAACAGGTATGTTAGCGCCGGAGTTCAGAGAGCAGATTATTGGTCTGGCTGAAGTGAAAGACGTCTTTAAATCACCCAAGTTTGGACTGGTGGCGGGTTCACTGGTTACTGAAGGTGTTGTTAAACGTAATCAGCCGATTCGTGTGCTGCGTGACAATGTTGTTATTTATGAAGGTGAACTTGAGTCGCTGCGTCGTTTCAAGGATGACGTTGAAGAAGTTCGCAGTGGTACCGAATGTGGTATTGCGGTTAGAAACTACAATGACGTTAGAGCAGGCGATCAGATAGAAGTATTTGAACGTATTCAGGTTGAACGTACACTTTAATGCCAAAAGAATTTTCACGTTCACAACGCATGGCGGAACAGATTCGTCGCGAATTATCAGAATTAATTCGTAATGAAATTAAAGATCCACGTGTTAGCTGGGTTTCTATTACGGCAGTAAAATGCAGTAAGGATCTGACCAGTGCCATTGTTTATTTTACGCTGATGGATAACAGCAATAGCGATCAAACTCTGCAGACATTAAATAATGCTGCAGGGTTTTTGCGTAAACAACTGGCGTCCAGGATACGTTCACGAATTACGCCGGTATTAAAATTTATTTATGACAATAGTATTGAACGTGGATCTGAGATGGATGCATTAATTGCCAAAGCCAGATCAACTGATGCGGATGTCGATTCTGAATAATTCGTTGTTGTTATTTTCTTCGTTATTTTTTCAAGATTATCATTCAGGTTTTAGATTAAATGGGACAGAACCCTAGAAAGAAAAAAGGTCGTCCAGTGCATGGCGTATTGTTACTCGATAAGCCATTACATATGTCATCAAACCATGCGCTACAGAGAGTGAAACGTCTGTTTGCAGCGCAGAAGGCAGGGCATACCGGTAGCCTTGATCCTCTGGCAACCGGTATGTTGCCAGTTTGTTTAGGTGAAGCTACCAAGATTTCTGCTTTTTTGCTGGATGCCAATAAAACCTATCGATTTAAATGTCAGCTGGGTACGCGAACGGCAACTGCAGATGCCGAAGGTGAGGTAATCGAAACGCTGCCTTTTGAGCATGTTACGCTTAAAGATGTAGAAACGATAATTCCCCGCTTTATTGGTGATATAGAACAGATACCACCGATGTATTCCGCACTTAAGAAAGATGGTCAGCGTTTATATGAACTGGCCCGTCAGGGTGTAGAGGTAGAACGCAAGCCGAGACCGGTCACTATATATAGACTGGATATACTGGGTTTTGAGCAGGGTGAGCTGGAGCTGGAAGTGGAATGCTCAAAAGGAACCTATGTGCGTACCCTGGCTGAAGATATCGGTAAAGCGCTGGGGACGGGAGCTTATGTGACTCTGTTGCACCGATTAACCGTGGGTCCCTATAGCGGTGATATGATTTCACTGGACCAGCTGGAGCAACTGTCTGAACATGGATTTGACCGGCTGGATGCAGAGTTGCTACCGGTGGATAGTGGCATTATTGACTGGCCGGAAGTCAGGCTGGATGCGGACAGTGCTTTTTATGTCAGGCAGGGGCAGCCGGTTCAGGTTGCCAGAGCGCCGACTAAAGGCTGGGTCAAAATTTATGATGATCAGGGCTTTATTGGTCTCGGTCAAATTCAGGATGATGGTCGGGTTGCGCCCCGACGGATGATGAATTTTTAGTCAGATAGTGGATAAATGGGGTCTAAATTACCCGGGTTTTCCACTATTTAACTTTTAGTCAGATAATTTAAGCATATTTAGGTATTTTAACGTCACGGAACCTTTGGTGCGCCGTGATTTTCGTGATAAAATCGCCGATCTTTTACCAGGCATTATGAGTCAGGAGTACTATCTATGGCATTAACAGCTACAGATAAATCAGAAATTGTTAGTAAATTTTCACGTTCAGAAGGTGATACAGGTTCACCAGAAGTTCAGGTTGCATTATTAACAGAACGTATTACCCAGTTAACGGGTCATTTTAAAGATCACAATCATGATCACCATTCACGTCGCGGTTTGCTGCGTATGGTTAATCAGCGTCGTAAATTACTTGATTATCTAAAATCTAAAGATGGTCAGCGTTATAAAGACCTGATTGGTAGTCTTGGACTACGTCGTTAATTAAATTATTAAAACCTTAATAGGGATCTATTGTTGTGACTGCGATTAAAAAATCATTTCAGTTTGGTGACCATAATGTCACCATCGAAACCGGCGAAATAGCTCGTCAGGCATCAGGTGCCGTATTAGTTAATATGGATGACACTGTGGTGCTGGTAACCGCTGTTGTTGTTAAGGGAAGTGAGCCAAAAGACTTTTTTCCATTAACAGTGAATTACCAGGAGCGTACTTACGCAGCAGGTAAGATACCCGGCAGTTTCTTCAAGCGTGAAGGTCGTCCGTCAGAAAAAGAAACACTGACCAGTCGTCTTATCGACAGACCTATCCGCCCTTTATTCCCTAAAGGTTTTACTAACGAAGTTCAGGTTATTGCCACGGTTGTTTCTTTAAACAATGATATTGATCCTGATATTCCTGCCATGATTGGTACCTCAGCGGCACTGGCCATATCCGGTGCGCCATTTGCAGGCCCAATCGGTGCGGCTCGTGTTGGTTACAAAGACGGTGCTTATCTTCTTAACCCGACTTTCAGTCAGTTAAAAACCTCAGATCTGGACCTGGTCGTTGCCGGTACTACTGATGCGGTTCTGATGGTTGAATCAGAAGCAAAAGAATTACCTGAAGAAGTAATGCTGGGTGCCGTGATGTTTGGTCATGAGCAATTCCAGGTAGTTATTAAGGCTATCAATGAGCTGGCAGCTGAAGTGAATACCCCGGCCATTGAATGGACAGCACCTGAAACCAATGAAGATTTACTGAAAGCCGTAACCGATGCCGTTTCTGCTGATTTGACCACGGCCTACCAGATTTCAGAAAAGCTGGAACGCTATGCAGCCGTTGATAAAGTACGTGATGCAGCCGTAGCCAAAGTCGCCAGTGAAGGTGGCTATACAGTTGATGAAGTGAAAGGTGCTTTCGGTAAGCTTGAAAAGAACATTGTACGCGGCCGTATTCTTTCCGGTGAAAAACGTATCGATGGCCGTAACCTGGATGATGTTCGTCCTATTACCGTTCGTACCAGTGTATTACCTCGCACCCATGGTTCAGCCTTGTTTACCCGCGGTGAGACTCAGGCGATTGTGGTAACAACCTTAGGTACAGCCCGTGACGCGCAGAAGATCGATGCCCTTGAAGGTGAAATGACCGATAACTTCATGCTGCATTACAACTTCCCTCCTTACAGTGTTGGTGAAGCCGGTCGTGTTGGTACTCCAGGTCGTCGTGAAATCGGACACGGTCGTTTAGCCAAGCGTGGCGTGCTGGCGGTTATGCCAACAGAAACAGATTTTCCTTATTCCATTCGTGTGGTGTCAGAGATTACCGAATCAAACGGTTCAAGTTCTATGGCATCAGTGTGTGGTACCAGTCTGGCATTGATGGATGCAGGCGTACCCATAAAAGCACCTGTGGCCGGTATTGCTATGGGTCTGGTGAAAGAAGGCGATAAATACGCAGTATTAAGTGACATTCTGGGTGATGAAGATCATCTGGGTGATATGGATTTCAAAGTAGCGGGTACCGCTAACGGTGTTAATGCGCTGCAAATGGATATCAAGATCACAGGCATTACTAAAGAAATTATGGAAAAAGCCCTGGAGCAGGCCAAAGGCGGCCGTATGTTCATTCTGGGTGAAATGAACAAGGTGATTTCTGAGCCAAGCACAGAAATGTCACATTATGCGCCTCGTTATCTGAAGATGAAAATTCATCCCGATAAGATTCGTGATGTTATCGGTAAGGGTGGTGCAGTTATACGTTCGATTACAGAAGAAACTGGTGTTTCTATTGATATCGATGACGATGGTAATGTGAAAATCGCGTCCAATGATTTCAGTGCTGCAGAAGATGCCAAGAATCGTATTGAACAGATCACTGCTGAAGCCGAAGTCGGTAAAGTCTATGATGGCACTGTCATCAAGATTATGGATTTCGGTGCGTTTGTACGTATTCTGCCTAACAAAGAAGGTCTGGTTCATATTTCACAGATCTGTGAGGAACGCGTCGAAAATGTCAGTGATAAACTGTCAGAAGGCGATGTTGTGAAAGTTAAAGTGCTTGAAATTGATCGTCAGGGACGTATTCGTTTGAGCATGAAAGCAGCTGAAGTAACACCTGCATAATTAGTTATATTATCTGCTATCAAAAAGGGGCCTGCGGGCCCCTTTTTGTTGTTTATGTTTACCCATTTGAGGGATGAGTAAATTAATGGTTTAGGGTAGTTTATAATTCAAATCTAGACTAAATAATAAATATTATCGCTGTTCTTTAATAAGTCTTTATTAATATAAGCCATTGCTGATGTAGAAGGTGTGGTTAAGGCATGGAGTTAATAGAAAATCATTTTGTTGATTTTTTTCTTCGATGTCCTGAAAGAGATTCATTATTTTACCCTGTAGCAGAATTAGTTATCGACTGATAACTCGCCATTAATGTCTGTATTGTTGAGATTAAATGTTGGATGTAAAAAAAATTTCAGGATTGTTTGAGAGTATGCGTGCACGCTATGTCTTCGGTGCGCTTGTCTTAACCATGGTGTTTGTAATTAGTGTATGGATGACACATGTCTTTATTTCAGATGCTATTAACTCAACAGCCATTAATAGTTATGATAGGAATAAGATTTTAGATATTCATCGTGCTATCAGACAAACCTTGTTACATGCAGGGTACTCATTACAGACGTATCTGGTGACGCCAGAAAAGAAAGAGTATGAGCATGTGGTGCGGCACCTGGATGATAGTATTACAAAAATAAATTCCATAGCTGAATACGACTGGGTTAAAACTCAACAGCTTGATCAGCATGTCAGTTTGTTACAAACTAATTTACATCAATACAAGGCCGTTGCTGTCAGTTTAATGGATGTGCGTGTTAATGCTGAAGGTCTGTTTCCGGCTTATGCAAATATTAATACCGTAATGTTGCCAAAGAATATTCAGTTTATGACCAATGTCAGGCTGGCACTGGATGACTTGTCAACAAGGTTGGGCGAATTAAAAGTAAAGCATTTATATAATGATCTTAGTGTAATAAAAGACCATTGGGTGGATATGATTGGTTCTTTCAGGATGTATTTATCTGATAGAGCTATGAGTATTAGTACCTTATCAGATGGCAGTGATCATGAATTTATTATTACTACACATTATGAGTTTATAAAAAAAGAAATAAAAAATATTAATAAAATACAGAAAAGTTTTGATGCAGGGTTGCAGACAGAAGCTTCTATTGATGAAATGGATAAGGCTTTAGATGCCTGGTTTGGTGCATTTCAGGAAACAAAAGATGTTTACAATAGTGGCAAATGGCGACTCGACGAAATTATTATGCGGGAAACTATTAAGCCATTAAGTGAAGAGATTTGGGGGAATTTGAATCAGCTTGAAATCAAGCTTGGCTTATCATCGCAGGGCGATGTCAATAAACTTGCAACTGTAGCGTCAGAGGTGAATTCAATGCTCTGGCTACGCATGTTGGTCTCGTTGATCTTTGTGATTACCGCATTTCTGGCTTTTGAATATTGGGTGCTTCGACCTATCGCCAGAATATCTCATGCACTTAAAGCTGAAGCTGATGGTGAGCCGATTATTGAAGAGTTACCTAAGGCGAATACGCTGGAAACACGTGAGTTAATTGAAGCATTTAATGAAATGCGCACACAGGTTAATTTGCGACAGCTGGAACTCAAGCATCAAACATTACACGATAGTTTGACCGATATTCCAAATCGCCTGTATCTCAGGAATCGGTTGATGGAGTTAATTGAAGAGTCAAGAAAAGATCAAAAGGAACTTGCGTTGTTAATGATTGATCTCGACAGATTTAAAGCTATTAATGATACTCTGGGGCATCACATGGGTGATCGTGTGTTGCGTGAAGTGGGTCCGCGTTTCATGGGTGAGTTACGTAAAAATGATTTTCTTGCCCGATTAGGTGGAGATGAATTTGCCGTACTCCTGCCGGATTCAAATATCGATCGAGCGCATGATGTTGCGCAACGATTAAGCAAATCACTTGATGTTGAGTTTAATATAGACGGTCAGAGATTGTTGATTGGTAGCAGCATTGGTATTGCCATGTACCCGCATCATGGTATCAACCAGCAAACATTGTTACAAAGAGCTGATGTTGCAATGTATATGTCAAAACATAAAAACCTGAAATACGTTGTTTATGATGAAGATGAAGATGAACATAGCGTATGGCAGCTTTCATTCGAAAGCGAATTATATGATGCACTGCAAACAGATGATCAACTGCAATTGCATTATCAGCCGAAAATTAATTTTAGTAATGATGCCATGTATGGTGTTGAAGCATTATTGCGCTGGCATCATCCGGAACATGGTTTAATACCAGCCTATGAAGTTCATTTACTGGCAGAGAAAACAGGGCTTATCAAAGCGCTAACAGACTGGGTTGTGAAAACCGCGATCAAGCAGTTATCTGACTGGTCGCATAAAAACATAAATCTGAGTATTGCTGTGAATTTGTCCGTATGGAATCTTCAGGATCCTGATTTATTCGATTATGTAAAGAATCTGTTGCGTGAATATAATGTACCAGCTAATCGACTGGTGATGGAAGTAACTGAAAGCGCGGTTATGTCTGATCCTGACAGTGCTATTGAAACTATGTCAAGATTATCAAATCTCGGTGTGGTTTTATCTATTGATGATTTTGGTGTTGGTTTTTCTTCATTGCAGTATCTGAAAAAATTGCCCGTTAAAGAGCTGAAAATTGATAAGTCATTTGTTATGGATATGATTGTCGATGAAAATGACGCAGTGATAGTTAAATCAACCATTGCTCTGGCGCATAATTTAGGTCTGAGTGTTATTGCGGAAGGAATAGAGAATAAGGAAGTTTATGATTTATTAAAAATAATTGGATGTGATAAAGCACAGGGATTTTTTATGGGTAAACCCATGGCCGTCAAAGAGCTGGAAGAATGGATGTTTTATTCAAAATGGGTGGTTCGGTCTGGTGCTCAGATAAAGTTGATTAAGTAGTCTTTTGTTTGTTATCTAGCTGAATTATTTTATCTATAGCTCGTGCTGCTGCGACGAAACCAAATGTTGCTGTTACGAATGTGGCAGATCCAAAGCCAAAGTTACAGTCAAGAGACGCACCTTTTATCCCCGGTTTTGCATGGCAAACGCTACCATCCGCTTTGGGATAACGTTGTTGTTCGGTAGAAAATACACAGGGAATACCGAAAGTGCGTTTGGGATTTTTGGTGTAACCATATTCATATCTCAGTCGAGATCTGACTTTTGCTGCTAAAGGATCATTCCATGTTCGTGCCAGATCGGTGACTTCAATGCTGGTTGGATCCGTCAGGCCACCTGCACCGCCGGTTGTGATTACAGGGATTTTGTTTCTTTTACAGTAATAAATAATTGCAGCTTTAAATTTGATGCTATCAATGGCATCGATCACTACATCGTATCCAGGGCCAAGATGCCTGCTCAGGGTACTGTCTGTTATAAAGTCATCAATAATATGATAGACACATTCTGGATTAATATCATGAATGCGTTGTGACATGGCTTCAACTTTCGATTGTTCCAGCGTGCTGGTTAAGCTGTGGATTTGTCGATTAATATTACTGGCGGCAATATCATCATGATCAATCAGGGTGATTTTGCCGATTCCAGAGCGGGCTAGTGCTTCTACTGCCCAGGAGCCAACACCGCCGATACCAATTACACAAATATGTGCCTTGCGCAGAGACTCTGTTGCATTAATGCCGTAAAGACGTTTAATACCACCAAAACGCAGATCGTATTCACTCATATTACTTATGCTGGGTAATTATAAAAGATAGAGTATAAATGATTTTAGATTTAGACGGTTGAACAGGTTTTGAGATGTTTATGATTTTGTACAATCCTCCCGGTGAGAATATGCATTAGCCAAGTGAAAAAGAAGCCAGTAAAGGTGTATGGTCTGAAAGTTTTCGCCATGGCATTTTGTGCAGGCGTTGGCAGTGGACGGGTTTAAGTCCTCTGCAGTAAATGCGGTCCATGGTCAGTGCCGGCATCCAGGCAGGAAAACTGCGTGCATGTCGACCGGTGGTTGATTTGAAGACTTCGTATAGATCCAGATCCATGTTCATGTGTTTTTCAGCTCGACCCATCCAGTCATTAAAGTCGCCGGCAATGATGAGAGGTTCTTCTCGGGGTACATGGGAATTTATGCGCTGACTTAATACAGATAACTGTTTTTCACGTTCAACATCAAACAGGCCAAGGTGTACACAAATGACATGAATTTTCTGATCACTGCCAGGTATCTGAATGGTGCCATGCAGTAGGCTGCGACTTGCTGAGCGCATGGCAGACACGTTGATATTTTCCCACTCGATAAATGGGTATTTACTCAGAATGGCATTGCCATGATGTCCCTGTTTGTATATGGCATTTTTCCCATAAGCATGATGGTGCCAGATCTGATCAGCTAGAAATTCAAACTGGCCACTGTCAGGCCAGTTATTAATTGTCTGTTTGCGCATTAAATGCTCACCCTGAATTTCCTGTAAGAAGACTATGTCTGCATCAATTTTTCGCAGGGCGTCTTTAATGTCATGCAGAATAAAGCGTCGATTGCCAACACTAAATCCTTTGTGGATGTTGTAGGTAAGTATTTTGAGTGGTGTATCGGTCATGATTTATAATCAGTTTGCATTTTTACTGTAACTTAAGGTGATCATATGAGTGATGAAAAATATCAACCAATTGCCTGTTCTGACTATGATATTTATGAAATCGCCATTATGCGACATGAAAAACTTGATTTGCATTGGCTGGATGACAGAGGAATTGAGCATCATCAGGAAGTCACACCTGTAAATCTAAAAATTTCATGCGCTGCTGAATATCTGGTTGTGGAATTAAGGCACGGTGATAAATCATCGTTATCTGACATCCGACTGGATAAAATAATAAAAGCAACATAAAAAAGCCCTGCTGGCAGGGCTTTTATATGATTAGTCTATACAACCTTGTGGTTCTGGCAGGCCGCCTATACGTGCACCCTGACGTGCCGGGCCCTTAGGAAAGAGATTATATAAATACTCTTCGCTGCATTTTTCAGATCCAAAATGTTCTCTCATGTATTTTATTAGTAGCTTAACCATGGGCGTTACGCCAAATTCAAAATAAAATTTACGAATATAGTTAATGACTTCCCAATGTTCGGCGTTTAATTCCAGGTTTTCCTTAACGGCTAAATGCCGGGCCACATTTTCATTCCATTGTGACGCATCTATCAGGTGACCATGTGGGGTTACCTCAAAAACTTTGCCGTCGTAATCAAATTTTTCTACATAGTGATCACACATGCCGGGATCAAGGTGTTTCGGTGCTTTTGGTTTTGCAGCACGATTATGACGGTTGTCGTCATCAAGTTCTGCATCAAGCATGGGTAAGGGTAAACCGGCTATGCGAGTACCTTCAATGAGTACTCCACCGGGGAATAAGCTATCCAGATATTCACTCGTGGCTTTTTTTGGACCAAATTTATCGTTAATGGCATGAAGTAATAACTTGCGAATTGGCGATAAATTATATTCCTGATAGAAATCACGCATAAGATTAATCATTTCCCAGTGATTACTGGTTAATGTTAAGCCATCTTTTGCAGCAAGATTTTCGGCAACTTTTTCATTCCAGTCACTGGTGTTTGCTAAACGACCATCTGGTAATAAATTGTATGTGACCCCGTCTATTTTCATGCTCGTCACAGTGATAACCCCTATATGTTGAGCTTAAATAACAAATGGATATTTTTTCCATTTCCCATGTTCCAAGCATAGCATCTAAATAATCGACTTATTTTGAGAAATATAAAAAAAAATAAAAAACATTGCAGCTGCTCAAATAATGTGCAGTTTTTTGTAACCCGTTAGCGAGCAGAACAATAATCATCCAGTGTACTTTTGCTTAATTCACATCTCAGGTTCAGGGACGCATTGACACTGCCTGTGCCATAGCGATTGCCTGAGTAAAGATTAATACGCTGGTCTTTATATTGAGTGCATATATTCCATTCATCCAGATAATATTTCATTATTGGCGCATGGGGTAATTGTTCTTTGATGGTTTTTATATGAAATTCACCATCGGGTCCCGTTACGACTTCAGTTGCGATTTTGAAGCATTGAGAGTCATCGCCTTTTATTGACAGGTAAACAGGTAGTCCCTGAGCTGCCTGGTTATTAATGCTGATAGTGCCGCTGATTGCAGGTGTTTTTAAGCGGGTATAAGGGGTGGATGCACAGGCAGTAATAAGAATGGATATAAATACCAGGCTTAATAAATGGAGCTTGTGCATTTCGCTTTTCATGATCGTAGATGTTGTCTTATTTAATCTGACTATCCTTGGAAACAGGGTGTAATGCAACTGCGAAAAGAGACATTGTTGATATCACGCAATGAACAGGAGCCGCTGTGCGGCTCCTGTTATATCAGGCCTTGCCCTGAAGCTGTAACAGAATATCTTCATTTTCCAGAGTAGAGGTATCTGAGGTAATGTCTTCTCCACGGGCAATATTGCGTAACAGGCGGCGCATGATTTTGCCGGAGCGGGTTTTGGGCAGGTTGTCCGCATAGCGAATTTCATCGGGCTTGGCGATAGGGCCAATCTGTTCTCCGACCCAGTTACGCAGTTCTTTGGTCAGTTCTGTATCTATGCCGCCTTCAGGTCGTTTTCCCCTGAGTACGACATAGGCAAAAATGGCTTCGCCCTTAACGTCATGGGGGTAGCCTACCACAGCGGCTTCAGCAACCCGTGGATGGGCGACCAGTGCTGATTCAACTTCCATGGTACCAAGACGATGCCCTGATACATTGAGGACATCATCAATACGGCCCATGATCCAGAAGTAACCATCAGCATCTTTACGGGCACTGTCACCGGCCAGGTAATATTTACCGCCAAATTTTGGCCAGTAAGTATCCACATAACGCTGTTCATCACCCCAGATAGTGCGCAGCTGAGAGGGGAAAGGTTTTTTGATGACCAGGAAGCCACCTTTATTGGCTTCTGTGATGCTATTGCCATCTTCGTCAACCACATCAGCGTCAATACCGGGCAGGGCAATGGTACAGGAGCCGGGCTTGGTGGCGACTACGCCGGGCAAAGGTGCAATCATGTTGGCGCCGGTTTCTGTCTGCCACCAGGTATCGACAATCGGACAGGTCTCCTTGCCAATGACGGTGTGATACCAGATCCAGGCTTCCGGGTTGATGGGTTCGCCAACCGTGCCCAGCAGGCGAATTGATGATAAATCATAGCGATTGGGCAGTTCATCTCCCAGTTTCATCAGGGCACGGATGGCAGTCGGTGCGGTATAGAAAATAGTGACCTTATGCTGTTCACATATTTTCCAGAAACGACCCCCATCGGGTATGGTGGGTGCGCCTTCATACATAACGATGGTGCCACCGGCAGCTAACGGGCCATAGGCAACATAGGTATGACCGGTAATCCAGCCGACATCGGCCGTGCACCAGAAAATGTCCTTATCCTGTAAATCAAATACCCACAGGTTGGTCATAATGGCGCCAAGTAGGTAACCGGCACTGGAATGTTGTATGCCTTTGGGTTTACCGGTTGAGCCGGAGGTGTAGAGCAGGAATAAAGGGTGTTCAGATTCAACCCAGACCGGTGGGCAGTCTGTGCTCTGACCGGCAATGGCATCATGCCACCAGATATCACGACCCGCCTGCATAGGAATATCGTGCTGGGTGCGCTGGCAAACAATGACAGAGGTAATGCTTGGGCAGCCACTGGCCAGTGCTTTATCAGTCGCGGTTTTGAGTTCAACAATTTTGCCGCCACGGTGACCACCATCGGCGGTGATGACCATTTTTGCACCGGCATCGTTAATACGGTCGCGCAGTGATTCGGCCGAGAACCCGCCGAACACCACGGAATGAATAGCACCAATACGGGCACAGGCCTGCATGGCGATAACCGCTTCCGGAATCATCGGCATATAAATGACTACACGGTCACCTTTGGTAATACCCTGGGCTTTCAGGGCATTGGCAAACTGGCTGACATCATGGGTCAGTTGCTGGTAGCTGATCTTACGGGTATCACCTTTTTCGCCTTCGAAAATGATGGCGGTTTTATCCGCTTTATCAGTCAGGTGTCGATCAAGGCAGTTATGTGACACATTTAATTTGCCATCGGCAAACCATTTGAAGTGGGGCGCTTTGCTGTCGTCAAGTACCTCATTGAATGGTGTTTGCCAGTCGAGCATCTCACGGGCCTGTTCTGCCCAGAAACCGGTATAATCCTGTTCTGCTTTTTTATGCAGCGCATCAAAGTCGGCTTTTTTAATTCGCGCTTTGCTGACAAAGTCTGAAGAAGGTTCAAACTGACGATTTTCAATGAGTATTGAGTCGATATTATTGGCAGTCATGCCTGTCTCCATTGCCTGTTATTCTTAATCAGTCAAGCATACCGAGGAGCGGTGTCCGAGGCAACCGGTGTCAGTCGGTATAGGGGATTTTCTCTATGGCAGGTATCTTGTTCATATTCCAGTGTTCCAGTGCCCATTGCCAGATGGTATTTAATGATGCCTTTGTTAACGCTGGATCGGGTTGTTGACCCAGAAAACGCAGGGCAGCAAACAGGGCGGGGACGGGTTTATATTGATCAATACCACCCGAGCCATTATGTTTGCTGATTTTGTCGCCCTGTGCATCAACAGCAACGGGGAGATGGGCGTAAGCCGGTTGCGTATATGACAGGTGCTGCTGTAGAAATATTTGTCGAGGTGTGGAATCGAGTAGATCGACACCGCGAACCACATGGGTAATATTCTGAAAGGCATCGTCGATGACAACGGCTAACTGGTAGGCAAATAATCCATCGCGGCGGCGTATGATGAAATCACCAATTTCCTGTTTCAGGTTTTGAGTATAAACGCCCATAATGGCGTCACTAAATTCGATTATCTGATTACTGGTACGAATCCGGAGTGCATGAGCAATGTCTTCGGGGTGATTTTTATCTTCACATGTTCCGGGATAGGCAAGACCCTGTTGTCCCATTTCGTTATTTTCGCGTAAATCCTTACGGCTACATATACAGCGGTAGATTAGTTTTTTATCGATCAACGCCTGTAAGACGTCTTCATAGATCTGTTTTCTTCTGGTCTGATAAAGAATGTCATCATCCCATTCAAAACCATAGCGCTCAAGCGTGCGTAGAATATCATCGGCCGAACCCGGAATATTGCGTAGCTCATCAATATCTTCGATGCGAACCAGCCAGTCGCCTTTTTGTGAACGGGCTTCCAGATAGCTTGCGACAGCGGTGACCAGGGAGCCGAAATGTAATTGCCCGGTAGGAGAAGGGGCAAAGCGTCCGCGGTAGTGGAAATTAGAATCAGACATGTGTTAAACAATTGAGCCAGACAGGGTGGGGTCTGGCTCTGAAAAAATCAGGGTACTTATTTGCCTTTGGTTTGTTTTTCCTTGATTTCATCAAGGCTCTTGCAGTCGATACACTGGGTGGCCGTAGGTCGTGCTTCCAGGCGTTTAATACCGATTTCAACGCCGCAGGTTTCGCAGTAACCGTATTCACCGTTATCCAGCATATCCATGGATTCATCAATTTTCTTGATCAGTTTACGTTCGCGGTCACGGGTACGTAATTCCAGACTGAATTCTTCTTCCTGCGAAGCGCGGTCAGCGGGATCCGGGAAATTGGCGGCATCGTCTTTCATATGACCCACGGTGCGATCAACTTCTGCCATGAGTTCATTTTTCCAGTTTTGCAAAATGCCACGAAAATGTTCAATCTGTTTTTCATTCATGTATTCCTCACCCTTTTTCGCTTTGTAAGGGGTGAAGTTATGTAATTTCTGTGCCGAATTATCAGGCATCGATTTCTCCGATCTATTTCTGTGCAACACGATTTAATAACAAGAAAAGCGCTTAGTTGCAATGATGAAAATAATAAAGCAGGGTAATTTACCCGTGTTAAGCGTAATAGGCAATGCTGTATTAACTTTTTAGTGTTTTTTCGATCCTGCTTATAAGTACTCCCTTATATACTTGAATGGTAATTTGGTCATTAATCTTCACCTGTCTGGCATCTGTTATGGTCTGGCCGTTTTCATTCGTTGCAATGGCATAGCCGCGACTCAGGGTTTCCAGTGGGCTGATTGCCTGCAAGGTGCGACTCAGTCCACCCAGTGCCTGTTTTTTACTGGCCACGGTTTGTTGCGTTGCCCGACGCAGTCTTTGCACCAGATTGTAAATAGCCTGCTGACCGGTTTCGATTTGATGTTCAGGCGTGTTCAGTGTTAATCGGCTGAGGTTATATTGAAACTGGCTTTGAAAGTTTTTGAAAGCGTATTGCCATGCTGTGATCATGCGTTGTTGCAGGTCATCCAGATGTTGGGCCTGCTGTTGCAAATAACTGAGAGGATGCTGTTGTTTAAGGCGTTTTTGAAGCCAGTCTAACTGTTCTTTAAAGCGGCGGATTTTCTCCAGCATAAGCTGGCCCAGACGTTGTTGATACCAGGCAAAGGTTTGCTGGTAACTTTCCTGATCCGGGCTGATCAGTTCAGCGGCTGCTGAGGGAGTGGGTGCACGCACGTCAGCGGCAAAATCTGCAATGGTGATATCAACTTCGTGACCCACGCCGCAAATAACCGGAATATCACAATCAACAATGGCACGGGCAACGATTTCTTCGTTAAAGGCCTGGAGATCTTCCAGTGAGCCACCACCGCGAACCAGCAACAGGACGTCGCAGTCCTTGCGTTTTGCTGCCAGTTTCAGGGTGTTAACTATGGCCGGAGCCGCTTCGTTGCCCTGTACGGGAACCGGGTAAACCAGTACCGGTATGGCGGGGAAACGGCGCTGTAACACGCTTAGCACATCACGTATAGCGGCGCCTGTGGCGGATGTAATAATGCCGATACGTTCGGGTAATTCGGGAATCGGCAGTTTCAGGTCGTCATCAAACAGGCCTTCAGCGGCCAGTTTTGCCTTGAGTTCATCAAAGGCACGTTGCAGTGCGCCGGCACCGGCTTCTTCCATGTGTTCTGCGATCAGCTGGTAATTACCCCGGGCTTCGTAAAGACTGACACGGGCGCGGATCAGAACCTGCTGGCCATTTTCAGGTGTGAAACGCAGAAATTGATTACGCCCCCGGAACATGGCGCAGCTGACCTGTGCGGTTGAATCCTTGAGGGTGAAATAGATATGTCCGGAAGACGGCTGTGACAGGTTGGATATTTCGCCCTCAACCCAGATTAGCGGAAACTCACCTTCCAGTAGGGTACGGACACTGAGATTGAGTTCGGAAACGCTGAAGACGATGCGTTCAGCCTGCTGATTTTGGTTACTCATGGAAGGGGATAATACAGTTGTCGGCGATAAAAACAACAAAGCCAGATCATACTATCTGGCTTTGTTATCAGTGGTTTATCGGCCTGGATTTAGTGAGGGCCTTTAACGTCTTTTTGCGCTTTGGCCTGGGCGACTGCCAGATCACCCTGGCGTTTGGCTTTATTAGCCAGTTTAACTGCTTTATCAAAATCGCCAGCTTTGGCTGCTTTACCGGCTTCTTTCAGCATTTTTTCGCTGTCACGCCATTCGTAGTTGGCAGCGGCGGCAGCATCAATGGCGGCTTTGGCATCGGCTTCGGCTTTAGTGAAATCATTCATGTTAGCAGCAGTTGCAGACAGACTGGCTGCCAGCAGACCGGCAAGGGTAATCGCAGTGAAGGTTTTAGCGTGATTCATGTTATCCTCGTTTATGTATTTTGAGAGTGATATTTTTATGTAATTATTAATTATGTTGCTAAAAAATACATTTTAGCTCCAATGATTTTATCCAAGACAGGGTTGGATGCAAGCACTCTTTCCGCGTGCCCGGATGTAAAAAGTCAGAACAGAAACTTTTCCTTAAAAATCCGGCGTTTACCGGCTTGTCATATATAGGTGTTTCCTTATATAATTGTTCGATTTTCCAGACCGAACAGGAGCCGATATGCGAATTGCTCAGGAAGCACTAACTTTTGATGATGTGCTGTTAATTCCCGCCCACTCTACGGTCTTGCCTAATCAGGTTGAACTGGGCACTCAGCTGACCCGTAAAATTCGACTCAACATTCCGCTGATATCAGCTGCAATGGATACAGTTACCGAGTCCCGTCTGGCGATTGCCCTGGCTCAGGCCGGTGGACTGGGAATCGTTCATAAAAACCTGTCCATTGAAAAGCAGGCGAAAGAAGTTTCTAAAGTTAAGAAATACGAAGCCGGTGTGATTAGCGAGCCGATTACCGTACCGTCCACGACTACCGTAAGTGATGTATTAGAGTTAACCCGGGAAAATAAAATTTCAGGTGTGCCGGTGGTGGATGGTGAAGAGCTGGTTGGTATAGTGACCTCACGTGATTTGCGTTTTGAAACCGGTATGGATAAACCCATAACTGAAATCATGACACCGAAAGAAAAACTGGTCACAGTCAAAGAAGGTGCCAGTCGTGAAGAAGTGCTGGCTCTGTTGCATAAACATCGTATTGAAAAAGTGCTGGTCGTGAATGACAAGTTCGCGCTGCGCGGCATGATTACAGTAAAAGATATTCAGAAATCCGATGATTTTCCCAATGCCTGTAAAGATGAGCATGGTCGTTTACGTGTTGGTGCGGCTGTGGGTACAGGTGCTGATACGGAAGCTCGCGTCACCGCACTGGTCAATGCTGGTGTTGATGTCATTGTGGTGGACACGGCCCATGGACATTCTCAGGGTGTACTAGATCGCGTTGCCTGGGTGAAAAAAACCTATCCGGATGTACAGGTGATCGGTGGCAATATCGCCACTGCTGCTGCGGCCAGAGATCTGATTGTGGCCGGTGCCGATGCGGTTAAAGTCGGTATTGGTCCGGGTTCTATCTGTACCACGCGTATCGTGGCCGGTGTGGGTGTGCCGCAGATTTCTGCTGTGGCCAATGTAGCGAAAGAGCTGGAAGGTACCGGTGTGCCTTTAATCGCTGATGGCGGTATTCGTTATTCTGGTGACGTGGCCAAAGCGCTGGCAGCCGGTGCTTATTGCGCCATGATCGGCGGTCTGTTTGCAGGTACTGAGGAAGCACCCGGTGAAGTGGAGCTGTTCCAGGGGCGTTCTTACAAGTCCTACCGCGGCATGGGTTCTATCGGCGCCATGGAGAAAGGGTCCAGTGATCGTTACTTCCAGGATAAAGATGCCGGAGCAGAAAAGCTGGTGCCTGAAGGTATTGAAGGTCGCGTACCTTATAAAGGTCCGTTAAGCGCCATTATTCATCAGCTGCTCGGTGGTATTCGTGCCAGTATGGGTTATGTCGGCTGCGCTACTCTGGATGAAATGCGCGTCAAACCGGAATTCGTGCGTATCTCCGGTGCCGGTATGCGTGAATCACACGTGCATGATGTGACCATTACCAAAGAAGCGCCGAATTACCGGACTTAGTATTCAATATAAATTAAGGGGCAGGGAATTATTCCCTGCCTTTTTTCTTTCGACTTGCTGACAGTATTTAAAACAGATGACTACTCAAAACATTCATGCGGATCGTATTTTAATTCTGGACTTTGGTTCCCAGTATACGCAACTGATTGCTCGCCGTATTCGTGAAGCCGGTGTTTACTGTGAGCTTTATGGCTGGGATATGGATGTTGACGTCATTAAAGAATTTAAACCCAAAGGTATTATTCTGTCCGGTGGTCCTGAAACTGTCACCGGCGATGAATCACCTGCAGCACCTCAAATCGTTTTTGATTTGGGTGTCCCGGTTCTGGGGATCTGTTACGGCATGCAAACCATGGCCGCACAGCTGGGTGGCAAAGTTGAAAATGCTGATCATCATGAATATGGTTATGCGCAGGTACGTGCCCGCGGTCATACCCGATTATTAAAAGACATCGAAGACCATATGTCTGATGAAGGTTATGGTTTGCTGGATGTATGGATGTCACACGGTGATCGTGTTGTTGAATTACCAGCCGGTTTTGTTCTTATGGCATCAACGGATTCGGCTCCTATTGCCGCTATGGCCAATGAAGAAAAAAATTATTATGGTCTGCAGTTTCATCCTGAAGTGACTCATACCAATCAGGGTCAGAGAATTATTGAACGCTTTGTTCACGAAATTTGCGGTTGTGGTAATTTATGGACCGCTGACAATATTGTCGAAGATTCCATTGTTAAAATTCAGCAACTGGTCGGTGACGAAGAAGTCCTGCTGGGATTATCCGGCGGTGTTGATTCATCAGTAGTGGCCGCACTGTTGCATAAAGCCATTGGTGACAAACTCACCTGTGTATTTGTCGATAACGGTTTGTTGCGTTACAAAGAAGGCGATCAGGTAATGGCAACCTTTGCTGAACACATGGGCGTGAAAGTTATTCGTGTCGATGCGGAACAGCGTTTTCTTGATGCCTTAAAAGGTGAAACCGATCCCGAGAAAAAACGTAAAATTATTGGCAACATGTTTGTCGATATATTTGAAGAAGAATCAAATAAATTAGCGAATGCAAAATGGCTGGCTCAGGGTACGATTTATCCCGATGTGATTGAATCAGCCGGTGCTAAAACCGGCAAGGCGCATTTAATCAAATCTCATCACAATGTTGGCGGCCTGCCCGACTACATGAAATTAAAACTCTGTGAGCCGTTACGTGAGTTATTCAAAGACGAAGTGCGCAAGCTGGGTGTTGAATTAGGTTTGCCCTATGACATGGTTTATCGTCATCCATTTCCTGGCCCGGGTTTGGGTGTGCGTATTCTGGCTGAAGTTAAAAAAGAATATGCCGACATTCTGCGACTGGCAGATCATATTTTTATAGAAGAATTACACAAGCACAAACTTTACAATAAAGTTTCACAGGCATTTACAGTGTTCCTGCCAGTAAAATCTGTCGGTGTCACCGGTGATGGTCGTCGTTATCAGTATGTGGTGGCATTGCGTGCCGTTGAAACCATCGATTTCATGACAGCACGCTGGGCGCATCTGCCATATGATTTTCTCGATCATGTTTCGCGTCGCATCGTCAACGAAGTGAATGGTATCTCACGCGTCGTTTATGATATTACCGGTAAGCCACCCGGTACGATTGAGTGGGAATAAAAAATATTTTTCAGTCGTGTTTTATTATTTGTCATAGTTTAAAACAGAACTCATCCTATGGAATTCACTGACGAATACTGGATGCAAAAAGCACTGGAGCTTGCGTGCAAGGCGCAGGCCGAAGATGAAGTCCCCGTCGGTGCCATCATTGTCAAAGATAATCAGCTCATTGCCGAAGGTTATAATCAGCCTATCAAATCAAACGATCCCTCTGCCCATGCTGAAATGGTAGCGCTACGCAATGCCGGGCAGGTGGTTAATAACTATCGCCTGGTTGATACTACCTTGTACGTTACCCTCGAACCCTGTTCCATGTGTGTCGGCGCGATGATCCATGCGCGGGTGAAACGTCTGGTGTTTGGCGCTTTTGATCCAAAAACCGGTGCTGCGGGTTCTGCGATTAATCTAATTGCGGATGCTGTGCATAATCATCGGATTGAAGTTGTGGGTGGTGTGATGGAAGATGAGTGTCGGGAATTGTTACAGGCATTTTTCAGGCAGAAACGTTATTCATAAAGTCGCCAGCTGTTGGCTATTAGCCCTGATGTCACTAAGTTTTGTACTTTATCTATTTTAAATAATAGTCTCCGATAAATAGGGTGTTTAAATTTGCTGAAATTTTTTACCTGTCTTCATTGTGGTTGGAAACTGGAATGATGTTCTGATATCTGTGATATTTAATTTAGTGTCTTGATTGCTGGTCTGTTTTAGAAAAAAAGGGGCACATTGTGCCCCTTTTTTTATGCCGGTTTTTAACCGCTGAAAGTCAGACATGCCAGCATGATTATTTGATTTTAATTTCAGTCCATAATTTATTTAACAGGCGACGTTGTTTTGCACTGGTCGCTTCAATTGTTTCCAGTCGTGCCAGGGTAGCTGCATCAGGAAAAATGGCCGTCTGTTTTTTGATTTCGGCATCGATAAATTCAGCCGCGGCCTTGTTAGGGTTGCCGGCACCAATTTCATTGGTTAAGGCCGCCGCATTTTTGCCATCCAGCATAAAGTTTATAAATTGATGTGCCAGGGTTTTATTTTTTGAATCTTTGGGGATTACCATATTATCCAGTGCCAGTACCGCGCCCTGTTCCGGTAATACGAAGTTGATAGTGAAATCACGGGCCGCAGCTTCGGCATCGGCTCTTGCCTGTACCATGTCACTGGAGTAACCATGTGCCACCCAGATATTGCCGACCGTCAGTTCCTTGATGTAACTGGATGAATTGAAGGCTGCCCAGTAGGGTTTGGCTTTCATGATTACTTTTTGTGCTTCACGTAAATGTTTTTCATCCTGATCGTTAATGGAGTAACCGAGGTATTTTAATGCAGCGGCAAACAGTTCTTCTGCATCATCCATCACAGTGACCTTGCCACGAATTTTTTCCAGTACGGCGGGGTCAAAAATTATTGACCAGTTACCGGGGTTGATACCCAGTTCTGACAGGCGTTTTTCGTTATAGCCAACCAGTGTTGTGGTAAAGGCATAGGGCACGGAGTAGGTGTTCTGTGGATCATAACTGCGCTTGAGAAATCCGGGATCACTGTTTTTCAGGTTGCTGAGCTGTGCTTTATCGAGAGCTTGCAGGAAATCCTGTTTAATCAGTGCCTGTACTGCATTTTGTGTCGGTACCACTACATCATATCCGCTGGCACCGGCCAGTAACTTGGCCATCATTTCTTCGGTACTGGAGTAGTAATCCTGTACTAGCTGACAATCACAGCTTTTTTCAAAGGCGGTTACAGTCTCTTCTGCAATATAGTCATTCCAGTTGAACAGGTGTAGCTGACCTCCAGCAATCGCTAACGGTGTAGCAGCCATTAACACAACAGAAGCCAATAGTTTTTTCATTAGGAGATTCCTCAGATTAAAAAATTTAACTACGTAAAGCGCCGGGGTATAACCGTGCTGTCAGGGTGATGAGTATTAGAGTTAATACCATCAACAAAGTGGATATTGCATTAACTTCCGGGGTAACTGCAATCTTTACCATCGAATAAATTTGCAATGGCAGCGTGGAACTGCCAACTCCGGCGACGAAGAAAGTAATGACGAAATCATCGATAGATAAAGTGAAGGCCATCAATGCACCGGCGATGATACCCGGTGCCAGTAAAGGCAGGGTGATTTTGCGAAAGCATTGCCAGGGTGTTGCGCCAAGATCACGAGCTGCTTCGGTGAGTGAGCGGTCGATAGCGGTCATGCGAGCCTGCACCGATAATGCAACAAAACCAATACAGAAAGTAATGTGCGCAAGGGTAATCGAGATCAGTCCCAGGCTCATGTTTAGCATAATGAAAAATAGTAACAGGCTAACACCCATCAGAATATCGGGCATGGCAATCGGTGCCAGTACCAGTCCCGGTAATAATTTTAAACGGTACTGGTGCATGGCCATGCCGGCCAGTGTACCCAGGACTGTTGCCACGGCCGCACTGACCGTGGCAATGATCAGTGAGTTGGCTGCGGCAGATAACATCTCCCGGTTTTGAAACAGTTTGTCATACCATTTAAAGGTAAAGCCAACCCATTCGGCATTGAGTTTGGAATCGTTAAAGGAATAGACGATGACGATGAATAACGGCAGATAGAGGAATAGATAAGCACCCAGTGCGACCAGTTTAAGCAATCTGTTTTTGCGGGTCATGTTAGCGAGCCCCCTGCTGGCCGATTTTTGCGCCTAACAATACCACCAGCACGGCGGTCGCTGTTAGTACCATCGACAGCACGCTGCCAAAAGGCCAGTCGCGGGATTCCACAAACTGCTGTTTGATAACATTGGCAATCATGATGCCATCGGTACCGCCGAGCAGATCGGGTATGGCGAACATACCCAGTACCGGAATGAAGACCAGAATGGAACCGGCGTATACGCCTGACAGTGACAGCGGCCAGGTAATTCGCCAGAAACGTCGCCAGCGATTAGCGCCCAGATCCTGGGCAGCATCGAGCAGGGCCGGGTTGTGTTTTTCCAGATTGGCGTAGAGCGGCAGCACCATAAATGGCAGGTGCACATATACCAGGCAGGTTATTACCGCGGTGGCACTGTACATTATGCTGATGGGTGCCAGTCCAAGCAGGTCACGCAGCGAATTAATCATCTGGGTGAGAGCACCGTTGGGGCTGAAGATGATCATCCAGGCATAAATCCGCACCAGAAAGTTACTCCAGAATGGCAGGATGACCAGTAACAGCAGCAGGTCACGATGTTTTTTCTGGCTGCGGGCAATCATTAGTGCCAGCGGGTAACCGAGGAGAATACAGAGTAATGTGGTGACCAGAGCATAGCCGATGGATTTGAAGAACAGTCGAAGATAAATATCGGTTTCGAACAGGCGCTGCCAGTTTTCCAGGGTCAAATCAAATGCCAGTGTGCCATTCTCAATGCTATACCAGGGTGCCAGGCCACCGTATTCACCGGTGTAACGAAAGGATGCAAACAACATGATCAGTGTCGGTATGGCAAAGAAGATAAGCAGGTAGCCCATCGGTGGCAAAGTGAGTAAACGTTGTTGCCAGGATTTTTGTTGCATCGTGATTAGTCCATCACCAGATGGCCGGCATCGTAATGCCAGGCGACTTCGACCTGATCACCAATTTCAAAGAAGCGCGCCCGTCCCGGTGATGAGTTTGCCAGCAATGCTTCCAGTAGCATGCCATTCGCGAGTTCGACTTTATAAACGGTAACATCACCCAGGTAAAGCATGTCATGGACGATGCCTTTGAAATGCGCCTCAACTTCATCATGGGACACACGGCTTGATATATGTATTTTTTCCGGGCGCAGTGTCAGTGTGCAATTTCTGCCGACTGCAATTGTGCTGTCGGCGGGAATAGCTGTTTGTACCGGGCCAAGACCTTCCAGCTCTACCTGTGCGCGGTTATCCTGTAACTGAGTCACTTTGCCCGAGAGCAGATTGCACTGACCAATAAAGTCTGCCACGAAGCGACTGTTGGGGAAGCCATAAAGTCTCGATGGTTCATCCACCTGAGCAATGGTACCCCGGTTCATAACGGCAACCCGATGAGACAGCGCCAGTGCCTCGCCCTGATCATGGGTGACATAGACAAAGGTAATGCCGATTTCTTTTTGCAGCTTGATCAGCTCCAGTTGCATCTGTTCTCGTAACTTGGCATCCAGGGCTGACAGTGGTTCATCCAGTAGTAACAGACGTGGTCGATTCACCAGTGCACGGGCAATGGCAATGCGTTGTTTCTGGCCACCGGAGAGCGCATCCGGGTAGTGATTGCCTTTATCCGGAAGGCTGACGTCTTCCAGTGCTTCGGCGACACGGCGATTGATTTCCGCCTGGGTGCAGCCCACCATGCGTAATGGAAAGGCAATATTTTCCGTTACCGTCATATGTGGAAATAATGCGTAGTTCTGGAAGATGGTATGCAATGGACGCCGTTCCGGTGGTGTCGCAATAATACTTTTACCATCGAGTAGAATATCGCCATTATCAGGCTGGTCAAAACCGGCTATGAGTCGCAAAAGCGTGGTTTTGCCACAACCGGAAGGGCCTAAAAGTGTAAAGAACTCACCCGCCGCAATGTTCAGGCTGACCTTGTCCAGGGCTGTGAAGTTATCAAAATAACGAGATACTTCTTTAATTTCTAGCAACTTAACAGCATCTCCAGAGATGGGTCATGAATCGGTTTTGAGTGATGTCAGGTAATCGTGAGATGTAACCTGAATATGTTGCGTATTTTTTATCCGCAATCAATTTTGGTCAATAAAAAGTTTTAATCTGACCTGACTTATCGATGGAATAGTAAGCAGTAGAGTAACAGTCATGATTGTTTTTTACTGAATTTTCCCTGCGGCCGGGCCTTCTTTCTGGCCGTTTTTTTGAATGTGGGTTTAGAGGGTTTCTTTTTGGGCCCGTGTGTCTGTTTGCCTGTATGCGTTATTGTTTTGCTTGACCCTGCAACAGCGCTGTCAATCTCTGCCATTTCACGGGGTGTTAAATTTCGCCACTGCCCCGGTTTCAGATCACCTAACTTAACATTCATAATGCGGGTGCGTTTTAATCTGGTGACTTCATAACCCAGGTATTCACACATGCGGCGTATTTGTCTGTTCAGACCCTGGGTGAGAATAATTTTAAATGTAAAGCGACTTTGAATAATAACCTTGCAGGGTTTGGTGATCGTGTTCAGTATAGGGATGCCTTTTGACATCTGTTCGGCAAAACCTTCGGTCAGGGGCTTGTCAACGCTGACGAGGTATTCCTTTTCGTGTTCATTACCGGCACGTAAGATTTTATTGACGATGTCACCATCGCTGGTCAGAAAAATCAAACCTTCAGAGGGTTTGTCCAGTCGGCCAATAGGGAAAATGCGTTGTTTATGGCCGATGGCATCGATTATGTTGCCATGAACACTGCGTTCCGTGGTGGAAGTAATACCGACGGGTTTATTGTAAGCCAGGTAGATACGATCAGATTTATTAGCTGTACTATTTTTAATGCGCTTGCCATCGACAATGACAACATCACCGGGTGAAACTCTTGCGCCCAGCTCCGGCAGCTTGCCATTGATGCTGACACTTTTTTGTTCAATGAGTTTATCAGCTTCGCGTCGTGAGCAGAAACCCGAGTCACTGATAAATTTATTAAGGCGAATTCCGTTAGCTGTATTCACAAATAGTCGATAGCGTGTGCTTAGAGTTTAACACCTTCACCCACTTTAATGATTTTGATTTCACGTTGCGGGAAAGGTATTTCAATCTGGTTTTCTTTTAACGCATCCCAGATCATCAGGTAGAGATCACCGCCGACGCGGTATTCACCATCATCAATACCTTCCATCCAGAATTCGATTAAAATATTAACGCCAGAATCACCAAAGCCACAAATTTCAGCATCGGGTCTTTCTTCAATGGGGAGGTCCGGGCCACTGAGTACCTTGGGGTGACTGGAAACAACCTTTCTGAGTAGATCAAAAAGCTTGTGCAGGTCTGTGCTATAGGCAACCTGAAATTCAATGGAGTAACGTTGTTTTTTATTTTTGTGTGTCCAGTTGATGAAGCTGGTAGTGATGAACTGTTCATTGGGTACCATGATGTCTTTACCATCAAAGGTTTCCAGTGTGGTTGAACGCATATTCAGTTCGCGAATGCTGCCTTTGCGACCATCAGCCAGTTCAATGAAGTCACCCACAGCCAGTGAACGATCAAGTAATAAAATAATGCCGGAAATAAAGTTTGATGCGATCGACTGTAAGCCGAAACCCAGACCGACACCGAGTGCACCACCAAAGACAGCAAGTGCAGTAATGTTGACACCCATGACCTGTAACAATAACAGGAAGATAACCATAAACAGAGCAACCTGGAACAGTTTGGCAAACACTTCGCGGGTGCCCATATCCAGCTGTTCCTGTTGTCGAATTATTTTCTGTCCAGCGCGATTTGAAACACGACCAAGCCAGAATAGAATAGAGCCAAAAATGAGGACACGGACTATGCCATAGGCGGATATTCTGATGTTGCCTATTTCAATGAACATCGATTGCAGGTAATTAATCACAGTACCTAGCTGGTCGAAAATATGTAACATGGCAATGGGAATGGCAATCCATTTAAGCAATGATTTAAATAACAGATTACTAACAAAACGTGTGATGATTGAGTAGATCATTAAGACGACGGCAAAACCTTCAAAGATTCGCACCAGCGCACTTTGCTTAATGAAAAAATCGCTCAGATCAATGGCAATGCCAAGAAAAATGATTATGAATAAGGGGAATAAAAGATCCCTGATTTGATAGATGCCATGGCGCAGGAATTGCAGCGAGCCTTCTTTGGGTTCATCTCTAAAAATAGGTGAATGACGTTTTAAAGCAGAGCTAAAAGAGAAAGCGAGGATAGTGGCTAAAAGTATAAGACTCAATTGTGAATAGAACAGGGGGCTGCTGATCCAGTCAAGTATTTTACTGGTTATTTGTTCGCTAAGTTCAGTGATTGATTTGAGATCCATCGCCATTGGTTTTCCGGTGATACTGTCTGTAATGGTTATGACAAGAGTATACAGTCAATTATTAAAGTTATTACATTAATATCAGTGTTAATTTGAATATTGTCAAATACCAGATAATAGCCGGATAATCTTAAAGCTAAGGTGTGTGATTATTTCGTTGTTATATTTTTTGATGTCACTACATGTGAGTTTATTGATGATTCGTGAGCAGAGTCTATGTGTTCTGAATAACGATATGACTGATTTCACTTGGTGCCAGAATTCTCAGTGGTGGTCCCCAGTAACCGGTCCCCCGGCTAACAAAAATTTGCTGGTCATCATTGTGTTGATAGAGTCCGGCCAGATAAGGCTGGTCAATCATGACCAGAAAGCCGAATGGAAATATCTGTCCACCATGAGTATGGCCGCTTAACATTAAATCGCAGCGGTGATTGTGCATGCGTTCAATAAACTTGGGCTGGTGAGCCAGTACAATGCAGGGTTTGCTGATATCGGCTTTGCTATAGGCCTGTTCGATATCGGCTTTTAAAATGCCGACACGTTCACCGGTGATGTCATTGATGCCTATCAGATTGAAGTTGTTATGTTTGTCGCCGATGGTAACACAGTCATTTAATAGTGGTTTGATACCGAGAGTTTTTAAATAGTCTATTGTTATTTGCGGGTTATGGAAATATTCATGATTGCCGGTAATAAAGTATGTTGGTGCTTTTATGTTACTTAAAGGGTTAAGGTCCTGTTTGATTCTATCGAGGGGTAAATCAACCAGGTCACCGGTTATGACAACTATATCCGGTGACAACTCATTGGTTTTTTCTACCAGTTGTGCAATGAATGAGCTTTTAATAGTGCGACCAATATGAATGTCGGTTAGTTGTACAATGCTGAATCCGTTCACGGGAAAGCTTTTTATGCTGATTTTAATATGATTGACCTCGGGGAATTTCAGTCCTTGTGTGATCCCGCGCAGCAAATAAGACAGGGCAGCTATTAGCATGGTGATGTCAAAAATAATTTTTAAGGTTTTTCTGCGTTCACTGTCAAAGGGAATCTGCTGCGAAATGGTAACGCTTAAATCATAAACAACTGCAATAATAAACAGCATGAAGGTAAGGCCAATAAAAGTGCTGCTAATAAGGTAGAGTGTCGGTGAATCCGGGATGATGCCTATGGCAAGATCAAGAATGAAAAAAATATCGCCAATTAAAAGTGTTGCAGGGATAACAAAAGGATAGTGATTAAAGGGTGGATGTAGTTTTTTGAAAAAACGGCGATAGCTGTAAAGATTCATGGCTGCCATCACGGTACTAAAAATAACTGTAATCAGCAGGAATCTCATGGAGGAGGTGACCGGTTGTTAAATTAATTTCAATTGTAACTATGTATAGTTATCTGGGGTAATTCAATGTTTTGTTAATTAAGAATGCTGTCTACCAGTTTTATCAGGTCTTCAGGTTTGTGCCTGTTTTTGAGGAATACGCGTTTAACGTTCGGCATATTGTCTATCACGTCATGTGCCGAAAAAATGATGACGGGTAATTTTATTTTACTGATGTTGAGCAGGTTGATAATATCCATGCCAGAACCGTCGGGCAGGGTCAGATCCAGAATGATTAATTTGAAATCATTCTCCGCAATTAGTTGTTTGGCCTGTTTGATTGAATCGGTGCGAATAATATCTGCCCTGTCTTCCAGCAGGGTCTTGATATAGTTTCTCTGATCAGGATCATCTTCGATATGTAATATTTTATGATGGCTGCCCATTTAAAATCCTTTGGTCTTTTATAGTGGTTTCACTATCATCTTTATTTTTTGGTGTATTTTGTAATTAATTATAGATTGTAAATACGATTTCTGTGTTTATTATGCCGTATATGTTGCCATTGCCTGGCCCATTCTGACAGTTTTATCTGGGGTGATTAGATCGTCCAGGGTAATGTTTTCACCCATTAACATGATAACGGTTGATCCCAGATTGAAACGTCCCATTTCTGCACCTTTATCCAGGCGGATATCGACATTTTTGTATTCAGTATGCGTGATCCTGTTTTTGCTGGGAGGTGTGACTGATCCCGCCCATACAGTATCTATTGCGGATACATTAATAGCACCGACCAGAATCATTATCATTGGGCCTGCTGGGGTTTCAAATGCACATACCAGCCGTTCGTTACGGGCAAATAACCGGGGCACCGTATTGACGGTATGAGGTGCGACACTGAACAAGCGACCGGGCACATAAATCATATCGGTTAACTTACCTGCCAGAGGCATGTGTATGCGATGGTAGTCTCGGGGCGATAAATACAGGGTGGCAAACTTTCCATTCTGAAATGGTTTTGCCAGTTTCTCATTGCCACCAACCAGTTCCAGCAAGCTGTAGTCATGTTTTTTAGCTTGAAAAACCCGGCCGTTTTTAATTGGCTGGGCCTGACTGACTGTGCCATCTACCGGGCATAACAATGTAGTCTCACCGGTTGCCAATGGTCTTGCTTCTTTTTTGAGAGCGCGGGTAAAAAAAGCATTCAGGTTTTTATAGGCATAGGGATTTGATTCTTCTGCCTCTTTCATATTGACTTCATGTAGTGATAAATAAACATCCAGACTCAGTTTTTTTACCGGTGTCCATTTTATTCTGGCCAGATGAAAAATAAGCCAGGAAATAAAGTGGTGAGGCAGAAAATAAAAAGGTGATGATTTTAAATAGTCGAGCATAATAAGGTCTTAGTGTTGGTGTTTGCTATGATCCATTTGCATGGCTGATTTTTCTATCGTGAATTCGACTTTAAAGCTGTCACCACTATCCAGTTTTATAACAAGCTCGGATGTGTCGCCATCTTTCAGCGGGCGACGGGGTTTGTATAACATTAAGTGATAGCTGCCGTGTTCCAGTGTCAGTTTTCCATTTGCCGGGATGGTCAGTGTTGCCTGTGGGATCATTCGGGCAATGCCGTTATCTTCTTTTGATAAATGCATCTCGATACGATCAAAATCCCTGCTGCTAATAGAGATGATTTCTATATCGCGCTTCGAACTGTTTTCGATACTCATAAAAGCAGCCATAACGGATGTTACCGGTGGCGCTTCAGGTATCCATGCATTGCGGACAATCAGATGATGGGCATAACTGCTGGTTGAAATCAGAGAAAGGATGAAAATAGTTAAAATCAGGTGAATGTGCTTAATCAATGCCTGTCTCCGTTAATGAATAGGGTCTTGGGATTATATGCATGCTCGTTTATCATGCAATGTAATTAATCAAAGGATGTCGCGAAATGAGCATAATTGAACAGATTGCAGATGAACTGGTCACTTTGCGTGATTGCGTGCGCTGGGGTGTGAGCCATTTTCATGAGGCGAATATCTTTTATGGTCATGGCATGAGCTCGGCACTGGATGAATCGGTATACCTGTGTTTGTTTGCGCTACACCTGGCGCATGATTTTTCCGATGACTATTTTGACTGTCGTCTGACACGGGATGAAAGAATTAAAGTGCTGACCTTGTTACAAAGCCGTATCGATGAGCGTAAGCCTGCCGCTTATCTGACCCATGAGGCCTGGTTTGCCGGCCTTAAATTCTATGTTGACGAAAATGTACTGGTGCCACGTTCCCCTCTTGCCGAATTGATTGAAAATCGTTTTGAGCCCTGGGTGGTGCCTGAGCAGGTCGACAGTATTCTGGATTTATGCACCGGTAGCGGCTGTATTGCCATTGCCTGTGCTTATGCCTTTGACTGGGCTGATGTCGACGCGGTGGATGTTTCGCCCGGAGCGCTGGATGTGGCTGAACGAAATGTGTCAGAACACCAGCTGGAAGAGCGGGTCAGTCTAATCGAGTCGGATCTGTTTTCTGATCTGCCGCCCCGGCGCTACGATATTATTGTCAGTAATCCGCCTTATGTCGATGCCGAGGATATGGCCAGTTTACCTGATGAGTATTTGCATGAGCCGTGTCTGGGTCTGGCGGCAGGTGAAGACGGGCTGGATCTGGTGATTCCTATTTTGCAGCAGGCCCGGGAGTTTTTAACTGATAAGGGCGTACTGGTGGTTGAGGTGGGTAATTCCCATTACGCTCTGCAGCATCGATTTTCACAGGTGCCCTTTTACTGGCTGGAGTTTGAACGGGGAGGGGAAGGTGTCTTTTTGTTAACGGCAGAACAACTGGATGAGTTTCAGGATGATTTTGATAATGCCTGAGCCAAAGCTAATTCATCTATTCAACCGGTTTGAGTCTTAGCAGGGGCAGGTTAAACCAGAAGGTTGCTCCGTTCTGACCATTGTTATAGGCACCGATACTGCCATCGTGTAAATCGAGCAGCTCTTTGCATATGGGTAGACCCAGTCCGTTACTGTCTTCGCCATCGGTGGGTTTGTTGCTGAAGTCGGCATCTTTAATAAAAAGATTGTTTATATCATTGTCAGTGAGACCGGGACCGGTATCGCTGACTTCGGTGCAGATCATATCGCCGGATAATTTTACCGAAACCGTAATAATGTCTCCCGCAGAACAGAATTTAATGGCATTACCCACATAGTTATCCAGCACCTGACTGATCCGGGTACGGTCAGCCTCAGCAACCAGTTTTTCGGCTGAGTGTTTGGTGATGAGGCCGATTTTTTTCTCATTGGCGCGTTCTCTGTGCCGTTCAATAACTTCATCTGCCAGCTGGTTCAGGTTAACCGGTGATTTGGTGAGCTGAATCTGTCCCAGGCCCGATGCCTGCATATTGAGTACGCAGTTGGCAATATTCTGTACATAGCTGGCCGATTCACTGATGGACGTCATGTTTTTCATCAGTTCGGTAGCGTTTATTTCATTACTGGCCAGTTTGAGTCTGGCTTTATTGGCAATGTCTTTGATATAGGCCAGTGGTTTACGCATGTCATGGCTGGCTGTATTTAGAAATTCTGCATTGAGTGCGGACAGCTGGGTTAACGTCAGCTGGGTATGCATACGGGCGATTAGTATCGGAAAATTAATCGGTTTGATGACATAGTCATTGGCGCCCAGTTCCAGTGCGCGAATAATGCGTTGATCTTCATCGATGGCGGTCACCATGATAATCGGCAGCTCAACCATGGAGTAGGTCTGACGCAGAGTATGCAATACCTGAAGGCCCATTACTTCGGGCATCATGACATCGAGTAATAATAAATCCGGTTTTTTCAGGCGCACCATGTCCAGTGCCTGCTGGCCATTTTCGGCAAAACGCAGATGTGTGAAATTCTTGTGGGTAAGAAATTGCTTCATAACGTCCCTGTTAAGCGGTTCGTCTTCAGCAATCAAAATATCTGGTTCGTTTAATATCATTTTTTATTCTATGAAGATATTTCTCCGACACTATAATGGTTTAAATAGCTTGATGACAAGTTGATTTATGAAGAAAAAAGGCCTGAAAAACAAAACAGGGCTGATTTCATCAGTGAATTTATAAAATAGACAGGTTAAGATTCATGCTTGAATAAAACCTGGGGATAAATTGTGTCTGGAAATACCATTGGTAAACTGTTTACTGTCACTACCAGCGGCGAAAGCCATGGGCCTGCATTGCTGGCAATAGTGGATGGTTGTCCTCCAGGTCTGGAATTATCTGAAGCTGATTTACAGCATGATCTGGATCGTCGCCGCCCCGGCACTTCCCGTCATACCACACAGCGTCGGGAGCCTGATGCGGTGAAAATTCTATCCGGTGTTTTTGAAGGCAAAACCACGGGCGCGCCGATCGGTCTGCTGATTGAGAATGTTGATCAGCGTTCCAAAGATTACGGCAACATCATGGATACTTTTCGTCCCGGTCATGCGGATTATACCTATACACAGAAATACGGGTTTCGTGATTATCGTGGTGGTGGTCGGTCATCTGCGCGTGAAACTGCAATGCGTGTTGCAGCCGGTGCGATTGCAAAAAAATATCTGAGTGAACGTTATGCGATCAGAATTCGTGGTTATTTATCTCAGTTAGGTCCCATTAAAATAGAAAATCATGACTGGACTCAGGTTCATCAGAATCCATTTTTCTGTCCGGATGCGGAAAAAGTGGCCGTGATGGAAGATTATATGGATGCTCTGCGTAAGGAAGGTAATTCGGTTGGCGCAAAAATATCAGTCATAGCAGAAGGTGTGCCACCGGGTCTGGGTGAGCCTATATTTGATCGTATGGATGCTGATATTGCCTATGCCATGATGAGTATAAATGCTGCCAAGGGGGTTGAAATTGGTGGTGGTTTTGCATGTGTTGAAGCCAGGGGTACAGATTTTCGTGATGAAATAACGCCGCAGGGGTTTCTGACAAATCACGCTGGCGGTATTCTGGGTGGTATTACCTCGGGTCAGGATCTAATCGTGCACACGGCATTTAAACCAACTTCAAGTTTGCGTCTGCCAGGGCGCAGCGTGGATAAAAATGGCAATCCTGTCGAGGTAGTTACCGAAGGGCGCCATGATCCCTGCGTGGGTATCAGGGCAACGCCTATCTGTGAAGCTATGCTGGCAATGGTATTAATGGATCACATGATGCGCTTTAATGCTCAATGTGGAGATGTCAGGTGTGAGACGCCGGTTATTCCTGCTCAGGCACCTGTAAACAAATAAGTTCTTCATATATGTCGTGCACAGGAATTTTTCCTGTTTCTCTGGATATATCAATAGCTATTTTTTTTCTGGGGTTTGACTGTCTCTGTGATTAAATTATTTTTAGAAATCCATGACTTCTGATTCAGTTCCATACTGGAGATTATCCAGTTTTTATCTTCTCTATTTTGCATCTCTTGGTGTTATGGTGCCTTACTGGGGGCTCTATCTTCAGTCGTTGGCATTTGATGCGCGTGCCATTGGTGAGTTAATGGCCATTATTATGGCGACAAAAATTATTGCGCCTTATATATGGGGCTGGATCGCAGATCATACCGGCAAGGGTATCCTGATTATTCGTCTTGCTTCTATCTGCGCTTTAGTCAGCTTTTTTGCCGTTTTTATTCGATCCGATTTCTGGTGGCTGGCCATGGTGATGGTGTTGTTCAGTTTTTTCTGGAATGCCGAGCTACCTCAGTTTGAAGCCAACACCATGAATCACCTGGGTAAGGATACTCATAAATACAGCGTAATACGTTTATGGGGATCCATGGGCTTTATACTCTCAGTAGTGGGGTTGGGTGTTCTGCTGGATTATTATGAATTAACACTGGTGCCTCAGGTCGTCATAGTGCTGTTTGCCGGTATTGCCATTAGCAGTTTTCTGGTGCCCGAGAAAAATGGTGTTGTACATATACAGCAACAGGGTTCAATTATGGATGTATTAAAACAGCCCGTGGTAATAGCCTTGCTACTGGTCTGTTTTCTGGCGCAATTGAGTCATGGCCCATATTACACGTTTTATTCAATATTTTTAAAACAGCACAATTACGATAACAGTACTCTGGGCTGGTTATGGGCATTGGGCGTGATTGCAGAAATTATTGTATTTCTCTATATGCATCGATTAATGCCGTTTTTTGGTGCCAGAAAGCTATTGTTAGTGGCGTTGATTAGTACGGCTTTGCGCTGGTATTTAATTGGACATTACATTGATGAAATTGTTGTTATTTTACTGGCGCAGTTATTACATGCCGCCAGTTTTGGTCTATTTCATGCGGTATCAATTGACATGTTTCACCGTTTATTTAAAGGCAAGTACCAGGGAAGAGGACAGGCATTGTATTCCAGTATCAGTTTTGGTGCCGGAGGTGCGGTCGGTAGTTATATTAGTGGTCAATTCTGGGATCGTGTTGATGCCGTGTTTATTTTTAATGTTGCCGCGCTGGTGTCTTTTGTAGCGTTTCTAATTACCTGGAAGTACATTCGGTTTCCTGCCGCAGAGTATGGTAATTAATTGGCTGTTATTATTAAAATAACATTTTTATAAGCTATAAAGTTATGGTTGCTGCTTGAATAGTGAATGTCTGGGTAAAGAATGTTATGTATCAGTGTTGCTGAAAAAACAAATGAATAAAACTTTATGATTAAAAAGAAATATAAAGCGGTTCTTGTCAGTGGCTTAATGGTTATCCTGAGCATTATCGTAGTTGATGTTTTTATTTCATTGAAAAGAATTAATCTAGTCGATCTTCACCTTGAATCAGTAGTGAATGAGCATATGTATCATGCTATTTCAGCTGAGAACATGATATATCATGCCAGAGAAAGAAGCCTTTTGATGCTGCAGATTATTATGACGGAAGATGCTTTGGGGCAAGAAGGTCTAAAAAGAGATTTTTCCTATCACGGTGAACAGTTTCTTCAAATGCGAAAAAATGTTATTGATTCAAACCCTGATGAAGGAGAGCGTCTTATTATTGATCAACAGGATAAGTTGTCAGAAAAAGTGTTGTCGATGCAGCATCAGGTTATTGAGCTTGCGGAGCATGGGCGTTTTGTTGAGGCAAAAAGATTGCTGCTTGAGAAAGTGTTGCCTGTTCAAAACGGAGTTATTTCTTTATTGCGTCAATTTATTGAGTTGCAGAATAATCACACAAGACATGCGCTTGAAGAGTCGGGCCAGGCATATCTGAAAACAGTTTATACAACGGTATTTTCCATCGTTGCTATTGTACTGGTTGGCGGACTTCTGATTTATTATTTATCGCGAAAATTTTCTTCAATTGATGAACAAATGCGTAAACGCGATGAGGAATTGCATATTACTAATCGTATTCTGAATGATAATATTGGAGAGCTAAATGCTGTAACGGAACAATTGCAAAAAAGTGAGCAGCAGGAGCGTGCTATTCGTGAAAATATGCTGGATGCTGTAATTATGATCAATGCTCGTGGTGTGATGGAATCTTGCAATCCTGCAGCAGAAAAAATATTTGGTTATACAAAAGAAGAAATGCTGGGACAGAATGTTGCTATGCTAATGCCGACCTCTTTTCGTAATAAACATGATATGTATCTGAAAAAATATCGTGATACCGGTGAGTCCATGAATATGAATATGGCACGAGATCAAAATGGCATGCGTAAAGATGGTTCTGTTTTTCCTCTTGATATTGGTATTAGTCAGATGATGCTTGATAATGAAGTTAAGGTGGTCGGTATCATGCGAGATATTACTGAACGAGTTGAGGCTGAAAAAGTATTGCGCCGATCCAAGGAGGAACTTGAGCAGCTTGTTCATTTGCGCACAGTTGAACTGGAGGAGGCTAATCAGCAGTTATTGCATCTGGCAAGGCATGACAGCCTTACCGGGCTGGCTAATCGTGCCTTGCTCGAAGAAAATCTTAAAGTAGCCATTGCCTATGCCAGGCGAAATGAGAAAATGGTTGCACTTATGTTTATTGATCTTGATGGGTTTAAACAGGTTAATGATACTCTCGGTCATGATGTGGGTGATCAGTTACTGATTAAGGTGGCTTATAAATTAAAAAGTTTTGTACGCGCTGAAGACTGTGTTTCACGTATGGGTGGCGATGAATTTGTAATTATGTTATTTGGTCTGGAAAATGAACATGATGTTTCTGTAACAGCGCAGCGTATTCTTGATGACTTTATTCAGCCGATTGACATCAGTGGTCATGATATTAATGTCGGTGCCAGTATAGGTATTAGTCTGTTTCCTGAAAATGCTGATGACTGTGTGAGTATGATTAAATGTGCGGATGAGGCAATGTATCAGGTGAAAAAATCCGGAAAAAACAATTATGGATTTTGTGACAGGAAAATCTAATTAATTTTTATAGATAAATGATCATGTTGTTAATAACAGGCGAGTAAAAACTCGCCTGTTATTTTGGTTCAGCAAATTAAGCGATTAATTTTTCACATTGTGCGATGCAGTTTTTGCATGAGTCTGCACAGGCTTTGCATTCGGCATGTTTGTCTTCATGTTTCTGGCATTCTTTTCGACAGTCTTTGCATGTCTCAATGCAGACCTTTGCGAAAGCTGTTAAATGCCGCGACTGGTATGATGCCAGTTTTGACAGAGTGGCACACATGGCCAGCATTTCATTGACTGTATCAGCGCAATCAGCAACCGAGTTATCGCCCTTTTTAAACAGTAACATGCAATGATCAAGACAGGCCTGGCCTTTTTTCAGGCAATCAAGAGCTGCATCAATAGCTGCTTCATGGGGGTTACTTGCATGATGGTGTTGATGGTCCATTTCAGCAAATGAGATATTGCTTGCGGTCATGGCCATAACGGCTGTTGCACCGGTTAATAGTTCGCGTCGTCCCAGGGATATTTTTTCAGACATGTTTGTACCTTTAAGTTCTATATGATTTTTAATAGAGATTAATATTAGTCGGTAATCTGAAAAGTTTCAGAAATATAAAGCTTAGTCACTAATATTACTGAGTTGATCTAATAGCTTTTTTGCCGCATTTGAAAGTGTACGTTCTGTATGGTAGGCCACGCCTAGCTGTCGTTCCATGCTAAATTGTCTGACCTTGAGAACAGTCATGTCTGCTGAAATCATGGAGATGGGCAAGACGCTCCAGCCGAGACCGATAGAAACCATCATTTTGATGGTTTCAAGATAATTGGTTTCCATGGCAATATGCAGTTTACCGCTTTCCAGGCCGGGTATCTGTTCCAGTAGTGCACGGGTAAATGTGCCTGAGGATGGCAATATGGCCGGGTATTTTATGACCTCGGTTAAGGTACAGGTTTTGCGCTTGGCCAGTGGGTGATCCGTGCCGACCGCTATGCCCAGTGGATCATGCCAGATGATTCTGGTGGTAAGGTTTTTTTCCGCCTGTCTTGGTAGTGTGGCAATGGCCAGTTCCAGTTCGCCTTTGATGACCCCGTGACAGGCTTCTTCAGAGTCCATGAATTGTATATCCAGATCGACATGGGGATATTCTGCTGTATAGCGACGGAGTACCGGTGGTAATCTATGCAGTCCTATGTGATGACTGGTTCCCAGCTTTAACTTACCGCTGACTGTTCCGCTGAGATTGCTGATTGCACGGCGGCTTTCTTCCAGTTCAGCGAGTATGCGTTTTGCGCTGGGCAACAGGGCCTGGCCGGCTTCAGTGAGTTGTACTGTTTTGCCAATCCGGTCAAATAGCGGCACACCCAGTTCATGTTCCAGTGCAAATATGCGTTTGCTGACTGCTGGCTGGGTGACAAATAGCTGTTCTGCTGCTCGGGAGAATGAGCTTGTTTCACTGACGTAAATGAATGCCTGTAGATTGAGAATATCCAGGGGTATCTCCTATTCCTAATTGGAATAGTTTATATGAAAAAGATGAATTTGTATTATGAATTATTCAGGCTTAGAATTTTCTTCCATATTCGGAGGACCAGGTAATGTCAGCACAGACACTTTATGACAAATTATTTGCTGCCCATGTGGTACGTCAGGAAAATGAGGGCACGGCATTATTATATATTGATCGCCATCTGGTGCATGAGGTGACTTCACCTCAGGCCTTTGAGGGCTTGCGGCTTGCGGGCCGTAAACCCTGGCGCACAGATACCGCACTGGCGGTGCCCGATCATAATGTACCCACCAGCCATCGTGATCAGGGCATTATTGACCCGGTGGCACGTACGCAGGTGGAAACACTGGATGCCAACTGTCGTGAATTTGGCATCACTGAATTTGCCATGGATGATATTCGTCAGGGCATAGTACATGTGATTGGTCCAGAGCAGGGCGCAACATTACCGGGTATGACACTGGTGTGTGGTGACTCCCATACGGCAACTCATGGTGCATTCGGTACCCTGGCGTTTGGCATTGGCACCTCGGAAGTTGAACATGTACTGGCGACCCAGTGTTTGCTGCAGAAAAAAATGAAAAACATGCGTATCAATGTTGAAGGCAAGCTGGGTAGGGGTGTGACTGCGAAAGATATTGTGCTGGCGGTGATTGGTGAAATTGGTACGGCCGGTGGTAACGGTTATGCCATGGAATTTGCCGGTAGCGCGATCAGAGAGCTGTCTATGGAAGGTCGTATGACTATCTGTAATATGGCCATAGAAGCCGGTGCACGCGTGGGACTGGTTGGGGTTGATGAAACCACCATTAACTATGTTAAAGGTCGTCCCTATTCGCCTAAGGGCGATATCTGGTTACAGGCGGTGAGTGCATGGCGGGATCTGGTCAGTGATGAGGGTGCACAGTTTGATACTGAGGTGACCATTGATGCAGCCAGTATTAAGCCACAGGTA